>Ga0233445_1000127_pt1 | contig 111446 bp, 90 predicted proteins | sample SI_124_October20_5_FD_182779 | JGI IMG/M metagenome (GOLD analysis project Ga0233445, IMG submission 182779) | Seawater microbial communities from Saanich Inlet, British Columbia, Canada - SI_124_October2016_100_MG | ecosystem: Environmental > Aquatic > Marine > Inlet | place: Canada: British...
GGCGTTGAAGGAGAAGGATCAGAAGATGATCCTGGCGGCGGTTTTGACGTGGCAGGTACAAGCGCAGCAACAAAAGATTATACTCTTGTCAGAAAAAATGGAGTAACATCTGGTAATGGCGGCGATTGGGCTGCATCAGCCGGTACAGATGCAGATAATTCTGAATGGATTGTTGCAGATAAGCCATCAGCTGATTATACACCACCAACACTTGGTTGGCACGTTAATGATGGTAATAGCGATCCTTTGATTACTATTACAGCCCCGGTAGACGGATCTACACTTTTTTCAACAGATGTTACTGTTTCCTTTGAAGCAAGTAATTTTTCTGTTGCAGTCGTCGGAGAAGGTGATGGTCATTTACATTATTCTATAGATGGTGGGGCATCAGTTATGCAATATACATTAGATGATGTTTCGCTCACTGAATTATCAGAAGGAGCCCATACTTTTGAAATATGGCTTGTGGATGATAATCACCAACCATTAGACCCTAATGTTGCAGATGCAGTTAATTTTACAATTTCATCATCGACAATTTCCACCATTTGGGACATTCAATATGTTGCTGATCCATCCACAGACGATGCGAGCCCACTAGTAGATCAAGAAGTAACTATTAGTGGTATTGTAACTGCAGAATTTTGGAATGGTAGCGACAATCGTTACTTATTTGTTCAAGATGCTCCAGGTCCATGGAATGGGATTGTTTGTTTTAACTATGACGGTTGGGATACATTTACATTCCAATCACCAATGGGTGACGTAAATTCTATCGCTGAAGGTGATAGTGTTACACTTACTGGTGTTGTTACAGAATATAATGGACTTACTGAATTAACAGATATTTCTTCTGCAACGATTCATGGTCCAGCTGTCGCTCCATTTGGTCCTGACCAAGTAACAGCTTCCCAAGTTGGAACAGGCGGTACAGATACAGAAGCATTTGAAAGTTGCCTCATTGCAGTTGAAAATGTAACTATATCTAACCCAGATGAAGGATATGGTGAATGGTCTATATCAGATAATACGGGCTCAGTTCGCGTGGATGATAAATGGGATTATTTTTTCTGGCCTGAGGCAGATGTAAATCTTGCAAAAGTTGTTGGTGTTTTGGATTATAATTATTCTAATACAAAAATACAGCCACGTTTAGCTCGTGATGTTGTTGAAGCGGCAGGTGACCCAGGTCGGATTCAACGTATTCAACAAGTACTATATAGTGATTTATTAAAAGCAGGCGAAGATGAAGTATCTGATATCTCATATTATGAAGGTGAAACAGTAACTTTAAAAGGTATTGTAACCATGCCAACAGGTCTTAGTTATGCTGGATCAGGCATTAAATTCATTTACGAAGATGTGCATGGAGGCCCATGGAGCGCTATTTTATCTTATGACCCTGATAGTACAGCATTTCCAATCTTGTTTGAAGGTGATTTAGTTCATGCAACTGGATACATTTCCGAATATTCAACAGGTCCTGCGAATATGACAGAATTGTTCATTACAGAGCCGGTTGATTTGGTTGATTTTGAACAAGACTTACCTCTAATTGATACAGTTTTAACCGGTGATTTACGATGGCCAACAGAAGCTGAGCAATGGGGAAATGTTATGGTTAAAGTTGTAGACGGAATTGTTTCAGGAAACGAATACCAATATGAATTATTCTCTGTGAACGACGGAAGCGGAGATGTGCTTGTTGATGATGATTCAGATAGTATTGCTGTTTTCTTTGAAACGAATCCACTCCCACCTGTTGGGTCTTTTGTTCAATCTTTAAGAGGTTGGGTCTACCACCATTATGGTTCTAATGCAGATTCAAGCGCTTACAAACTAGAACCACTTTATATTGGCGATCTAGAATTTGGAGCAGGACCTCCAGCTATTAATGAACCCACACGCGAACCATGTGCTCCAACATCTAGCGACGAAAGCGTTACTGTTGTATGTGAGATTGAAGATAATTCAACAGTAGCTTCTGCAGAAATTATGTACAGTATTAATGGTGGTGCTTATCAAAGTGCTGTCATGGCACCTGGAGGTGGATTTGAGTGGTCTGGAAATATTCCTATTTCTGATGGTGATGATGTGAATTACTATATTGTTGCAACAGATGATGGAGCTGACCAAGCAGAGTCAAAAACAAGCACATTCCCCTATGATATAGACAATGGTCAATTGGGATTTGTTGTTAAAGATAATCTTGAAATTCATGATGTGCAATTCACATCTTGGCCATCAGGTGTCTCTCGTTATCATAATTGCGAATTAACCTTAAATGGAATTGTAACTGGTGATACAGCTCAATATAATAGCAGTTATGGCTCGTATGTATTTCAAGATGGTAGTGGGGTATGGAATGGAGTTGTATTTGATGGAGATGCCATTGATGCCTTGTCTCTTGGTGACGAAGTTCAAGTATCAGGTTTTGTCACAGATTTTGACCCTGAATGGCATTTCAAATTCGATGGGAACACTCGTATAATTAATTCATCCGTAGAAGTTCTTTCTACAGGAAATACTGGACCAGCACCTGCATTAGTTAGCTGTGAAGAATTATCTCAAACAGGCGAAGAAGTAGAATCATATGAAGGGACATTAGTTCAATTGAATAATGTAACGGTTTCTTCTGTGAATTCGTTTGACTGGTCTATCGCAGATGATTCAGGATTTGAATGTTTAATAGATGAAGATATGGCTTCAATAGGTGCTGCAAATTTTATGAGCACCTTGACTGAAGGACAAGTGCTTGAATCCATTAGTGGCATTTTCAATTTCAGTTTTGGAACGTATAAAGTACAAGTAAGGAATATGGCTGATTTAGGTCAATCCGCTGGAATTAATGATGATGTAAATCTTAATCCATATTCTTACGCTTTGTATGAGAATTTTCCAAATCCATTCAACCCAGAAACACAAATACGATTTGAGTTAGCTGCAACTCAAGATGTGAAATTAGCTATTTATGATATATTGGGGAGACGCGTTCGCTTCTTAACCAATCAATCATTTGGCCCAGGGTTTCATGTTGTAAATTGGGATGGTATGAATGACATGGGTGAGCGCGTTGCTTCTGGTGTCTATGTTTACCGCATTAAAGCAGGTAATTTCATTTCACACCGTAAAATGTTAATGGTACAATAAATCAATAGGTAAGCGGGGAATTAATTTCCTCGCTTACACTTTTTTTATGAAACGATTAATTATTCTTGTTATAGGGTTATTTGCCCTCTTTTCGTGCCAATTATGGGAGTACGATGATTTATCTAATCCTGTGGATAATGCTATCCCAGAAACATATTTATCCCTTATTGCCACTGACACTATTTATGCAAATACCGATTCGCTTGGTCAATTAACTTATGTAATTGGAGAAGAACCTGATTCTGGATTTGTTTGGGATACGTTAGCTCAAGCTTTTACTACTATTACAACCAGCAAACAAGAGCTCCATTGGTGGGGTGAAGATTCAGATGGCACTATTTCTGGCTATTATTATAAATGGAATACAGATTCATCATGGACCTATACTAATTTGGAGAGCGGTTTATTTTATGTCCCTATTCGGACAAACCTAGATGTATTTAGTTTTGAAGTGAAGGCAATAGATGAAGATGGAAATTTAGATGAATCGCCCGCTCGCCTTACACTTCCTATTCAAAACTCATCTCCAGAAGTAAATTTTAGATATTTATCAAATCCATTAATTGCCAACATTCATGGAGATACGAGCTATACATTTGGAACTCGAACATTTATCTGGGATGTTTATGACCAAGATGGAAATGAAACCATTACAGATATATATTATTCCATTGATGATACATGTGAAACATGTTGGAGTCGTATTGATGGTTCTGAATCTGGAATTACATTAACAAATGTTGAGCCAGGGCAACATACGTTTTATGTAAAGATTAAAGATATTGCTGGAGCTGAAAGCGACATTGTTCAATTCCCAGATTCAATCAATATTAGTGAAGCCCAAGTATGGACTGTTCTTCCTGTTGAAGGTGACATTTTACTTGTTGACGATTTTCCGCAAGATGGAAATAACACATCACAAATCTGGTATAAATCTATTTTAGATTCACTTGTTGGCAGTGGCGGTTACTCCGTATGGGAAATTGGAGAAGAATTGCCCTACTCGTCTACGGATGTAAATGCTACTTTAAGTGCATTTGATAATGTTGTTTGGTTTGGATCTTATACGGGGAATGAAACATACCCTAATGCAGATGCAAGCCTTCAGTCTTTTGTTTGGAATGGTGGAAATTTATTTATGAATGTTCCTCAATTCTGGAGGAGAGATTCATCCTTCACTTGGTTCCCGATAGATAGTGTAGAAAATATTAATCCAAATGGTCGGTTATACCCCGATAGAGATGTAACATCTCTTGTGGATTCAACTTTAGATTTAAAAACCAGTTATACCATTGCCAACCGCGTGAAAGGATTATATCCAAATCTAAGAGAAGAAGGAGAATTGAAAGGTGAAGCATTTGATCAAATAACTCATTTATATCAAATGGCAGATCCCGGAAATGGCGATTATTGGGAAGGGAATCCCATTGTATGCAGTATGGGACAATTTGAAGTATCACCAGTAGAATTATCAGGAAAAGTTGTTATGATGACTTTACCATTCCATAATGGGAGTCGAGCTGTGATGGAAGGAAATGGATCTGCGAGTAAATTAATTCAATATCTTTTAGAAGTTGAGTTTATCGAATGACAAAAATAATCTTTTTATTATTTCCCTTCATACTTTTTTCTCAAGATGTAGGCGCAATTTCAGGGAAAGTTATAGATAAAGCAACAGGTGAAGGCCTTCCCGGTGTTAATGTTATGGTTAAGGGGACCTATTATGGCACCGCAACCAATATGGAAGGTTCCTATTTTATATCGGGTGTAAAGTCAGGGGAATATGATATTGAAGCATCTATTATTGGATATAAAATAATTCTTAAGACTGGAAATGCAATCCATGCCGGCAAAACAACAATATTTGATTTCCAAATGGAGGAAACAGTTCTAAGCTTTGGTGAAGATGTAGTCGTAATGGGAAAGAAACCGCTCTTTGATGTGGATGAAACATCGTCTATGGCGAGAATTCGATCAGATGAAATTGAAAATAAAGTTGTTTCAAGTGTTGAAGATATTCTATCTGAACAAATTGGTGTTACAACTCAAGATAATGAAATTCATATTCGAGGTGGAAGGATTGATGAAAGCTTATTTGTAGTTGATGGTTTTTCAGTTAAAGATCCGCTCTCAGGATATTCTGGAAATTTATTTGTAAATGCAGATGCTATTGCCGAATTAGAAATTGTAACAGGTGGATATAATGCTGAATATGGGCAAGCCATGTCTGGTGTTGTAAATATTAAATTGAAAGAAGGTCGAGAGAATTACGAAGGTGCCATTAAATATTCTAGTGATAGAGTTTTACCCGAAGGGCAGCATAATAATTCTGATCGAATTGAATTCAATTTAGGAGGGCCATCTTTATTATTAGAAAAGCTCCCAAAGCTTTTATCAAAAGATCTTCCAGGTCAATTTTCATTTTTTATTAATGGATATGGAAAAATGTATGATGGTAATTTGCCAATAGCATCGAAAATTTATCCGCATAGCTACTGGAGTCTCGCCGGGACAGATGATAATTTTTCAAATAATATCATGGAAAAATTGACCCCGAGAGAAAACAATGATTGGCATTTCATGTATAAACTTACTTGGGGATGGACCGCCAAAAAGAAACTTAGCGTATCTTATGATATTTCAATGAATGTGAATCAAGGATTCTTTATGCCTAGGGCATTTTCATCTACTTATTTCCCCTATAGGTATATGCATATTTTAGATGAATATAATACAGTTACTCGTGATACGCGACTATTAAGCATGAATTGGACTCATACATTATCAACCAAATCATTCTATGAAGTAAATTTTGGTCATTTTCTTACAATGGAACATAGCGCTGTACAAGATTTGCATTGGGGAGAGTATGAAGAGCGGCTTGATTTAGAACCGATCAACTATAATTTGGATAATACAAATCATGATGGGAATATACAAATTACCTATGGAGATGAATTTTATGATACGGGATTTGCTCCGGAGTGGTATGATTTATTTAGTGCAAACACTCGATTTGATGCTGATTGGACTTATCACACCGCCAATCGTCATAAAATAAAATCAGGGTTTGAACATACCATTACAGATATACAAGTTTTAGATATTGATGAACCTTGGAAGGGTTCAACCGGGTTTGGCGCTAATTTTGATTATTATAATGCTAGGACCTATTTTGGTGCATTTTATGTTCAAGACAGAATTGCATTTGAAGGAATGACATTAAATTTAGGATTCCGGGGAGATTATTGGATTCCTGGTCGATTTGTTGAAGATGCTATTGCAGATACAAATACGATTATCATTACTGATCAAGCTAAAGAATTATTTATGGAAGAAACGTTCCGCTTCCCCTGGATAGGCGACGAATATAGAATGAAAGCTAGATTGAGTCCGCGATTTGGAATTTCTCATCCTGTAACCGATAATGATGTTTTATATTTTTATTATGGCCACTTCTCCCAATTGCCAACATTCCAATATGTGTATGCAAAAATTAATTCCACATCCCCAAGTACATATCAAGTATTTGGGAATCCAAACCTAAACCCAAAAACTACGGTTCAATATGAATTAGGTGTAAAACATCGCTTTAGTGAAGATCAAGTATTAGAGGTAAAAGCGTATTGGAAGGATATGTTTGATTATGAAACGTCTCAAACCATTCATCCATCCAACCCGAAATATGCTCATTTAAGCTTTAATATGTATTTCAATGCAGATTATGCACGTGCGCGCGGTGTCGAAGCCATTATTAAAAGTCGATTATTAGCAAATTGGTATGTTGATTTAAATTTTAATTATTCAATGGTTACGGGAAAAAGTTCATCTCCTCTAGATAATTTATTAGTTCAAGCAGGCCAATTAAGTGAAAAACCATTAGGTGAAAATTTTATGAGTTGGGACAGACCCAGTCATATGTTTGCAAATATTTCGTATAACCATCCATCGAATTGGGGAGGCTCTATCCGGCTAGAATATGAATCAGGCCGTCGATACACCAGGTCGATTCCAGATACAATTATATATGTAAACGAAACGCCGTACTATGAAGGGCCGAGGGAAGACGATCGACCTAATTATTATATTAGTGAAATTCCTTCTACAAATATGGATTTGAAACTATTTAAAATGATTAAACTGATTAAGTTTAAAGTAAAAATGTATTTAGAAGTGGAAAATGTATTTAATGAAAAAATACCTAGACGAATTAATCCTTATACTGGTCGAGGATACGGACCAGGAGAAATATTTGGTTATAATTTAGCCAATAGCCCGAATCCGAACTTAGACCCATCAAGGCTCAGAAAGCCTCGAGGGGTTGAAGTAGGAATGCAAATATTATTTTAAAATGAAATATATAAAAAAATATAGTATTCTTTTTCTTTTACTAAGTGCTGTTTGGGGACAAAATTTATTTCCAATTTTGGGCGGACAAAGAGTTGGGACATCTGTTTTCACTTTCTTGAATATTGGAGTTAGTGCCAGCGCAGTTGGTATGGGAGAAGCTGTGGTTGCTATGAGCCAAGATGCATCCTCCATTTATTATAATCCAGCAATAGTTGCTCAGTTCAAAGAGCCGCAGTTAATACTATCGAAGGTTACGTATCCTGCAGATATTTTTTATGATTATGCAAGTTATACTCAACGCATATTTCGTCAACAGTATTTTGGAATCAGTGGTGGCATTCTTCACATGGCGCCAATGATGGAAACAACGGAATATTTACCAACTGGAACGGGAAATTATTTTGTATTTCAGGATCGTTTTTTTGCATTAACATATGGAGCAAGAATGACCGACAGGTTTAGTTTCGGCGTAACGTTAAAATATGTCCAAGAAGATTTAGCCCAGCAATCCATGGGGGCAACTATGATGGATATGGGTACATTTTATTGGACAGGTTATCAATCATTAAGGTTTTCTGCATCATTACTCCATTTTGGTCCAGAGGTAAAACCAAACGGGACATATGAAAAACGAATTCTAGATTTTAATACAGGTGAGGAAATTGTTGATGAAACATCATTTCAAGCTTTTTCGCCTCCTACGATCTTTAGAGTTGGAACGGCAATGAATTTATGGAATACAGACCAACACTCCTTAGAAGGAGCTATTCAGTTAAATCACCCGGTTGATAATGCAGAATATATTGTATTTGGGGTGGAATTAAGTCTTTATAAAATGTTATATATCCGTAGTGGATATAAATTGAATAAATTAGAAGAAAACTATTCATTTGGAGTTGGGTTTCATGTCCCTATTGGATCAACAGCTTTAAAAATTGATTACAGTTATTCAAACTTTCAACATTTAACAGATCCAACACGACTAAGTATAGGATTTGAATTTTAAAATGAAAAAAACCGTATATATATTCGTTTTATTTTTCCTTGTAGGATGTGTAGAAAAATTTATTATTCCCGATACAATTATTGAGGAAACATCTGGTAATTTTTTAGCAGGCGATACAACATATCTCCTTCTTAGCCCTGTCTGGGATGAAACATATGAATTAGTTAATCCCGTTGAAATATCCATTGCTCAAGATGGGCGAGTCTTTGTGGCAGATAGTGGTAATAATAGTATCATTGTATTTGATCAAAACGGAAATAGACCATCAGGTTTTGATGGTTTAAAAAATCTTCATTTTGAATACCAACTCATACGACCGATAGACGTAGACGTTGATCAAAAAATGAACATTTTTTTCATTGATGGGAAACAACGTATTTTTATGTGGAATTATTATTGGAACCACACGGGTGTAAGCCATATTTCATCAAGTGGCACATTTGTGCATTTAGCTACTGGGGCAACTGAAGACTGGGATGCAACAACAGCCCAATGGGAAGAAAGAATAAATGATTCAGAATGGGGATTAGCTAATATTTCTTTTAGTCAAGACCAAGCTAGAATCGATTCTGCATTAAGTCCACATATATTTTATGACGGCCAACAACAGATTAATAAAGAGAAAGATACATTTTACTCAGGTGATTCCAGCAAAATTTCTGCTATTACTGCTCCAGCATCTGACGAAAACTATATTTATGCCACCGATCATTATGGTGGTCTAAATAATTATCAACAACGTGTAATGAGGATTGATTTTAGAAAATCAGATGTAATAATTACAAATGAAGGTGATACTCTTTGGACGTTTAAAGGAATATTTGGAGCAACCATTAAAGGCCAAGGAACAGGTGGTGGAACGGTTAATGATCCTCGATCTATTGATGTAGATTATTTGGGGAATATTTATTATTCTCAGTTTGGCAACTACTTCCCAATTCATAAAATAATTCCAAATTATTCTGGGGATTACACAACGTATAGTTCAGGTCTTCACCCAACATGGGATATAATGCAAAGTGGTTTATTTAGCCAACCAACAGATATAGCTGTAGATAGAGATTTGAAAATATATGTGGCAAATTCCAATGAACGGGAAATTCTCATTTTTAATCCAGATGGAGATTATTTCTTAAAAGCTGGGGTTCAATTTTCTACTATAGATACTACTGTGAATATTTGGTCCATTATTGATACATTAACCATCGATACAACATTAACATTAAATGATTCTGTAACAGTGGATACTGTTCTTTATGAAGCTATTTATGATAGCGTCTCTGTTGATACGTTTTATAAAAGAGAAGAAAAAGGTCTCTTGGAGAAACCATCTGCGGTGACGGTGGATAAAAGAGGTGTGGTGTATGTGTGTGACCCAACAACGTCTAGCGTTTTAAGGTTCAAATTGTCCAACACACTTGATGAGGATTTACAACCTAACGAATAAATCATTTTGAAAAAAATACTACTAATAATTCTACTTACGCCCTTTCTTTTGGCGCAAAATTCAGATATTGCATATGTTAAGTATTTCAAATCACTTAATGATTATAATTTAAAAAAATCCATAATGGCAACTGAGCGCCGGGGGATTTCACATATTCAGGTTTCATACAATGAAAATGATCAATCTGTATTAATTGAACATATAAGCCCAAGTGGATTTACGGCTGACAGAGAAGCATTAGAATACATGGATGGCAAACTCATTCGTAAAGGATCAATTAATCATAAAAATGAATATTTAGATTTGGTTGATTTTAGTGAGTCTGAGCCGTGGAGTATGGAATTTATTAATTGGTGGATTCAAGGTAATAATACACTCTCAGTTGACGGACAACAAACGCACTTTTATATTCCTGACGGTAAGCAAGTATCAAAAATCCAATTTGAAACCATAAATGGAGTGAAGTATGGACAAGTTGAATTGGATTATGATTATCTTGGTTTTTTAAAAGAAGAACGGTGGAGAGATTTAATATCAGGAAATGTTATACGTCGTTTTCATTATAAATTTGATGTAATGTCAAATGTAAATCAAATTTGGGAATATGGACGAGACGGTGAATTAATTTCACATATGTCTTTAGAGATGGCTCCTGCAGATCAATTATATAAAGTGCCTCCTCCTAGAACAGGAAATACATTGAGTGAATCTGAAATAATTATGAAAGAAATTAAAGAAAAACGAATTATTGTTCCCCATGGCGGTATAATTCCGCGGACTGAATTAGATGAAATTATTTTTAAATCTGGGCAACGAATGGAAGTAGAATTTATTTCATTAGAAGAAGGTGGAATTCAATTTAAATTGAGCGAGGCCGGAGACTTATTAACCGTACCAAAACATCGCGTAGAGTCTTTGACATCCCGAAATGGAACCGTAATTTATCCGGAGCCAATACGTAATGCGAAATATTAAACATAAGATATTCTTTACCTTTTTTCTAGCGACTATCGCTTTGGGGCAATCGTTCCCGCCGCCAACAAGTCTGATTACGGTTCCTACTGCTGGTTCACTTACTCGTGGGAGTTATAGTCTAGGTATCCGTATTCAAGACGAAGGTGGCATGATTGGTACATTGCAGGCCGGCATTACCGATCGATTTCAATTTGGACTATCTTTTGGGTCTCCTAATTTAATTGGTGACGATAGTTTAAAATGGTATCCGCGCCCGGAAGCACATTTAAAATATCAAGTTATTGATGAATCTATGTCCCTTCCTGGTGTTGCTTTGGGTGTAAACACTCAAGGTTTTGGTGATTTTGTTGATTCTTTAGATCGCTATGATACAAAAGCTTATGGTGTGTATTTTGTTGGAAGTAAAAATTGGAAAACACCTTTTGGGAATTTTGGATTTCATTCTGGAATAAACTATAATTTTACTGAGAAACAAGATGATGAAGATATGAATTACTTCTTTGGAATGGACATGGAATTAAATCCTGAATTTTCTATTCTAGTGGAGTATAACCCCGCTTTAAATGAAAATGATATGACAGCAGAAAATATGTCTATCAATAAAGGGGGATATTTAAATGCGGCTATTCGATGGACGTTTGTTGAGCATTTACATCTTGAAATCAATTTTAATAATTTGTTATTTGATGAAGAAAAAGTTGAATATTTTAAACGAGAATTAAAAATCACATACATAGAATACTTTTAATTCGGAGTAAAACATGAAACAGTTAATCATTATATCCTTTTTGTTTAGTACATTATTTGGGCAAACCAATTTTGTAAAAGGAATGGAACAATACCTAAACCGAGCTGAAGGCAGTTCGGGGATGAAAGCGCAAGCAGGTCCAATCAATTCTGCTATTTCTCTTTTTGAATCATCCTTGTCAGAGAATGAAGAAGAATCCATGCTCGCCTTATTGAAGTGCTATTATTATAAAGGGAAATTCGTATTAACCAATGTTGAAAGTAAAAAATCAATTTTCCAAAAGGGAAAAGACTTAGGTGAATCATCTATTGAGAAATATCCGAAATCCGCTTCATTACGATATTGGTATTTAGCAAATTTGGGCAGTTGGTCAGAAGTATATGGTATTTTGACTGCGGCGAAAGAGGGAGTTTCAGATATTATGAAAACACAGGCTGAAGAAATTATTTCTCTTGATCCATATTATTGGAATGGAGGAGGTTATTTCATGCTGGGCGCTGTCCATTTTAAGTCACCCTATATTCCTTTTATTTTATCCTGGCCGGATAATGATGATGCTGTATCCTATCTAACTCAAGCGTATGAAACAGGAAGATCCACGTTTACTCAAACCGTATATTTGGCAAGAGCATTACATAAGGATAAACAAAAAACAAAAGCGATTCAAATTCTTACAGATTTGATTCAGATGCCACTATCAGATGATGAGCCAGTTGAAGATTTTGAGCAACAATCATTAGCGAAGGATTTATTGAATGATTGGGAATAAATGGATTAGTTCCTTATCTATAATATTTTTGATCTCTATTCTATTTGGTCAGGATGAGCCAGAGAATAATTCCAAAATATATTGGAATAGTTTATCATCATCGGTTAAAATTGAAGTTCCATTAGTAGATGATGAATCTTTAATAGGGGGTCGCATTCAAGTTCGGTCAAGTTTTGACGGAGGAAAAACTTTTCAAAATGTAGGTCAGGATGAATCTATTGAAAAAGGCGACACAGACGACATAAAAGAAATATTGATTCCGCGGAAAGATTTTGCTTCTTTGGATGGATTTACTGAAGGAGGTACAACCCAATTTATTGCAGAAATATGGGATCGTGCTGGAAATAGCCTAGTTGGCTCTGTAAGTGATAGCATGTTAACAATCGATGAAACGATTCCAGCTTTAACATATGTTTCAGTTAAATCTACTAATCAGAATAATGCTGGATTGGCGATTCTGGGAGATACATTAACATTATTTTTTAAAGTAAGTGAACCAATCAAAACACCCAAAGTAGAAATTAATGGAGATTCATTCGATCCAGTTGGCAATGAAACATCTTGGATGGTAGAATATGGATTTGGAGATGCAGATGATGGGAAAGTGACTTTTAGTATTTCCTTTATGGATTATGCAAAAAATCCGGGCGAAACAGTTACAGAAACAACCGACACAACATCCATAGTATTTGATGGTACATTACCCGAATTAAGTGATATACACATATACTCTTCCAATACGTATGGGAAACATTTAGCGGTGAAAGGTGATACATCATTTTTGATGTTTAATTCTAGTGAATCTATACAAGATATCACTGTTTTATTGAATAGTAATCACGCAGATGAAAAAAATACAAAAGAAAATAAATTTACTTATTACCATATTTTCACAGAATCTGATTCTGAAGGTGTTGTCCCATTTTCTATCGATTTTAGAGATTTAGCTGGGAATGCGGGAGAGCAAGTTTCAGAATCATCAGACGATAGTGAAATCATCTTCGATATGACGCCACCCCAAGCTTTTAAAATCCAAAGTGTTGGCTCAATGGTTGGCAAAGGAAAAAAGATTAAGAAAAAGTCGGGAAAAAATGAACCTGAACCGCCTGGGTCATTCATTGATTTTTCAAGTACGTTATTTATTATTGTTATTTCATGTGTTGGGTTCATATTGCTTATTATGATAGCATCTTATTGGAAAATTTTTGCTAAGGCAGGTCAATCTGGCTGGAAGGCACTCATTCCATTTTTCAATTTATTCATTTTTACAAAGGTGATTCAAAAACCAGTATGGTGGATTATATTTTTATTCCTATTTCCGGTGGGCCATATACTAGGGTCATTGCAATTAGCAAAAGTATTTGGTAAAAAAATCTTATTTACAGTTGGTTTAATTTTTCTTCCTTTTATTTTTCTCCCCATGTTGGCATTTGGGAAAGCCGAATACACTGAATAAAATTGTCTAACTTAAAAGAAACAAGCATTTCATCAGAAAATGTCTATCAAGGTAGTTTCCTCGATGTTCGAAAAGATACCGTTGAACTTCCAAATGGAAAAACTAGTACACGAGAATGGATTAAGCATCCAGGAGCAGTATGTATTATTCCAATCCTTCCTGATGGATCTTTAGCTCTCATTCGTCAATACAGATATCCAGTTCAAAAAGAAATGATTGAACTCCCCGCGGGGAAGTTAGATCCAGGTGAAAAACCAGAAGTGTGTGCCCACCGAGAACTAGAAGAAGAAATTGGATATAAACCAAAAAAATTAACTTTTCTCACTCATATTCATCCCGCCATTGGATTTGCTGATGAAGTTATGTGGCTTTATTTGGGTGAAGAATTAATAGAGTCGAAAATAAATTGTGATGATGATGAATTTATTGAATTAATGCCTACATCGATTCAAGATGCAACCCAAATGGTGTGGAATGGAAAAATCACAGATGTAAAAACAGTGATTGGTGTATTATGGGCAAACCAACTATTTAAGAAATAATACCTTTTTATAATCTACACTATTATTTGATTTCAATTGAATATAATATACTCCGCTAGTGTATTGAGATGCATTCCATCGAATTTCGTAAGTACTAGGGTTCCTTGGTCCATCATATAATTTTTCTATTAATTGACCATTCTGAATGGAAGTATGATTTAAGCGATCTACTGTATATTAAATAGTTGTTGTTGGATTAAACAGATTCGGGAAAATTGAATCAATGAAAATAAGAGTCAGATAATTTGATCTTCTCTTTTTTGAATGCATCAGCTTCATCCAGAATTACCTTATAATCCTAATTAATGAACATCTTAAGTCTCTCGTCGACAAATGTAATTAAAAGGTACTATCAAAAAGATTATTTAAATTAAACTATGCCAAATCTTTCACATTTAATAAAAGAAAAAGCCATTGAATTGGGGATCCAAAAAATTGGTATTACGGAACCTGAAAGTGGAAATAAACATAAAGAAGCATTAAACACGTGGCTGTATAAAAAGTATCACGCTTCTATGGAATGGATTGTAAAGAGAAAACATGAGCGTGGTGATATTTTTCAATATTTCCCCGAGGTTCAGTCAATTATTTCACTTGGCGTTAATTACTATTCTGGGTACACCCAAAATGATTTAAAAAGTGACTATAAATTGAGCAATTATGCATGGGGTGATGATTACCATGATTCTATAAAATCTAAAGGATTTCACCTATTACACTACATAAAAGAGTTTTCACCAGATGTAAAAGGTATTGTGTGTGTGGATACATCGCCTATTATGGAAAAACCAATAGCACAGAAAGCGGGTTTAGGCTGGCAAGGGAAGCATACTAACTTAATTACGCAGGATTATGGCAGTTGGTTATTTTTAGGTGCAATTCTATTAGATATTCCATTGGATTACGATAAACCATTCGAAGATGATTTATGTGGGTCTTGTACTGCATGTATTGATGCATGTCCTACTCAAGCGTTAGAGCCCAATATACTTGATGCACGTAAATGTATTTCTTATTTATCCATCGAACACCGAGGAAAATTTCCGCAACAACAGAATAATTTGCATGATTGGATTTATGGATGTGATATTTGCCAAGAGGTATGTCCTTGGAATAAAAAATATTCTGTAGTGACATCCGCCCAATCCTTTCAACCAAGAGAAGGAATATTACATGCTACAAATCAGGATTGGAATGAAATGAATGAAGATGGATTTCGCACTTTATTTAAAAAATCTCCAGTCAAACGAACGAAATTTGTTGGATTAAAAAGAAATATCAATCAAAATAACATAAATGAATAAAGGAGATTCGATTATCACTCAACGCGAACATCTACATCACCAAGTCCGACAGAAATTTCAATATCGATTTTAGGTAAATTATGGTCCCAATCTATGGACTCGTAAGCATTTTCACCCTTTTTCAATAAATCATTCACATCAACTGATGCAAGGAAGGAATGATCTACACTGAGTTTTACATTGGCATTTTTTGGTAAAACTAAATTCAACGATCCAAGCCCAACATTAATATCTACATCAGCATCTTGAAAAAAAGATCCTGTCAAATCAATATTTGCATCCCCTAAACCCACATCAATTGAAAAATCTTCACTATTTAAATTCCCTAATCCGTGACTATTAAAATCAGCCATCCCAATTTCAATCGAAACTTTATCACATAACCGATTATTGGGTTTAGAAACAAAAACATCCACTTCACTTAGACCACATTCAAGATCAAATTCCGATATGGATATATGCGTTAAATCAATTTTAGCTTCACCTAATCCAAATTCTAATTCTAAATCAGTTGAAATTTTAGATGGGAATTGGAATTCCATTTCATTTTTAACATCATCAAGATCAAAATCCCATTTTAATAATGAAAAATCAACATCTATCCCTTCACGATCAAAATCGAATTCAAAACTACCATCACCATTGGATCGCTTCATAGACACAAGGGGTTTACCTAATTGTGATGAATAATAAATGGAGCCATCTATTTGGTTTGATTTTTGATTTGCAGATAATTTTAATGATCCCAACCCAAATGTAATTGTGGATTCAAGTGTTTCAATATCATGCAAAGAATAATGATAATAATCTCGAATAGATATAGCATTATCTTGCCCAAAAGACATTATAAAGAAAAATGGAAAAATAAAAAAATATTTCATATTAATCTCAAAAGTTGAAATGAAGGCGTATGGTTGTTTCTAAATAATCTGAATCATTTAAAGGCTTTGCTAGATTAAAGCCAACACCTAACCCATCTTCTGATTCGGTTCCAATGCCTATACCTACTGCTGAAATAAAATCATTTTTTCGATCAGATATTTTTTTAATATCCACCATCTTATCAGAATCAAAAGCTAATCCAGAATCAAAAAATACTTTAAAAAACATATTTTCATCTGTGAAGTCAGGCGTCATAATTAATTCCACATTTGTTTGTATCATATGATCTCCAGACTTTGTTTTATAAGGAAATGCAGATACAGAACCAATCCCACCGATGCCAAAATTACGGAATGAATGTAGGTGCCCATTAGAAAGACCTAGAATCGTTTGATTTCTAAAAACAAGTCCTGGAGAAAATTCCAAATTGATACGCGACATAATAAGCATTCTATTTCTTGGTTTTTGTACATTGACTTCATTCGTTTCATCCAGATATTCACCATCGCCATCATTTATAATTTGTTCTCCTTGAACTAAAAATGCGTATCCGGTTTTAAGTGGGTGATGGTTTTTTGATTGAAAGGCAAGTGTGGCTTTATAAAGGCCCACTTGTCTTGAAGGTTGGACAAATGGATTTCCTCTTAAGGCGCGGTCTTTTTCTGCGATACTCCACAAGGAATTATTTACAGGAATTGAATCTTGTTGAACATCAGAAGTAAAAGCTTTGAATTTGAGTCGATTAAAATCTAATGCAAAACCAAGCTCCCAGCCTTCCTCGTCCCACCGATCATAAAAATCTTGTCGAGCGAAGAGGCTTGCAATAGTATTCTCTTCTTCTGTTATACGGTATTCATCATCAGACTTTGCTTCTTTGAACACACTCCCATAAAGAATAAAAAACCGATTTTTGAAAAATGACTTTTCAAATGTGATGCGTCCGGTAAAATCTTTGAGCGCTGTTCGATAAGCAGTCGAAACACTTAGACGAAATGGCGAGTGATCCCCGTGGTCAAAATCTGAATCGAAAAAAGTGATTCGAGCTCCTTCATTTCTATTATAAATCAAAAAATCATCTTTTGGATGAATCCAACCTTCACGCAACCAATCTGATTTTCTTTTTAACTCAAAGAAGGCATTTTTACGTGTTTCAGCTGAATCAGTAAATGTTTCCCGATACACTAACCCTTCATTCAAATTTGCTTCAATAATTTTTCCATTAATTATAGCGCCATCTTGGGTTAGTACCGTCCCTCCCACAGCGATAATTTCACCATTTATTATAGCCGTTGCGCCAATAGTAACATCTCCTCCAATGACAGTAATTTTATTATCTATTTGTCCGTAAATAAATAAATCACCACCCATAATCCGAATTCGATCATTCACTATGTCTGTAGAATCAATTATATAATCAGAATAAAATTTCATTTCATCCCGGACGATTTTTGATTTTGATTCCTTTTCCATGGACATTGTCCAGGCGTTCCCTGCAAATAAGATAGAAAAAAGCATAGCGTGCCAAATATAATTATTATGGAATTTCATGATATTAATCCTCACGAATTTTTATGTCACCCGAATGGTATATGGTTATTTTGAAGGGATAAATTCCTTCACGAATTTTTGTGGTAGCAATTATCTTTCCCTGTTTATTCTTTTCATTTAAATAAAAATCTGCATTGATAGAACTGGTAGCATTTTCTCCATTATGAATGATAGTTACGTTTGCAGGGAAATGTTCAGGGATAGATGTATATATATCACCAACGTAAGTAGTTAAATCCAGGGAATGGTCTTTTAATTGTGTATCATATTTTTTTTCTATGGAAATATTTCCTGCTTGGTTTACAGCCTTTATTGCACCAAAAATATCTTTACCGTGGATAGCCCCACCTTTTGTTGAACAGTCGACATTCCCGTGTATTTCATCTAACCCAACATCACCCCCTAATGTAGATGCAATTGCATTCCCTGTAAGATTTTGGATTTCAATATCACCCCCTGAAGTACTGATATCTACATTTCCATTTATGTCACGAATATGAATATCACCTCCAGAGGTTGATGCTAATAAATATTGGCCATCGAAAGATATAACCCCGATTGAACCTCCTCGGGTGGAGACTACAGCATTACCAATAATACTTGATAGTTCAACATCACCACCAGCTGTTTCAGCTGAAAATTTTCCTTCAATATTTTCTATGGAAATATCTCCGCCTTTTGATATAATGCTAAATCGTCCTTTCCCATTTTCAAACTCAATATCCCCACCAGCTGTTTCAAAAAAACCTTTCCCATTGATATGGTTTAGATCCATATCGCCTCCACCTGTTTTAATTTCAATTTCACCTTGTGCATGTTCTATGGCTACATCGCCCCCAAGAGAATGCATTGTTAAATTTGTCATGATAGGGATTTGTAGATCTAAATTGTAGGAGATTCTGCCGGACAAATCTTCTGGGCCATCTATTTGAACAACTTTTTTATCATTATCATGCCGGACAATAACTTGATGTAGATTTATCATTTCCTTAGCCCCTTGCTCTGTAAGGACTTTAATAGTGGTTTTTATGTTGGCTGAAAGGCTTGATCCTAGATGCCCCCTAATGACCATGTCGCCATTAAAATTATTTACAATTAGTGTGTAAGAACCATCATCCAACACTTGCTCAAATGTATATTGTTCCATGTACCGATATCGACTTATACGTTCTTGTTCGAATGAATCAAAAATCTTTTGCGAATAAAGCAATGATGAGAGAATAAAGATGTGAATAAGATATTTCATTAAATTTTTGGCTCTATTTTACCATTATTTAAATCTTCAAATTCTACCAGCATACTCTTGGCTCGTGATTTAATTAAAGGATTTTCATCCACGATACGAATTACTTGAAGAGCTGGAATCATATCTGGGACAGGGTGAGATTCTAAAATATCCATAGCGCTAAGTCTAACTGCAAAATTGTCATCCTCTAATATTGTTTTGACACATGCATCAATAAGTAATTTATCTGCAACATATGATTGAAGCATTTTGGCCGATTTTAATCGCACACCCGGATTTGGATCGGTAAGCATAGATGCAATAAGTACATTTCGACCATTTTCTTGGAGTTGAATGTGTTCAAGAAGTTTTACTGCTTTAAGACGCTTTCCAGTATTATGATCATTTAAGAGTAAATAAAAAAGCATATTTTGAATCAATTCATCTTTTAGATTTCCTGAATACTCAATTTCGTTTGTTGATTGTAATGCGAGTTGGATTGGATTGGACTCATCACCATTCAATTTAATATCGATATTTGCGAGCAATCCTTGATTCATAAGTTGAATAATATCAACAGATTTAGAAGTGCTAGTCGCTTCTAATTTATGAAATGATTTTCCAAAGAAAAACGCAATAATTATTAAAGAAAGCATCAGCCACACTGTTTGTCGCATAGATGTAAATGGTTGAATAAGTCGGGTATCTGATGTTTTTATATTGAGTTCAGAATTAATTTTGTTCCGAAGAGACATACGTTGAGATTGCAATTGTTTTTGAGATACATCGGCACTTAAAGAAGAATCTATATTTTTTAAGGTAGACTCATATTCCAAAACCCATTTTTGTAAATCTGTATCATGTGGCAAGTCATCTTCAAATTTAGACATGTCATGAGAATCCAGGACTTTTAATACAGACAAAGCAGCTTTTTCTTTTTGTGAGAATGTCATGAAGGATTCCTTGTATATTGATAATCTTTTAACCCGGCTCGCATTTTTTCCATAGCGCGAAAAAGATATTTCTTGATAGTACCTGATGAAATATCCATTATGTCTGATATTTCTCTAATTTTTAAACCTTGAAAATGCTTCAAAATAAAAACTGTTTTTTGTTGTTTTGGAAGAGTGCATAGGATGCGATTAATTTGATCTGATACATCTGTGTTTTTCGGAGCATCTGCAGGAATAGAATCAATTAGGTTAGGGGAATCACCTGATGGCTCTTGAATCTTTATGTTTTCTTTTTTTCGCTGATGATTTAAAAAAGAGTTTACCATAATGCGATAAAGCCATGTATAGAATGAACTTTCCATACGGAACGCCCCGATATATCTATATGCCTTAAGAAAAACTTCTTGGTATAAATCTTCTGCATCTTGTTGATGTCGGGTGAGTTCAAGGGCTAATGTCATCATTTTTTCATCATGGTATGCCACCAACGCATGAAAGGCTTCAGTATTTCCCGTCTTTGCGTCGAGAATTAGGTGTTGTACTTCAGGTTTCACAATAGGTCTGTTTGCTCAGTTTGACAGTTAGAATTAAAAAAGGTTGTCATGGATATTTTAACTCTTGTTTTCCTGTCTGGATTTTACACATACCAATATAAGTCAAATAAATTAGGAGAATTAAAAAAAAGCCTCCGAATTATACAGAGGCTTTTCCTTGAACATTTAAAAAGTGACTTATAAACCAGTTTCACCTACTGTTTTTTTCACTGCATCAAGCGTTTTGTTGAGTTCTGATTGTTCATCATCTCTTAGAGTGAATTCCAAAACTTTTTCAACACCACCAGATCCAATGACGCTTGGAACACCAATAAAATATCCATCGACTCCAAATTCGCCTTCACATAAGGACGCACAAGGAATAACACGTTTTTTATCTCGAAGATAAGATTCAGCCATTTCGATTGCAGATTGTGCAGGTGCGTAAAAGGCAGATCCATTCCCAAATAATTTCACAATTTCACCCCCAGCTGCACGAGTTCGATCTTCAATTTTTTTGAGTCTTTCAGGTGAAATTAAATCTGTGACCGGGACACCACCTACTGTGGCTAGTCGAGTAATTGGGACCATAGTGTCACCATGTCCACCTAATACCATACAAGTCACGTCCTGGACAGAGTATCCTGTCTCCATAGCAATGAAAGCTCTGAATCGACCACTATCTAAAGCGCCAGCCATCCCAACAATTTTATTTTTATCAAATCCAGATACTTTATAAAATGCATAAACCATTGCATCTAATGGATTAGAAATCACAATCACAAAAGCATTTGGCGCATATTCCTTAACATTAGTAGCTACATCTTTCATGATTCCTAGATTAATTCCAAGAAGATCTTCTCGATCCATTCCTGGCTTTCTTGGAATGCCTGCAGTAATAATAATTACATCTGCGCCAGAAATATCGCTATAATTGGAAGAACCAGTAATCGTAACATCGTGCCCATCATGGGGGCGCAATTGCATTAAGTCAAGGGCTTTACCTTTTACCATGCCTTCTGCTTTCGGGATGTCAAAAATAACCACATTGCCTAATTCTTTTTGTGCTGCAAGAAGTGCGAGGTTTCCGCCAATCTGACCCCCGCCAATAAGTGCTATTTTTTTCTTAGCCATAACAATTCTCCTATAAGTTGTATTTAATATTACAGAAAATAAGACATCATTGCCTTGTAATAAAAAACCCTTCGCTAAAACGAAGGGTTTTTTATTAATTAGGTTTTAAACGGTTGGCATTTAATTGGGAGTAAGAACGCTCACAATTTTGCGATCACGTCCTTTTTTCCCAAATTTCACTATTCCATCAGCTATTGCAAAAAGGCTATCATCATTAGCCCTTTTTACATTAGCACCTGGATGAATTTTAGTACCACGCTGTTTAAGGATGATACCGCCTGCTAAGATAGATTGACCATCTGACACTTTAACTCCAAGGCGTTGCGCATTGGAATCGCGACCATTTCTTGAACTACCTTGTCCTTTCTTATGAGCCATAATTAAGCCTCTTTCTTTTCTTTAGCTGGTTTAGGATCCGCTTTTTTTGCAGGTGTCTTTTTCTTCGTAGCCGCTTTTAATTGAATTTTATTAATTTCAACACTGGTAAAATGTTGGCGGTGCCCATTTTTTCTCTGGTACCCTTTACGGCGTTTTTTCTTGTAGATTAGAACTTTACGTTCTCTTCCATGATCTACAATAGTCGCTGTAACAGTTGCTTTTGCGACTGTGGGTGATCCAACCTGTGTCTTTTTACCATCATGGAAAAGAAGCACTTCATCAAAAGTGACTTTATCTCCAGTAGAATGGTCTAATTTAGGCACGCGAAGTTGACGGCCTTCCACCGCTTTAAATTGTTTACCTGATATATTTACGATAGCATACATTTTTAATCTCCATAAAGCCGGCGAAATTACGCGGAAGCATGGTCCTTATCAAGTCCTAGTTCATTTGTAACGTCTGAATTGTCTTTTACGCGGAAAAATCTAAATTCATCTAAAAATATATCATGGTTTTCTTCTATTTTTAAATGAACAAAATTTTGCCACATAAGGCCACGTAAAACTCGTTTTTTCTCTTGAGTCATATATTTTGCATTATCTGGGTGTAGTTCGAGTCGTAACCGTAAATCTCTATGTTTAGATTTATAGCGTCTAAGCCAATGATCAATACGAGTAATAAGAGTTTCACGAGACACAATTCGTCCCGCTCCATGACATGTAGGACACTCATCACTCATGGAATCAATTAAACTTAAACGAATTCGTTGGCGAGTCATTTCTAATAAACCAAATTCAGTAATAGGCGCAACAGCTACTTTTGCCCGGTCTTTTCTAAGCTCTTTCCGAAGTTCGTGATATACTTTTTTACGGTTTTCTTCTTTTTTCATATCAATGAAATCAATCACAATTAAACCTGATAAATCTCTTAATCTCAAGGAGCGAGCTACTTCCCGAGCTGCTTCTAAGTTTATTTTTAAAGAATTATCTTCATGGAGTTTCTTCCCCACAAACCGCCCACTATTTACATCCACTACGACCATAGCTTCAGTTTTTTCAATAATCAGATAGGCGCCGCTTTTAAGCCAGACTTTTGGTCGAAGGAGTTTTTCGATTTCATTCTCAATCCCAAAACTTTCAAATAGAGGTACTTTTAGTTTATAATATTCTAAACTATCACATAATCCAGGCGATGTTTCTTCTAAATAACGCTGTGTTTTTCGATATAACTTTTTGGAATCAATAATAATTTTAGCTACATCGGGTGTAAGCAAATCTCGAACCACACTAGAAGCAGTTTCTAAATCTTCATAAACAATTATGGGAGCTTGACCGCGATCTCCTTTTTGTTCCATTTTTTCCCAATTTTGAATAAGCATATTAAAATCATTTGTAATATGTTCTTCACTTTTACCCTCCGCCACTGTACGTATAATAATACCTACATCTTTTTTTCGGAGTGATTGAGCTATTTTTTTAAGTCGTCGCCTTTCATACTTATCCCATATTTTTTTGGAAATACCAATATAGTTGGCTCCAGGAACGAGGACAAGTAAACGACCCGGCAATGCCACTTCCGTGGTAACGCGTGGTCCTTTACCGGCAAACGGTTCTTTAATGACTTGGACATAAATATCCTGCCCAGTTCTTAGATCAACTAAAATATTATCAGATTGATGATTTTTTTTCCGATTATTTCGACTACGATCTACATCTGCGAGATAATCATTATTTTCTATTTCTGAAAATGGAAGGAATGCATTTAAATCATAGCCAATATCTACAAAGGCGGCTTGCATGCCAGGAAGGACATTTTCTACCTTCCCTTTATAGATGTTCCCCACCATTCTCTGTTTATCTTCTTGTTCAATATAAACTTCAACGAGTTGGTTATCTTCTTGGATGGCAATCCGAGTATCTCCCAAACTCTCATTTATAAACACTTCTTTCTTCATGTGTATACCTATATACTAACCTGCGCAGGATGTCCTAACTCACATGTAAGGTATACACGGATTGGTCACTCCAGTAACAGAATGTTATTTACTCTATGTTATATGAGGGGAAGGAAGGAAGGAAATCGAATCACAGGCCCAATTGCGGGCGATAAAAAAAATGTCTGTACCGTCAAAAAAAGTTGAAACTTTAACGTCCTTCTAAACCCATCAACATGAGAAGATACGCGTTTTTCTTCATATATCACAATAAATACATTTATTTTGCAATACCTTTTCCTTGAACAAAGACTTTCAGTGAAGTAATATTCCTAGTCGTGATTTGAGCCGTATTGCTGCGACAAATAAATAACAGCTAAAAAGGTGGTGCAGCCGGCTCTACATGCCGGCTTTTTTTATGCAAAATATCAAAGAAATATTAAAAAAACGTATTTTAATTATGGATGGTGCCATGGGTACCCAAATACAGTCTTTTCGCCTTGATGAAGAAGATTTTCGTGGTGATTTATTTAAAGATTATCCTAAACTATTAAAAGGTAATAATGATTTATTATCTATTACCCAACCTCATATTATTTCTGAAATACATAGTAAATATCTCGCCGCAGGTGCAGATATTATCGAAACGAATACTTTTAACGCAAACGCGATTAGTATGGCAGACTATGATATGGAAGATTGGGTTTATCAATTAAATGTTGCCTCTGCAAAAATCGCCAAACAAATAGCTGGTGAATACTCAAAAAAGACACCTAATATTCCACGATTTGTTTGTGGATCCATAGGGCCAACAGCAAAAGCAGCAACTTTAAGCCCAAATGTTAATAAACCGGAATTTCGAAATGTAACTTTTGATGATTTGTTTGAAGCCTATAGTGAACAGGCAAAAGGCTTATTAGATGGCGGTGTGGATATTATTCTAATTGAAACTGTATTTGACACTCTTAATTGTAAAGCAGCTCTATTTGCTGTCAATTCCATATTAGAAGAAAGAAATTTATCCATACCCATAATGGTATCAGGTACTATTGTTGATGCAAGTGGGAGAACGCTATCGGGTCAAACAGTAGACGCTTTTTGGCCATCTATTCGTCACGGAAATTTAACGGCAGTTGGATTGAATTGTGCATTAGGGGCAGAAGAAATTCGTCCACATTTAGATGCATTATCCCAATTGGCCAATATACCAACGTTTGTTTACCCAAATGCAGGACTACCAAATGAACTGGGCGGATATGACGAAACACCCGAATCAATGGCTTCCTTTATTCAAGAATTCGCAGAATCCGGAATGGTAAATATGGTTGGTGGCTGTTGTGGCACATCACCAGAACACATTGTTGCCATGAAAAAGGTTGTAGAAAACATTTCCCCAAGAATTATATTAGAAAAACCAAAATATACTCAATTAAGCGGCTTAGAACCTTTTACTTTTTTCCCTAATAGTAATTTTGTGAATGTGGGTGAGAGGACAAATGTAGCGGGTTCTGCAAAATTTAAACGTCTTATTTTGACTGAAGCATATGAAGACGCATTATCTGTGGCAAAGCAACAAATCGAAAATGGTGCTCAAATTATTGATATTAATATGGATGAAGGGTTGTTGGATTCTGAAAATGCGATGGAAACTTTTTTGCGCATGATTGCATCTGAGCCTGATATTGCTCGTGTTCCAGTAATGATTGATTCATCTAAATGGAATGTTATAGAAACAGGATTAAAAAACCTTCAAGGAAAAGGAATTGTTAATTCAATTTCATTAAAAGATGGTGAAGATTTATTTATTGACCGCGCTAAAATAATCAAGAAATACGGAGCGTCAGTAATTGTAATGGCTTTTGATGAAGAAGGTCAAGCTGATTCCTATCAAACAAAAGTGGATATTTGCACACGAGCTTATAGTTTACTCGTTAATAAAGTGGGCTTTCCGCCAGAAGATATTATTTTTGATCCAAATATTTTTGCAGTTGCTACTGGAATTGAAGAACATAATAATTATGCCAATGATTTTATTAGAGCAACTAAAACAATTAAGGAAACTTTAGCTGGCGTTCACATTAGTGGTGGTGTTAGCAACCTATCTTTCTCTTTCCGTGGTAATAATGGAATTCGTGAAGCAATGCATTCATGCTTTTTATATCATGCCATTAAAGCTGGGATGGATATGGGTATTGTAAATGCAGGCCAATTAGCTATTTATTCTGACCTTGATGAAAGAGTTAAAAATAGAGTTGAAGATGTTTTATTTAATCGCCGAGATGATGCTACAGATCGATTATTAGACATTGCAGATTCTGTTGTGGGGACAAAGAAAAAAAGTGCTAAAGATTTATCCTGGAGAGAAAACCCCGTTAAAGATCGACTTATTCATGCTTTAGTAGAAGGTATAACTGAATTCATCGATATAGATACAGAAGAAGCAAGAGAAAATGCACATCAACCTTTGGATGTGATTGAAGGTCCATTAATGGATGGTATGTCTGTTGTAGGAGATTTGTTTGGTGATGGCAAAATGTTTTTACCGCAGGTTATTAAATCAGCTCGAGTGATGAAAAAAGCAGTTGCCATACTCGAACCATATATCGAGAAAGAAAAGAATGGAGCCCAAACAAAAGGATCAATTGTAATGGCGACCGTCAAAGGGGATGTACACGATATTGGAAAAAATATTGTTGGCGTCGTCCTCGGGTGCAATGGATACGATATTCATGATTTGGGTGTTATGATTCCTGCAAATCAAATTCTCAAAGAAGCAAAAAAATTAAACGCAAACATAATTGGTTTATCTGGACTCATAACGCCGAGCTTGGATGAAATGGTTCATGTAGCAACAGAAATGGAAAGAGAAAAATTGGATATTCCATTATTAATTGGCGGCGCAACAACAAGTAAAAAACACACTTCCATTAAAATTGATGAAGTGTATTCCGGTCCTACCATTTATATACAGGATGCCTCTCGAGCGGTGGGAGTTGTGCAAAAATTATTATCAAATGACAAAAAGAAAGATTTCATCCAATCTATTACAAATGAATATGTTTCCATAAGAGAAAAAAATTCTACTCAACAAAAAAACCTTTTATCAATTGAAGAAGCTCGAAGTAGAAAATATTTTATTAACTGGAAATCATTTGAGTCATCCAAACCTAAAAAAGAAGGTATTCAGATTTTAGAAGATTATTCATTGAATGATTTGGTCCCATTTATAGATTGGTCACCTTTCTTTTCAACTTGGGAATTAAAAGGAAAATATCCAAATATTTTAAATGATAAGAAAGTAGGCAATGAAGCAAATAAATTATTTAATGATGCGCAATCTTTGCTTGAAAATATTATCCAAAATCGTCGATTAGTGGCAAGAGGATTGTTTGGTATTTTCCCAGCTAAGTCAGTGAATGAAAATATTATAGTAAATTATCGAAATCATGATACTTCTTTTTCTTTTCAAAGACAACTCTTTGATAAAGGGAAGGACAGACCTAACCGATGTTTATCTGATTTCATTTGTCCTGAAGCTGAAAATAAGAATGATTGGTTAGGTGTTTTTGCAGTTACAGCTGGACATGGATTAGAGGCGCTTGTTTCTGAATTTAAAGCGCAAAATGATGATTATAATGCAATTTTAGCCCAATCAATAGCCGATCGATTAGCTGAAGCATTTTCAGAACATTTACATTATAAAGTTCGGAAAGAATATTGGGGATATTCGCCACACGAAACATTGAATAATGAAAAATTAATTTTGGAAAAATATCAGGGAATTCGCCCAGCTCCTGGATATCCTGCTTGCCCTGATCATAGTGAAAAAGATAAAATTTGGTCATTATTGAATGTTGAAGAAAAAATTGGAGTATCCTTAACGGAATCTAGAGCAATGTTACCGGTAGCATCAGTGAGCGGATGGTATTTTTCTCATCCAAAATCTATTTATTTTGGCGTGGGACAAACTGGTTAAGTTGCTTATTTTGGCGTTGGAAAAATACTTATGAAAATTCTCAAATTTGGCGGATCTTCCCTAAAAACAACTGAAAGGATTGAACACGTGGTGTGTCTTATAGCAGCAGAGCATCCATGTGGTGTTGTTGTTTCTGCTTTTGGTGGAGTGACAGACCAATTGATTGAACTGATCAATCTTGCGGAAAGTGGATTAGATTATAATGATGTATTAAATGCTTTTCTGGATAGACATTTGGAAACGGTCAGTGGACTTCAACTTTTGACCAATCTAGATTCGATACATAAATCTATCCAAACAATTGGAAATGAATTACAACAATCATTAAAAATCATTTCTGATAAGAAACAGGACACACCCAAATTAAAAGATACAGTTCTAAGTGCTGGCGAAAGATTTTCAGCAAATATTATCAGAGAAGCATGTATTGAAAATGGGTTAAATGCTGATTATCTAGACGCAAGGAAAGTTATTGTAACAGATGATCATTTCGGGAGCGCTTTTGTTCATTACCAAAAATCGTATAATAATATTCGAAATGAGTGGATTGATAAATCAAAAACTCGAATTATAACAGGATTTATAGGAGCGACTGAGTCAGGTGAAACAACCACATTTGGGCGTAGCGGTTCGGATTATACAGCAGCTATCTTTGGTGCTGCACTTCATGTGGATGAAGTGGAAATATGGACAGATGTTAATGGAATTTTATCTGCAGATCCCAATGTGGTTCCTAATGCGAAAACAATTTTAAATATTACATATGAAGAAGCGATGGAATTAGCTCATGCAGGCGCCAAAGTGATTTTTCCGCCCACCATGATTCCAGCCTTATATAAATCAATTCCCATACGAATAAGAAATACGTTTGAGCCAGGAAACCCCGGAACAGTTATAACACAAAATCGGGAAACAGATAATAATTTTGCAGTTGGCATTTCATCTTTATATAATGTGTCTCTCATACGATTTCAAGGTGCTGGAATGGTGGGGCGGTATGGTGTTATTGGTCGTGTGTTTGAAGCATTAGCTCAAAAGAAAATTAATATTATTCTCGTATCTCAAGTTTTTAGTGAACATTCCATTTGTTTTGCCATTCAACCATCTGAAGTGGGTAAAGCAGAAACTCTGCTAAAGGAAGAATTTACTTTTGAACTTGAAAATAGGTTTATTGATTCTATCAAAATTGAAAATGACTTATCTCTTATTGCAGTTGTTGGGGAGGGAATGCGCCACACTCCAGGCATTTCAGGAAAATTATTTAGTGTTTTAGGTGAGCAAAATGTGAATGTAATTGCTATTGCTCAAGGATCTTCTGAAAGAAACATTTCTTTTATTATTAAAAACGATGAAGTGAAATCAGCAATTCGTTCTTTACATAATTATATTTTTTCAGACTATGATAAAATAAATGTTTTTATAGCTGGCGTAGGTTTAGTTGGGTCTAGTTTAATTCGATTAATCCAAGATCAATCATCCATTAATATTTGTGGAATTCTGAATAGTAGTAAAATGGTTATAAACCAGAATGGGGTTGATCCAAATCTCTATACAGAAGAATTAAATAATGGAGAGCCAGCAGATGTGGATACTTTTATTTTAACTGCTGCTCAATCACGAAATGCAGTTTTTGTAGATGTTACATCATCATCGATCATTGCTGAAAAAACTGCAAACATTCTTCAAAAAGGCATTTCTGTTGTATCGGCAAGCAAATTAGCAAATAGCATGAATCAAGATTATTATAATCAAATTCGTCAAAGTGAAAAACAAGGACAATCTACATTCAAGTATGAAACAAATGTTGGTGCTGGTCTTCCTATCATGGAAACACTTCAAACATTATTGAATACCGGTGATACCGTTGAGAAAATTGAAGGCATTATGTCAGGGACATTAAGTTACTTATTTAGTCAATTTGATGGTTCACTCCCATTTAGCGAATTAGTAAAAAATGCTAGATCTCAAGGATACACAGAACCGGACCCAAGAGATGATTTAAATGGAATGGATGTAGGAAGGAAAATTCTTATTTTAGCGAGAGAAACGGGTGCAAAACTAGAAATTGATAATGTATCAATTCAGAATCTAATCCCGGAAGAATTGAGCCCCACATTATCTATTGATGAATTCTTAGATCAATTACCTCAATTTGATGATCAATATTTAAATACGTATACATCAGCAAAAAATAAGAATAAAGTATTGCGATATATTGCATCATGGGATGGACAAAAGGCGGTTGTTGAACTAAAAGCTATTGGAGGAGACAATCCATTTTACCATCAGAGTGGAAGAGAAAATTTCATTGTTTTTACTACAAAAAGATATAAAGATACCCCAATGATAATTAAAGGACATGGAGCCGGAGCCGAAGTGACAGCTGCTGGTGTTTTAGGCGATATTTTAAAATGTCAGTAGAAAAAAATATTAAAGTCAGCGTTTTGGGTGCCACTGGAATGGTAGGCCAAAATTGTTTACGATTATTGGAAAACCATCCATGGTTTCAAGTAGTTGATGTGGCAGCTTCTGAGCGGTCATCTGGTAAAACATATAAGGAAGCAGTAGGGAAAAAATGGTACATGGATGCAGAAATTCCTGATACAATTTCAAATTTAATCGTAAGAAATGTACATGATTATGGATCAATCCCTGATAATGTAACATGTGTATTTTCTGCTTTAGACCTAAATGAAAAACAAGACACACGCGATTTTGAATTTGGGTATGCAGAAAAAGGATTTGCAGTTATTTCAACCAGCTCTGCAAATCGTCAAACAATTGATGTGCCTATGATTATTCCTGAAATTAATGCTAAGCATGCTGATGTAATCCCAATCCAACAGAAAAACCGTAACTTACCAAGTTCTGGCTTTGTTGCTGTAAAGCCCAATTGTTCCATCCAATCTTATATTGTTGTTTTGGAAGCGTTAAAACAAGCTGGTTATCTAGTAGATCGAGTTCAGGTAACGACTTTACAAGCATTATCTGGTGCTGGGTATAAAGCATTAACGAACCTAGACTTAAAAGAAAATGTAGTTCCATATATTGGTGGGGAAGAAGAAAAGACTGAAAAAGAACCTTTAAAAATATTTGGTAAAATCACGGATGATGGAATTATTCAATCTACAGAATTGAATGTTAATGCAGTATGTACGCGTGTCCCCGTTGTAGATGGCCACACAGCTGTTGTCCATTTAGGGTTTTCGAATGAAGCGCCATCGTTAGATGAATTCAAATCAATTTTATCATCTTTTACAGCTGAGCCGCAATCATTGAAGTTACCATCATCGCCAAATCTACCCATTTTAGTTTTGGATGATGTCGATCGTCCCCAACCAAAATTAGATCGAGATTCTGGAAAGGGAATGGCTGTAACGGTTGGAAGAATTGCTATAGACACATTTTTTGATATCAGATTTATCGGTTTATCTCATAATACGGTTCGTGGTGCCTCCGGCGGTGCTATTTTAGTCGCTGAATTATTGATTGAGAAAGGGTTTATCTCTTGAATGAATCTATACGCATAAAAGGAAATGCATCTGTTGCAAATGTATCCTGTGGGTTTGACTGTATTGGGTATGCTATTTCTGACCCAGGCGATATTATAACTTTAATTAGGAAAAATACGCCTGGTATAGATATTACAATGTCAGGATTTGGTTCTGATTCTATTTCTTGTAACCCAAACAATAATACAGGAGGTAAAGCAGTTCTTTCATTGCTTGATGCATTAAAAAGTAACCAAGGATTCAAACTTCATATCGAAAAAGGAATTCCGCCGGGAAGTGGCATTGGTTCCAGTTCTGCGAGTGCGGCAGCAGCCGTATTTGGAGCGAATGAATTATTAGGTAATCCATTCTCATTGAATGAACTTTTAATCCACGGTATGGCAGGAGAAGCTGTTGCATCAGGTGGGTTTCATGCGGATAATATTGCTCCAGCTCTTTTCGGGGGTATTATTTTGGTTCGAAGTTATGATCCATTGGATATTTTGAATTTACCTGTACCAGGAAATTTATTTAGTTCGGCTGTGTTACCAAAAATGACAATTAATACTATGGAAGCTCGAAAAATCCTTCCAGAAATGGTTCCACTTAAAAATGCCGTAGAACAGGCAGGTAATTTATCTGGATTCACCTTAGGTCTTCATGAGTCAGATTATGATTTATTGGGGCGGTCGATGGTAGATCATTTTGCTGAAACTCACCGCGCCAAACTCATTCCCGGTTATGAAGAAGTAAGAGGCTCTGCTTTAGATATGGGCGCTATTGGGTGTGGGATTTCAGGATCAGGCCCGGCTGTGTTTGCGCTATCGGATTCATTAGAAAAAGCGCAATTGATTGGTAATGCCATGGTAAAGCAATTCAAAGCAGTAGGATTATCAAGTCAAGCTTATAGCTCTCCTATCCATACCAATCCACCAGAAATATTAGGATAATGAGTGCAATATTTTAGCACAAACAAAAAGTCAAGTTTAGTTGGATTTAGGGATGCCCTATTTCAAGGATTGGCGCCAGATGGCGGGCTATATCTTCCAGAAAATATTCCAATTCTTTGGGATAAATTAAAATATAAAGATTTGTCTTATCCTGAATTAGCATTTGAAATATTACATCCTTATGTTGATGGAGAAATTCCAAAATTATCTTTAGCAGATATCTGCCAAAATGCTTTTTCTTTTATTGTGCCTGTAAATAAAATAAAAAAGGATCACTATATTTTAGAATTATTTCATGGTCCTACTCTAGCCTTTAAAGATTTTGCTGCTCGTTTTATGGCAAGATCAATGGAATATTTTTTAGATAATAATTCTAAAGAATTAACGGTGCTTGTGGCCACGTCTGGAGATACAGGAAGTGCTGTTGCAAGTGGATTTCATAATGTAGATGGTATTCGCGTTGTTATTTTGTATCCAAAAGGACGTGTAACTCCAATTCAAGAGAGGCAATTAACATCACTTGGCGATAATATAACAGCTCTAGAGATTGATGGAAGTTTTGATGACTGCCAATTAATTGTTAAAATGGCATTCCAAGATAAAGATTTGAATGAATCAATACATTTAAGTTCTGCTAATTCAATAAATATTGCTCGTCTGCTACCGCAAAGTGTGTATTACTTTTGGGCACATAAACAAATATCTAGGAATGAACCTATTATAGTTAGTGTCCCTTCCGGGAATTTTGGGAACCTAACTGGAGGACTATTGGCTAAGAAAATGGGGTTACCAATAGAAAAGTTTATTGCATCAACAAACAAAAATGATGTTGTACCTGAATATTTGGATTCAGGTAAATTTCAACCAAGGCCATCCGTTCGTACATTATCAAATGCAATGGATGTGGGTGACCCGAGCAATTTATCACGCATCCAAAAATTGCATAATTATGACATGAAAAACATAAGAAATAATATAATGGGTATTGCTTATACAGATGATGAAACAATTGATTCTATTTCAAAAATATTTTCAGAAAATCAAATAATTTTAGATCCACATACTGCTGTTGGGTATGCAGGATTATTAGATTATAAAAAAGAATTTAATAGTATGAACCCAGGTGTTGTGCTCTCAACAGCCCATCCAGCAAAATTTATCGAAAGTGTTGAACCCGCAATCGGAGAAAAAATTTCTATTCCAAAACGATTACAGCATTTTATAGGAAGAGAAATGCAAAAGATAGAAATGTCAAATCGAATGTCGGATGTTAAAGAATTTTTACTTACTGCTTAATTAAATTAGAATGGCATCATTATGAAGAAAGATACATTAATTGTTAGGGGAAAGATACAGCCAGACCCAACCACAGGAGCGATTATTCCACCTATTTATCAAACAGCTACATATGCATTAGAAGAAGTAGGCAAAGATAAAGGTTTTGATTACACCCGATCAGCCAATCCTACAAGACAAACGATGGAGGAATATTTAGCTATAATTGAAGGCGGTAAATATGGAGTTGCCTTTTCAAGTGGAATGGCCGCAGTAGACAGTTGTCTAAAACTATTGAAAGCTGGAGATCATATTATTTGTTCTGATGATGTTTATGGAGGTGTTTCCCGTCACTTTAATCAAATTTTAAACAATTACAATCTTGAATTCACATACGTGGATTCACAAATTGTTTCCAATATTGAAGCAGCCATTCAGCCAAATACAAAAATGATTTGGATAGAAACACCAACTAATCCACTCTTAAAAATCACAGATTTGGAAACTGTGGGTAGAATTGCAAAATCACATAATATTCTTTTTGGTGTGGATTCAACTTTTGCAACACCTGTATTCTTACGTCCTTTAAATTTTGGTGCAGATTTAGTTATGCATAGCACAACTAAATACTTAAGCGGGCATAATCAACTCATAGGTGGAGCCGTTATTACAGATAGAGAAGATTTATTTGAATCATTGAAATTTATTCAAAAAACAGTGGGTGCTGTTCCAGGCCCATTTGATTGTTGGCTTACTCTTTTAGGGCTAAAAACATTAGACCTTAGAATGAATAAACATAATGAGAATGGCATGGAGATCGCCACATATCTTGAATCTCACCCAAAGGTGAAGCATGTTATATATCCTGGTTTAGAATCTCACCCAATGCATCAAATTGCAAAGGAACAAATGTCTGGGTATTCCGGCATGATTTCTTTTGAGCTTAAAGGTGGACTAGAATCAGGAAAAGCATTAATGAATAATGTAGACCTTTGTTTACTTGCGGAAAGCCTTGGAGCGGTTGAATCAATGATTACTCATCCGGCAACAATGACACATGTTGATGTCCCTAAAGATCAGAGATTAGCCCGAGGATTCTCGGATGGGTTGGTTCGTCTTTCCGTTGGGATTGAAAATGTAATAGATATTATTTCTGATTTAGAACAAGCATTAGAAAAAGCATAAACCAATGAAACAAGGGCCTTTAGTCAATAGAGAAAAATTTCATGATGCATGTGGGACAGGGTTTATTGTAACTCTAAACGGAAGAGCAGATAAACGAATTTTGCCATCCGCTTTGCAGGGATTAAAAAGGTTATCTCATAGAGGAGCTATTTCAGCAGATGGGAAAACAGGAGACGGTTCAGGTATTTTGACAGATATTCCTTCTAAATTTCTTAGAGATATACTAACTGATGAATTCAATTACTCAATCCCGAAATCAACAAAATTAGCAGTTGGAATGGTTTTCACATATGGACGTGAAAATAAATGGCTTGAAAAAACAGTTAAAGATAAAGCTAAAGAATTAAATATATCTTTAATTGGAGTTAGGGTTGTTCCAACCAATTTAAATCATTTAGGCGAACTTGCTAAAAAATCAAAACCAATAATTCTTCAATATTTATTTTCACTAAAATCATCTCGAAGTGAAAAAAATATTGAATCTAGATTATATCTATTAAGAAAATTAATAGAGGGCGAAACAATCTCCCGAAAAAAGAAAAGCTATTTTTGTTCTTTATCTTCAAAAACAATTGTGTATAAAGGATTAATGTCTTCGGACCAGTTAGATAAATTTTACCCAGACCTCCGCCACCCAAACTTTGTTGTTAAAATGGCTATGTTTCATGAACGATTTTCGACAAACACCCAATCAACATGGGAAATGGCTCAACCTTTTAGAATGGTTGCACATAATGGTGAATTTAACACAATCAAAGGTAATCGATTATGGATGGAAGCTAGAGAGAATGAACTGAAATCAAAATATTGGGGGAATCAGTTAAAATCATTATTTCCGATTGTTAATTTAAAAGGAAGCGATTCCCAGAGTTTTGATCAGGCTATCGAATTTTTAACGCGTAGTAGTCGTAAACTATTTCATAGTTTATTGATGTTAATTCCAGATCCACATTTTTATAATAAAAAAATGAAAAAGTCTTTACGAGATTTTTATATATATCATGAGAATATCATGGAACCATGGGATGGGCCAGCTGCTATTGTTTTCACTGATGGCGAAATAGTTGGGGCAAAAATGGATAGAAATGGATTGAGGCCGTTACGTTATTCCATTACAAAAAGCGGGTTGGTTGTTATGGCGTCGGAAGCGGGTATCATTGATATTGATGATGAAGATTTATTGGTCCACCACCATATGGCTTCAAGCGAAATATTTGGTGTATCTATTTCTGGGAAAAAAGTATTAAAAAATCATGATATTAAAACAGAGATAGCTACACTTCGCCCCTATTCCAAATTGGTAAATAAAAACCTGATTACTTTAGATCGAAAAACGAATGAAAAGGAATTTGGGCAATTTCATCTTCCTGAAAGTGGGTTTGATCAAAGGCTTAGAGTCGCTCTTGGGTGGTCAAAAGAAGATATGACTCGATTCTTAATCCCTATGGCAACAAGCGCCAGAGAGTCTATTGGTTCAATGGGGGATGATACTCCCTTGCCAATGATGTCTGAAATTGGGCGAAGGTTTTATGATCATTTTAAACAAATGTTTGCTCAAGTGACGAATCCGCCAATTGATCCTATTCGCGAACAAAAAGTGATGGCATTATTTAATTATATTGGAAGTGAAGAAAATTTATTAAAAAGGAATCCTCGGTTTAAAGGAGCCATGAGAACACTTAGCCCAATCTTATCTCCATCTGATTGCGATAGACTTTCAAGTTATCAAAATGACTTTCCCCAGGAAAAAATATTCTGCCACTATAGAAAAGATAGCAGTATTGAAGGGCGACTAGGACGAATTAGAAATAAATGCCTAAACGCGGTTAATGAAGGCGCTAAAATGATTATCCTCAGTGATGAAAATTTGAAAGAGCATTTATTACCGATTCCAATGCCAATTGTCGTTTCGGGCATCCATCACTTTTTGGTTGAAAAGAAAGTACGTAGTAAAGTATCAATAATCTGTTATACAGGGGATGTAGTAGAAGATCATCATATTGCTGTATTGGTTGGCTTGGGAGCAAGTGCGATTTTCCCCTATATGGCTTATGAATTAATTCGCGAGTATTTTCGTGAAGCAGATTGGGTTGAGCATTTATCAAATTACCGATATGCCCTTGAGAAAGGATTATTAAAAATAATGTCTAAAATGGGTATATCTACCATAAGTAGCTACCAGGGGAGTATGTTATTTAATATTGTTGGTTTGAATGAAAAAATTGCACAAAAACATTTTCCTTCTTTAGAAAGTCATTTGGGTGGTCATACTTTCAGCGATATTCATTCTATCTTATTAAATAGAAATGAAAAAGCATTCGATTCACCTGAGCCATCGCTTGCAGAAAAAGGGTTATATCGATTTAGAAATAATGGAGAATTGCACGGATTTGCTCCAAAGCATTTTAAATGGATTCGTCAAGCAATCCGCCAGAAAAATGTAAATCAACCAAAAGATATCGCTCCAGTATATATTCGTGACCTATTTAAAATAAAGTCCAAAAGGAATTCCATAGACCGCGAACAAGTAGAATCACTTGAAAATATTTTAAGAAGATTTGGATCTGGAGCCATTTCATTTGGAGCCATTTCAGATGAATCACATAGAGAATTATCTCGCGGAATGTATCTTATAGGAGGTCGGAGCAACACAGGCGAAGGCGGTGAAATGGTTGACAGATATAGTTTAACCAATCCCGACAAAAGTACGAATTCTTTTGTAAAGCAAGTCGCCAGTGGTCGATTTGGCGTATCATCTGAATATTTATCGGCTGGCCAAGAAATTCAGATTAAAATGGCTCAAGGTGCAAAACCGGGAGAAGGGGGACAATTACCCGGACATAAAGTTTCTTTGCAAATTGCGAATGCACGTTTTGCTACGCCAGGCATTCCTTTAATATCACCTCCCCCACATCATGATATTTATAGTATCGAAGATATTAAACAATTAATTCATGATTTAAAGGAAGTCAATCCGCGAGCTAAAATATCCGTGAAATTAGTATCTCAACCTGGGATTGGTATTATTGCATCAGGTGTAGTCAAAGCCGGTGCAGATATTGTCCTCGTTTCCGGCGGTGATGGTGGGACGGGTGCGAGCCCATTAACATCTTTAGTGCATACAGGATTTCCATGGGAATATGGATTGGCAGAAGTTCATCAAACATTATGTGACAATCAGTTAAGGGACCAAACCATTCTTCGGGTTGATGGTGGATTAAAATCAGGAAAAGATATAATAACGGCTGCACTTTTTGGAGCAGAAGAGTTTGATTTTGGTACATCTTTACTCGTGGCTCTTGGATGCGTGATGGCGAGACAATGTCATCTTAACACATGCCCAGCAGGAATTGCAACCCAGGATGAAGCCTTTTTGAAAAAATTCAAAGGAAAGGCGGAACATGTTCAAATCTATTTAAATCATGTGGCGGAAGACATTCAAAATCAATTAAGCCAATTAGGGTTTACAAAAATTCAATCGCTTATAGGGCGAACAGATTTATTATTTATAGATAAAGATTATAGAAAGTATATTAATAAACGTGGAATTGATTTATCGAAAATCCTTAACAAAAGTAATAAAAAGGGACTACCTTTAAAGAGTGATAAGAAAATTCACTTTATCGAGAGTCAACATAAAAAGTCGATCGATGAAACTATTCTTGATGAAGCTCGTCCTGCTTTATTAACGCACGGGCATGCTATTATTAGTAGACATATTCAAAATAAAGATAGATCAGTGGGAACACGATTATCTGGTGAAATAACATTTATTCATGGTAGAAGTGGATTTAAGGGAGAAGTGCAATGTTTAATGTCGGGTGTTGGTGGCCAAAGTTTTGGAGCATTTTTAACAGATGGTGTGGAGTTGAGGTTAAAAGGCATTGCCAATGATTTTGTAGGAAAAGGTATGTCTGGAGGACGGATAACGATTCGAATGCCAAAAGAAGTACGATTAAGGAAAAAAGAATTTACAGTAATGGGAAATGTAGCATTATATGGCGCCACAGGAGGTTCTTTATATGTCTCCGGAAGATGCGGGGAGCGTTTTGCTGTAAGAAATAGTGGTGCATCAGCAGTTGTTGAAGGTATTGGGAATCATGGGTGTGAATATATGACTCGTGGAACCATTATTATTTTGGGCGATATTGGTATCAACTTTGGAGCTGGTATGACAGGAGGGCTTGCTTTTATTTATTCAAAAAGAAAATCAATAGCATCCTCCTTAAATATTGATTTTGTTTTGGATGGTTCATTAAACGTAAATGATAAAAGAATGGTAAAACGATTAATTAGAAATCATGATTATCATACTCGATCTCCTATTGCTAAAAAAATATTGAAGAATTGGGAAGATGAAAAAAATAACTTTCATAAAATTATACCCCACTCTTCGGGAAATATTGATTTTGAAAAAATCTATAATGAAAAAATAAAAGATCGATTAGGGATTTATTTAAATGAATAAACAAACTGAATCACCAGTAATTGATAAACATATTGTAGCCATTGGCGGGGGTGGTTTTGGGCGAAATCCAAATCATCAAAAAATTGAACAATACATATTAGATTTAACCAGAAAAGAAAATCCTAACATCATTTTTTTCCCAACAGCCAGCGCAGAAGATGCGGGATATATTGTTAATTATTATTCCTGTTTTTCAAAATTAAATTGTGAACCAAGTCATGTTACTTTATTCAAAAGAACACCAAGATTAGATAGCATTATCAATAAAGCAGATGTGATTTATGTAGGAGGTGGAAATACAAAAAGTATGTTAGCCGTATGGCGCGAATGGAAATTGGATAAACTTTTATTAAAAGCGTACAATAAGGGTACAATTTTATGTGGTGTAAGTGCAGGTGCTATTTGTTGGTTTGAAGAAGGGATTACAGATTCTTGGGCGAGCAATTTAAATACCATGGAATGTTTAGGCTTTTTACCTGAAATGGCATGTCCCCATTATCAAGAGGAAAAAGATCGAAGGCCCAGTGTTCATGAAATGTTAAAGAATGGGGAATCAGGACCAGGTTGGGCGATTGATGGGGGTGCTGCAGTCCATTTTAAAAATGGTGAATATTTTAAATCCATTCAATTTTATCCAAATTCTTTAGTTCATTATGTATCTTGCGCCAATAATGTAGTGAATGAAGATACAAAAAAAATGTATGTCATATAAAGAAGATCAAGCTCAGATTTGGGAAGCCAAATATTTGGAGGATAGTCTTGGTTGGGATCTGGGTGGCCCCACACCTATATTTTGCCAAATTTCAGAAGAAATAAGTCCGGGGGAAATCTGTATTGTGGGGTGTGGTCTTGGACATGATGCAATCATGTTTGCCAAAAAAGGATTTCATGTAACTGCAGTAGATTTTGCTCCTTCTGCCATTAAAGCTGTGAATGAATTGGCAACAAAAGCCAATGTGAAAATTGATACAATTCAAATTGATCTTTTTTCCATGTTACCCGAGTATAATAACACATTCGACTATGTTATAGAACAAACGTGTTTTTGTGCCATACCGCTAATTCAAAGAGAAGATTACGCACATGTTGTTCAATCAATTTTAAAACCCGGAGGTCAGTTAATTGGACTTTGGTTTCCTTTAGATAAAACAATAGAAGAAGGGGGTCCGCCTTGGGCAACAAGCCTTGAAGAAGTTAAATCTCTCTTTAATTCTGGTTGGGAAATCGAAAAAGAAGAATGGCCTACTTTATCCATATCTCCAAGAAAAGATCGAGAAAAATTAATTATTTTTAAAAATCTTAATTAATGAAAAATAATCGTTCGTTGATTATGTAAAATAATTCGATGTTCTAAATGTGATTTACAAAATTTTATCAATTATTTCGAGATGGATACTTCGATTCATGGTCAATTGGATATAATTTCCGTGCTATGAATTCAAACCTAAATATTGCAATCCATGCCGCGAAAGAAGCAGGATCATTAATTCTAAATTATTATAAAGCGGATTATGAAATTAAAGATAAGGGTTATCATAACCCCGTTACAACAGCTGACTTTGCAGCGGACTCCTATTTGAAAAAAACACTCATGGAAGCACGTCCAGAATATGGATGGCTTTCAGAAGAAACGGTTGATTCTCCCGATCGCTTGAATAAAGAAAGAGTTTGGGTTGTGGATCCTTTGGACGGGACAAAAGAATTTGTTGAAGGTGTTCCCAATTTTGTTGTGAGCGTAGCTCTAGTAGAAAATGGAAAACCCATTGTAGGTGTTTTATTTAATCCGGTGACAAAAGAAACATTCACAGCATCTGATGGAGATGGTGCTTTTCTAGATGGTAAACCAATTCAGTGTATTACAAAAGAAAATGTTAATGAAATGGTTATTTTGAATAGTCGATCCGAAACACGCCGTGGTCTTTGGGAGCCTTTTGATAAAACATTTGGTGAATTAAAAGCTATCGGTTCTGTTGCTTATAAGTTAGGATTAACGGCTGCTGGGCTAGCGGATATATTTGCTTCACTGCGGCCAAAAAACGAATGGGACATTTGCGCTGGAAATTGTATAATCAATGAGGCTGGTGGCAAATTAATTGATTTAAATGGAAAACAAAGAATTTATAATCAAGAAAATACATTGATTACGCCAGGCTTAATTGCAGGTGAAATTGATGCTGTGAATAAAACACATAATATTCTTACTGCTTAGAGCGCAAAAAATAATTAATGATAGATATAGCTGTAGTATACTTCGCGTACCCTGCGGTGTGGAGAAAAAATGATTCGATTACCAGAAGATGCCATAAAATGTTTAGATAAAGGATTTGTCCGGCTTGTGGATTCAATGGGTGGCGATGATGCTATTGTTCAAGCTGCTCGTGTGAGTTATGGACAGGGGACGAGTAAAGTATCTCAAGATCGCGGATTAATTCGCTACCTTATGCGACACCGCCATACGACCCCTTTTGAAATGGTGGAATTCAAATTCCATTGCAAAATGCCAATTTTTGTCGCCCGACAATGGGTCCGCCATAGAACAGCTAATATTAATGAATATTCTTTAAGATATTCTGAAGCTCGAGATGAATTTTACATGCCCGAACCTGAACATATTCAATTCCAAAGCGCATTGAATAAACAAGGGAGATCTGGGGAAGTTCCAGTAGAATTGAAACAAAAAGTATTCGATTATTTTAAAAAAAACTCAGAGAGAAGTTTTGCTTTATACCAAGAATTGAATGAAGCGGGCGTTGCACGAGAATTAGCTAGATCCTTATTGCCTGTGAATATTTATACTGAATGGTATTGGAAAAATGATTTACACAATCTTTTACATTTTATTGGGTTGCGCTCAGATGGACATGCCCAATATGAAATACGAGTATTTTCAGACGCTATGGCTCATTATGTAAAAGAAAAAGCACCATTCGCATGGGAAGCATATCAAGATTATGTAGTTCATGGCATGCGTTTTTCTAGAGTGGAGCAAGGATTATTGGAAAAACAACTTCCACCAAGAGTGATTGATGATATTTTTGAAGATATTGCTTATCAAATTACTGCCACTCTCCATAAAGGGAAGCCAAGAAATGATAATGATCTTTATCCTTTATACCAAAAACAAGGCGGATCTGATTCAGAATTTGATTTCAAACTAAAATGGGAATCAGGAGAAATTGAAATTGGCAATATTCGTGAACTTCGGGAATTCAGAGAGAAGTTGGAAAGTCTAAAACCATAATTCATCCACGTCAATAGTATGCACAGTCAACTATTAATTCAATTTTATAATTAGTGTGGATAACGCCAATAAAGGTCACCGACAACGTCTCCGGGATAAATTTCTAAAAAGCGGTCTAGATGGATTTCATGATTATGAAATCATTGAATTACTTTTAACTTTGGGTACCCCCCGCTCTGATTGTAAACAACCTGCCAAAGATGTTTTAAAAAAGTTTGGATCACTTAAGGCTGTTTTGGAGGCAGACCCTAAAGATTTAAAAATAATTAAAGGTATTGGTGACAAAAATGTATTTGGTTTGAAATTATCACAAGATGTAGCTCGCAGGTATTTATCTGATAGAATTATTGATAAGGATTATGCCCAATCTTCCAATGATATTATTGAATACCTACAGCATAATTTGAGAGATAAAAATAAAGAACTATTTATGGTTATTTACCTCAATGGTCGGAATCAAATTATTAAAATGGATGAACTATTTAAGGGGACACTCAACACATCAGCTGTTTATCCGCGTGAAGTTGTAAAACATGCTTTAAATAATAATGCAGCTGCATTGGTTTTTGTTCATAATCACCCTAGTGGCAACCCAAACCCAAGCCAAGATGATATTTCCATTACAAAAAAATTAAAGGAAGCAGCTCTTGCCATTGATGTTTCTGTCCATGACCATCTTATTATTGCTGGGAATGATGTGTATTCATTTGCAGACCATGGATTAATTTGATTTAAATTCTACTATCTATTATAATTGGATAGAAATACTAGAGTAAATAGGTACTACTCATATTAGTCATTATTGAGGAAGAGTATGGAAAGAAAACTAACCACTATTTTTGCTTCAGATGTTGTAGGGTTCAGTAAAATGATGGGCGACAATGAAGTCAAAACGCTGAACATTTTAAAAGAACGCCGGGAAGCAATTGATTCAATTATAGATGATCATGATGGTGTCATTTTTGGGAGCGCAGGAGATAGCGTTATAGCTGAATTTGCAAGTCCTATTAAAGCAGCGGAAGCCGCTATTGCAATTCAACAAAAAATGAAAACAATGAATGTGGATAAAGATGAATCAGATCAAATGACATTTCGGGTTGGAATCAATATTGGAGATGTAATGATTTCTGATGATAATTTATTTGGAGATACGGTCAATATTGCGGCTCGATTAGAAGCGTCAGCTCGGCCTTCAGGTATTTGCGTATCAAAAACTGTATTCGATATGATAAATCGGAAAATTTTGGTTTCCTTTGAAGATGCAGGTGAATTAGAATTGAAAAATATAGAAGTTCCTATCAAGGCATTTCACGTTATTGAAAATAAAGGAATAGTAAGGTTCACACAAGATTCCGAAAAAATTTATACAGAAGTAAAAGCAGCAGAACCGGGTTCTGTAGCCGTCATGTTTTTTAAAAATCTTAGTAAAGATGAAGAACAGGATTACTTCTGTGAGGGATTTTCAGAAGATCTATTATCCATGCTTTCTCGTTATAATAAATTGGTTGTTATGTCTAGCCACGCAAGTTTTTCTTATAAAGAAAAATCCAAGAGTTTTAAGGAAATAGGGAAAGAACTTGGCGTTAGATATATTATACATGGTAGTGTGAGAAAACTGGGATCAAAAATGCGTATCAGTGCAAATTTAGTTTCTACCAAAAATGAAACTTCTGTTTGGTCTAATTCTTTTGATTTATCGGTGGAAGAAGTTTTTGATGTACAAGACCAAATAGCTGAAGAAATTGTATCTACAATTGTTGGTAGAGTGGAAGATGATTTGCTTAAATCAATTAAGTCAAAGAGACCAGAAAATATGAATTCTTATGACCTGGTGTTAAAGGGGTTAGAATATGCTAAAAATGGGAACATATTTAAGGAAAACTCAGAAGCTGCCGTAAAACTTTTTGAACAAGCTATTAATGTTGATCCTAATTATGGACGGGCTCATGCTTGGCAGGCTTGTAGTTTAGCAAACTTAATGGATTGGGAAGATGAAGATGATTCTGATTTATTAGATAGGTGCCTTAAAGCGGCTAATAGAGCGCTAGAGTTAGACCCATCCGAACCAGAAATCCATCGAATAATGGGTTCCATTAAATTTTATTTGGAGCATGATTATACGTTAGGAAAATACCATTTTGAAAAATCTGTAGAATTATGCCCCAGTGATGTTTTTATTATTTCTCGGTACGCTCAAATGTTGATTTATTTTGGCGAATTTGAAAAATCATTAGCAGAATTAGAACGAGCTAAAAGGCTTGACCCATTTTCTCATGATATGTTATTTGGTCCATTAGCTTTTTGCCACTATTGGTTAGGGAATTATGACGAAGCAATTGAAAGTTTTAAAACAATAAAAGTGTTAAACTGGCATATATTTTATTTAGCAGCTACCTATGCTAAAAAAGGTGATAAAAAATTAGCCAAAGAAAAAATAAATGAAGCAATTGCGATCAATGAACAAACCATAAATCAGTTTCTTGACTCTCAACCATACGTAGAAAAAGAACTGGCAAATAGTTTAAAGGATGTACTGGAGTCCATTTGAATGTAATGAGGCTCAGTATCACTAATGGCAATAACTTTGGACAGAAAAGCCAAAAATAAAATTGATTTATTATTTTAGGAAATGGTTCAACAAACCTTCTGTTGAAGAATCATGTGAACCAACTTTTTGGGATTCAATTTCCGGCAATATTTGGTTAGCGAGTTTTTTCCCTAATTCAACCCCCCATTGATCAAAGCTATTGATTCTCCAAATGACTCCCTGGACAAATATTTTATGTTCATAAAGCGCCAATAATCTCCCAAGACTATTGGGCGTCAATTTTTCAATCAATATGGAATTCGTAGGCCGCTGACCTTCAAAAACTTTATGCGGCGCTAATTGATCAACTTCATCTTGGCTTAAACCATCTGATTCCAATTGACTGATAACATCATCCTTATCCAATCCGAAAAATAAGGCTTTTGTTTGGGCAAAATAATTTGACATGAGTTTATGATGATGATCTTCATGGGGGTGTAATGGTTTTTTAAACCCAATAAAATCTGCTGGTATAAATTTAGTCCCTTGATGGATTAGCTGGTAAAAAGCATGTTGCCCATTTGTGCCGGGCTCTCCCCAGATCACAGGCCCTGTCTGATAATCTACTTTATTACCATCTTTATCAATGTATTTACCATTACTTTCCATATCCACTTGTTGCAGATGTGCTGAAAAATATTTTAAATATTGATCATAGGGTAGTATCGCATGACTTTCAGCATTGAAGAAATTATTATACCAGATGCCTAATAATCCCATAATGACAGGAATGTTCTCTTCAAAAGGTGTATTGAAAAAATGACAATCCATCTCATATCCACCCCTAAGAAATTCATCAAAATTTTCAAATCCAATTGAAAGAGCAATGGGCATTCCAATCGCTGACCAAGTAGAATATCGGCCACCAATAAAGTCCCAAAATTCAAAAATATTATTGGTATCAATGCCAAATTCTTTTACTTTCTGTGTGCTGGTTGAAAGAGCAACAAAATGATTTTTAACTGCTTTTTCATCAAATGAGTTAATTATCCAATCCCTCGCAGTGTAAGCATTTGTCATTGTTTCCTGGGTGGTAAATGTTTTAGAAGCTATGAGGAAAAGAGTTGTTGCAGGATCAATGGACTGCAATGTTTCAAAAATATCAGTTCCATCTACATTACTTACAAATAAAATATCTGGGCCATCTGCATAGTATTTTAAGGCATTTACAACCATTTTTGGGCCAAGGTCAGAACCTCCGATCCCAATATTTACGACAGTTTTAATGGGTTTATTTGTATAACCAGTCCAATGCCCAGAACGTACTTGTTCAGAAAAGTATTTCATTTTCTTCAATACATTCTCAATATGAACTTTAACATCATCACTATTAACATGAATATTATTGTTAGATTTATCCCTTAATGATGTATGAAGCACGGATCTATTTTCAGTCCAATTAATGGGTTCTCCCTGCAACATGGACTTTTGGGCTGCTTTTAAATCAGACTGCTCTGCTAATTCGAATAGCAAAGACATGGATGATTCATCAATTATATTTTTACTATAATCAAAAAGGAAATCATCATTTATAATTGAAAATTTTTCGAATCGAGATGCATTATTAAATAGATTATGAGCCGATTTTTCAACTATATCTTTTTGGTGTGATTTTAGTTTTGCCCATATATGGGATGATGTTAATTGACCCATGTCCACTCAATTATTGTTTGTTATTATTAAAATAATATTCCATTTAATCTTCAAAATATTCAAAAATGCCTAGATTGATTTCAGTTATTTTTGGTTTTTGAATTTGCCGAGAAGCTTCTTTTAAAGCCTCGAATGGGAACATATTTAATTTTTTTGTTAGGAATGCAGCTGTTAAGGCAGAAAGATTTTTTCGTATATCTTGTTGTACATCTTCAGGGAAATCTAATGGTGAAATCTGTGCTTCAGATTCAATATTGCCTAATCCATCGGAATGGTAAATAACACCACTGTCATCCATGGCTAATGTTAGGCGTGAAACTTTCGATTTTCCTTCTGATGCAATAATAGCCACAACATCAGGTTTAACAATGCCAGAATAAAGGACAGGTTCTGGACTAATCACAATTTCAGCTACAGAAAAACCCGTCTGTATAGTAATGGGGAAATCAGCGCGACGACTTACCCACAACCCAGATAATGTGGCTGCTGAAGCGAGTAGATTACCAGCTGAAACTACTTTTTGACCTGCAGCTCCAGCTAATACAATTCTGATCGGTTTTGTTAATGAATGTTCAAAAATCGTTTCTAATTCTAATCCACTTATAGGATTTTGGACACTTGCCTTTTCTTGAATATTTTTATAACTTGTTTGGAAACTTGGTCGGTTAGTTTCTTGAAGAATGCCAGAGGCCATTTCCATGCCATCCATATATACCATCATATCTTTTCGTCCAAAATCATTTCTTGGGACATAATATGCTGTACATAATTCCCAAATATCGATTAACGAAAACCCATCGTGTCTCATCGATTTTTCAATTAATTCTGGCAAATCTTTATCAAAGGCAGTAGCTCTGGCGATAAATCCGCCACCATTCACTTGCGCTGTTCCTGCAATATCCATGGGTGCATCGATACTTCCTAATGCTGTAGTTGCAGTAATACTATCTAGGGGAGTTGTAACAGAATGTTGTCCACCTGTCATGCCGAAATTAAAATTATTGAATACCAATACATTAATATCGGAATTAAGTCGGGCTGCATTTAATAAATGATGCCCGCCAATACCGCAGCCACCATCACCAATAAGGACAACAACATTTAAATCAGGATTCTGCATTTTAATACCGGAAGCATATGTAATTGCACGTCCATGTAAACCATGAAATGCGTGTGTAATAAAATATTTATCAGATAATCCAACACATCCAATGTCTGTTACTATAACAACTTCAGATGGGTCTAAATTTTGTCTTTTTAAGCTATCACTTAATGCACCTAGAATTTTCCCATGACTGCATCCAGGGCAAAAAGCATATGGAAGATTTTCCTTGGCTATATATGTATCTAAATGTTTAGGATCCATGATAGGCTCGCATAATTTCATCGGGTGTTAGCAAAATAGTATCTACACGATTTACACCAATCAATTCGACATCACGATTTACAAGTCGTTCAATTTCTCGAAGATATTGCCCGTGATTTAATTCAGGAACAATGATACGTTTTATTCCAACTAAACTTTCTTGGATTGCCTTTTCAGGAACAGGCCAGAGAGAATATATTGTTATGGATGATACTTGATCCCCTCCGTCACGAATCTCTTTTACCGCAGCTTCCATAGAACGGGCTGATATTCCATAACTTAATATTAATGTGTCTGCACCATGCTGAAGATCATTTTTCACAAGTGATAGCTCATTAAGATTTGATTCAATTTTTGTTCTTAATCGTTCATTTAATTCGGCAATAATATCAGGATCTTTTGTGATATGTCCTTCTTCATTATGGCTTGATCCTGTATAATGATGGATTTCACCATCGATTTGATATGGATCTAATTCTTTTCCAACTCCACCATTTGGAATCTTTGGCCAATCTGGGGCATTCTTCATATCATTTACAGAAACAGATTCTGTGGTCATAACGGTATCTTTATCCGTTGCTAGAAATACAGGTGTTCGGAATCGTTTAGCCAATTGAAATGCACGTTTTGTTAAATGATAACATTCTGAAATATTTGTAGGAGCAAGGACAATCATTGGGTATCCACCTGTCGTTCCCCATCTCATAAATTGAATATCGCCCTGAGCAGATGCAGTAGCAGCACCCGTAGATGGGCCCAATCTTTGAGAAATAGCAATCACTATTGGAACTTCCATCATAATAGCAAGCCCAAGATTTTCTGAATAAAGGGATAACCCAGGTCCACTCGTGGCGGTAAAAACAGTTGCACCAGTCATAGCTGCGCCAATACAATGTCCAAGAGATGATATTTCATCTTCTCCTTGGAATCCAATACCGCCCACTTTGGGGAGTTCACGAAGCATGTGGGTCAAAATACCTGATGCTGGTGTGATAGGGTAACCGGCATAATAGTTACATCCTGCATCTAAAGCACCACGTGCAATGGCAGCTGCACCATCCACCATTTCTCTTTTTTTAATCATGATTGTAAATCCGTAATTAATAAGCAAGGAAATTAAAGAGTTGTCGAAAAGTAAAGTATAGAAATTGTTGTTACTTTTGGTTAATTCAACACATTTATAGATGTAATTTTGCTCCTTGAAATAACAAAGGATATTTTATGAAACAGTTTGGACCAGATTTTTATAACATAACAGATTTGCTATCAGAAGAAGAATTACTTATACAACAAACGGCATACGATTTTGTCCAATCAGAATTTATGCCACTCATTAATGAGCATTATGAAAAATCAACCTTCCCCATGGAATTGGTCCCCAAATTAGGGGAATTAGGATTTATGGGTTCAGCACTCCCTGAAGAAAGTGCCGGTGCCGGTGTAAGCAATGTTGCCTATGGGCTTATTCTTCATGAATTAGAACGGGGCGATTCTGGCCTTCGATCTTTTGCCAGTGTTCAAGGCGCATTAGTTATGTATCCAATTCATGCTTATGGTTCAGATGAACAAAAAGCCAAATGGCTTCCTGGATTGGGTGCAGGGACACTAATTGGATGTTTTGGACTTACCGAACCAAATTTTGGTTCAAATCCTGGTGATATGGCAACACGATGTAAGCGCGATGGTGATGGGTGGATCATTAATGGGAATAAAATGTGGATCACCAATGGATCTTTGGCTGATGTAGCCGTGGTTTGGGCGAGAGATGAAGATGGACTCGTTCGTGGATTTTTATTAGAAAAAGGAATGGATGGATTTACATCTAGCGATATTCATGGAAAATTAAGTTTAAGAGCATCCGTTACATCTGAACTTTCAATGGTGAATGTAAAAGTGCCCGATTCAGCACGACTCCCTAATATTGAAGGATTAAAAGGCCCATTAGGTTGTTTGACTCAAGCGCGTTATGGCATTTCTTGGGGAATGGTTGGCTGTGCGGTGGATTGCTACAATACAGCTTTGGAATATTCTAAAGAGCGGAAGCAATTTTCCAAGCCTATTGGCGGGTATCAACTTACACAGAAAAAATTAGCAGATATGGTAACTCGAATTACTGAAGCACAATTATTAGTCTACCGACTGGGACGTTTAAAAGATGAAGGGAAAATGACCTTTCAGCAGGTATCCATGGCGAAGCGGAACAATTGTGAATTGGCCAGAGATATTGCCAAGATTTCACGTGGAATGTTAGGGGCCAACGGGGTGACGGAAGATTACCCTATTATGCGCCACATGGCCAATATTGAATCGGTTTATACTTACGAAGGCACCCACGAGATGCATACTTTGATTATTGGCCAGCAAGAAACAGGGATGGCTGCCTACGATTCATAAATTTTAAAACTTTGTAAAGAGCAATGAATTCAGCTCTTTTTAATTACCCCGCTGACTATTAAACGTATCTTGTTCTGGTGTACCTTGATTTGGATATGGGTCAGATATTGTAAAATCTGTATCCTCATGATGGTACTTTTTTACTTTAATATTTTCCCAATCAGAATGTTTAATACAGTACAGCTGAGTTGTTGTGCCAATTTTGATAAAAGCTAAATCCTTAACGTGAGCATAATCATATTCGTGTAACTTGAATTTAGTATCTATCACTGGATAAATCTTTTTACTTGCACAACCAGTCATAAAAATAAAAAGCAAGGCTAGGATTGCTTGAATTATTAATGATTTCTTCATTTGCATCTCCTTTATCACTTTTTAGTTATTGGATGGTAGAAATATTTACTAATTAGCTGCAATATGTAATCAAGGGAGGCCGACGGGTTTTCCTCCAATTGCCCATTCTCCAGGATTTGTTTCTTCGATGAGAACCCAGTTACCATTACGTTTTTCTTCTCCAGTTACTTTGACCATAGCCTCTGTAACCTCTTGAATCATCGCAGATTTCTGCTCTTCGGTAAAAATGCCTCGGACAATTTTAATAGTAGTAATTGGCATATTAATACTCCTTTTTATTTTTAAATCCTTAAAAAAGTACAGAATTATTTAATCAATAAAAAGAAATATGATCAAATCTCCATATTACCTTGGTACTATTAAACTAATTCTTCGAATTCGCCTGTTTCTTTATTTTTATGGCAATTATCATGACGAAAGTATTGCCCATTCATAGCAATGTATACGCCCGGTTCCAATGTTTGAACAAACGCAAGCGCACTTCCTAGATTAAACATTCCATCCGAACTGCCAAATTTATAGGGAACCATTGCGCCTGTTATTACGATAGTTTTGTTTTGTACAAGTTTGGCTATGATACCAGCTGTGCGTACTAATGTATCAGTTCCGTGTGTAACCACAATATGATTATATTGGGACGATATACAATGTTGAGCAATATTTTCGCGATCTTGTTCAGACATATCTAAACTATCAATCATCATGAGCGCTTCCACCTGAATGTCTAACCTAGATCGACCCAAAGAAAGCATTTCTGGAAGGTGGGAATCTTTAAAAAATAATTTTCCTGTTAATTCGTTATACTCTTTATCAAATGTGCCGCCAGTTAATAATATTTGAATAGCCATAATATTGATTCTAAAGGATTATTTAGAGAAAGAAACTACAAATAAGAATATTGAAATAATAAAGAAGATGATTCCGATGATTAGATAATTTTTTTGTTCTTTTTCTAAATTATATTTGAAAGGCAATTTTTTGAGTACATACTTTTGAAATTGAAATACTTTATCTGGTGTAAGAAAAAGTGCTAATCCAGCGGAAAGGAAAATGAAACCACGAATTGTATTAGCAATATGCATACAAAAAAGTTACCTATAATATTATGATTCTATCCAGTTCTACGCAGAAAAAAGTATGAAAGAACTAGTGCCAACTTCTACAATGCTAAAGAAAATAATAATGGTAATCAAAGTAATTGTCATGGATTAAGAGTTACAAATTGAACTTATTCCTGATGTGTCTTCTATCATACTTTTGACTAGAAATTTGGCAACATCAGCTCGTATAATTGATCCATTTGGTAAGCTTCCTTTAGAACATGAATAGATCTTCTCTGTAGCTTCTCCATTCTTTAAAGCAACAGGCCTAATAATATGGAAGCTACTGAGGTTCTGTTTAATTGTTAGTTCCTGTAATTCATGATCTTTCATTGTTTTTCCAATAAATAGTTTAGAGATTAATTTTTCATACCATTTTAAATTATTCCAACTATTCCCTATCCCATGAGCACTAATTATATGAATTTTACATTTTAATGAATTCGACTTTAGTGTATCTACAATATTTTTTGTTCCCAAAGATCGGATATTTCCTCCTTTAAGATCGCGACTTCCTAATGCAATAATTATATCTGTAAAATCGTGAGTTAAAATCCCATTTTCTACATCCTTCTTTTGGAGCACATCACCCGAAATAATTTCTGTAAGATTAGTGTTTACTTTGCTTTCAGATCCTTTTCTAACAAAAGCTGAATGCTGAATGTTCAACGTATTCAATTCTTTACATATTTCAACTCCAGTATTTCCTGTAGCGCCAAATAATAATATATTTCTATTCATTCAGTGCGTATTTGTCCAATTTATCTAAAAATCGTTCATCAGTCATTCCTGTTCGATTAAACATAATAACACTTCCAATTCCTTTGTCGGGATACACTCTAATTTCGCAATAGTAACCACCTCCGCCTCCTGCGTGTGCAAAATATTGATTTCCGTACAATTGTCCGCTAAACCAAGACAAACACATTCCTGTCGGTTTTCCCTGATTTGTGAGGTTTTCAGTGAAAAGTATTTTCTTATATTCATCTGTTATCAGTTTACAATTCGGCTTTAATAATTCCTGAATGTATTTTACAAAAACATCAGAAGTTCCGATTAAACCACCGTAAGAAACACCGTTGACATATAAATTATTAAATGAGTTCCATTTTCCTTCAGTTGTATCTACAAATTTTGATTTGTCAATCATAAAGCCCAAAATAGCATTTGAGAAACTGTATTTTTTATGATAGCCTTTTGCGTGCTGATTTGTCTCGGCTATTGTAAAATCCATTTCGCCATTTTCAATTCCCAAAGGCTGTAAAATATTTGAGTGAATAAATTCTTCATAACTGATTTTAGAAATTTTTTCAATTAGTTGCCCAAGTAGAACATAACCAAGGTTGGAATAAGCGTATTTTTCATTCGGTTTTGATTTTGTCTTGTTGTTTTTGGTAAGGATTTGATTAAAAAAAATATTCCTGTTAAACGATTTATGTTCATCCGCTAAATGAATCCAACTTAAAGGAATCGGATTTGGTATTCCACTTGAATGATTCAATAATTGCCTTATGGTTATTTCAGATTGATATGGAAATTCAGGTAAATAATTAATGACGGGTTGTTCAATATCAATTTTTCCCTGTTCTGCTAGTTGTAAAATGGCTAATGCAGTAAATGTCTTGGTTACAGAATATGCATTGTATGTAGTGTTTTCATTTACTTTCTTTTTGTTCTTTATATCGGCAAAACCTCTACTAAATTGATAAATGATACTGTCTTTATTGAAAATCAAATATTGAACAGAAGGTGTTTTGTTCTTTTCAATTTGTTTGGATAGAATGGTTTCAATTTCATTCATTTTTGCTGTTTGTGAATTGCAAGAACTTAAAAAAGTCATCATTAAAAGTACAACGCTTATCGTTTTCATAGTTTGCAGGTAACGTCTGGCTAAACCTAATATTGCGTTTAGCGAGTTTAGTCTCTAATTTATAATTGTGTTATAATCGTATAGTCATACCACAAAAAATTATTAATGTTTGAATCCATTACCAATATATTTGTTCCCAAAGGGAAAGAACCAGCCCGAATTTATAGAACCCGAATTGGAAAATTCCAAGGATGGGTGTCTGTTATTATTAATGGCATTCTTTTTATTATAAAAATGGGATTGAGTTTAGTTGTAGGCTCAATAAGTTTATTAGCAGATGCCATTCATACCTTATCTGATCTAATTTCTTCTGCTGTTGTGATTTGGGGGTTTAATGAAGCCGAAAAACCCGCAGATGAAGACCATCCATATGGGCATGGACGAGCAGAATATATTGCTACCCTGATTATTGCTATTTTATTAGCAGTTGCTGGGATTGAATTTATTGAATCATCTATTAGTCGGTTAATGAATCCAGAACCAATCGTTTCTGAATGGTGGATGATTGGGCTTATTGGATTAACGATTCTCTTAAAGGAACTCACAGCAAGATATGGGGAATTTTTGTCACAAAAAATAGCTTCAGGCACATTACATGCAGATGCGTGGCACCATCGGACAGATGCGATTTCATCATTGCTTGTTCTAGGTGCAATGATTGCTGGGAGATATGGTTATTATCAAGTAGATGGATGGGCCGGGCTTGGTGTAGCCCTATTTATTATGTGGACGGGATTTGAAATTGCAAAATCCGCTATTGATGATTTACTTGGGAAACCACCAACAGAAGATGAAATCAAAGAAGTAAGACATAGCGTAGAGCATATTAAGGGTGTTTTGGGTGCACACGATATTGCCATTCATAGTTATGGGAAAGATAAATATATTAGTATTCATATTGAAATTGATGGAAATGAATCTCCTGCTTCTGCACATGATATTTCTGAAAATGTAGAAAATACTTTAAAAGAAAAATTGGGTATATCGCCTACGGTTCATGTGGATCCTATCTATCCAAATCATCCAAAAGTACAAGAAGTACGCGCCTATTTAGATACACATTATAGCGACCATGAATGGTTATCTAACTTCCACGATATTCGAATTGTAGATACAGAAGAACATCATGTAATTTTATTCGGAATAAACTTTAAACCAGGAACAACCCAAAAGCTGGCCATAAAATGTCAGCAAAATATTGAAATAGGAATCTTAGACTTTTTCCCAGAATTTGAAGTCATGATTAAATCGTCTGGTCTTCACCAGTTTTAATCACTATTCCTGAATTGAATTCTTTTTGATTTCCGGCCGCATTTAAAAGGGCACTGCCTTTTGTATTAATCCCCATAAATTTTCCAAAATGAGTTTTATCATTATCACGGATTGAAATATCTTTTAACATATGATGACAATTGGATTCCCAGTCATGAATTATTTCATCTATTTCATTATTTATAATTTGTGTAACAACACTTTCTAGTTGATTTATAATTGAAGCTAAAATTCGTTCTCTTTGGAAAGGTACTCCTTTTTCTATGAACAAAGAAGTAGATAAATCAGCGATATCTTCTGAAAAATCATCTAAACTTTGATTCACATTTAACCCAACGCCAATAACAAGTCCAGTGATTTGGTTTCCTGAAATTCTAGATTCACATAAAATCCCTGCAATTTTTTTATCATCAATTAAAATGTCATTTGGCCATTTTGTTTTAGTTTCTATTTCATATTCTTTTAAAGCTTTGTAAATGGCAATAGCCGTAGCAATAGAAAAGATTCCAGAATCAGGAACAGAAATCTTTGGACGTAAAAGGATTGAAAAAGCCAATCCTTTATTTGGTGATGTATGCCATTTATTCCCTTGGCGTCCACGACCTTTCGATTGGATTTCTGCAATAATAATACTCCCAGATGGAGCATCTTCTTGATATAGCTCCCATGCATCATCATTGGTTGATTCTGTTTTTGTAAAATATTCAATTGTTCTACCGTACTCGGCTGTGGTTAGGTTTGCTTGAACTAATTGAGTAAATAGCATAAATATTTAGATGAAAAAAATATAATGTAATTGAATATAAGTAAGAATAAACCCAGCAATAGAACCAATTGTAACTTGAGCAATGGTATGTGCTTTCAATATGATGCGAGACATAGAAATAATAACAACAAATAATGCCATTATAATGGGTGTATGAATCCCTGATATCCAAAGGGCAGCCATAGGGCCAGTTACGCCAATCGCATGAATGGATATTTTCCAATAATAGGTTACACCCAAAGTGAATATAGTGTTGGTCATGAAACAAAACATGAACCCTTGGATCAAAGGTGGTGCTTTCACTATATATAGACTACCAAATCCAATAGCCGCATAAACAACACCGAGTATTAATGGGTATATTCTTTGCTCTCTATTTGATGCATCAAGATCGCTGATTTTACCTAAATATTTTAAATAAATGAAGGTTACTATTGGAAGTAAGTTTAAAAAAACGAATGAAATTCCTGTTAATATCCACGGGTTTGACTTGATACTTAGGTAATAAAAAATAAAATATATATAAACAAAAAACGACAATAGCATAGGGTGTAAAAGGAGTGAGAATCCTTTTGCTAAAAGAATCAATTTAGGAGAATAGTCGTTACTTATATTCACCGGCGACCAACCGCAAAATATCCGCCACTTCACCTAGAGTGCAACCATTTTTTACACAATCAATAAGTAATGGCATCACATTATCTTTCCCAGATGCACTATTTTTCAAAATGGATAATTTTGATTCAATTAAATCATTATTTCTAGATGCTTTAAATGTTTTCAATCCATCGACTTGTTTTTGCGTTTCTTTTGGATCGATTTTTAATATTTCTGGATCGGAAGATTCTTCTGTTTTTAATTTGTTAACACCCACAATGATTCGTTCTCCGGAGTCCACATCTTTTTGATAAGAATATGCACTGTTGGAAATCTCATTTTGAATCCATCCTTGCTCTATAGCAGAAATAGTTCCACCCAAATTATCAATTTTCTCTATGAGCTTGAATGCATCATTCGCCAATTCTTCAGTTAATGCTTCAACTACATAACTTCCACCAAAAGGATCGGGGTGATTGGAAATCCCTGATTCATGTGCTATAATTTGTTGTGTCCTTAAAGCTAACCGAACAGAATCATCCGTTGGGAGTGCAAGTGCTTCATCCTTACTATTTGTATGTAAAGATTGTGTGCCACCTATAACAGCTGACATAGCTTGAATAGTTGTCCGGACTACATTATTGTCGATTTGAGATGCAGTCAATGTAGATCCACCTGTTTGTACATGGAAACGACATACCAGTGCTTTTTCATTTGTGACTCCAAATCTCTCTTTCATAATTGTAGCCCACATAAATCGAGCTGCACGAAATTTGGATACTTCTGTAATAAAATCATTATGCGCATTGAAAAAGAAAGATAATCGTTGCCCAAATTGGTTGGGGTCGAGTCCTTTTGACATAGCAGCTTCTACATAAGCAATAGCATTAGCAAATGTAAATGCTAATTCTTGAGATGCAGTTGAACCTGCTTCACGAATATGATAGCCAGAAATAGAAATGGTATTCCACTTGGGAATATGTGTATCACAAAATTCAAATACATCTGTAATCAGACGCATCGAAAAATCAGGGGAATAGATATAGGTTCCCCGTGCTACATATTCCTTTAGTATATCATTTTGAATTGTTCCACGTAATTTATGAGAAGAAATACCTTTATTCTCTGCAACTGCTATATAAAGAGCTAACATGGTTGCGGCCGTCGCATTTATAGTCATGGATGTAGATACTTGATCCAAAGCTATATTATTAAATAATGTATTCATATTATCAATGGAAGAAATAGGGACGCCAACTTTTCCAACTTCTCCATCAGCCATTGGGTGGTCAGAATCATATCCTATTTGTGTAGGAAGATCAAAGGCAACCGAAAGTCCAGATACACCATTGTCTAACAAATATTGATATCGTTTATTTGACTCTTCAGCAGTGGTAAAACCAGCATATTGACGCATGGTCCACAATCTATCTTTGTACATATTTTTATATATACCACGCGTAAATGGAAAGTGCCCCGGTTTATTTTTCATCATAAATAAATCCTATTTAATTCCCCGTTCTTTTTTAATCGAATGATATGCGTCATTAACTGCTTTGAATTTTTCTTCAGCTAATTTTTGAAAATCATCTCCGAGGTGAGTGACTTTATCCGGATGATATTTATTAGCCATTTTTCGATAAGCTTTTTTTATTTCATCATTAGAAGCACTTGGGGCTATTTCTAAAATAGTATAGGATGCAGTCGTATTTGGGACAAACATAGCTTTAATAGATTCAAAATCATTTGGATTAATATTCAAATAGCCTGCAATGGTATGAATTACGCGTATTTCAGTTTCATCGACATGGCCGTCTGCAGCAGATAGACCAAATAATACGTGGACTAATTCCAACCGACTTGGATGATCCATTTGCCTTTGGATTTGCCGACATACATCTTTGAGAGGATAATTTTTATCTAAAATATCCTTGAAAAGATCCATGAATTGTTGGACTTGATGATTTGGAAATTGCCCTGACAGAAATTTTTTCACAAAATCTAATTCGGATTTTAAAAGTTTTCCATCCGCCTTCATGACTTTGGCTAACAGAACTAAAATAGATACAATAAAGTCGCCAGGTTGTGTGTGCGGTTTTCCGGTTTGTGTATAGGAGTATGATGATTGGTTATCAGACATACCCGCAATGGCATATCCAATTATACCGCCGATGGGTCCTGCTAAGGCCCATCCAAGACCACCCCAAAGTAATTTTTTTCCTACAGTCATTATTTTCTTTCTTTAATTTAAATGAAACAAGTGAGAATATTGGCTAAAGCTACACAGGTTCAGTTATATTCAGATATGAAAATTCCTACGAGAACAAAAGCTCTGTTAATGTGGCGGAAGTTTCAAAAGAGAAAAATAGAGCCAATCCCAACGCTTTCTCTTTCCCAAGATGGTGAAAGATTAAATGCATTACTTATTTTTCTTCCTGATAATATAGAAGATGCGCGCATTATGAGCCATTTTATTAAATCATTAACAGGTAATGTAGCTGTTCATTTTATTTGTCATGAGAAAGTAAAGCATGTTTTTCCAAATGAATTACAAGGGAATATAATCACTTTTTCTGATAAGGAAATAAACTGGTGGGGCATTATTTCGGATAATTCATTTCGGAATAGAATAGAAAAAATTAGTATTGATGCCCTTATAGATTTAAATCTAAAGGACTATTTCTTATACCATGAACTAAGTTGTTCAATTAAGTCTCCGTTAAAAATTGGTTTTAATACTTATGGATCAGATGATTATTATAATATTATTATTGATCATCAAAAAGGAGCATTTTTAGAAAAAAGTTTTGATAATTTGAATAAAATATTAGGATTAATATGATATATATTTTTGAAGATCAATTTACATTAGACTTAGAACCAATTGTATTCACTCGACCTTCATTTGGGATTCGGTCTGGACCAGAAACATTTTATGAACAATTAATTCAACTTATAGATGGTCCTGTCTCTGGTATCGTTAGAAAAGATATTGAATTAATAGTACAAAATAATTATCCAACGATGAGTGTAAATCCATCTTCTTTTGGAGATGGTATTTGGCTACTCGGTTGTACTTATTGGACGTCCGAAACGATTCAGCTAATTCATGATTCGCCTAATACAGTATTTAAATCAAAAGGGCGAACGGTCGGTGCAAATATTACTGGCTTCCAGGCAAAAGAATGGATTGAAAAGGGTGGTCCACTTAATAATGATATTCAAGGATTGAATGAAAAAAATATCAATGTTTATTCGGTACGATTCCTATGGGATATCATAAGACATATTCCAAAATCCATATCTTCAGCAATTGACACTATTTCTATTGGTTCAACAGAGAATGATGATACATACATTCATCCCACAAGCATTATCCATGATCAAGTTATATTAAACTCAAAACTGGGTCCAATCATTATAGATGAAAATGTAGAAATTCATCCATTTACATTACTTGAGGGACCACTATATTTAGGGAAAGGAACAATTGTAAAACCTCACAGCCACATTAAAGAATCTATATTTGGTCCACAATGTAAACTAGGGGGAGAAATTCATAGTTGTATATTTCAATCTTATTCGAATAAGGTTCATGATGGACACCTTGGTGATTCATTTATTGGTGAATGGGTCAATCTTGGAGCAGGTACAACTAATAGTAATTTAAAAAATGATTATTCAAATGTTGTTATAGATGTTAATGGAGCTAAAAGAGATTCTGGTGGTTTGTTTTTAGGCTCTTTAATAGGGGATCATACAAAAACAGCTATTGGCACTCAGCTTAATACTGGAACAGTTATTGGGACAGGTTGTAATATATTGGCTCACTCTTTCCCAATGAAAAACATTAAGCCATTTACTTTTTATTTAAACGGGAAAAAACGGAAAATGAATTGGGATTCTTTTATAGAATCGACATCAATTGTTAAATCAAGACGAAATCAATTTTTAACCCCCGTAGAAATGGATGTATTAGAGCGTATTTATAATAAGCAATAAAACCAGTTGACGAACTCTCGTCTGCTGTATATATTGACCCCCGATTTTTATGGAGATTACAAATGCTTGAAGGAATTATTTGCCCCAAATGCGAATCAACATTACAAGACGTTGATTTAAAAGATTCTCTTGTTTGCATTAACTGCAAAACAGACTTGAGAGATAGGGAATATCTTGATTTTCTAGAACACCTTATGACAAATGGTATTGTCGAAAATCTCGACTTTTTCGATGCGGAAATCTATAGCGAAGATGTAGAAGACTTAGACCAAACAGAACAAGAAGAAGGCGATCCATCTCAGTATGAAAAGAAAAAAGATTTGTTTAATATTTACGAAAATGAAGTAATTCATAATAATAAAAAAGAAGAAGATACCACAGACTACACCGAATTTGAGGGAATTGAAGAAGATTGGGAAGACTTCAATGAGCGCGATTTTAATAAAAAATAACCAAATAGGATTTTATTATGGCTGACAATAAAAAAAATGTCCAACAAATAAATATTGAATTAGATGCAGAAGTTAGTAATGGAGAATATGCAAATTTTGTTGTGGTTACTCATTCTCCAGCGGAATTTGTAATGGATTTTACTCGTATTCTACCAGGCGTCCCAAAAGCAAAAGTTCATTCAAGAATTATTATGGCACCTCAGCATGTAAAAGCTTTTTCGAATGCACTTCAAGACAACATTAGAAAATTTGAAGCAAAAAATGGTGAAATTAAAATGCCAAACCGAGAAGATGGTTTTTCTGCTTTTGGTGTAAAGCCGCCATCTGACAAACTTCCAAATTAATTATTTACTTATTTATAGTATCGCTGGTATACCACACCCAGGTACGTCCGCGTTTTAATTCTCTCATTTTTAGGATAACCCAAATACTTAATAATATCCAAGCAATACAATAACCAAGTAAAGCTCCAAAGACAACATCCCCAGGGTAATGAACACCCACATAAATTCTTGAAAATCCAATGAGAGATGCTAATATAAAGAGCGGGTACTTCCATTGTGAAAAAAAATAACTTAGAATGGTAGCGAGAACAAAACTATTTGCTGCGTGATTTGATGGGAAACTCCATTTCCCCCCCTTATTAACTAAAAGATGAATAGAATCCAGCATTGAGTGTGATGGTCTAATACGGCCAATGAAAGGTTTAATATATTGAGCTGAAAAATAATCAGTAATTCCAAATCCAATTAATAATATTATAAATGCAATTTTCCCTCTTTTCCCTGTCTTAAATAGCAGTATATAGAAAAGTATACAAAGTGGAATTATCCAATTATTTTGGTGTGTTATTTTTGGCATCAAGATATCAAATAAAGTATTTGATAATCCTGAATTCATAAATTGAAAAAGTGATACGTCAAGCGAAATTAAATATTCAATCATTACAATAGAAATTAACAGAGATTCATTTAATTGAATAGAGACAAAAAGAAAACACTTGCTGAAGGAATCGATTTAGCCTAATTTTTTCGACAAGATTTTAAGCAGGATAATGAAAAAGAAATCTGGTTGTTCCCCCGCTCCCAGGTTTTAAAATATCCTGCTTATTTTTTTATGTGGAAGGGGGATTATAAGATTAATTATAATTTTGTCGATAATCTAAATACAACTACACGCCCTAATGATGGACCGCCAATAATTTCTGTATGACGATTATCTAATAAATTATTGACTGTCAAATTACCAGAAAGATTATCGTTGAATGTATATCCAACGTGAAGATCCAAAATGGTATATGGATCAATTTTCCCAAAATAGATTCCAGATGACCAATTATATCCATCCACATATCGTGCATTTAAAGATGTAGAAACAGGCCATCTACGAGGTGCATATTGTAATTTTAAACTTCCTTTATGTTTTGGCGCATTAATGGGATCTTTTGCTTTAGTTATTGGATTAAAGAATTCAGTCATGCTGAGATGTGAGTATGTAACATCTAAATTCCATTCACGGTTAATAAACCAAGTTAAACTTGCATCCATTCCCCACATATCGACTTCCCCATAGTTGATATAGCCAACCACAACAGGAGGTGCTAATCCGGCAATTGTATCCATTGCCGTTACACCTTGAATGCCATCTCTCCAATGATCAAAAGATTTATCATAATCATCTTGATCTAAAATAATATCATTATTGAAATCTTCAATCGTATTCATTACACCATCATTATTATAATCCGTTTCAAGAATAGATCTTTCTAGAACAATAGGAGTAATAAAAGTTACAGGGCTAACAAAACTGCTATAATGGCTTGTATATAAATCTAGTGTCCCAAAAAGTCTGTTATTCAATCGACCCTTATATCCCACTTCCCATGAATTAACAATTTCTGCTTCAATTTCAGGAAGGTCAATAACTGTTTGTCCATAGAATCCTTCAATTCGAGGATCAACAGATGGATAGAAGAACATACTTTCTGAAGTGTCCACTGGCATATATTCAAATTCTTCTATATCATAATAATAAGGGTTTCCCAATTCATTTCTGGGGAAATTATAGCCTCCATCTGCACCCCGCGCATACACTTTAAAAATGGATACACGCGTTACAAATATGTCCAAAAATAAAGCTTGGTTTGTGGGTGTATTAAAAGCAGTAGCCCAAGTTAATCGAAAATTTTGATTCTCTTTTGGTCTATAGGAGAAACCAATTTTAGGTGAAAATTGTAGACCATTTTTTTGCGATGCATCAAATTCCCAATCTAAAGGGTTATATCCCATCCCATATCCTTGATTATTAAATTCAATTAAGTTTGTAAGTCTATCATGAATATCAAGGCGTGTAGCTTGAATAATTTCTAACTTATCATTTAGTTTCCAATTTACTTGATAATAAGCACCTAATTCATTTACGGTATATCTATTATCTTCGGATGCTTCATCAATCCCCTCATCAATATTTTCATCAATTTTCCCATCGCCATCATTATCAATGCCATCTGAATAAACAAAAAAGATATTTTCACCAATCCACTTTACTCCAGGTTCAACCGTCTCGCCGTAAGAGTATAGTCCATCACCATCTGCATCATCAAAGTCCGGTAGACCATTTCCATTTAAATCCTCAAAATCATCACTATCACCATCATTATCAAAACCATCGGCTAAAGCATGAAATACATTATCAGAATATGTAACCGAACCATCATTGTTTACACTTAATGTATCAGAAGGTGTTCCTCCAAATGCTCCAGGTGTATCTGTTGCCCATGTAGAATAAAATTCTCCATCGTCATAAAATGTATTATCATTCCTATCTGCAAATGTATAGGGGGAACCCGCTTCACCCGTTCCATTATTATCTTTCCGATCTACGAGTTCTTTATCTGATAATATAGTCCCGCGTGTATTGGGCATGGTGAGGAAATAGTCTACCCCCCAAACAAACCGAAGATCTCCTTTTAATAATTCCATCGCGTGCTGGAATTGTGCGCTGAATTTTTTTGATCGATCATAAATCAAAGATCCTGTAGCTAAATTTCTAGTAGGGTGATCTGATTCGCCGGAATAGCTAGAATTAAGGTATGTTTGTAAAAAGAAATTTTTCCAACGAATTTTACCTTGGTAATAACGATAAACCCAACCATCGGCTAAATAACGAGCAATTCCAGTAATATTAATATTTCGTGCCCAAGCATATCCATGGGATAGACTTAGGGTAAAATCAGGGTTTGGTTCCCAATCGAATCTTAAGTCATACCTATAATTTCTTACATTAAAGTCTGGGTAATCATTAAGACCATCATCATTCGCATCTTTATAGATCCGAGGAAGATCTCCATAATTCATCACAAAATCCTTTTCATCGAATTCATCCACACCTACTTCACCCATGCTGGGTTTTCCATCTCCATCTAAATCGTTATTCTCAAACTGATCCCATGTTCCATTTCCATTTAAATCAGTAAAAGTTTCACCATCCCATGTTCCATTTCCTTCACCAAAATCTCCAGTTCCATCAACCCCATCAAGACCCCAATCAATGAGAACTTCACCATCTTCCCATGTTCCATTTCCATTCCCATCAATAAATAGCTCTTTCCCGTCTAAAGTCCCATTCTCGTTCAAGTCAGAAAATGTTTCTTCTTCTACGCCATAGGTCATTCCATCAGTATCGACGTAAAGATCCCAATCACCATCATTATCTAAACCATCACTTCCCCAGGAATCGTTGAATTCACCATTTCCATTTGTGTCAAAAATAATATTTCCATCATCATCATACTCATAATCTCCAAACCCAAATTTATGGGTGGAGTCAACCCCAACGCCCACTGTGTAATTTAAATCCCCTTCAAATGTGCTACCAAATCGATCTAGCCACGCACTTCCAATTTCATCTGCTTCATCTACGAGGCCATCTCCATCATTGTCTACATTGTCATACCAAATTTCAGAATCGTCATCAATTCCTAGATCAATTCCTTCATCAATAGCGCCATCTCCATTATTGTCTATCCCATCAGCATATTGTGAACCAATTTTATCTTCAGTCACATACCAAAGAATAATACCATTATCTAAAAAGTATCGGTTAAATGGGTCACTTTGGGCCTCAGCGACCATATCTTCAGTAATAATAGGGGAGCCTGTTTCAGATGAAAAAGATGCTATATTATCTCCAAATGTTTTACCAATCCAACTTTCATTTGCATCGTCGAAATATCCTAACATATCTTCCGTAAAAAGTGGGCTGTTCCCTTCACCGGGATTCCCGCCATTATCTATAAAATTGTGTTTTAAATTTGGACGCCCTATAAAGGCAGGATCGTGGCCTTCTAATTCATCAGCATTATAATGCGTCCAATCTTGGCCTCGCAATGCGACACCAGAAATTTTAAAACCAAAATCTTTATATTTGTGGGCTGTCCTAAATGTTAATTTTTGCAGTAAATCTGTATCCGCCTGATTTAAAAAACCACCTTGAATATTAATAGATGTTCCTTGCGTACGAAGCGGGGAACTTGTTACAATATTTAATACGCCACTATGAGCATTAGGGCCATACAAAGCAGATGATGGGCCAAGTACGACTTCTATTTGTTCAACATCTTCAAAAGATACTGGAATTACATTATAGGCCGTTAATCGTAAGGATGGCACATTTGCCATACGTCCATCGGTCAATGTTAATAATCGTGAGCTAAAGGATGAATTAAATCCTCGTGCTGTCATATTGTAACTATCAATGCCAGATTGGGTGAAATCAATTCCTTTTGTTCCTTTTAAATAGTCTCCGAGATTAGTATTACTTTCTCTACGAATATCTTTTTTTGTAATTACAGAAATAGCTGCAGGAGCATCTTCAACACGTTCGCGCCTTCTAGAAGCAGTTACTACGTATGTTTCCATCTGAATTGCTTCAGGTGATAAATTAAAATCTTGTTGGATTGATTCGTTATAGGGTATGGTTAAATTAAACTCCAATGTTTCGAAACCAATATAGGTCACTAAAATTTTATAATCTCCAGCCTTTATATTTGTAATATTATAACTTCCATCCATACCTGTTGCTGCACCCATAGTCGTTCCGGAAAGGACAACATTTGCACCGAGTAAGGGATCTCCATTTGTTTCGTCTTTCACATAGCCAGATAATGAGCTGTTTTGTGAAAAAACAAAGTTAAATAATAAGAATAATAGAATGATTTTTTTCATAAGGTGCCATAATAAAAATGAGCAGTCTGAATTCAGACTGCTCATTTTTTAGTTATTGTTAATTAAACGTTGTAAATAAACACAATTATTTCAACAGGAGCATTTTTCCTGTTAAAGTACGGTTATCAGATTTCACTTTGTAGAAATACATTCCACTTGGAACATTATTCCCAAAGTTATTTTTTCCATTCCAAGACATGGAATATGTACCTGCCGCTAATTTGCCATTGTGAACCGTAGCTACTTCTTCACCAAGTATAGAGTAGATGGTTAAATTCACATTAGTGAATTTTTCAGTAGCAAATTTGATACTAGTTGTTGGATTGAACGGGTTTGGATAGTTCCCAAACAATTCAAATTTAGCAGCAAGGGGAGCATTATTATCAACAGATACAACAGCAGTATTATAGAATTTTGGATTCACACGCTGTGTAGTATTATCAGGGATACAGACATTATCTATTTCCCAAATAAGACGACCTGTAGAGAAACCTCCAGTACTTGGATCAACTTGCGAGTCATGATCAGAATCATCTACATCAATGCCCATTTGTGCTAATGCACCTAGTGACATAACAATACCTGCGTATGCTACTTCTTCCGCACATCCGTCTAAGTCTCCTGTTGTTGTAAAACAACTGAGGAATTCGGCATATAAATCAGCCCCTACTTGAGCTCCATATGCAGCTGCAGTTTCACTATCAACACCCCACATGGTTGCAACAGCAACAAAACCAGCTGTATATGCAGCAGTCACATCACCAGATGTTGCATCAAAAACTGCTTCAGCAGTATCCATAAATGTCAAAGCAGTGGATAAGAAGTTGTATGTAAAATAATAACCAGTAAACTGAAATAATTCGTCACCAGTAAAAGGTTCTCCATCGCCTCCAACCGGGTCGAATAAATATCCCCAGTTTGCATCGACTACTCCCACAGTGACTGTCTCACCATTTTCATCTACTTCTTCACTTCCAGGTCCATTAATCATAGGGTATGTACCAACATTAATTGGTGCAACATCTGCATAATAACCAAGAGACTGATAGTATGCTAATAGTGCAGCAGTCCCACCAATTGTAACAGTATCAGATGCCAAAGTTGGGACACCAGTGCTTCCATTAAGAAATCCATTATCATCAACGCCTAAGGCACTTCCAACACCATCATGAGCTTCCCAATAAATTTCTACGTCAGATGTCTGAGCTAATGTATTATCTGTGTAATTCACAGTCATTTGTCCCCAATTTTCCATAGTAGTCCCTGATCCAAAATCAACACCATATTCCATGGTCGCTAAATCAGGAGCATTAAATTGAGCAAATACTTCAGATTGTGTGATCCCCCAACCAAGTGTATATGTATCTTCATCGACCGGAAGAAGAGCCGTTCCTTGCCAAGTACCATTTTCTGCGACAGCAGGTATTACAGCTGTGGTAGAGCAATCAATGGTTTCTGTCGTTGGGTAAGTACTTCCATCATTGATTGTAAAGTTTCCATCATCATAAAGATCAATATTGATGGCTACGCCTGGTGCAGTAGGATCGCCCGTAAGCATATATCCAAAACCTGCGAGGTATTCTGGTGAAATAAGAGGAATTAACGTTGTCCCGAGCGTATCGCCCGGTTCAAATCCCAATAAATCCCATGTGACACCCATACCTGCGGCAGCATATTCAGAACTGGGCCAAGATGCCGTTATGTCATATGAAGCTTCTGCGCTATCTTGAGCACTGTCAAATTCTCTCACTTCATAGGTATAATGAACTGTCACATAATTCAACTGATAGTTCCCTTGAATAGATTGAGAAAAAGCAACACCGATAAACATCACAGATGCTAATAGAATGTTAACAAATGATTTCATATATATACTCCTGTTTAGTTTGTTAAATAAAGAAATACCTCTCTTTGAAGGATTCAATCCACGTACTTTTATAGATTGAATAGTTAAAACTATCAATATATTGGCATGAAAACCAAGACAAATCAATACGAAAAAAAGAGCGTAATTATCTTTGATTATTCTTTTTTCGCGGATTGATTTTCCAAACGACTGTAAGTAATAAAATCACAATGCCGAGCGTGAACAATAAGTTGGCTAAAACAATATCGTTTTTTAGGAATGGTTTAAATAGTTCAAACATAATTTGAAAGACTCTTTAAGGGAAAAACATTAACTTTACCCGTTAAATTTATCACTATTTTGCAATATTACAAGAAAGGACACTCCCCATGAAAATCGGCGTACTGATCAAACAGGTCCCAGGCGCAGAATCAGCTTTGCCTATCAACGATAATGAAACAGGAATCCAAGAAGACCAAGCTTCCTTTTTAATGAATGAAAGTGATAGTTATGCATTAGAAGAAGCTCAAAAAATTATTGAATCACGAGGAAACGGTGAAGTAGTTGCTATAAGTCTTGGTCCTGACAGAGTACAAAAAATTATCAGAGAAGCATTGGCAAAAGGCGCTGACCGTGGTATTCATTTACAAACAGATGCGAAAGGATTAGCTGATCCATTAACATTGGCAAAGCAATTCGCAAAAGCGTTGGAAAGCGAGCAATTTGATCTCATCTTTTCTGGACTTCAATCTGATGATTCTGGAATGGGGCAAACTGGAATTATCCTTGGTGAATTATTGAATATGTCAACAGCATCTTTAGTAGTTGGAACTGAGTTAAGTGAAAATACTCTAAAGGTAAAACGTGAATTAGAAGCAGGGTGGTCCCAATGGGTTACACTTACATTACCAGCATCTATCAGTATTCAATCTGGTTTGAACCAGCCGCGTTATCCATCCCTAAAGGGAATTATGGGCGCTAAGAAAAAAGAATTAAAAATTCTTTCTGAATCAGAATTTTATATTGACGGTAAAAAGCAATCTATTCAAAAAGTATTTGTCCCAAAAACAAATAAAAAAACTGAAATGATTGAAGGCGAACCAGATACCATTGTGGCGAGGTTAGTTGATGTTTTAAAAAATGAAGTAAAAGTGTTATAGAGGATTATCATGGATATTTTAGTTGTATTAGAATCAAAGAATGGATCTCTTCATCGCATGAGTCGTGAAGCAATCGTTGGAGCTCAATCAATTGCAGCAGAGAATGGGCTAAGTATTTCTGCTCTAGCTATTGGGATTGATACAGACCAAATAGCTTCGTCTGTTTCAGGAATGAATTTGGATGAAGTATTGGTCGCGAATCATAATTTATTGTCTACTTACAGTGCAGATGGTTTTGCTGAATGTGTAAAGCAAGTAATAGAAAAGGAAAATCCAAGCTTAGTATTTGTAGGACATACATATCAAACAAGAGATTATTTCCCCAAAGTAAGTGCTCGTATAGACAAACCTTTTATACCAGATGTCGTTTCATTAATGAAAGAAGGTGACTTCTTTGTATTCACCAAGACTGTGTATAACGGGAAATTGGGGTCAAAAGTGGTATCGAATGATTCGGAGTGTACTTTAATCAGTTTCCAGGCAGCGGCATTCTCAGAAGAAAATATTGAATCCGGCTCTGCTTCTACTAGATCATTTGATATTGAATTAGAGTCAAGTCAAGTTAGAACTTCATCCGAAGCACCAATCCAAGAAGAAGTGAGTGGAATTGATTTATCAAGCGCTGATTTAATTGTCAGCGTGGGACGAGGAATTGAAAAAGAGAATAATCTTCAAATAGTTAAAGATCTTGCGTCTGCTATAAATGGCGAATTGGCTTCATCGAGGCCTGTTGTAGATGCTGGATGGTTACCATCGTCTCATCAAGTAGGAAGTTCAGGCCAATCTGTTTCTCCAAATTTATATATTGCGTTGGGTATTTCTGGAGCAATACAACATGTTGTAGGTATGAAAGGGTCAAAAAATATTATTGCTATTAATAAAGATGCTGATGCCCCTATTTTTGAAATAGCAGATTATGGTGTTGTTGGTAATATATTAGAAATTGTCCCTAAACTAACGGAAGCTATTAACGGATAAATACACTTGCTCTCCCTTATAGAAAAAATTGTTTTTCTTCTTCTAGCTGTGGGTTCAACAGGACTCGCTTGGAAGAATTTTGGGAAAATGTTCAAAGCGATTGGCCGAGGATCTCGACCGATACAGTGGAAAGAAACTATCAGAAATTGGCCAAAAGGGTTGGCTGTGTTTCTAGGGCAACAAACATTATTTAAAACACGTCCAATTGTAGGTGGAATACATGCAATTGTTGCTTGGGGATTTTCATTTTACATTGCTGTTAATATTATTGATGTTCTTTACGGTTTTATTCCTGGGTTTCATTTTTTTCATGAGCAGTGGATTGGAAAACTTTATCGTATTTTTGTTGATTTATTCAGCATATTTGTCATTATTGGTGTCAAATATTTTGTCGCTCGTCGATTTATTTCTAATGACCCAAAGTTAAAAACGAACGATCCCGTTCTTGTAAGTGAAGCTGCCCGTACAGGGATGAAAAAAGATTCATTTATTGTAGGAATGTTCATTCTCATGCATATTGGATTCCGGTTTGTGGGTGCTTCATTTGAAATTGCAGGTCATGGGCCAGATCCATTCCAACCTGGAGCGAATTTATTGGCATGGTTATGGCAATCATTTGATCCTGTAACTATTATCTATATGGAACATGTATGTTGGTGGTTGGCTTTAGGATTGATTCTTGCTTTTATTCCATATTTTCCCTATTCCAAACATGCTCATTTATTTATGGGACCATTGAATTATATGGCAAGAGAAGAGCGTCGGTCACCAGCTGTTTTGGAATCAATTGATTTTGAAGATGATGATATTGAACAATTTGGATCTTCTAGACTCGAACATTTAACCCAATCCCAAATTTTGGATGCATATGCATGCATTATGTGTAGTCGATGTCAAGATGCTTGTCCCGCATATTCGACTGGGAAAGAATTGTCTCCTTCTGCAATTGAAATCAATAAACGCTATTATCTAAATGAACATTTAAATGATTTTTCCATAGGGAAAGAACTAGATGACCCAATAACGAAATGGATGTTAACAGAAGAAGCTGCTTGGTCATGTACCACATGTGGTTTCTGTGTTGAAGTTTGTCCTGTTGGGAATGAACCTATGGTGGATATATTGCGTATTCGTCAGGATTTAGTCATGATGGAAAGTCGTTTTCCAGAAGATGCTATGGATGCATTTAATAAAATGGAAAACTACGGTAATCCTTGGGGATTATCTCCTCAAGAACGAGAAGCATGGATGGAAGGTTTAAATGTTCCGTTGATGCGAGAAAAGAAGACAGCAGATGTTCTATATTGGGCTGGATGTTCTGGTGCTTATGATAATCGTGGAAAAGATATTTCTCGTGCTGTTAGCCAAATATTAGATAAAGCAGGTGTAGATTATGCTTGTTTAGGGAATGAAGAAATCTGTACGGGAGATTCTGCTAGACGAATCGGAAATGAATATTTATTTCAAATGATGGCTATGCAAAATATTGAGAAGTTTGAAGAATACGGAATTAAAAAAATTGTAACACAATGCCCACATTGTTTAACGACTCTTAAACATGATTATGCTGAATTGGGAATAGAATTAGATGTGGTTCACCATTCTCAATATATTAATGACTTGGTTAAAGAAGGGAAAATTTCACCCCAACCATCAGTCACAGAAGATGTAACATATCATGATGCATGTTATTTAGGGAGGCATAATGGAGAATATGATGCGCCCCGAGAGTTAATCCAATCAGTGCTTAGTGAAGGGAAACTGATTGAAATGGAGCGCAATAAAGAATCTGGATTTTGTTGTGGTGCGGGTGGCGGTAATATGTGGTATGAAATCAATACCGGTGATAGAATCAATCATGAACGTTTTAAAGAAGCCGCTAATACAAAAGCCTCCACAGTCGCAACAGCATGTAATTTCTGCAATATAATGATGGAAGATGGATTAAAAGTCACAGGACATGAAGATAACATGGTTGTGAAAGATGTGGCTGAATTAGTATTAGAAGGTTTAAATGAGAAACAGATAAACCATTCTTCCTAAACTATTTATTTTTGTGTTATAATTACCCTTCATGAGTAACCATTTTTCCTTATCATTTGAAAAAGACGAGCTTTTTTCATATACCCAAGAAGCTATTTCCCAATTATCTGAATATGAAAAATATGAATTATCTTTTCACCCAGAACGCCCAAAGTATAAAAATTACAGATCCTTTTTTTCTGATGTAGAAGAAGTCTTTGGTGATGATCAATTTGGGGCATGTTTAATACAAACACACCGAGCTTCATTAGATGGAAACCCCGTGATGCTCTTAGGTCAACAAAGTGGCCCTTCATCTAATTATCAAAAAATAATGGATACATTAAAAGATCCTGATGCTGTAGAGAAATGGAATCAGGGAATGCCTGTTCCTTATTCTTATGAGCGCGCAGTAAAGGCAATCAAACTTGCGGAAGAAGAAAATCGTATCATTATTATTTTTGTGGATACACCTGGTGCTGACCCAACAGAGCGGTCAGAGTCTAATGGAATTGCTTGGCGAATTGGAGATACAATTCATGCTTTAGCTGACGCTAGCGTTTCTACAATGGCTGTTATTATGAATCGAGCATGTTCTGGCGGAGCCATTGCATTAACTGGGTGTGATGTAACACTTGCTATGGAATATTCAACTTATTTAGTCATTACGCCAGAGGCATGCTCTTCCATATTATTTCATACACGGTCTCGAGCCAATGAAGCGGCTGAAGTGTCCCAAATTACATCTAGAGAAGGATTTCATCATGGCATTGTGGATGAATTAATTCCTGAACCAGAAGGACCTGCACATCGATTTAAAGAATCTGCTCTTGCGTCAGCTAAGAATATAATTCAGAAACATCTCCGCAATTTATCAAACCAACCTAAAGAAACAATTTTTGATGAGCGCGTAAAACGATGGGAGAAAATAGGGCAATGGGAAAAAAGGACTAATAATGATATTACTTCTGTTCAGCGTCCAATATCACGGTTACCAAAATCAAATGAGTCAGGGTATGTGAAACGTCATCGAGGGTGTTATGATGAACAAGGGAATCATGTGTATGACCCCGTTCGATTAGAGTTTCTAGAACAAAATAATTTTGTATGCCAAACATGTAGGAAACGAATTGTTCGACCTTCAGCATGGGACTATCTCGCCTGGATTGTTGATAAAGATACATTCAAAGAACATACTGAAACGAGATACATACTCGATAAAGATATATTATCATTTCCTAATTATCCAGATAAACTAATTAAAGCTAGAAAAAATACCGGGATGATGTCTGCAATGATGACCGGGGATGCTACTTTAATGGGTAAAAATATTGTAGTGTGTGTCACTGATTTTGGATTTTTAGGTGCATCTTTTTGTATGAGTATTGGGGAAAAGATATGGCAAGCTGCAATAAAAGCAATCGAACAAAAAGCACCACTAATTATTCAGGCTGCTGGTGGTGGAGCTAGAATGCATGAAGGATGTTCGTCCATGGTAAGTATTCCAAAAGTGCATGTAGCACTTTCTAGAGTAGAGCGTGCCGGACTCCCTGTAATTACTCTTATTACAGACCCAACACTTGGAGGTGTCGCCATTGGAATGGCATCTCGCGGGATACAATTATTTGAAGAGAATGCAGGACATATTGGGTTTTCTGGGAAAAGGGTTATTGAACAATATACCGGTAAAAAAACATCACCAGATTTTCAAACAACAAGTTGGTTGGAAAAATATGGGCATGCAGAGCGCATCGTAGCCCCCATAGATTTAAAAGAGTATATAAGTAATCTTATTTAAGTTGGAGGATTCTTTAACCAATTATGGGTTTGAAGCCATGAATTAGCTTCTTCGTGTTTTTGTTTATTGATCAGAAAATAAACAATATCCTTTTCTTTTGGTTTATACAGATTGTCAATGGGTTCTATGGATTTTCCTCTACGAATAGTAAGTGGAAGAAGAATACCAATCATATTTGGATCTGATATTTCATGATCTTGTTTAGATTCAGGGTAAATATAATTTTGACATGTTGCAGAATCTTGACGAAGCCATTGACTCCATTGTTCCATATCAGCAGCACGTCCAAAGGGTATGCGTGCTCCCGTTTCCATTACCATTTTTCGAGTAATACCTTCTGATCTATTTTTAATCCCTGTAAGAATTGTCATATTTTTTTCTAAATATTTGGCTCGTTGAGAGAAAATAAAATTCACTTCTTCATTACCTGATAAGGCAATAATCCCTTTACGTGTCCCTGGTTCGGCTTGTTGCAATACCCGCTCTTCAAGTGCATTTCCATAAAATACCTTAATGCCTTCATTCTCAGCTTGATTACAGGCGCGCGGATTTTCATCGATACATATCACTTCCTGTCCGTTACGTTTTAAAATTTGAGCAAGACAACGAGCCACACCATGGGCCCCAAGAATAATCCATCCTGATTCTTTTTTCCGCTTCAGAGATAACATTGATGCGGCTAATCCTCCGGTGAATCCTGCAAATAATACAGAAATCATAATGACGAGAAAAACAAGCGCTCTTAATTGGCTCCCTTCATAACCATGAAGATTTAACTCAAATGCAAAAAAGGATGCTACAGCGGCAGCTACAATCCCTCGTGGTGCAATCCATGATATTAATGTTTTTTGTTTCATATTTAGTGAACTGGCAGAAGTAGAAATAAAAACACTCAATGGGCGAATAATAAACATTAATGCGAAAACAGTCATAAGGCCCTTTATACCAAGAGATTGAATTTCAGCAATTCTAACATCTGCTGCTAGTATGACAAATAACATGCCAATCATAAGTACAGTCAACTGTTCTTTAAATTCTAATAATTCCCGATGGATATATGTTTTTGAATTCCCCAAAACCATTCCTGCAAATGTAACGGCTGCTATGCCACTTTCCGGACTAATTGTATTCGAAATTTGAAATAAAGCAAAAACCCATGACAAAATAAACACATTTTCTAATCCGTCGGAAACAAGATTGCGAAATCGAAGAATAAAACTCATGACAAATCCACCTATTAATCCTAGAAGAGTTCCCACGACAAGCCTAGTAAGAATATGCCAAATGCCAAAGATGAAACTCAGCCCAGACGGACTAATAGCTATTTCCAGTGCAACTACTGCAATAATTGCTCCAATAGCATCGAGTAAAATTCCTTCAGCTTCTAAAATAACACTGACAGAATGATGGACTCGAATACGCTTTAATAATGGAGAGATGACAGTGGGCCCTGTTACAATAACTAACGTTCCAAATAAAATTGCTACCCGCCAATCCCATCCCAACAAAAGTTTAGCACTTAGCGTCCCGCCAACAAATGTAATAAGTGCACCTAAAGTAATAAGCCCTTGAATGGACCGTCCTTCTCTCTTAATTCGACTGAATTTAAGATTCATTCCTCCTTCAAAAAGAATGACAGCAACAGCAAAACCAACTATAATGTGTAATGATTCACCTAAACTTTCTGGTTGAATCCAATTAAGGACATCGGGGCCAAAAAGCATTCCAGAAGCAAGTAATAGTACAATGCCGGGAATACGAATATGTCGAGCTATGACCTGAGCAGCCATTCCTATAGCCATTGCAAGGCCAACAGTAAGAGCAGGATTATGCATGATACAATTTACTAGACATAAGAATGGAGATGAAAATATATACTCATTTCACTAATCAGTATGCCTATTAATAAATCTAAAGGGTTATTAAAATGTGAATTTTCTTAATTTATTGGCCATTTTAGGTATAATGGTAAACCGTACGTAGCTGGTCGCCAGAGAAATATCCCCACATATGAAATTATAATGTATTAATTGATATCCTCGTTGGATTAGAAATATAAATTAAAATTTAAACCGGCAAAATTTGATGAAGGGTCTATTTCTGGTGCTACAGAAAACAGTAATTGTTGACCATATTTATATCGTACTGCATCTCTTTTATGGACAATAGTTTTCCATCCATGAAGCCAATCATACAAAATATCACAGATTAAAACAGTAGCGCCTAAAACAATGAGACCGCCACCCGATCCTTCACTCTCTTTATTTAATGGAACAAGGTTATACCCAACATCATCACCGAATTGATTGATGGGGATTTTTTCATACCGTTTTTCATTTTCTTGTCCTTCATTTAAAGTAAAAATTTCATACGGAGAATCGGCCCATCCTTTTTCTTCCATCATGATCCCACCTGCAATCATAGTAATTAAACCACCTGCTCCTATCATCCTCAATTTTTTAGCCGTTTTCTTTTCTCCTGCATATTGGTGAATAATTCCAGGAATTGGGACGGAAGATAAAGCTAAACCAATTGTAAGTCTACGATTCATATCTTGATATTCTTCGAATGTCATATCTACAGGGACGGGATATAAAGGAGTTTCGCTGAGTATATCACCTTGAGAAATATGCTGCCCCATTAGAGATGCCCCAAGAAGCAATACTAAGAAAAACCAAGTTTTTTTATTCATTTTAAAATTCCTTAATAATTAGTATTCCGGATCCATCCCAACCCAAACGGTGTCATCAATGACCTTAGTTGTGAATAGATCTAGATTTCTTTTTTCCAATTCTACTATTTCTTTTGCCCTTGAATCTAACCTTCCCATGAACTTAAACATACCATCATCAATCCATTCCTTAATTTCACCAGACTGTAAGCAAAAACTACTATTATGCCACCTGCAATTAATTTTATTTTCACTTAGATCTATTTCACTACCTTTCATACTGAGAAAGGCGTGGGGGCATTGGTCATTCATTGCTACAATTTCATTATTGCATTTTGCAACGAGAATTTTGTCTCTTTTTACCTTTAATATCTGATGAGGTTCGTCATCAAAGCTTGATACTGTATTCACTTTTCGCCAAATCAGTCCATTTTCAATAAATTCACTCTTTTCAATTTTACCAACGTCAGCCGTTACTTCTTCTACCTCGTATAAAGTTACTCTTTCTTCAATCCCCTTAATATTTGTTCTAACAAAATCTTTGATTTTCACCATATCTTTAACAATGTTGTGAGTATCTTCTGAAATGAGTAGCCTAGAATGAAACTGTTTATTGGCGCTTTCTACGCGACTGGCAAAATTGACTGAATCCCCAATAGCCGTTAATCGTTTTGATCTTCCTGAACCAATATCCCCAACAACTGCATCACCATAATGAACTCCAATGCCAATATTAAACGCATCACCATACATGGTTTTGAGATAAGGTTTCATTTCATCCATTTCTGCGCACATTTCAATAGCGGATTGGACAGCAGAAACAGCCGCGTCAGGTTCATTGTTTATTCCGAATAATGCAATTAATCCGTCTCCAATGTAATTATCAACTCGACCACCATAAGATTCAATTACATTTACCATCCGATTAAAATAACGATTTAAAATGAAAACGGTGTCATATGGTGTGATTTTTTCAGCAAAGGGTGTAAATCCTCTAATATCACAAAATAAAATAGCTAATTTTTTAGTTTCGCCCAACCGACCAATGGGTACAGCATTGGTTTGTGACGTCATTTCTATATCTTCAGAGTCTAAAACAAGTCGCCTAACAACCATATCACCTAAAATTTTTGTTTGACATGCAAGACGGAATTCCTGGTTGGAGTGGATTTTTTCCTTAAGTTTCAGTTCATAATCTGTAGGTGAAGAACAATTATTATATCCATCTAATACTAAGACACGGCAAGTTGTGCATTTCCCCATAGCACCGCATGCATGAGCATGATGAATACCTTCATCAAGCGCAGCCTGCAATAATTGTGTTCCACTTTCGACTTCAATAACTTTATTATCTGGGAGTAGCGTGAGTTTTGGCATTAAAAGCCTCTTAAGTATCCATTATTTTAAAAGAATTATTTTCTCAGTTTTGATTTTATTCCCCGTTTTTAATTGAACAAAATACACACCGCTGGGAAAGTCCGAGGCATCCCAATTTATTTCATGATCACCAGGGTGCAATTTCCCATTTACCAACGTTTCCACAATATGACCATTAATATCGATTATTTGAAGGAGAGATAAGATAAACTGTGCCTCTATACCAATATGAAACTGGATAGTAGATGTGGGGTTGAAAGGATTAGGATACAGCGATAATAGCGGATAATCACCGGGAATAATTTCAGAATCAGTATCCACCTGTTCGGTACAGTAATTCCCGTCCGGCGCAAGTTGTGGCAGTTTATTTTCAGAATTAGTAACCAAATTAAACATTAATATATCGGTAGATTCAAACAATTCCAGGCTGCAAGGTTCCCACTCGTTTGCAATGCCATTACACGTTTCCGTATCTGCTAAAATGCCCATATTTGTGACGACGCACCAATATAAATATTCCATAGCCATACATTCATAATCACATGTCCAGTCATCGTAATGATACCAAGCCTCATCTGGATATGGATTTGGAATGGACATAAATTGTCCACCTCGAGCAACATCCATGGCATCTGTCAATTCAGATGAATTTGGCAAGAGTGCGTAGAGCGAGGGATAAACTTCCACATGACCGCATGCGTTTATAGTGTGTAATACTTCTTCCACTGTAGCATCGTCTCCCCAATGACCAGGTTGGTTTGGATCAATTTCATTTTTGAATAATACAGCACCAGTACACCCATCGTCATCTAGATTATCAAAAAATGTTTCAATGGCATTTCCATTCTCATACTGGAACACCGGCATAACAGTATTCAATTCAATTAGTGAAGATTCAATCAGCGGATCATCAATATTTCCATCTTCATCATTATCTAATAATTCTGCCGTAACTGCAGCTACATGAAGTATCTTTTCATCAGAAATACTGGACTCAGCATAAATATCAATAGTGCCCAAAACATTGACATATTTTGAAAAAACCCCAAACGCTGGATGGTTGGGATAAGGATTATCTTCAATGTCAAAACAAACATTATTTTGTGCCAACAAATAGATTGGCAATAAAAGTAAAATAAATCTTATCATAACCCAACTCATCCTAGGACGAATCTATAAAATATTTAGGAATGTCGTTACGAAATCTTATTTTAATAAAACCAGTTTTTTCAATAATGTTTTATTAGGGGTTTTTAGGACAACAAAATAGATCCCGCTGGATTGTGCTGAAGCATCCCATTTTATTTTATGATTTCCAGGATCAAGAATACCATCAAATAATATTTCCACCAACCGACCAGTTATTTCGTACAACTGTAGAGATGCTATACTCTGCGTTTCTACCGAAAATGGGATGATGGTTGTTGGATTAAAGGGATTTGGGTAGGGGTTATGAAGTTGAAATTGTGAAGGGAGTAAATTATTATTTTTCATACTCAAAATATCAATGATTTCAGGCTGATCATTAGTAATACAATGAATCCCACCTCCAGAAAGATTTACTTCTGGTGTGTATAATAAAATGACTTCATAGCGAGGGAATAATACTTCTAATAAAGATTGAGCTTCATTATCCCATTCAGGAACGTTATAAGCATTCCCAATGATGGCACCATCCACTATGATGTAATTAAGATAAAGTGCAGGAATAGTCCAATTATAATAATCAATGTATCCGGGCATATCCATTCTGACTACATTAAATCCTGCATTTTCAATAACAACGGCTGCTGAATCACATATCCAAGCATCGGGATCATTTGCATTGATAACATTCCCAACAAGAACCGTAGAATCATTCACAAATCGCGCCACACCGTCAATATGGCCAGTAGTTACATCCCATTCAGAATGTCCATAGGTCCACACGATTTGATCTAATCCCCATATCTGTTTTAAATAAAGATCTAATTCATTTTGAACTAAATTTGGGTTTCTATCTGCCCAACAATCCCAATTGGTGATAAGAGCTCCGGAGCCATTAAATTCGAGGTTTCCTCTTTCCATAATAAAATCCAATGTATTACAATCTAATCCTAGCTCGTAAGCAATAGTGCAGGGTATGGCATTATCTTCTTGATAATTGGGGACTAAACCACCCCAAGAATCAAATTGCATATTATGAATAGTTAATTCATTTTCTTGTTTAACATACAGTGGGCCATTATCTCGGAGCCAAGCGTTGTTATGCTCCCATATATGATAATTTAAATTAAATGGATTCCCACCTTGCTCTTGAACTTGTGATTGTGCATCGGCTAAATGACTCTCATTTTGTACTATTAAATGTACATCTTCAAAAGTTTGAACCGTGGCAATTACGTTAGCCATTTCAGGGCGCATCCAATGTTCAAATTGAAGTGGCCACTGGAGCCATATTGCTTTCTGGCTCTCCCATTCCGCAGGAATGCGTATACTCACATTTTGGGGCCCATCACATTCACTCGTATCTTCCACAGTTCCTTCTGATGCAAAATTTTGCCAAAGTTCGCCCACTTTTTGTGATGGGAACCAGGAAGAAGAATCTACCACACCATCATAACATTCATATGATCCAATCACCCAACTTGATTGGTCGCCATACCAAGCATCTTGATTGTCGATAGGTAATAGTTCTACAGGATGATTTGATTCTGTTGAATCAGGTAATCGTAGTTGAACTGTATGGTAGAAAAATGCATTTAATAAATCCCAATCTTGAACCTGAGAATGCCCTGACCCCTGTTCTACTGCAAGACTCCATTGAGCTCCTATAGGTCGGTGATTTAAGAAAACACCCGTGAGATTTGTAATACGATAATCCAAATCATCTTCACCAATAAACATGAGTCCAGGGACAGAAATGGCATCGCCCGCATCTGTTGTATCGTGGTACCCGCCTTTTTGAGTGATAAAACCAATTACTCTATCTGGATCCCAAACAGTAAAATGATAGCCAAATTGACCACCCCAAGAATATCCATTTATAAAAAAGGGAGTGTAGGCTAATTCGGTTTTCCCTGTCATCTCGACAAATCCATTCATCGCATCAATCACTGCATCACCCACACCGGTTTCCATGTGCATATTATCAAAATGAGCACCCATTAATGCAAATTGAGATGAATCACATAACGCTTTTAACATTTCGTCATTAACAATATTTCGAGAATCTCCATGCCAAGGGTGCATAAAAAAGTATACACCTCGAATTGTTTCTAACGAATCATTGATGTATATCCTGAAATCTGCATATTCGTAAGAATCATCATCTTGGGGTGGGATAGATATATCATAAATTTGCGCCGAAGCAATGGAAAGGAAAATTGGTACAAAAAAACGGAATAGAAATGGAATGCTAGATGGAATCATCAAAATGACTTCCGATGTACTAGTCAATCTCGACTAATTCAACACCCGATTCTTTTGCGTGGTTTATGATGCGTTCATCTCGATAAAACTCATCAAAATAAATTGTCTTTATACCAGAATTAGCAATGAGTTTAAAACAATTATAACAGGGGGATGCTGTTACATATATTTCTGACCCATTAATACTAACACCATTTTTTGCAGCTTGAACAATAGCATTTGCTTCTGCGTGAGTGGTCCGTACACAGTGATCATCAACCATTTCGTGACCAACTTCATCACAGTGAGGCAGGCCTTTTATACTTCCATTATACCCAGTGGATAAAATTGTTTTTTCCCGAACAATTACAGCCCCAACATGTTTACGATCGCAGGTGGATCGTGTGGCCACTTCGGTAGCAATATTCATAAAATATTGTTCCCAACTTGCTCTGTTCTTTTTATCTGCCATGGGATGAATTTATGAAAGCAGATTATGAATTAGGATTCTTTTTGAGAAAAGATTTCCACCGCATATCTTGGTTCGCCATAATAAATCTTTTTGGCAAAATGAGATAAATGAGCTGTAATAATTAAATAAGCCCATGTTGGAACAGGAACATCAGCGCATCCTTTTATGATTACTTTCTTATTGGTATACTGTGACCAGTCTAATTCTGCCACTTGTTTCCGAAACGATTTTTCTCTCAAGATGCCACCATCTAGAAAATCATTTAAATGTATTGTCTCTAATGCCATTGTTTAGTCCGATTATTGAAAAATGTCCTATTGAGTTCATGGAAATATGACATTTTCCCAGCACCTAAAAATATGTAATTGTTGTTTCAAGACCTTGACAAAATATATCAATATCGTTTTTAGAATTATAAATATGAAAACTTACTCGAGCTGTGGATGGTACGCCTAATATATCCATAATTGGTTGAGCGCAATGGTGGCCAACTCGAATGGCAATATTATCTTGATTTAAAAAAGTGGCTAAATCATGGGCGTGGATCCCAGCTATATTAAAGCTAATTACCGGCCCACGATCTTTGGGGCCATAGATGATCATTCCCTCAATATTTTTCATCTTTTCCAAAGCATATTTAGTGAGTTCGTATTCAATTGATTCAATCGTATCCATTCCGATACTATTCATATAATCAATGGCGACTCCCAAACCAACTGCTTGGGCGATATTGGGTGTTCCTGCTTCAAATTTATACGGGACATTATTCCACGTTGATTCTTTTAAAGTAACTTTATTGATCATTTCTCCACCACCAAGAAATGGATTCATTTTGTCAAGTATTTTCATATTTCCAACAAGAACACCTACACCTGTTGGACCAAACATTTTATGCCCAGAAAAAGCCATAAAATCGCAACCAAGTTTTTGAAAATCAACTGACTTATGTGGTACACTTTGGGCTGCATCTAATACTGTAACTGCTCCAACTTCTTTTGCTTTTTGGATAAGCATTTCAGTCGGATTGAGTGTTCCCAAAACGTTGGACTGATGCACCATAGAAAAAAGTTTTGTTTTGGGTGAAAAGTAATGATCCAAATGGCTTAGGTCTAATAGTCCATCTGTTTTCATTGGAATGTATTTGAGCTTAGCGCCAGTCTCTTTTGCTAATAATTGCCAAGGGATTAAGTTGCTATGATGTTCCATTTCTGTAATGAGAATTTCATCGCCAGTTTGAATATATTTCCTGCCCCATGCATAAGCTACGAGATTGATTGATTCAGTGGTGCCTTTTGTAAAAATAATAGTATTTTCGGATGGCGCATTGATGAATTGAGCAACTATTTTGCGTGCATTTTCATAAGCATTAGTAGCTTCTTCTCCTAAATTATATAAAGCACGATGAACATTTGCATTCTGTTTTTCATAAAATGTATTTAATGCATCTATGACCATTTTTGGTTTTTGTGTGGTTGAAGCACTATCTAGATAAACTAAAGATGGGTCATGAGAAAAAACAGGGAAATCTGATTTAAAGGATGGCATCGAATTAATATAATCCTAATTCGAGACGAGCTTCTACCGTCATCATATCGCGATTCCATTGTGGTTCCCAAACCAACTCTACACTGACATCATCTACGCCTTGAATCCCATTCACTTTTCGTTTCACTTCATCAGCTATGATATGTCCCATCCCACATCCGGGAGCTGTTAATGTCATTTGGATTGCCACTAATTTCCCTTCATCCATTTCAGAAATTTCACATCCATAAATAAGCCCAAGATCCACTACATTTACTGGAATTTCAGGATCATAACATGTTTTCATTTGGTCCCAAACCATTCCTTCAGTAAAAGGTTCATTTTTATTTTTTGATATATCTTCTTTTGGAGACTTAAAGCCAATAGCATCTGCATTTTCATCCCGTATTTGAGCCATATTACCACTAATTAATACGGTATAATTTCCGCCAAGCGATTGGGTGATTCTAACGAGTTCCCCTTTAAGTAGAGTAATAGATTCACCAGAAGGAACAAGGTGAGCTTCCACATCTCGTGTAAGTTTAATTGAATCTGTTGGATGTGTCATTTTGCTATTTCTCTTTGAATTTTTTCTACTGCATTTGTGAAGCCATTACTACGTTGCCCACTAATAGAATTCCCCAAACCAATAGAGTTTAATAAATCACTTCCATTAATAGACATAATTTCAGATTTATGTTGGTTGTGAAAAATTCTTTCTAATAATGTTAATAGCCCTTTTACAATTAGTGCATCAGAATCTGTTTGAATTAAAAAGGTTTGATCTTCGTTTTGAATTATTTTCACAAAGGCATTTGAAGCACAACCATGTATGCGATTTTTTTCTATTAAATCTTCAGCTGGAAGCCCTTGAGATTTTTTCCCAAAATCAATGAGTTGAGCATACTTATCTTTTGGGTCATCAAAAAATTGGAATAAATCTTGAATATCTTGAAGAAGATGAACAATTGGAAGTGTTGTCATACTTCGTCCCCTAACCAATGTTTAAATTTAGTATCAATAAATGAACGAGTGCAATTATGTCGAATGGCGTTCATGATTTCATTTGCAAAACCACGGGTCAGTAAATTTTTTGCTTCCATCATATCAATGCCACGAGAACGTAAATAGAAAAGAGCTTCATGGTCAAGTTCGCCTGTTGTAGACCCATGAGAACATTTTACATCGTCTGCATATATTTCCAACTGTGGGTTTGAATTCATAAGGGCATTTTTAGATAAGAGTAAATTTTTATTGGATTGTTTAGAATCTGTTTTTTGTGCTTGCTCTCTTACAATCGTTCTTCCACAAAAGACACCAGTAGATTTATCTTGTAAAATGGATTTAAAATTTTGTGAACTTGTGCAATGGGGCACACGATGATCTGTTATAATATGATGGTCTAAATGTTGGTTGTTTTTAGAGAGAGCTAATCCATTTAAGTTACAATCAGCTCCTTCACCATTCAAACGAGTAACCATATTTAATCGCCCTAATTGGCCTCCATCTGCATATTGAAAAAAGGTATATTTACTATCTAAACTTTGTTCCGCCTGTATATTAGCCATACTAATAGTTTTTGTTGAATTGGATTGAATGCGAATATGGTTTAATTGTGCATTTTGTTCTAGATTAATAAAAATAGATCCATTTTCAAAAAAGGATGAAGAAACGCCAACATGATGCTCAATAAATGTTGCAGAACTTGAATCCCCTACATCTATATGGACTCTGGGATTTACCATTAATGGTTCATTGCTATTTGAAATAAATACCATATGAATAGGAGTATTAATAGTCATATTTTCATCAATTACAACTGACATACCACTATCCATAAATGCAGTATTTAATAAATCGAAGGGTGAATCATATGTATTATTATATTTCCATTCTTTCGATTCTAAATAGTCTAAACCAGACATTAGGTTTATGCCAGAAGGAAAATGTGATATATCTTTCTGAAAATGTCCGTTATAAATAACAATATTGGCAACATTATCTATGTGAAAGGGAGATAAATCTATTTTTTGTGTTGGGCCATCCTTCAATTCGGATATACGGAAAGTATCTTTTTGTAATGATGTAAGGTTTGTGAATTGCCAATCCTCCCATTTTTGTGTAGGGAATCCACACTCATTAAACTTTGAAAATGCTTCATTTCGCATTGGATGAATGCTTGATGAAAAATAGTCTCTATTCATCATTTTTTCAAATTCGGCTTGGAAATGGGAAAGACTCATGACTCTAGCCAACCATAGCCTTTTTCTTCTAGTTTGTGCGCTAATGTCATATCACCAGACTTTACAATTACTCCATCGATAAGTACATGAACAAAATCAGGTTTTAAATAATTTAAAAGACGTTGATAATGAGTAATAACAAGAAAAGAGTTATCCTTGTTGCGATATTGATTCACTCCATTGGCGACAATTTTTAATGCATCAATATCCAAGCCAGAATCTGTTTCATCCAATATAGATAGAGAAGGTTCAAGTGTAATCATTTGAAGGATTTCATTTCGCTTTTTTTCTCCACCAGAAAAACCTTCATTTACAGCTCGTTTTAAATATTTTTCATCAATTTCAACTTGCTTAATTTTTTCCCGAATAAATTTTAAAAAGCGCATTGCATCTAACTCTTCTTCACCTCGATGTTTGCGATGTGCATTTAATGCGGCTTTTAAAAAGTAAGTTAAATTAACACCAGGAATTACAACAGGATATTGGAAAGACATAAAAATACCTTCTAAAGCTCGTGTCTCGGGGCTTTTTTCTAAAAGAGAATCTCCCTTATAAATAACATCTCCATCAGATACATCATAACAATCTCTTCCTGTAATAATGTTGGCTAATGTACTTTTACCTGATCCATTTAAACCCATGATAGCATGCATTTCACCCGGTTTAATATTTAGGTTAATTCCTTTTAAAATAGGTTTGCCATCAATACTGGCTTTTAGACTTTTTATATTTAGCATGGTTTATCCAACACTTCCTTCTAAGCTTATTTCCATTAATTTTTGTGCTTCCATTGCAAATTCCATGGGCAACTCTGCGAAAACATCTTTGCAAAATCCATTTACGATCATAGAAACAGCATCTTCCGTTGAAATGCCCCTTTGATTGCAGTAGAAAAGTTGGTCTTCACCTATATTAGATGTAGTTGCTTCATGTTCCATTTGTGCTGTAGGATTTCTCACATCAATATAGGGAAACGTATGTGCCCCACATTCATCACCAATAAGGATAGAATCACATTGAGAAAAATTTCGAGCATTTTCAGCACCTTTCATCATTTTTACTTCACCGCGATAAGTATTTTGTCCTTTACCTGCTGAAATCCCTTTTGAAATAATAGTGCTCTTTGTATTGGTGCCTATATGGACCATTTTGGTCCCTGTATCCGCCTGTTGGTGATGATTAGCCATAGCAACTGAATAAAATTCACCAATAGAATGATTCCCTTTTAAAATACAACTAGGGTATTTCCATGTGACTGCGCTACCTGTTTCAACTTGTGTCCAAGATATTTTAGAATGATCACCTTTACAAATACCACGTTTAGTTACAAAATTATAAATCCCACCTTTTCCCGTTTTTGGGTCTCCTGGATACCAATTTTGAACAGTGGAATATTTAATGGTTGCATTTTTATGAGCGACCAATTCAACCACAGCAGCATGAAGTTGATTTTCATCACGTTGCGGCGCTGTACATCCTTCTAAATAGCTCACATTACTATCATTGTCAGCAACAATAAGCGTTCTTTCAAACTGTCCTGTGTTTTGGGCATTAATCCTAAAATAGGTGGATAATTCCATAGGACAACGGACACCTTTTGGAATATATACAAAAGAACCATCGCTGAATACAGCAGAATTCAAAGCAGCAAAATAATTATCAGTATACGGTACAACAGATCCCAAATATGTTTTAATTAATTCTGGATATTTATGGACTGCTTTTGAAAATGGCATGAAAATGACACCATATTTTTCTAATTCATCTTTGAACGTTGTAGCAATGGATACACTATCAAATACAGCATCCACAGCTACACCGGCTAACAATTTTTGTTCTTCTAGGGGAATACCCAATTTATCATAGGTACGTAATAATTCTGGGTCTACTTCGTCCAGGCTTTTGAGTTCTTTCTTTTTTGGAGCAGAAAAATAACTGATTTTTTGATAATTGATAGACTCATATTCCACTTTTGCCCAGTCAGGCTCTTCCATATTAAGCCAATGATTATATGCTTTAATTCGCCAATCTAATAGCCATTTAGGTTCGTTTTTTCGTTTAGAAATAGTACGGATTACATCTTTACTTAAGCCCGGAGGAAGTGTTTCTTGCTCAATATTGGTTACAAAACCATATTTGTAATCTTGCTCAATTGTTTTTTCAATGATATCTGTCATACGAAGAGTTATAAATAATTATTAAACAGAAAAACTAGTTCCACATCCACAGGTTCGTTCTGCATTTGGATTTGAAATTTTAAAACCACCATTAAGCATATCATCAGAAAAATCTACAGTAATATCTTTAACATAAAGCCAACTCTTTAAATCACAATAGACTTTTAAGCCATTACTTTCAAAAACTTTGTCAAATTCCCCTTGTTTATCATCAAATGACATTTTGTAAGTCATACCAGAACATCCACCACCTTCCACGCCCATGCGAAGAGCAAATCCATCCTTTCCTTCAGAAGACATGACGCCTTTTAGGCGATCAGAAGCTTTTTTAGTTACGGTAATTGAACCGTCAATTAATGGCGTTTCATCGTTCATTTGTATTATTCCCACATTTCACTTTCTTTAGGTTTTGGGCTTGCTTGAGTTGGAGGAAAACCTAATTTAGTTCGCGCTTCATCTGTCATCATTTCAGGTTGCCAAGGGGGGTCAAAAGTGACATCTACATTCACATCTCCTGTCTCTTCCATGGCGCCTACTTTTGTTTCAATATCTTGAGACATATGATGCCCCATACTGCACCCGGGGGTTGTGAGACTCATAGTAATGGAAATATTTGATTTATTTTCATCCCCATCAATAATATCAATACTATATATTAGACCTAGATTCCATAGATCAACTGGAATTTCAGGGTCGTAGCATTGTTTTAATACATCTATAATTTTTAGTTTTAATGTGTCACTCATGATAACATCGTAATATCTTGTAATGAAATATTATTAAACATGTTTCGGATTGAATCATTTATGCGCTGTATAGGTGTACGAATCGCACAAGATTGTATTTGGTCGCAGTCTGTATCAAAAGAACAATCCATAAATCCCATAGGACCTTCAATGATTTCAAAAAAGGTAGTCATTTTTATTATGGATGGATCTTTTTTTAAACGATATCCGCCATGAGGTCCTTTTACAGCCTCAACAATTTCTGCTCGCGCCAATAATTGCATTGTTTTTGCCAATAGTTCATATGGGATACCATTCTGTTGTGAAATTTCTTTAACCGATGTTAAGGATTTATTCCCCTTTAATTGCATTTGGCTAAGCGCAATGAGAGCATATTCAACTTTTCGTGTAATCTTTAACATAAATACGACCTATTTAGTCCTAAATATTACAATTAAATAAATTATGAACCTATTTTTTAATTAGGACTAAATAGGTCGGATATAATAAAGAAATCGTTATATAACTGAAATAATATGTTGTTTATTGGCTACTATTTCGCCGACAATTGATGCTTTATATTGAAATTTATTTAGAAAAATATTCGCATCTGATTCAGGAAGAGAAATAAGTAATCCCCCAGATGTTTGCGCATCGGCTATCATCCATTTATCAACATCACTCAATGATTCAGAAAAAGATACAAATTCAGACACATAATCTAGATTACGTTTTGTCCCGCCTGGAATTATGCCAGATTTTGCAAGTTTCCGGACTCCAGGTAAAAAGGGTAGTTGATTAGAAAGAATGGAAGATGAAACATGGCTTGCTTGACACATTTCTGTTAAATGACCCAATAGCCCAAATCCAGTTACATCCGTTACTGAATGAACCGTTAAATGTGAAAGCACATCAGCTGCGTGTTTATTTAACATTGCCATGGATATAGCTGCAGCCTGTTCACTTTCTTCACTAGCAAGGCCTTTCTTTACTGCTGTTGATATAATGCCTGTCCCCAATGGTTTTGTTAATATTAGGACGTCTCCAGATTTAGCGGTTGAATTTTTCCACATCTTTTTTTCTTCGACTTCACCTGTGACAACCATACCAAATTTAGGTACCTTATCATCTATGGAATGGCCCCCCACGATTGGGATGCCGGCTTCAGCAGCTTTGTCCGCCCCTCCTTGCAAAATAGTAGATAACGTCTTTTTAGGAAGATCATTAATAGGGAATCCAACAATATTCAAAGCAAACAATGGTTTTGCTCCCATCGCATAAATATCAGATAATGCATTTGCGGCTGCAATTTGCCCAAACAAATAGGGATCATCAACAATTGGTGTAAAAAAGTCGACAGATTGCACAAGAATATTCCCATCATCAAGACGTACGGCGGCGGCATCGTCTGCACTATCGAAGCCCACAACAACGGAATCATTTTTTGGTAATGTAATATCGCCCAAAACTTGGGCAAGGTCTTTTGGACCTATTTTACACGCTCAACCAGAGCCGTGGCTCATGGTCGTGAGTCTTGTTTTTTCTTTATCTGTCATAAGGTGAATTTAAAAATTTATGAGTGGAATATTGAGATTAAGATATTTCTTTTTAATGATATATAGATTATTACGAAGCATCTTCCGCCAAAGTAATTAAACCATCATCCGGTGTAAGTGTAATTATTTCTGCTTTATCAGGTATAAGTGAAACACCAAATAATTTATCTTTATTTCCTTGGTCTGCGTGATATTGGATTCCCATACAGACTTCATTTCTTAAGATAGAAGCCTGAGTGCATTCTCCATATGGTATTGTAATAGATTCTTTTTTATTGAATGAAAAATAATATGTTGCAGGTTTTATATATAATTCATTTCCCTCGGCACGAAAAAGATCATCATAAACATCTAATGCCATAGGTTCTTCAGAAACTTGCGCCATGATTTGTGATACAAATTGATTTGATACCATGAAATCTTCGACACCACTGTTTAAAATGATATCAATATTTTCACTATCCATTACTTCTGTAATCAATTTAGGCCATAGAGAATTTCCTGATTCACGTAGGATTTGTCTGATTCTAATTAATAAAGAAATAACATATGCATCCATTTCTTCAATTGTATTTCCACCAGGAGAGAGAATAAGTAAACTATCAAATGACTGGGGCTTTATCCGGTTTAGGGCTGCCAAATCATTTAAATCAATTTGTTCAACTGAAAGAATGATAGAAGAATATTTTTCCTTTAACCTATCGAGAGAAGGATGAAATAGCTCAATGGGTTCAGATGTGAATGTCCTTATCTCTGATTCAGCTGGTAAATATGTACATAGACGATCCATAATAATATCTGTCTTTGGGGTCCAATTCAATAAAGCGATTTTTTGAGTTTGAATTTGGGATTCAATCTTAGGAATGTCTGTTTTAGATGATGGGAAAACAGGTTCTTTAAAATAAAAAATAGTTGAATCATCTTCCGCAAAAATAATTAATTCATCATTTTTTTCTAAAGGTGTTTCCATGGGAGGATTAAGTAATATTTCTCCACTAGAAGTATGTATGCCCAAAGGAACACTTTTATTAAATCGATGAATACTTTCCCCAAATGTTAATTTCCCTCCCCAGCCATCATTCGGTTTATAAAAATAAAATTCATTTCCATCAAATCCAACCATATCACTATAAACAACAGATAACCCATTTCGACTTAAAGCTAATTGCGCAATCATGCGCGACAAAACACTTACTTCATTCAGTGCTTTTACTGTGCCGGTCGTAATATTTTCTGCCAGTTCACGATCGCGATTAGAATGAATTTCACAAACAATAGACGGATGGTCATGCCCATCGCAAGCTGCAATAATCGACATGATAGATTTAAGAACGAGAGCATCCGCCAACTTTAATTCTTTTTTTGATTGCCAGCTGGCGGCACCATTCATAATAATAATTGATTTTGCACGACTAGCTTGTACTTTTTTAAGATTATTAATATTTGTTACAACTCCAGATCGGGTAATAATGCGAGTTGTTTTAAAATCGATACTTTGGTCACGGATAAGATTATCCATTTCTTCTTTATCATTTTCAGCTAAAATGACAATAACTGCATCTGGTTCAGATTCATTTGCTTCCACTAATTCTGGGATAACTTCCATTATTCTGTCTCCAAAACCAAGAATGAGCGTATGGTCATCTTCAAGTACAGTGCTTCTTCCGCGCCTAAGTTCTGCTAATTTTGATTCAAATACACTTGTAATAAATGCAACCATGCTGGAAAAAAGGATAAGTCCAACGAGAACACCTACGATTGAAGTTAATTTAGCTAATCCATTACTGTCTCCATCTGTTTCAGCAGCAGACCCCTCCATAACAGCAACATAAACTCTCCATGGGATTTCCATCCAACTGCTTAATGTTTCATCTGGGATAAATATATTTGCTAAAATTCTTAAGATAACAATAAAGAAAAATCCCCCAACAAATAAAGCAAGCAATACTAAGAAAATAGAGGCACTTCCTTTTGCCATAAAGTTATCGATACGATACCGTACACGCTGGTTGAAGGGATAAGGTGATTTATGATTCATGTATTTAAGTCTTTTGACATCGTAATTTTGAAATGATTTACCCATTATTCAAAAAGGAAAACACAATTAATTAATTTTAACTTGTTTAAATAATATCTTTACCACCTTTATAAACTCTTGGTAAATTTGCCACCGGTTTGAATATACAAATGGGAATAAAACTACACTCACCCGAACACTCGTCTTTTATTAAACCCCTATAAACCCAAAACCTTATGCCAAAAACTACAAAAACTTTAGACTTAGCTGTAATTCGATTCGCTGGAGATTCTGGTGATGGAATGCAATTAACAGGTGGACGCTTTACAGATACTGCTGCTGTTGTTGGAAATGATATTAGTACTTTACCTGATTACCCTGCTGAAATTCGTGCACCTGCCGGATCTCTCGCAGGTGTGAGTGCTTTCCAAATTCAATTTAGTTCAAAAGAAATTCATACACCTGGTGATACTCCTGGTGTATTGGTTGCTATGAATCCGGCAGCATTGAAAGTACATTTACCAGAACTCATTCGTGGTGGGACTATTATTGTAAATACAGATTCATTTACTAAAAAGAATTTGACTTATGCAGGATATGAAACAAATCCAATCGAAGATGGGTCATTGGATGATGAATATACTGTTTTTGCTATTGAAATGAATAAAATGGTTACCCATGCTTGCGATGGTATGGATATACCAGCCAAAACGGTTCTTCGAACACGGAATTTATTTTCTTTAGGTATTTTATACTGGATGTATGACCGCCCTCTTGAGCCTACAGAAAATTGGCTTAAAACAAAATTTGCAAAAAAGCCAGAAATTGCAGAAGCAAATAAACGCGCTTTAAATGCTGGTTTTAATTATGGAAATACAGCAGAAATATTTACAACTCGGTATAAAGTAGAAAAAGCAACCCTACCATCTGGGACTTATAGAAACATTAATGGGAATTATGCCACAGCTTTAGGTGCACTTGCTGTCGCCGAAAAGGCAAATTTAAAATTATTTTATGGTGGATACCCCATTACACCTGCTAGCGATATATTACATGCAATGTCTACCTGGAAACAATTTGGCGTAAAAACTTTTCAAGCTGAAGATGAAATTGCGGGTGTAGCTTCAACCATTGGTGCTGCCTTTGCTGGAAATTTTGCAGTAACAGCAACTTCTGGTCCAGGAATTGCATTAAAATCTGAAGCTTTAGGGTTAGCTACTATTACAGAATTACCATTACTCATTATTAATGTGCAACGTGGAGGCCCAAGTACAGGTTTACCCACCAAAACGGAACAGTCTGATTTACTTCAAGCTATGTACGGTAGAAATGGCGAAGCCCCAATACCTATAATTGCAGCTGCTACACCGGGAGATTGCTTCCTCGCCGCTTATGAAGCAGGACGCGTAGCATTAAAATATATGACTCCTGTATTTTTACTTACGGATGGTTATTTAGCCAACGGCTCTGAGCCATGGAGAATTCCAGACATTAGTGCACTTCCAGAGATTGAAACAAATCTTGTGGATTCAATAGACGATGAATCCTTTCTACCTTATCAGAGGAATCAGGAAACATTGGGACGGCCGTGGGCGATTCCTGGAGTAGCTGGGCTAGAGCACCGAATTGGCGGATTAGAAAAACAGGATGGATCTGGGAATGTAAGCCATGAATCTGAGAACCATCACAAAATGACTAAATTACGTCAAGAAAAAGTGGATAGAATTTCTCAAGAGATTTCGAAGACTAAAATTACTGGAGACGGAAGTGGCGATTTACTTATTTTAAGTTGGGGTGGCTCATCAGGAGCTTCTCGTTCAGCCACCGATCAACTTCAAGATGAAGGTTTATCAGTTTCTCATGTAAATATTCGGTGGATTAACCCATTGCCTAATGATTTAGAGGGTATAATGAAGAAATTCAAACATGTGCTTATTCCCGAAATTAACAATGGTCAATTAATAAAAATTATTAGAGCAGAATATCTTATTGACGCTATTGGGTATAATATAGTTCGTGGGAAACCACTACGTGCAAGTTTAATTGTTGAAAAAGTAAAAGAAATTATAGGATAATCCAATGACACAAAAAATTGAGATTGCACCATTAACAAAAAAAGATTTTGTATCAGATCAAGCGGTACGATGGTGTCCAGGTTGTGGTGATTATGCCATTTTAGCCCAGACACAAAAAAATATGCCAACCTTTGGGCGTAAAAAAGAAGATTTTGTATTTATATCAGGAATTGGGTGTTCAAGCCGGTTTCCCTATTATATGAATACTTATGGTTTTCATTCCATTCATGGCCGCGCATTACCCATTGCATCCGGCGTTAAGCTTGCAAATCCAAATTTATCTGTTTGGGTTGTGACTGGAGATGGAGATGCATTATCTATTGGTGGAAACCATTTTTTACATGCTTTAAGGCGTAATATGGATTTAAATATTTTACTTTTCAATAATCGTATTTATGGATTAACAAAAGGACAATATTCACCTACATCTGAAGTAGGGAAAGTAACAAAAGCTTCTCCCTTTGGTTCAATAGATTACCCCTTAAATCCTCCAGCTGTTGCTTTAGGATCTCAAGCTACCTTTGTTGCTCGAACAATAGATCGTTGGCAGCCACATTTGGCATCCATGATGGAGAGGGCATATGCACATAGCGGAAGTTCATTTATTGAAGTATATCAAAATTGCCTTATATTCAATGATGGTGCTTTTGAGTCTTATACAGGAGCCCATAAATTTGAAAATGTTATAGAACTTAAACATGGCGAACCCATGATTTTTGGCAAAAATTCTAAAGGAATTAAATTGGATGGATTTACACCAATTGTTGTTTCTATGGATGAATATAGTGCTGATGATTTATTAATCCATGATGAAACGAATCTAGATTTAGCCAACATTATTTCAAATTGGACGAGTAACCCCGTCCTACCTGAACCTATTGGTGTTATTTATGCCGTAGATAAACCTACGTATAACGAAAAAGTAGACGAACAAATTGATTTAACAATTCAAAATTTAGGAAGAGGAAAACTAGAAACATTATTAAACTCAGGTGATACTTGGGTTGTGGAGTAAACCATGTCAACACGAACCGAACAAGATAGTTTGGGTCCAGTAGAAGTACCTTCCGATAAATATTACGGAGCCCAAACACAAAGATCATTTAATAATTTTAAAATTGGAGACGAACATTTTTCTAGAGAATTTATTCGAGCATATGGAATACTAAAGAAAGCAGCAGCAACAGTTAATAATCGTCTCGGTAATTTGGATGAAACCCTTAAAGATGCAATTCACAATGCAGCAAACGAAGTGATTGACGGCTCTTTAGATAGTCATTTCCCATTAGTTGTTTGGCAAACAGGAAGTGGGACTCAAACCAACATGAATTTCAATGAAGTTATTGCAAATCGTGCTATTGAAATGATGGGTGGAGAATTAGGATCAAAAACGCCGGTTCATCCAAATGACCATGTAAATATGGCTCAATCCACAAATGATACTTTTCCATCAGCTATTAATATTGCGGCGGTTGAATCTGTTACATCAAATTTATTGCCAGCGCTCAGTCGTCTTAGAGAAGGGTTGCAAGAAAAAGTTGATGAATTTGCATCTATTGTAAAATTAGGTAGAACACATTTACAAGATGCAACGCCACTTAGTTTGGGACAAGAATTTTCTGGTTATGTGTCTATGATTGATCATGGCATTAAACGAGTTGAAAACACATTAGATCATTGCTATGAATTAGCTATGGGCGGAACAGCCGTGGGGACAGGCATCAATTCTTTCGAAGAATTTGGCGAAATGTCAGCAGAAGCCATATCCGAATTAACCGGCCTTCCATTTAGGACAGCTCCCAATAAATTTGAAGCTTTAGGCGCACAAGATAGCATTGTTGAATTATCAGGCGCATTAAAAGTGTTAGCAGGAAGTTTATTCAAAATTGCTAATGACATTCGTTGGTTGGCCAGTGGGCCAAGATCAGGAATAGGTGAAATCATTTTACCTGCGAATGAACCAGGGTCTTCTATAATGCCTGGGAAAATTAATCCAACACAATGTGAAGCTATGACCATGGTTTGTACGCAAGTCATGGGGAATGATGCTACTATTTCAATTGCCGGTGCAAGTGGGAATTTCGAATTAAATGTTTTCCGTCCTGTAATGGCTCATAATATTTTACAATCCATTCGATTATTAGCAGATGTATCTGATTCATTTAATACAAATGCAGTTAAAGGTATAGAAGCAAATTCAGAACGAATTGATTACAATTTATATAATTCTCTCATGTTAGTTACAGCTTTGAATCCCCACATCGGCTATGATAAGGCTGCAAAAGTTGCAAAAAAAGCTTATGCAGAAAAGAAAACATTGAGGGAAACAATTATTGAATTGGGATATTTATCCGGTGAAGAATTTGATCGAGTTGTACGACCAGAAAAAATGATTACTCCGCGTAAAAGAGATTAATCATCTTTGGAACTAAAGTTCGTTTATTTCCTATAATACCCATTTCATATTAACCTTAGAAAAAGGAATGGGTTAAATTCTATAATGGCAACAAATAAAAAGCCAAAATCAGACATAGCAAAAATCTTTCTTCGCAGCTTGATAGTAGTACTTCTAGGCGCTATTTCTGTTACAGGATTCGTTATTTACCTCGCTCAAGATTTACCATCACTTGAGCAATTGGAAAATTATGATCCAGATTTAGTTACACGTATTTATTCTTCTGACGGACAAATTTTGGATGAACTATTTGTGCAAAAACGAGTATTCGTTGAACTTAAGGATATTCCTGCGCATATGAGACATGCGGTTGTAGCTTCTGAAGATAAACGTTTTTATGACCATTGGGGAATATCTCTAAGGAGTGTTTTTCGAGCTGTGGTTGTTAATATTGTTTCCTTTGATCCTTATGCTCAAGGATTTAGTAGCTTGACTCAACAATTAGCGCGAAGTTTATATAAAACCATTGGATTTGCGGATAGTTATACACGTAAAATAAAAGAAATTATTACCGCAGTACAGATTGAGCGCACATATACCAAAGATGAAATATTGGAAATGTATTTGAATACTGTTCATTTTGGGCATGGAACATATGGTGTAGAAGCAGCTACAAAACGTTTTTTCGGAAAAGAGTCTAAAGAATTAACAATAGATGAATCTGCTATTTTAGTGGGTGTTTTACCATCTCCCGCAAGCTATTCACCCATCCGTCATCCAGAGCGAGCTATCCGTAGGAGAAATACTGTTCTAAGACTCATGAGGGAGCAAGGGTATTTAAAATTAGCAGAATATAAAGAAGCAAAATCTCAAATACTTGAAAATATCCACTATGAGCCCAAACGAGGAACAGCACCTTACTTTACTGAATATGTTCGCCGTATTTTAGAAAAAGAAGATGAAGCATTGGACGTTAATATTTATCGAGATGGATTAAAAATATTTACCACTTTAGATTCAAGATTACAGTCTATCGCCGAAGCTGCCGTTTTAAGGTCCATTGAATACAATCAAAATAAATTGAATAAACGATTATTTAATGATCGTGAAGAATTTGAACAATTATCATATTTAACGATTTTCCCAGAAGATTCTGTAAAAATGATGTTAAAAGGAGAGATGGAGCTATATAAAGATTTGAGAACTAAATTATTGGTTCAGAGTGCTTTTATTGTACTTAATCCTAAAAATGGTTCCATCCTTGCTATGGTGGGCGGCCGGCCGGATTACCACGATCAATTCAACCGCACCACGCAAGCCAAACGGCAACCGGGATCCGTTTTCAAGCCTTTTGTTTACACGACAGCATTGGACAACGGCTATCCCATCACGGAACAGTTACTGAATCAGCCGGTTGTTTTAAATGTTCAAAATATGGATGGATCATGGGTAAAATGGAAACCACAAAATTATGATTTAAGTACTGGTGGCCTTACAACACTTCGAGAAGGATTAAGAAAATCCCTGAATCTTATTTCTGTGAGGATGGTTCAGCAAGGATTTGCTCCAGCAGAACAGGTAAAAAAGACTTCTCAACGGATGGGGATTTCAACTAACATTCGCGCCGTTGATGCCATTGCTCTTGGGACTTCAGAAGTTATTCCTATTGAAATGGTAGCCGCCTATTCGGCATTAGCAAATAAAGGAGTCTATTCTGAACCATTTGGTATCCTTCGAATTGAAGATCGCTACGGAAATGTGTTAAAAAAATTTGGACCCAAGCGGGAAGAAGTATTAAGCGCTGAAACAGCCTACTTAATGACGGATCTCATGCAAACAGTCATGAACCGAGGGACAGGTGGAAGCGCTAGGTGGAAATATTTATTTAACCATCCAGCTGCTGGAAAAACAGGGACAACCCAAGGATGGAGTGATGCATGGTTTGTTGGATTTACACCCAATATTGCTGCAGGCATTTGGTTTGGTGTGGATGATTATAGAGTTAGCCTTGGAAAAGGACAAGATGGAAGTCGAGCTGCTTTACCTGCATGGGCAGAATTTATGCGTGACGCACATAAAGAATTAGGATTACCACATGATAAATTTGAACGCCCAGAAAATATTATTGATTTTGAGATTTGTTCCGTAACTAAATCATCTCCATGGCCCAATTGTCCCTTAGAAACTGAAATATTTAAAAAGGGTACCGAACCTACACGAAAGTGTAAGATTCATAAAACTTATTAACATTCTTTAAACTTATAATGAACCGAGAATTAATTTATTTTCTTGTGATTCATGTCCAATAACAATTGATTCATTGAATTGAATTAATGCTTTTTCAATTCCTAATTTGTTGGAGTTAAATAATCGAGCAATGGGCTGTCCTTCTTTAACTTCACTCCCAATTTTATGATAAAATTCCACTCCAGCTGTAAAATCAATAATATCATTTGGCTTCTTCCGACCACATCCCATTTCAACCATTCCCCATCCAATTTTTTCTGTATCCATGGATTGAATAATTCCATCTTTGGATGCCACAAAGTTTAATGTGTCGGATGGTGGACATGGATTCCCTTCAAGCACCGATGAATCTCCTTTTTGTATTTCAACCATTTCAACAAATTTATTGAATGCATTTCCATTTTGAATAAGTGCATTAAGTTGGTTTACTGCATCATGTTCATTATCAGCTTTATTTCCTTGGATCATCAATTTTGAAGCGAGAGCCATAGTTACATCTATTGTATCTTGTGGCCCATGTCCTTTGAGGCAATCAACTGATTCTTGAACTTCGCACCAAACACCCGCATATTGACCTAGAGGTTGATTCATATTTGTAAAAACAATGTCTGTATTTACGTTAAATGCTGTTCCAATTTTTTTCATCCATGAGCCTAATACTTCCGCTTGTTCCATGGTTTTCATGAAAGCACCTGAACCTGTTTTTACATCTAACACTAATCCATTGATGCCTTCAGCAATTTTTTTACTCATAATGGAACCACAGATCAATGGAATTGATTGAACGGTGGCTGTTACATCGCGTAGGGCATACATTTTTTTATCAGCTGTACAGATTTCGCCTGTTTGACCAATAATGGCACACCCAATTTGATCGACCCATGATTTAAATTTAGACAAAGAAACTTCTGCTTGAAATCCAGGAATTGCTTCTAGTTTATCAATGGTACCACCGGTGTGTCCTAAACTTCTTCCTGCAATCATGGGAAGGGTAAGACCAGCCGAGGCAAGAAGAGGGGCAAGTATGAGTGATATTTTATCACCAATACCTCCTGTGCTATGTTTATCCACAATGGGTGTTGTTGTTTGGGAAAAATCTAATGTTTCACCTGAAGCAATCATTACTTCAACAAGTGCAAATGTTTCATCTTCAGTTAATCCATTAAAATAAATAGCCATGAGCATAGATGCCATTTGGGATTCGGGGAGTTTTCCTGTTGTAAATGATTCTACAAACCATTTCATATTCTCCCGTGATAGTGCATTTCCGTCTCTTTTTTGTGCAATAATTTCTGCAGGTATCATTTATCGTCCTTATGTTTAAATAATGTGAATTGTATGGGTGCCTTTTCTCGTACAGTATGTAATGTTAAATAAAGTGATATAACTAAAAAGATTGCATTTGGTGTCCACATGCCAACGGCTGGGTCCACCAAATTTCGATCTGCCAATTCTTCCCCACCAATCAAGAAAATATAATACACAAGGAAGAAACCAAAGCTTAAACTGGTGCTCACCGCAAATCCACCCCGTTTTGCCATTGTTCCTAATGCTGCACCTAACAGTACAAATAATATACATGCGAAGGGAAGTGAGAATTTTTTATGCATTTCTACAGTATATTTATTGCGACTTTTTACATAACTCGTAATCAAATTAAATTCATTATTAAGTTGACGCTCCAACGTTTTGAGTTTTCGATTTTTTTTATTTAATGCAGCTTTTGATAATGTTGTATCCTGTGCTATGGAATCACGAGCTGATTTAACTATTAACAATCCTTCATTTAATGTTCCGGGAGAAATGGAATCTTCAAGTACACGGAAGAATGAGCCAGATATTCGTTTTTCAACAACTTGGATTCGCTTTTCATAACTCTGTCGTTTCTTACTCATCATAGGGACAGTCATTTCTCGATCTGTACGGCTGGAAGAGTCCCTGCGATTTAATAATAAATCATCGGCAGCAATAGTAATAATATGTTTTTCGAATGCAATTCGCCTATAATGTGAAAAATCTTTTAACTCTAACTCATGTATTTCTCCATTATGAAGAGTTAATACAAAAGCATTAGATATAACATCAAGCTTTCCTTCTTTTGCATGAATACTCGTCTGGGATTCTTTCCCCTTTTTTGAGAAAATCCGCACATCTTCCATCATGTCGCCATTTTTACCTCCAATTATCATACTATAATCAGGGAGAACATCAAGAAAAAAGCCAGGTTCAATATTCATGTCTGGACGTTTTCGATAAATGTCGCCAGATAGAAGGCGCGCTTTAAAGTTCATGTCTGGTAAAATGAAATTATTGAAATAAATCAGAATGAGCCCAACAGTGAGTCCAAACGTGAGGGCTGGTCGAAGAATAGAGAGATAACTGATACCAGAAGCACGCATGGCATTAATTTCATTATCTTCTGATAAACGTCCAAATGTCATAAGTGTGGAGAGTAAAACAGCCATGGGAACGGATAAAGCTAAAATCCACGCAAGATTTAAAAAGAGATATTCTAATATGGTTAAAATATCAAGCCCTTTCCCTAAGAATCGGTCCACTGCTCTTAGGAGAAAATTGACGAAAAGGATGAAGGTAATCATTCCCAAAGAAAAGATAAATGGTAGTACCAGTTCCTTAATAAAATATCTTGACAAAAGTCGCATGGCTGAAATTACAAAAATTGATGTTGAAATATCTATCGTGTATTCTTTTTATTATTCCTGTTCTTTCTATAATTTCCCAGCCGTTTAAAAACTAAAAAATATTTATTTAATATAGGATCCAATTATGGCAAAACAAAAATTTCAAACAGAAGTAGGGCAACTCCTTCACTTAATCACCCATTCTCTTTATACCCATAAAGAAATATTCTTACGGGAACTCATTTCTAATGCATCAGATGCTTTAGATAAACTGCGTTATCTCACATTAACGGATGATGCAGTCAAATCATTAGAGTTTGAACCGAAAATCACGATTGAATTTCAGGATGGAGATGAACCAAAACTCATTTTATCTGATTCTGGGATTGGTATGAATAAAAAAGATTTGAAAGATAATCTTGGAACAATTGCACGGTCAGGGACAAAAAATTTCTTATCCAATTTGTCCGGTGATGAAAAGAAAGATTCACAACTTATTGGTCAATTTGGTGTTGGGTTTTATTCCTGTTTTATGGTTGCGGATAAAGTAGATGTATCCACAAAAAAAGCAGGCGAAGAAGAAGCATTTGTTTGGTCTAGCGATGGTCATTCTGGATTTCAAATTAATAAAGATGTACGGGAAGAACATGGAACAACAATTACACTTCATTTAAATGATGAAGGGAAAGAATTTGCCAATAGATGGCAGATTGATAGTTTAGTCAAAAAATATTCCGACCATATTGATTTCCCAATTTTTCTTTCCTATGAAGATGTGGAATATGATGATGAAGGAAAAGAAAAAAGCCGATCTCCAAAAACAGATCAAATTAATGATGCAAAAGCATTTTGGACCCGACCAAAATCTGAATTGAAGGATAAAGATTATCAGGAATTTTATAAGTCCATTTCTCATGATATGGAAGATCCCTTTGATTGGGTTCATTATAAAGCTGAAGGAACATTAGAATTCACTCTTCTTTTTTACATTCCAAAGAAAGCATCTCCAGATTTATTCCGAACAGATTATCAAACAGGCGTCAAATTGTATGTAAATCGAGTATTTATTACAGATGATGAAAAAGAATTATTACCCGTATGGCTCCGATTTGTAAAAGGGGTCATTGATTCATCAGATTTACCATTAAATGTAAGTCGCGAAATACTCCAACAGAATCGCATCATGAGTAAAATTCGCTCCAATGCGGTGAAAAAGATTTTAGATAAATTGAGAGATACTGCCAACGATAAAGAAAAATATACTGAATTTTTCCACCAATTTGGTCGCCTGATTAAAGAAGGTGTTTATCAAGATTATGAACATAAAGAAGCATTGACGGATTTACTTCGATTTAAATCCACAAAAGAAGACGGCCTTGTGTCTCTTAAAGATTATGTGAATCGAATGGATATAGATCAAAAAGCTATTTATTATATCACTGGGCAAAATGAAGGATCTTTACGGAATTCACCCTTGTTGGAAATGTACCAGAAGAAAGATATAGAAGTATTAATTCTGGATGATGAGATTGATGAAATCATTATTACATCTGTTCCAAAATATGACGAAAAAGATTTAAAGTCAGTCAATAGAAGCGGAGCCGCAGATGATTTCTCTGATGAAAAAGATGAAGATTCAGAAAAATCCACTAAACCTGTATTGAAGAAAATCAAAAAAGTATTGGGAGATAAAGTTAAAGATGTAAAAATGTCCAATCGATTGAGCGACTCCCCATCTTGTATTGTAGCAGATGAAAATGATCCAACATCTCAAATGCAGGAAATATTGAAATCTATGGGACAAACAGACATGCCTGAGATTAAGCCGATTTTAGAAATTAATCCAACCCATGAAATTGTGGAAAAACTGAAAGGCATGACTCGTCAAAAAGCATTTGATGATATTGCTTGGTTACTTTATGAACAAGCCTTAATTCAGGAAGGTGTTACATTAGAAGATCCATCTGGATTCGTGAAACGCTTGAATAAAGCGATTTCGAACACGCTGTAATTAATAAATATTTGCCACAATAGATCCAAATTGGCTATTTACACATCATAAATAAATGGTTAGGTTTCCAGCCGAATTTTGTCTCAATCTTTATCAAATGATATTTAGAATACAAATGACAAAATAATATTTAAATAAAACAAAAAGGAAAACACATGTCAAAAACAAATGACTTAGCAGATCAAATCAAATCACTATTTGCTGATTTTGAAGAGAATCATGACAAAAACATGAATGGTAATAAAGCTGCTGGTAGCCGCGCGCGTAAAGCAGTTGGCGAAATTAAAAAATTAGTTACTGATTACAGAAAAGCTTCTGTTGCTAGTGAATAATTAAATTCAATTTAAATTGAATTCTAAAAACCCTCGTAGAAATACGGGGGTTTTTTATTTATAATTATTTATAATTCTACAGGTCCTGTAGTTATTAGTAATGAAACCAATTATAATTTTTTGGATAATTTTGATATAAAAGGATAGTTAGTTAAAATGTTATTTCAAGATGAAGTCAGACCCGGGAATCATGATGCCAATTGAGATGTAGCCAAAGAAATTTGACTATCCGTTTCAGGTAGAATATACTTTTCTGCTCTTTAAACAGGTTAGAAAATTGAAACGCTAAAATGATTTTATTGAAATAGTTTATTCGTTTTATCTTTTCTATTTTTCACTCTATAATAATGCTATTGGAATTCATTTATGACACAATATAATAAAATTATGGTTTCACTGGTGGGGGATGACAGCGAAAAAGCTGTTGTCCAACAGGCCGTTGAAATGAAAAATAAATTAGGTGCATCCTTGGTTGTGATCCATGTGAATGATCCACATGCTGGCGAAATGAGTATGATGATGGAAAGCCCAAAGGAAATTACAGAAGACATGATTCGAAACCAAATATCTGAATATGGGTTTGGTCAAATACTTCGTGATTTAGAAGTGATCATTACTGAAAACAATAGTATTGCTGAAGCTATTAATGAATTCAGTCAAAAGTGCGATATGTTAATTGTTGGACATAGAAAAATGAGTACATTCAAATCTCATATCATGGATTCTGTGGATGAGGGAATTGTAAATAATACACATTGCCCTGTACTCGTTGTACAAAAAGATTAACTTAATCCCCTAAATTGTTTTTTATTATTTAAAGCACTTTATCATTTATGGAACAAACCTTCTATATTATCATTATGAGCGCTCTGATAGGAGAATATCTTCTATCTACGACGAGCTCTATACTCAATATGAGAAATATTTCTCCAAATATTCCAGATGAATTCAAGGATGTATATGACGAGGAAAAATATAAAAAAAGCCAAGATTATTTAAAGATTAATACACGATTTGGTTTAGGTACAGGTGCTTTTGGGTTAATACTCATTATGGGTGTAATTCATACTGGTTTTTTCGGATATGTAGATGAATGGGTTCAACTTCAAACAGGAAACTTTATTCTTCAAGGATTGCTCTTTTTCTTATTATTATTCATTGCGAAAGATATTATATCACTGCCTTTTACGATTTATAGTACTTTTGTTATAGAAGAGCGGTTTGGCTTTAATCGAACAACGGTTAAAATATTTGTGACAGATTTATTTAAAGGGTATGCATTAACTCTTGTGTTGGGGAGCATTATTCTGTCTCCTATTTTATATTTTTTTGAAACATATCAAACAAATGGGTGGTGGATTGCTTGGAGTATTATGACTGTTTTCATGATAGCGATTCAACCGTTATTTGTTCATATTATTTCTCCCATGTTTAATACATTTACACCATTGGAAGATGGCCCACTTCGGAATGCAATTGATGCTTTTTCTGAGAAAGTCCAATTCCCAATTGCTCGGATTGATGTGATGGATGGCAGTAAACGATCATCTCATTCAAATGCATATTTCACAGGGTTCGGGAAAAGTAAACGTGTGGCATTATATGATACACTTATGGATGACCATTCAGAAAATGAAATTGTATCTATCGTTGCGCACGAAGTTGGGCATTATAAAAAGAAACATATTATTAAAGGAACCATTCTAGGCATTTTAGAAACAGGGTTAATGTTATTTATTTTTAATCTTATCAAAGGAGATCAGGCGCTTTATTCTGTCTTTGGTGTTGAGAATATTTCTATATATGCAGGACTTTTATTTTTTGGAATGCTTTATGCACCTGTAAGTTTAGTCTTATCTATTTTTACAACAGCGTTAAGTAGAAAAAATGAATTTGAAGCAGATGCATTTGCAAAAGAAAATACTCAAAATCCTGAAGCATTGATTGCTATGTTAAAAGGATTAGCTGCAAGGAATTTATCTCACCTAACACCTCACCCATTGACAGTTTTTCTTTCATATAGTCACCCACCTGTTAGTCAACGAATAGAAGCAATAAAATAACGTTTAGCCGTGGCGACCAAGAGATATTATGTATATGTAATTGAACTTTCTCAGGAAGTAGCTACTATTCGGAAATTCAGAGAAAGAAACCCGCATTATATCAAGGGAAATACCTGTGTGTATGTCGGACAATCTATCAGAATGCCTGCTCTAAGAATGGATCAACATAAGGAAGGTTATAAATCTAATAAGTATGCAAAAAAATTCGGTTTAGCATTGCGTCCAGATTTATTTCAAAAATACAACCCAATTCCCACTCGAAAAGATGCAGAAGAAATTGAAACTATGTTAGCAAAGCAACTTCAAAAACAGGGCTTTGGAGTATGGTGCAATTAAATTGTTTTAATAATTAAACCATTTTCAACTGCATAACGAATCAAACTAGCTAAATCATGTTTCCCCAATTTTTTCATAACATTTTGGCGATGTTTATCTACAGTTTTTGCACTAATATATAATATTTCTCCAATTTCAATTGATGTTAAGCCCTCAGAGATTAGAGACAATATTTGTCGTTCTCTTTTAGAAAGCTGATTTTTTTCTTTGGGTGTTTTTCTTGGTATAACACCTTCTTTTAAACCGTCACGAGCAGCTTTTAACACAGCTCCAGATATATCAGGGCTAAAATATGGATTCCCATCCATAACGGATTGAATGGCTTGAATTATTGTATCAGCAGCTGATTGTTTAACTAAGTAACCAGATACGCCGGATTGAATCGCATCTAGAACATATTCATCATCTGAATACATAGATAAAATTATAATTTTTAAATCTGGTTCTTGTTTTATTATGTTGCGCGTTACTTCAAGACCATTCATATTAGGCATACCAATGTCCATTAATGTTATATCTGGCTTTAATTCTAAAATTAATTTAGTTGCGGTGATTCCATTTTCAGCTTCCCCTATAACTTCCATGTTTGGATCAGCATTAATTACCATTTTTAATCCATCCCGCACAATGGCATGATCATCTGCAATAAAGATTGATATATTATTTTTCATTAGAAACTCCCGATTTATTATAAGGTAATTGAGCAATAATTTCCGTTCCATGGCCAAGTTCAGAATGAAGAATAAATGTTCCGTCTGAATGCTCGACTCGTTCTTTCATTCCAGTAATACCTAAACCTCTAACATTATTATTCTCCAAAGATTGGCTACTACTAAAGCCGATACCGTTATCTTTAATAATCAATAAAATAGATTCGTTATTTAAGGTAACAGAAGCATCAACTTTTGTTGCTTTGGCATATTTAGACACATTGGTTAAACTTTCTTGAAATACACGATATAATGTTGTTCTTGATTGGTCATCCAAATAATGGATACTCTTATCGCCTGAAAGATTAACATTAATTCCTGTCCGATCTGTATAAGAACGCGCATGAGCCTTCATGGCTGGGACGAGTCCTAAATCGTCAAGAATGGATGGACGAAGCTCAAAAGAAAATCGATGAATATTATCTGCCGTATTCTGGACTAGCGATTGGCAATCATCGATACGTGATTGTGATTTCGCATCTTGTTTATCCATTTTCAGTTTAATATGTTGAAGGTTTAGGTTGACGGCGGATAGAGCTTGCCCAACTTCATCATGTAATTCGTGACTGATTCGACTGCGTTCATCTTCCAGCATTTTTAAAGATTTTTGTGACAGATTTTTTAATTGTTTTTGATAAGATCGGATAGATTCATCTGCTTGAATACGTCGAGTAATATTTCGAATTATGCATAATACTTGGTTATTAGCGACAGGTAACATTCGCGCTTCATAATATTCAATTGTTTCAGAATTTTTCATTTTGGGTAATGAATATTCAACTGTAACAATATTATTTTGAATCAAAGTTTCATGGACACCATCCATTATGATTTTGGCTGAATCTGGTGGAAGAATATCTGGAACCCTTTTTCCCAAAAATTTTTCAGGGTCTAAATATAAATCAGCCAAATTCTCAGCTTTATAATTTAAAATATGACCATTATTGTTCAATTTAAAAACGAGATCAGGAATGGCATGAAAAATGCCCATTAATTCATTGGTTGTTTTTTGTAGCTCTCCCTGTGCATATTTTTCCTTGGTTATATCTCTCATATCACTCACAAAGCCAATGGGTTCATTATTTCTTTGGATGAGAGAAGCAAAAATAGAAACTTGAATCATTTTTCCATCTTTTCGCCGAACAGGCACAATAAAGTCAAACTTTTTTTTCTCCCCATTAATAATTTCTGCACGATACTTAAGAAGTGTTTTTACCCTTTTTTTTGAATAAAAGTTTTCCAACTTAAGATTATTATATTCTTCAATTGTATATCCAAATAAATCTAGATGAGACTGATTACATTGAATGAGATTTAAATTTAAATCAAATAAAGCTAACCCATTAGAAGATGTATTAAAAATACTCTCAATGCGTGATTTAGCATCCTTGAATTCTTGTGTTCTTTTGAGAACTTCTTGTTCTAATTCTTCATTAAATGATTCAGATTTTAAATGAGCATCAATAAAATCTTTGAAAACAGTTCCAGAGATTGAAATAGTGAAGAAAAGAAACCCAATAGTATTAAAAGATGATTTCATATTATAAAACAGATTTAATGCAATATCAGTTAATAGAAATCCAAATAATACAAATGCTCCAATAAGAAAATATATTATAGGGTATTGGTGTATTTCTTTCAAAAAGATTTTTGTCGAACTTTTATTGTTATAGATTTGAGACACATGTTGGACTAAGTGATAAGCAAGAATCAGAATTGCTATCGGTACCGTTACTTCCCAAAGTCTTAATAAATCATTTAAAAAAGGGATAGGGGCCCAAAAACAAAAAAAGGTTAACCCTCCAAAATAGTTTAATGCAATTCGAGATGGTTTGGTGAATTGATGATATATTGTATCCATTATAAAAGCAAAAAAGAAAAAAGATGATAGGAACATACCAAAATATTCAATCCGAAAACCTAATAATCCTTCATTAAACCAAACCGTTAAATGATCCACTCTACCTAAATTGTACAACGAAATACAAAAGGTCCAACCCGCGAACAAAAGGTAATTCGTTTTGTTGGGAATTTTTAAATACATATATAGCCAGAATAAACCAATGACTAAATAAAACCAAACTAATCCATACTGAAAAACATTTGGGCGATGATTATTCATAAGTTCTGATAAAGGACCAAAGAGATAAGGGCCATTATAATACATGCCTGTACCTAAATAATTAGGACTACTAACGAAATGAATTGTTAAATAATTTTCACCTTCATAAATAATGTTATTTGGAACTGGGATAATTTTATTTTTACCGCGGATAGGATTGTCCAAATGACCATTTGTTTGAGTATAGATTTTATTTTCTATACTGACCCCATTAAAGAAGATTTCCCAATTATAAGCAATTCCAACCAAATATAGACCTAATGCTTCTCTAGATTTATGAATTGTTGAGCCAATCTCAATGGGAATAATATAAGTAAAAGATTCTGCGGGAGAATTTTTAAGCGAAAAGAGGGTATGTCTAGCAACATCAGGTAATTCAAGATTTCGAATACCCAAAGATTGGCCACCGGATGAAACACCTGGTATTTTATGCCATTTACCTGTTTCTTTTGGATGTTGATTTACCCAGTCAAGATGAAATCCCTTTCGTATGTAGATATCTTTCGTCGATAAATCGATGGGTTCAATCGCCATAAGTACATTGATGAGCAGAATGAAGAGAAGAGTGCTATATTTTATTTTAAGATTCATTTAATTCTTACAACAAGTATGATGATGGAAATTACATGGAAAATCCTTAAAAAATGGCACTACTGCCCCAAATAGGGTAAAAATACTTAATGAAAACACCCAAAAATACGTAGATCTCCCCATTGTAGGAACTTGACACGCCATCGTAATTTAAGCTGTGTTTGTAGCAGGATTTACAAACATCGTTAATAGTTTACTTTATAATAACGTCAGTCTCACATTCGTGTGGGTTTATTTATAGCGCAGGGGAAACTTCGGTTTCCCCTGCAAATTTTAATCTTTCCTTCTATAAATTGAGCTATAGTATCTGTGATAGAGCTTTATACTTAAAGGAATTAATAAAGACTCATCAAGATTTGATGGATTTAATTCATATATTTTTGAATATCCATCAAGAAGAGAGATAAAGTTCTTTCACCGGGTTTTGCGCTTCTACTAGATGAAAACATAAGAGATTTATTATCAGGTGAAATCATTGGAAAACCGTCAAAAGCATCACTATGAGTTAAACGTGTTTGCCCTCTAGTTTCTAAATTAATCATATAAATTTCAAAATTATGAGGAGGGTGCACTTTCACAAAAACAGCATGAATACCATCTGGTCCCGGATGAGGAGCCCAATTTGTACCCTCGTCAAATGTTATTTGTTCTAGATTATTACCGTCATGATCAATTGTAAATAGGGTCATAGGTTTAGCTCGCGCATCATCATACTCTTTTAACCACGCTCTATATAAAATAGTTTTACTATCAGGTAAATAAAATGATCCACCTTCTTGCCATTCATCGGTAAAAGTGATTTGGTGTTCATCGGTTCCATCAGATTTCATTTTCCATAAATCTAATTTCCCATCAATCTGCCTTGTAAATAAAATCCATTTTCCATCAGGAGAAACAGATACTTCTGCATCATAATGCATATTATTTGTTAATCGTTGAACATTACCTCCGTCTAAATTACTTGTATATAATTCAGCACCTTGTGGATATATTGTTGGTTTAGACCAATTGCCGACTGGAAGATCTGGATAATCTCGAGTTGAGGTCCAAATGAGTTTATTCCCATCAGGGAAATAGTAGGAGCAAGCATCTTCACCTTTATCATTAATAAGGGTAATATTTTTTCCATCAATTGTAGACGTATATACTCTGTGAACTTTATCATCGTCAGTAATCCGCGCATTACAGATAAAGCTTTTCCCATCTGGTGAAAAATAAGCCTCAGCTGCCATTGGTATATTAGGGATAGCTGTTATGTGAGTTTCATCCCCTTGAGCATAATTTATTTCAGCAGGTCCAATGACAAAAATAAGTATGACCATGACAAGAATGAGCACACCAATAGCTTTTGTATTATCCATTGCCATCATCCTCAGCTTCTTCTTCAGCAGGTGCTTCTTCTTCAGCGG
>Ga0233445_1000130_pt1 | contig 110322 bp, 116 predicted proteins | sample SI_124_October20_5_FD_182779 | JGI IMG/M metagenome (GOLD analysis project Ga0233445, IMG submission 182779) | Seawater microbial communities from Saanich Inlet, British Columbia, Canada - SI_124_October2016_100_MG | ecosystem: Environmental > Aquatic > Marine > Inlet | place: Canada: British...
CATGATGGAAATAAGTTTTTGTTTTGGTATTGTGACCATACTGACCATCCGACTGGTGGATCTAATTATTCGGATTATAGTGATGTTCGTAGCAATCATTATGATCATAAAGATAACCATAATGATTCGACAATTGGTGCTCCGCTACATACTGGATATAGTCAACATAAAGATAGATATAGAGACCGATCCTGAAATGATAGATAAAGAAATTGAATTAATAACAGCTTTGAGAAAAAATTCCCGAACAAGTTTAGTTAATATTGGCCAAAAGTTAAACATGCCTGTTTCAACTCTTTATGATAAGCTTAAACGTTTTCAAGATTTTGGGATTATTAAAAGACATACTACCATACTTAATTTTAGTAAGTTGGGATATTATCACCATATGAAACTAGCCCTAAAAACAACTCCAGAAATGAGGGAAAGTTTGGTCAATTTTCTTAGAGAAAATTCAGCAATTAATTCTATCCATGAGATTAATTCTGGTTTTGATCTAATGCTTGAAGTGATTCATAAAAATGTTAGAGACTACTACACTTTCATTAATTTGCTTAATGAAAAGTTTAGTCCTATGGAAATTCTAGAGTTTCAGATAATACAAGAACTTGAAAGAGAGACCTTCTTAACTAAATAGGTATACATATCCTCAAATGCTACACTTAATCCTTTTCTCAGATTAATCCGTAATCTTTTTAAATGAACTCACTTTCTGCTTGATTACGGCCCCGTGGCTTAGCCTGGTATAGCGCACGACTGATATGTTCAAGCTAAGAAATCGTGAGGTCCGGGGTTCAAATCCCCGCGGGGCCATATTTTTATTAATAAGGTGATTCTATTGTTTAATCTGCAAATGATACAATACGCCAAAGATATTCTTACTTGCACAAAAAATAATCTAATGATTCCATTTGCTACTGTTATGACTCCAATAGTTTATTCTTTAGATTCTTGTTTTGACAGTTCTCCTATTTTTGCTTGTCTTTCTTCATTATTTGCTGCAACTGCTTTAGGGGCAACTATTAACACAATGAGAGGATTAAGAAGGGCAAGAAGAAAATTAGCGGATCAAGATCACGTCCCTTTAGACATGGCTTTAAAGTCAGAACAAATCGCTGATCCTTACAATTGTTATGACATTGGAATGGCTGTTGCTGCTGAACAAGCCGGATTTGGTGGTATGCCTGAAATCACTCCAAGATATTATCAAATAGCGATGGATAAATTCTTTGTAGATTCATTTAATGGAACTCCAGAATCATCTCTTGCAGCCTATAATAAATTAGAAAGGTTAGGAATGCCCAAAGAAAGAATGGGAAGTTTAGAAAGAAAACTTGATAATTCATTTAAACGCTTTCAATAGCTCATCTACACTTCTGTACATAGTTGTTTTTTCTGCAAAGAATTGATCTTTAGTTCTAATATCTTCAGGCGTTTGAAGTACATCATCTGCATTAAGAACTTGACTCTCTTCGCCACCAATCGCTAAATCTGGGGCACTTATTACTCTATAGCCTAATCCCACAGCGTCTTTTGCGTTATTATATACACAATCATATCTATGGAAACCCATCATAACTAATGTTTCTACATCAAGACTTTCTAAGTGTTCTTCAACTTCGGTCTCAATAAAACCCTGACTTTCTACCCATTCTCCATCAACTTTTTTTAACTCTGTAACTGGCAGTTTTCCAAACGCACTGGACGAATATTTCTTAATAATTTTATACTCTGCAGAACCAACAGCTCTTATTAAATCATTAGAAGTAAAACCAAGTAATGTGTATTCTAAGATTACAACCGGAATATCATTATTTGCTGCATACCTTAAGACTCTCTTCATGTTTTCTTCTTTTTCTTCCCATTGTGTTACTTTTCTCAATGCCTTCCCAACTTCAATCGGTCTGTGGTGAGTATGCTGTGTTTCTAAAGCATATTCTGAACCATACTCAACTCTGTCTTGCATGTCTACTAAAACAATGGCAGTTCTATTCTTATCAATAACACCTTCCTCGGAAACACATTCTTCACAAATTTCTTCAATAGAGGTAAGACTAGTAACGTGTTGAGGTGAATAATCTGTATCCATTCCGCCTCCTAATACTCCGAACATAAGTCCAATCAACCATGTGGCTTTATTGCTAATTTCCATAATAGAATGAAAAACCTAAGAATTGTTTATAATACTTTTGTTAATTACTTACTGGGAAGTAATTAAATTAATGAGTGTAGCCATTTAATATTTTAACTTAATAACGCTCCCTCTACACAATATACATTCCTGTGTATAAATCTTTAAATAAGGGTTGTCATTCTGGAGTATATACACAATACGTTATTGAGGGGGTATTTACAATGAGAAAAGTAGTGATGAGTTTAACTGTACTAGTTATGTTTATATTTTTAGTGGGCTGTTTAGATTATGCAGCATATGACATTCCAGAGGATGAAGTTGTTGGGGAAGATGAAGTTTCTTTAGTGGACGAGATTGCCCAAATTGAGAATGAACTGTTAGAACATGAACAAGAGCAAGAAGAAGAACTTCCAGTGGAAGAAACTGTAGAAGAAGAAATTGTTCTACCTGAATTAGGAGAAGTAGCCGATTCAGAAGATTTATTAGAAATTTTTGTTAAAGAAAATGATTTGATGAAACTTAATGCTAAAATTACAGACCCAGATAATGATGTAGTAACTTATGCTTTTAGCGCACCATTAAACAAAATGGGCGAGTGGAAAACTAATTACGGCGATGCAGGAGAGTATTTAATTACTTTATCTGCAACTGATGGAAAGTTAACCACAGAACAAAAAATTAAGATTATCGTTGAGAGAGTAAACGTTGCACCAGTTGTTGATGGTGTTAAAGATATTCGTGTAAATGAAGGTGCTACTGTTAACTTTGAACCAGAAGTAACTGACCCTAATGGAGATGCAGTTAATGTTGAAGTTTCTGAGCCTTTAAAGAACGGAAAGTTTGTTACTGATCACACTTCCGCTGGTGAATATCAAATTTCAGTTCTAGCTACTGACGGTGAATTAGAAACAGAAAAAGTTTTCAAATTAACTGTAAACGATGTTAATGTTTTACCAGAAGTTACTAATTTAGCAGACATTACTGTAAGTGAAGGTGAAACTGTTAAGATTGAACCAACAGTAACTGACTTAGATAATGATGAGTTAGTTGTTACTATTAGTGAGCCAGTTGGAAACGATGGTGTTTGGGAAACTTCGTATGTTGACCATGGAGCTTATGTTGTAACCGTAACCATTAATGATGGTAAGGATACAGTAACAAAGAATGTTAAAGTTGTTGTTGGAGACATTAACATGCCACCACAGATTGTGGATGTTTACTTAGGAAGTTAGTTTAACTAACTCCTTTTTTTTAATTTAATTATAAAAATGGCCTCAAAAAAACTAAGTTTGATTGCTTTGAGCATGATTTTACTACTTGTTTTGGTTAGTTCATCACTTGCCCTCAGCAAAACTTTTACTGTAAAGGAAACTGACTTTGTACAAATCAAAGCAGAAGCAATAGATTTGGATGGGGACAATATTATTTATTATTATTCTACACCATTAAATGAACTTGGCGAATGGCAAACAGGCTATGATGATGCCGGCGAGTATGATTTAGAATTAACTGCTTCTGATGGGGTAAATCAAGTTACTCAGTTAGTTAAGTTAATTGTTGAGAACAGAAATCAAGCACCATACCTTGCTGAAAACAAACTTAGTTCTAAAGAAACACAAACCATTGATTTAAAGAAACTAATTGTTGATCCTGATGAAGATCCTTTAAACTATAACTTTGACTCGCCATTTGATAATAATGGTGTTTGGAGTACAGGTTATGATGATGAAGGTACTTACACAATAGATGTAATATTTAGTGATGGTGAATTTAATTCAAAAGGAAGGATTGAAATTACTGTATTAAAAACTAATCAACCACCTGTTATTCTTGAACTTTTTGAAGAAGATAAAATTGTTAATGCTAAAGAAGGAAAAGATTTAGAATTCTTTGTTAATGCTGTTGATAGTGATGGTGAAGATTTAGTTATTATTTGGAGTTATGATGATGAAATAATTTCAGAAAGAAGTTCTGGTGATTTTTATCTAGATTATAATCAAATGGGAGAACACACATTAAAACTAGCGATTACTGATGGTGTTAAAGAAGTAATTAAAGAATGGACAATTAAAGTAGAAGGCACTAACAGAAAACCAGAGTTAGTTATCTTGCCTATTAACCTTAATGAAGGTGAAACGGTTTATTTAGATCTCCCAGACGTAGATTTAGATGGTGACGAATTAGTTTATTCTTTTGAGTCTCCTTTAAATGAAGAAGGAGAATGGACTACTGATTATGAAGATGAAGGTAGTTATGAATTAAAAATTACAGTTTCAGATGGTGAATTTGTTAATTCTGAATATGTAGAAATTGAAGTTTCTAATGTTGATAGATCTCCTGTGTTAAAGTTACCAGAAGAACTAAGAGTTTATGAAGATGAAACTTTATCTTATACTTTTGATGCTATTGATTTAGATGGTGATAAAATTGAATTTTCCTTTGATGGACTTCCAGAAGAAGCAGAATTTAAAGATAAAACTTTAACTTGGAAACCAGGTTATGATTACATCAGAAGAAGTCAAGGAATGATTAGTAATATTCTAAATACACTTAGGTTAGAACATTTATTTTTAAACTCAAGATCTTTCAGTTTAGCAGTAACAGCATGTTCAGAGGATACTTGTGTTACAGAGAACACAGAGGTTATTGTTTACAATGTAAACAGAAAGCCAGAGTTTACAATCTTAAATGATTTAAAAATCACAGAATTAGATCTAGCACAACTTAACACAGAAGCCATTGATCCAGATGGAGATATTGTTAGAGTTTACTTTACAGATCCCCTGAGTAAGAAAGCTGGAGAATGGCAAACTGATTATGATGATGAAGGTGTTTACACAACGTACGTAACTGCTACTGATGGAAAATCTGGAATTACTATGCCTGTACAAATTACAGTTGAGAAGAACAACAGAGAACCTTCTTTACATATTCAAAATGACCAGTTAGTTGTTAATGAAAATCAACAGTTTATGTTTACTGTTTCAGCTTCTGATCCTGATAACGATGAATTAACAATTAAGTTAGATAATCCACCACCGGGAGCTTCATTTAATGAAGGAGTATTTTTATGGACTCCTCCTTATAATGTTGTAGTGAATAGAAGTGATAAGTGGTTAGATAACTTCGTTAGTAATTTTGATCATCTTAACAAAAAGTTTAGTAGTGAAAAAGCAACTGTTTGGTTAAACTTTGTTGCTTCTGATGGTTCAGCTGAAGTTGTACATCCTGTTAAGGTTATTGTAAAGAACGTTAATGTTAAGCCAGAAATACTTGATGTAATTCCAGTGAATCAGTTTACTGTGCCTGTAGGAAAACCAATTGTATTTCACGTTACTGCTAAAGACTTTGATGGTGATCGTTTAACATATGAATGGGACTTAGGTATGAGGCAAACTTCTGTTAAAGGAACAGATACTATTAGTAGAACCTTTACCTCTGCTGGAAAGAAAAATGTTGAAGTTAGTATTGACGATGGCCGAGACGAAGTTGAAAGAGAATGGGAAATAACTGCTGTTCAAGAAAAAGAAGTTGTTCCTACTACACCTGCTCCTAAAGGCGACCCTTTCAATGTAGTTGTTTATGTTATTGAAGGTAAATAGTTTTTAATTTTCTCTTTTAATTTCTTTAAAATAGTTAAGTTTTTATACTTTTATCTAATTCTATTTCTCTATGAGTAGTATAAACCAAGAAATTGCAAAACTGATTAATCACCACATTTCAATACAGAAGTCTCTTCAAAGAGATATTGTTAATTTACGTGGATTGGCTAAATTTTTAATTAAGCGTTACCACTTAACTCATCCTGTAGATGGTGTTATCAGCGCAATTCGTAGATATGATTTTGGACATTTTTCTGAAGATAAAGTTGAGCTAATACAAGAAGTGTTTTCCAAAATGTTGTTAACAACTAAAGATAACGTTGCTCGGATGATCTTAAAAGATTCTGCATTTGATAAAATAAGTAAAGATTACCTTGAAGAAAATGTTCTTAAGAAAAATTTGAGGATAATTAAGGCCAAGGAACAAATCACTTTAATTGTTAATCAGAAAAATATTGAAGAGAAATTAGCATTGTTTGATAAGGACGATATTATTACAGTACATAAAGGATTATCAGAGATTAGAATTCAGTTTCAAAAGGACATTACTTTTCTAAAAGGAATAGTTTCCAGAATCACTTCTGAACTTGCTACGAGAGATATTAATTTAGTTGACATAATCTTTAGTATGCCAGACATTTTAGTGTATGTACAAGAAGAAGATATGTTAGAAGCGTTAGAAGCATTAAGAAAAATAAAAGTTTAGTTAAGGAAAAGTTTTCCGTGTCTGTATGCTAACATATTCCCTACAGCATAAGATAATAACTGGTCTGTTGTAACTTCACCTACTTGTTCTTGTGTGTGTTCAATTACTTTTCTAACATTGGCATGAAACTCCGAAATATGTTCGGTACCCCAAACAAAACTTAACAATTTTCCAACACTAGTTCTAGATTGTCCCGTAGTGTATCCTGAGACTCTAACCATCTCTTGTTGATATGCAGAAATAACTTGGTCTACTAATTGGTAACCATGAACATGAGTTTGAATATTAAATTCATACCCTAAAGAAGTTTTTCTCACTTCAGTTGGCCTAATTCTAAAACCGCCATTAGAAAGAGTTTTAACTTGTCCATCTAATGAATCCGTACTTTCGGAATCAATTCTCTTTGCTAAGCCTGTTGCTGTTGTCATATATAATCTAATCTCTATATTCTAAATAATCTCTTTGGTATTAAAAGACGTTGACCAAAATCAGTGTTTTAGAAATGCTTTTGACACATCTGTTAGGTTATTGACACAAAAATTAATAAACGTATTCTAATCTAAGCTTTTTATGGATGCAACGCATAAACTAGCTCTTGAAACTATTGAAATGGGGAAACAGGCAATTATCTTTGTTTCTTCTAGAGCTTCAGCAGAAAAAACTGCAGAGGAGATTTCTAAGCTAACTTTTATGAGGTTAACAGAGTTGGGAAATGATGTTTTGAAAGCTGGATCTACACCAACTAAACAGTGTAGGAAGTTATCTCATACAATTGAAAAAGGAATTGCTTTTCATCATGCAGGATTGTTACAGAAACAGAAAGATATTATTGAAAATGAATTTCGTTCAGGTAAGATTAAAGTTATTGCTGCTACTCCAACACTTGCCGCAGGATTAAGTTTACCTGCTTTTCGTGTAATAATTAAAACTCTTAAAAGATATTCTGGCCGTTGGGGAATGGATTGGATTCCTGTTTTAGAATATTTACAAATGGCAGGTAGGGCTGGTCGTCCAGAATATGAGGCATTTGGAGAAGCCATTGTAATTGCTACTAATGAAAAAAATCAAGAAGAGATTTATGATAGATATGTATTAGGAGAACCAGAAGAGATTTATTCCAAGTTAGCAGTTGAACCGGTACTTCGGACTTATTTACTTTCTTTAATATCGTCTGGAATTATTAATGATGAGAAGTCTATGAAAGATTTCTTTTCAAAAACATTCTGGGCATCTCAGTTTAAAGATTTTAAGAAGTTAGAATTAATCATGGACAAAATGTTACAGTTATTAGATGAATGGGGTTTTGTTACAATTTCTGGTGATAAAGTTTCTGGAGATTTTGTAACTGCCGCTTCTTTAGTTGGAGTAAGTAAAGAGAAGAAATTAAAAGCAACTTTAGTTGGTAAAAGAGTAAGTGAGTTGTACTTAGATCCTTTAACAGCCCGACATTTATTGGACTGTTTAGAGAAGTTTGATGATACTAAAGATAGCTTTTCTTTATTACAGATGATTTCCTTTACTTTAGAAATGCGACCATTATTACGTGTTAAAGCAAAGGAAACTGAGAAAGTTCAAGAAGAGTTAGTTAAAAACTTTGAGAAATTATTAATGGAAGAGCCAACTTCCTTCAGCTTAGACTATGATGATTTTATTAATTCTATTAAGACTACCTTATTTTTTTCTGCATGGATAGATGAGAAAGATGAAGATTATTTATTTGAAAACTATGACATCCGTCCTGGTGAGATAAGATATAAGTTAGATGCAGCTGATTGGTTATTGTATGCTTGTGATGAACTTGCTAAGGTTTCTGCTATGTCTAAGGAACTGCAGAAAGAAATTGTTAAACTGCGGGTTAGAGTTAAGAACGGCGCACGTGAGGATTTACTTCCTTTACTTAAGTTAAAAGGTATTGGTAAGGTTCGTGCGCGTAGACTAATTAGTAATGGTTACAAGGATCTAGGAGCTTTGAAACGAGCTGGATTAACTTCACTGTCTCAAATACTTGGAGCGGCTGTTTCCAAATCCGTTTCTTCTCAATTGGGATTAGAGATTAAAGAAGTTCCTAAAGGTACTCGTAAAGGCCAGTTAAGTTTAGAGAAGTTTTAGTCCATATCTAATCCAAAAGATCCAATGAAATCTGTAATTAAATTGTATTTACTTAAGTAATTAAAACCTTTATCAGTTAATGAATATGTTTTTCCTTTCTTTTCAATGTTTTCAACAACAAACTTTCGGGAGATTAGATCATTTAGATATTCATCTAACATTTGATGAGAAAGATTAGCTTTATAGAGAATATGCGTGGGTTTGATGGTTCCATTTTTATCCCTTATAACTTTAAGGATATCGTGAATGATCTGTAATCGATCTCTTTTTATGTTCATTTTTTAATTACCAAGATAAGGTTTGTTAAAATTAATAAATAAGCTCCCAGTTCTAAGAAGTGTCCAATAATGTAAAACAGTCCATGATTCACAGAAAATATGAAATGGATATTTCCAAACAATAAAAATGCAAACGCTGTTAAGACTAATAATGTTTTAGGTTGTTTTCTTTTAATATAATTTTTAAAATAATGTATTGCAATAAAAACTAATAGTATTGAGGAAATTATGTAATATAAGTACAGTGGATTAGGACTTAGTAATAAAATAATTATAGGGATGGTTAAAAGAAGAGCATATAATCTGGAATTATTAACTTTAATAGTCATGTACGCAAGAGTAATTAATCCTGCTATGAATAAAATAACGTAAGCATAAATACCAAAAGAGTTCCATGTATTAACTGAAACTACTTTTAATACTCGACAAATATCCTCATTCAATTTTATGATTATTGCAAAGTTAACAAACGACCTTACAAAGTATGAAAGAGAAATAAGCAAAAAAGAAATTCCAAACAATTTTGGTTGTCTTTGTGCAGTAAGTTTATAGATCTTAAATGCAAAAAAACTTACAACTAAAGTTATAATTGCAAAAGCTAATTCTAGTAGTACATCATAACCAAAGAACCAACTAGGAATTAAGGATAGGCTAGCCATATAACTTAATACTGAATTCTTCCTTTTTAAAGTTTACGTAGGTGCCCTCACATTTGTCCTTAATATCGTATTTAAACAACCCGCAATATCACTACTATAAACATGGAGGTGTTTAAACATGACAACAAATGAAGTTGAACTGCGGTTCAAAGAATTTAGAACAGCATATTGGGAGGTATACAACGAAATACCATTACTGTCTGGAGCAATTAATCCAGATGTGAGGACATAAAATGAGATACACACATACAGGATATAATAGATTATTAATTGGAGAGGTTTCCAATATCATTTTTGATCAAGTTGAAGAATCTAAAATAATTGGTTGAACTATTGGAGGCAGAAAATGTATTACATAGGACATATGGGATATTTTGGAGGTGTTACAATGATAATCTTTTGGGGTCTAGCAATTTGGTTTATTATTTGGTTCGTTAACCAGAACAAGGGTAAGGGTGAGATTAAGTCCACTCCCTTACAAATCATTAAGAGACGATTTGCTGAAGGCGAAATTAATAAAAAAGAGTTTGAAAGTATGAAAAAGGAAATAGGTTAATTATAAGTGGAGATGTGAGAAAGCCTTAAAAGAGTTGTAAATATACCTTAAGTAAAGAGGTAAATAAAAATGGCGAAACAAATTAATAAATTAGCAGCAGGATATGCTGGAGCAATTGTTGCAGCAGTAAGTATGCTTCTACTTGGCATTTTAGGAAACTTAGGAATTTACATGGGTGCTGTAGAAGCAATGATGAAGTGGCATGCATTTTTCTCGTTAAGTGTGCTAGGAATAATTACTGGAATGATTGAAGCGGCAATTATAACATTCGTGTTTGTGTATGTGTCTATTTGGTTGTACTATAAACTAGCTTAACTTTTTTATCTTATTTTTAATCATAACATTTATATCTCTAAATTCATTACTTCTATAAATCGAGTAACTAGTTACTCACAAAAAAGAGGTGAATTATAATGAATACGCTTGAAATTATTGTATTGATTTTTGCTATATTAACTATTGCCAAAGCAATTATGTTCCTTTTTATAAAGCAAAAGCCAATGCTAAAACTTGTTGAGAATGTTTCTAAGTATACTAATATGTTTAGTGTTGTTCTTGCTATAGGAATTATTGCATTGGGTTATCTGTTATTAATGCAAATGTCTATCATCCAAGTATTTGCAGGAGTTATCTTAGGAGTAGGAATGATGGGATTGTTCTTTATTCAGTATCCTAAACCAATGACTGCAATGTTTAAAGAAATGATGAAGAGAAAAGGAGCAATTTTTATTGGGTTTTTCTTTTTCTTGGTAATGTCTGTTTGGGTAATAATAGAATTATTATTTTAATTTTTTCTTTCTTTTTTCATTTGTATACTGGGGCACGGGACCCATTATAGTTTACCTTCGGCAAACTATGTCCCTCCATTGGCGCCAGTATACAAATGAAGAGTTTATCTATATTCTGTAGAATAGCTTTATAAACAAACGACTGATTTTGTTAGAAATGGCTAATATTACAGTTAAAGGACACGAATTTAAAGAACCTTTAATCAGAGATTCTTTTGATCGGAGAGCTGTACAGTTCAAAAACAGTATCTTTGAGTTACTTAGAAAGATTGGTATTGGTGAAGACGATGTTAATGTTCCTGTACAAAATGTTGCATATAAAAGAGGAAGAGCTTTTGTTTCATTCTATTTAGAACATACACACCTTTATTACAGTTATAATAGATCTAGAAAGTTTGTAGAAAACCTTTATGTTGTACTTAAAGTAATTGAAGCTGAAGTAAATCTTGTATTCAACAAAGAGAAAACTGTTGAACAGTTCATTATTGATTATTCTGAAGATGAAAAAATTGAAGATCAGCGTAAAGATGCAAGAGAATTACTTGGCGTAGAAGAAGATTGTAATGATATAGACTTAATTAACCAAAGCTATAAGAAAATGGCGAAGGAACAGCATCCTGATGTTGAGGGTGGTTCTCAAGAGAAGTTTAAAGCAATTAACGTCGCTCACAAGATGTTAAAAAGAGAACTAGCTTAGATCTACTTAATCAAATCTAATAAATCTTCTCCATACTTCATAACTTTTGTTGGCCCAAAACCATGAATACTTTCTAACTCTTCTATTGTTTGAGGAACTTTTGTAGCAATGTCTACTAAAGTGCGGTCATGCATAATAATGTAAGCAGGAATGTTTAGTTCTTGAGATAATTGTTTACGCCAATCTTGTAATCTTGTTAAGAGATTTTCTGATTTACCATTAATTTTTGTTAATGAATCCTTAACTGTTAAATCAATTTCTTTCTTTTCTAATAAAGAAAGCATTTCTTTGTTGATGAAATATGTTGGATTTTTTCCAGAATAGGATAAGTATAATGTTTTTTTTGCTCGGCTCATAGCAACATAGAAAAGTCTTCTTTCCTCTTCTTCTTTATCATACTCTCCAACTTTAACCATATCAATAATTGGATGTTCAGAACCTTTACATGGAAAGTTCATTACACTACATCCAGCAACAAAAACCATGTCTGCTTCTAATCCTTTAATTGCATGTATTGTAGCAAGAGTAATTTCATCTTTTCCTGCTAGAACTGATCTCTTAACTTCATCACTTCTTAAGACATGTTTAATTCCTCTTACTTGCATCATTTGTGATAACTCATTAAGTTGTTTATTTGTTCTTGCTAGCACAAAAATTTCTTCTCTTGGTAAAGAAGAAGAAATAATCTTTTGGATAATGAACTCAAATTCTTTTTCTTCAGAATTGAACTTTAGTAATTTAATATCTTTATCTCCAAAAACTTCTGATTCTAGATCTGGAAGACCCATAATTCTAATTGATTTGTTAATTAAATCCACAATATGTTCTGTTGAACGATAATTCTTAGTTAATGTAATAATTTCCGCAAGGGGATACTTATCTTCAAAGTTAATTATGTACTTGATATCAGAACCTCTCCATCCAAAGATTGATTGTCTTGGATCACCTACACAAAAAATGTTTTTCGGGTTTAAAAGATCTACTAACTTAATCTGGATAGAATTAACATCTTGGTATTCATCAATTAGTACATGATTGAACTTTGGGATTAGTTCAGGATGTTTGTTAAACAATGCAATAGTATCAAGTAATTGATCAGCAAAATCACGATAACCATGCTCGTCCATATACTCTTCAACATAACTGCAAATTTTAATTACCAGTCTAAAACTAGTTTTATGTTCTGGAGAAATGTCAAAGGCAGAATCCTCTATTGGGAGATTTTTAAACTTAAAATAATCTCTTAGAAAGAAAATGTCGTTCATGAAAATATTAGACAGTTGTTCACTAGTCTTAGTTTTTCTTTGTCCTTGGCTAAAATAAATTTCAATTACTCTGGACATACCAACCTTTAATGATTCTAATGCTTTTTTGATAATTAAGAACCTGTCTCTATATGTTATAACCCTAACTTCTTTATCATAAATTAAATCATTATGTTTTCTTAGAATGTTTTCACAAAACGAATTAAACGTTTCTACATGAACATCTGATAAGTTGTCCATCTTTTCTAACCTTGTGGTCATTTCTTGTTTTGCTTTTCTTGTAAAGGTAATTGCCAAAATTTCTTTTGGATCAACTGAACGATACTTTACCAAAAATTCTATTCTTTTAGTTAAGACAGTAGTTTTTCCAGAACCTGCTCCAGCAATGCATAATATATGGTTATCATCACAGATAATCGATTTTTTTTGATAATCTGTGTATTTACTTAAGAAAAATTCCAACGCTTTAAACGCAACTTTATCTTGTTCTGTGATTATCGTTTCTCTTTGTTTAAATGATACTGATAGTTTACTTTTGTATAATGATGGTTCAATAATCTCATTCCTACCTTTCTCTGTAAGTTCTAACACTTTCCAGAACTTATTATTTTTGACTTGAGCAAACTTAATCAAATTGTTTAGGATTAAGTTATCAATTAACTGGTTCAATTCTTGATCATCATAACCTAAAGTGCCAAAGTTATTGTAAGTATGAAGTTTATTTCTTTTAATAGACTCATTCTTATTTTTACCTTGAAGAAACTCTATAAGCAGCTTTTTACCAATTCCAAAAGGTATCTCATCTATCGCCTTGAGAATATAGATATATTCCAATTCTTTTTGCATTTTAATTGCTAAAATGAAGTTATTTAAAACACTTGCCTTTTGTTTTGGTTTGAATGTGTAAAATTATCAAGAAAAGCAAATGCGCGAAAGAATTATATATCAACTAGTATTAATTCTTTACACCAGGTGATTTTATTAATTTTAGTTGTTATATTATGGTTTTAATATAGGTAATTGGTTCAAAAATGAAAAAAAGTGAAGATAAGAAACTTAGTACTGAACAATATCATATTCTAAGAGAGAAAGGAACAGAAGCACCTTTCTCTGGGAAGTATGTTAAGTTTGACAAAAAAGGTAAGTACGTTTGTGCTGCCTGTGGTAATGAATTGTTTAGTTCTTCTTCTAAGTTTGACTCTTCTTGTGGATGGCCAAGTTTTAGTGATGCCAAGAAAGATGCTGTCAAGTTTATTGAAGATTCTTCTCTTGGAATGAAAAGGACAGAAGTTGTTTGTAGCAAGTGTGGTGGTCATCTAGGCCATATCTTTGATGACGGTCCTACTGGTAAAAGATACTGTATCAACTCTTTATCGTTGGACTTTAAAGAGTAAGAAAAGTTATTGATTATTTCCTAATAATTTCAAATTTAAAGTATTGTTCTTGGAATTCAGTTAAAGCACGAATTTGGTCATCAGTATATTTTCTACCTTTTGGAGCTACTACTAATTTATCATCATTATCATCAGTTCTGTGGATTATAGCAATACAAATTCCAGTAAATTCTTCCATTGGTTCAAATATTCCCAGTACATAAGCATCTAACTCGTCCCCATCAGGTGCTTTAGTATCTGGAACAAAACCGTAATTTACACAATATATAATATCACATTTAGGATGTTTAGTTCCTAACTGTCTATCCATTTTAACAGTTACTTCTTTATTCAAGAAAGGCAGGGAATATTCCATAACTAAGTGAGATCTTGGAGAATTTATAAAATTAACTGAATTACTCTACAACATACTCCCAGCCAGGTTGCCATGCTTTTGTTTTTCTCCAATCTTCTGCAAAAGCTTGTTCCCATGTTTTCTTGTTTAAAAGAACGTCTAAAGCTAGCTGAGGAGCTTTGTGACCAACAATAGCAACATGTTTACCCTCATAATTTTTCTTTAAGAATTCTAAAAAATCATTTAATCTATTTTTAACATCTTCATATGATTCACCGTTTGGCATCGGTGTGGTAATACTTTTTTCTTGAACAGGTTCAACTTCTTCAGAAGGTTTACCATCAAGATCACCGTAGTTACATTCTCTTAATCTCTTATCTTGAATAACTTCATATTGACCTTTCCAAGCTAACTCTGAAGTGTGTACTGCTCTTATCAAGTCTGAACAGAATACCACATCAAAATGTTTGTCCTTAGTCAGATCTTTTAATCCAATTGCTTGTTCTACTCCCAGTTCAGAAAGATCTACATCTTTCCAACCAGAAGAAATGTTTGCTTCATTATCTGTAGTTGTACCGTGAACGAAGTATGTTATTTTAATTGCCATGTTACTTAGAAATAAAGGGGAATTATAAAAGTTTTGCTGTGTTTTTAAGAACAAGTAATCAGAAGAAAGATTCAATCAGTGTTTTAGAGTTTAGAAGAACTTCCTTGAAGGATTTGTTATGGAAGTCAATATTATCTAAGTTGTCAAAAGAAAACCAAGCAAAGTCTTGATGTTCATTACATAGCTGAACATTATCCTTTCCTTTAAGTTTACAAACAAAAAACACCGCATACCTATGATCCTCATCTATCCCCCACATAGTTACATCAGAAGGAAACAAAACATCAACTTCTAAATTGGTTTCTTCCTTAATTTCCCTAATTAAACCTTTCTTAGGGTCTTCTTTATCATCAAGACGACCACCTGGAAATATCCATCCTTCAGAAGGATTAGTTTCTTTTGAAAACTTAAGCATCAAGAACTTATTGTCATGTAAAATTATACCATACTCTGCAACCCTTGTAACTAAGTGTGCCATTTTAATCTAAATAATCATGGTGGTTTGTATAAAGTTATTGGTTTAGTTAATAATAATTTAAATACAGAAATTTTATAAATTACGCATTTAAATTATATTTAAATGAAGTATCTATCAATATTCCTTATAATTGTACTATTACCCATGGCTTTTGCTACACAGTATGAAGGAACTTTAAATTCAGATGGAAGCACTTCTTCAATTGAAGAAAATCAGCCTGTTGTAACCACACCTTCAGTAACCGGTTCAAGTTCTTCCGGTGGTGGCTCATCATCAATAGTTATTTCCACAGATGAAGATGATACAACTCCAATTCAACAAATAAAAGTAAAAACTACAAAAATATCAGAAGAAAAAGTAACTTCTGAACAAGAGGGTAATTTTTTCTCTGAAATAAAAGACGATATGACTAATCTGTTTGGATTATCTAGTCAGAACCAAATAACCGGAGCAGCCATAGGAACAAATAATAATGGTAACTGGGTTTACTTAGCAATGATTTTTGCTTTTATTTTTGGGATAGTTATAACAATCATTGTTATGAAAGTAAGAAAACGCCCATAAATTTTATAAAAATGAGAACATAGGGGAATTATTATGAAAAAATTAGTCTTATTTGCATTGATGATACTATTTTTAAGTTCAATCTCTTTTTTAGTTAATGCGGACTTAGAGGGCTATATTTTCCCAGAATATGATCCCGGGAATATCTCAATTAATATCTATTCAGTTAATCCTTATGCTGTTGCTAATGACCAATATGATAATGGTTGGCACTTTAAATTATTAGTTAATTTTCCAGAATACGAAAATAATGTCTCTTTTTGGATTAATGATTGGGAAAATGCTGAAGGAGAGATAGTAGAAACTAATGGCAATACTAAAATTGTTTATGATGATAAAGATTATTACCTTGGTTCAGAATCAGATTTTTCTGGATCAGATTCATTAATTGTTGAAGATGAATGTCTAGTTAATTGTCCAGGCATACAAGCACATTTTGATTTATTTGTTAAAATACCTGAAGCATTTACTGGAGGAACTTTTTCTACAACTTATGGAGTTCAGTCTTTACTGGGACCAGATAATATCTGCACTGAAGATGAACATGGTGAAGTTAGTGCATTTCCAGAATGTGAACTTACTTGTAATGAAGGATATGTTTTAAATGATGATGTTTGTATAGGAACAGAAGTTCCTGTTATTGAATCCATCGAAAAGAAATATGTTGCTGTTGATGAAGAATTAAGCTTTGAAATCAATGCTACAGATGTAGATGGTGATGTTTTAACTTATTCCTCTTCTGATTTGCCTGAAGGTGCTACTTTAGAAGAAGCAACTTTTACCTGGACACCAACTGAAAATCAAACTGGTACACATAAAGTTAATTTTAATGTTACAGACGGATTATCTACTGTAACAAAAAAAGCTCGGATTGAAGTTTTTACTAATTTAGAATGTGGTGGAATTGTTAAGGAAGATGAACATTTTGAATTGGATGAGGTTTTGTTTGAGTATCTGAGCTCTAAGAACAGCGATGATTCTACGCAAACTATTAAATTTAAGAATTTGAATAATAGTGAAACTTGGGAAAGAACTTTTAGTGATGATTGTACATTTGATTTAAATTTTGGTGGAATTACATATGCATTTCAAGATGCAGGTTCAGGTTGTGAAAGTGATGATTGGGATATAATGTATCAATGTGATTAAATTCAACTGGAACGTGAATATATTAGGGAACGAACTAAAGCTAAATTAGATTACTTGAAGAAACAAGGTAAGATATTAGGCAGGCCAGTTGGAAGCAAGGATAAAAAAAGAAGAAGAGTTTCTGGATACCATCAAAGAGGGAGTAAGTAAAATTTATAAAGTTAGGTTAATTTTTATTGATCATGAAATTTAGTCAATGGAGTGCGCTGGGGGTAGCTTCTTATTTGTTGGTAGCTTTTTTTATTTGGTTATATAAAATTGAAAGTGCGGTGTGCAGGTCTTCTGATTTACTCGCACCCTTAAATCGTTTAGATCTTACTAGTTGTGTTATTAGTGAAGTGGCGGGACTAATTATACCTATTTTCATTATTTTTGGAAGTACTTTTTTCTTCTGTGGGGCGCTGGAAAGTGGGAGAAAGAAAAATTAAGTAAAATTTATATCAGTCTGTTAATTTATACCAAAAAACTCCAGCAACATTCTTTACACCCTTCTCAAACCAAAACATTCTTAAACCCCACTTAACCATTGCTAAGGACAAATGACTAAAGATCTATCTGTGTACCTAGGAACATCTAATAAAACTAAAGTATTCTGGAATCCAAAGAGTGAAAAGAATCCACATTTAATTACAGTTGGCGGTTCAGGTTCTGGGAAGACGGAAACGTTAAAAGCGATTATGTTGGAACTTAAAAAACAAAAAATAAACTCCATTATCTTAGACTTTCACAACGATTTTAAGGTTTTTGCAGACAATTTAGTACAAATTGATAAGGCAACATTACATCCTTTAGAAGTACAACTTAATGAAAAGCCATTAGATGTTTGTTATAAAGTTTCTAAGATGATTGCTAGTGTCTTCTCTCTAGGAGATGTACAAGAAGCTATTATTAGGGAAGCGATTAAAGCGTTCTACATAAAGTCTGGTATTAAAGATATTAAGAAAGTAAATGATGGAACTATTGAACTTCTTCCATTTTCTTTCTTCAGAGATATTATCTTCGACACCCCTATTAAAAATCAAGGTGTACCTAAACTATTAGCAAAGATTTCTGTATTATTCGACGTTGACTTATTCATGGAAGCTGACGGTACTTCTTTATCATTAAACACTATTATAAAAAATCTAAGTGTAATAGAACTGTTAGATTTTCCTACAGATGAAGTAAAGGCACTAGTAGCAGACTTACTACTAAAGAAACTAATTAACTTCCTCTACATTAAAGGTAAGTGTGAAGATTATTGGCTTTACATCATAATTGATGAAGCACATAGAATGATGTATCCAGGCAGTCCAGTTGAACTTTTACTTAGAGAGTCTAGGAAGTATGGTGTGGGAATCATTCTAGCCTCACAACGACCTACAGACTTCTCAGAAACGATCTTAGCTAACGCTGGAACAATTATTGCATTTCAAGAATCTTTAGATAAGGATGCAGTATTTCTGTCAAAACAACTAAGAATACCTAAGGTTAACTTTCAAAAATTAAAAACTGCAGGATTGGGTTACTACTTGTTCTCTTCAAAAGATGAAACAGAACAAATTCAAATATCTCCAGTTAAAGATAGAAAAGAGTATAAAGAAATCGCAACAAACTTTGATGAAGAAGAACGTTCTGACTACTTTAATAAAGAATTAAAACGAATAAAGAAAGAAAAAGATAAATACAAAGCTTTAGAAGAGTCAAACAACAACCAAGAAGCTAAAATCAAAGAGTTGGAACAAGAAATCTCTAAACTAAACGGAACAATGGAAAGAAAGGATTATCTTCTTAACAAACATGATATTGAAGTAAAATCATTAAATAAAGAAATCATTAAGATTAGCCATGAGAATGATAAGCTCTTTGATAAGTTGGATTTAAAACATAAAAAGATTGAAGAGTTAGAGAAGAAAACTAAGAAGTAACCAAAACATTTAAATCTATATTTATTAAGAATAGAGATATGAAGAGGCTATTAATCATACTATTAATTCTATCAACCCTTTTTACATTGGGATGTGAAAGAAAACAATCTGAAGAACCAACTACTTTAGAACATCCGTTTATGAATTATGATAAAACCTGGATAATCAACTCACCAAGTGATTATAGTAGAGTGAGACAAGGAGACAATTCTTCCCTAAACTCCTTCATCTTCATCTACAATAAGCCGTTAGAAATTAAAATTCCAATCAAAAACGATTGCTATGAAATAACTTCTTTTCATGGAGATAGTATGTATGATCAAGGACCACACCATTTTGAGGTTGAAAACACAGTAATTAACGACCTAAACTATAATGAAAAAGAAGAATACCTTAACTTCACCACCAATGTTTGCATCGAAGACCAGTTCTTAGATTTAACTCTGGGAAGGAAATATAAAAAAGGCAACTATACCCATAATGTTGGTTATTCAATGCTTAATGCTCTATCAATAAAGAAGAATAATTCTCCAGTATATTACATCAATTTTGGAAAGGAAGCAAATCAAGATGAAAGTAAAATTCTCTTCATTCTAGCAGGACTGGAAGAAACACCAAACGCTTGCATAACTAGATTCTTAGAAGAAAAGAAGTGTGAAGGTAATGCTGTTATGAAACGATTTCAAAAAACTAACTGTGAATTAACTTGGGCATTATGGCAACCTTGTGAAGATAAGTGTAAAGAAGGAGAATGTATTGATTAATTAACGAAACTTTATCCATTAATAACATTTAAAAACCTTTCTTAACTAATAATTACTATGGACAACAATAAAATGCTAAGAGGATCTATTACCAAGTCCTTGTTAGCAATTGCCGTGCCAGTAATATTTGCAAACATTTTGCAAACAGTTTATCAGTTAATAGACACCTTTTGGGTAGGAAGATTAGGGACTGAAGCGGTTGCAGCAGTTTCGTTAAGCTTTCCAATTCTATTTTTCTTAATGTCTTTATCAATGGGTTTAGTTATGGCCGCTTCTATCTTGGTGGCGCAATATAATGGTAAAGGAGATAAAGAGAAAGTTTCATTTACTGTGGGCCAGAGCGTTAGTTTAGTTTCAATGATAGCAGTAATTTTTTCAGTTATAGGATACATGTTTTCAAACTACTTCCTATCTTTTCTAACAACAGATCCTGCAGTACTACAACAAGCTACTTCATACTTACAAATCTCTTTTTTAGCAATAATTGCTATGTTTATCTATACTTTATTCCAATCTTCTATGAGGGGAGTTGGTGAAGTTAAAATTCCTTTAATTATCATTACCATAACTGTTGTAATGAACTTTTTCCTTGATCCTATTCTGATGTTTGGTTGGAGATTTATTCCCGCTATGGGTGTTTCTGGGGTGGCATTAGCAACTTTAATTACAGAATACTTATCAGCAATCATCGGCATAATTCTTTTAATTAGAGGAAGCTATGGTATTAAGCTCAAACTTAAAGATTTGAAATTAAAGTTATCTTGGGTAAAGAAACTTTTCAAATTAGGATTACCTGCATCATTTGAAATGGGTTCTCGTTCATTTGGAATGGTTTTAATGACTTTTGTTGCTTCAATGTTCGGTACCTTAACTATTGCCTCTTTCGGAATCGGGATGAGAATATTTATGTTCGTTATAATTCCAGGAGTGGGATTTTCCATTGCAACTTCTGCTATTGTTGGAAATAATTTAGGGGCTAAGCAGTATGAACGAGCTGAAAAAATTGTTAAAACGGGAATGAAAGTTAGTTTTTTAACATTAGCAATTTTAGGAGTTTTACTATTTATTTTTGCAAAACCCATAACTGCTTTCTTCGTTCCAGGAGAAGCAGCATTAATTCTTGAATCAGCTCGTTTCATTCAAACTATGGCTCTTACATTTGGTTTTATTGGAATGCAAATGGTTATTTTTGGAGCGTTAAAAGCAGCGGGAAAGACGACAACTGCGATGTTTTTGGCGTTATTTAATACAGTTATGTTGTTTGCAATTAGTTATGTTTTATCATCGACATTTGGAATGAAAGAACTAGGAATTTGGGTTGCTTATCCTGTTTCTAATGTAATCTCTGCTGGAATTGCTTATTACTTCTATAGAAAAAAAGATTGGTTAAAGAAAGAGTTAGTTTAGATATATTTATAACTTCTAAAAAAATGATTTTACTATGTTAAACATTGGTCATAGAGGAGCTTCTGGATACGAACCAGAGAATACATTAAGATCTTTTAGCCGTGCTTTAACTATGAATATTGATGCAATTGAATTAGATGTCCATTTAACTAAAGATAAAAAACTCGTTGTTATTCATGACAATTCTGTTAAAAGAACTACTAATGGAAAGGGTTGGGTAAGAAATTTAACACTAAAAGAACTTAAGAAACTTGATGCAGGGTTAGATGAAAAAATACCAACACTAAAAGAAGTATTTGATTTAGTTAATAAAAAAGTTTTCATTAACATTGAATTGAAAGGAAAAGGAACAGCAAAACCAGTTGCAAGATTGATTGAACAGTACACTAAGAAAGGTTGGTGGTATAATCATTTTGTAATTTCTTCATTTAATTTTAAAGAACTAGAAGATTTCTATAAAATAAATAAAAAAGTAAGAATTGGAGTTTTGTTTGAAAGAAACCCAAATGATTTTTTCAAAAAAGCAGCTTTAATTAACGCCTATTCAATTAACTTTCCAATGCCTTTAGTAACTAAGAAATATGTCGAGAAAGCCCATAAACAAAGCTTAAAATTACTAGTTTGGACAGTTAACACTAAAAAAGATATTACCAGAATGAAAAAATTAAAAGTTGATGGAATTTTTACAAATTTTCCAGACAGAATTTAGTGCTAAAACTTTTAATCAAATCTTGAAGTTTTAAGAACCAAGGTAGCTACAAGAAACTCCTCTTTTTGATTAATTTAATTAAGAATAAAACTTTTAAGCGTTACTGCCAGTTTAGATTCCAACAAATTTTAATCAAAACAAGCAATTTCTAGCACTAACAGACATCTATCTTAGGAAAATCGTGTTTTTAACAAGGTCTTTGCTTGTTTTTTTAAATGGTTTCTAATTTCTTCTTCATGTTTCTCGGATAAGTTTGCCCAATCTTCTTGCAAATGATGTATGACTTCCCCGGTCTTATTATTAACTAAAATTTGGCTGGATTTTAACTTAAAAAAATCAACTAAATCATCTCCATTTAGATTGTGCCAAAGCCTCAGTTGTTTAATTCTAACTGTTTTTAGGGGCAATTCTTTGTCTTTAACGACGCATAAAACTTCATCGACATCTTCTAATTTGTGGCCATGCTTGATAAAGGAGCTAGAATAAGTTTCCACTTCAACTTTTACTTCTTTGCCATTTCTTAGCATGATTAAATCAGGAGTCTTGTCTTTGTTTTCTTGAATTACTTGTTCATACCCTAGCTCTTGGCAGTGCTTTTTAACCCAATTAACTACTTCTTGTTCATATCCGCCAATTACATTCTCAACAACAATCATTTTTATCACCCAAATAATGTGCAGTTAAATTTTTCTTAATATTTTCAGTTTTAACGACTATTTTAAGTTGAATATTTCACTCTCTAGTATTGATTTGATAAAATAATGATTCCTCAATAATTGATTTATGTGAACCAGGATAAAGCTTCCCCCGATACCTAACTTTTCCAATATAAGTGGGGTTTTTAACTATTTCATACAATGTCGAAACAGGAATTCCAAAATTACTTGAAATCTCTTTATAATTTATACTCGCTGCCCACATTTCAAAAATTTGTCTAACATTCTCGGCATTTGCCTTGTCTACAACGAGTTTCCCACTTCTATAAAGATAACCTATGGGAGCACGATTTAACACCTCTCCGGAACTAATTTTCTTATCAAAAGCCATTTCTACCCTTTCCTTAACCATCCCTCGTTCTAACTGGGCAAACACTCCGATGATCTGAAAGAATGCTTCACCCATTGCAGTAGTTGTATCAATCTGTTCTGTGACAGAGGTAAAATTTACTTCTTTTTTCTTGAGGTCATCTAACAAAGAAATTAAATCTTTAAGGTTCCGTGAAAACCGATCAATTTTGTAAACAAGCAAAACATCAATCTTTTTCTCACTAATATCTTTTAGTAAATTAGTTAGTGCGGGTCTTTTCATAGATCCTGCAGAGAATCCAGCATCAGTATATATTTGGTAGACTTTCCACCCACGTGCATCACAGAATGATTTGCATCTTTGAACCTGTGCATCCAATGAAATTCCTTCTTTTGCTTGTTCCTCTGTGGAAACACGCACATAAACACCTACTTTTTTGTTCATTAGGGCCTTAAACCTCTTATATTTTTAGTTTCAACCATTCCAAGAAGGGAACACTTCCCAGAACGACAATATAGCCTTATTGGAAAGAAGTATATAAAATTTGTGCTAAATTACATTTTAAGAAAGAATTTTGAGTTATTTGTATCCTTCTGGCTTTTCAACACCAACATTGCCTTGTCGAAAATAAGCGGGATCTTGAGAACTAATAATTGGATATTGGACATCTACTGCCGGCGCGACACGAGTTACAGCATCAACATGCAATTCTTGACCAAGAAGGGGAAGACACCGACCTGGATGGGCCTTACATCCATCAGGTGGCGGGCCACAAGTGAATAACATACTTAATGAACCTGTTACAACTGCAGTTCTTACCAAGTTAACTAATCCATTTGCCATTTTCAACATAAATTAGCACTTGTTTTTAAGTTTTGCGTTTCACAACATTGTTTCTCGACGATAAAAATTGAAAAACAGTGTTTTCCCTTACATTTGTATCAAAAAGGCCGGCCTTTTTAAGAAAATAAGACACTTGTTGAGTTCTAAAACTTTCGATCAAAACTTAGAAACTTAAGAATTAAATGGAGACTGAAACTTTTAATCAAATCTGACAAGTTTAAGAAAAACCAGTAACCTTAAATTATAAGTATTGCCTATATCTTTTATCCCTAAAATCAATTATCATTACCTGCACCTTCTTTGTCTCAACTTAGTTACAAAACCTTTAAAAGATGATTAAAGCTTTTAGCAATGAACAGGATGGAAAAAGATAAAACCCAAGGCATGTATAATGAATATCACAGAATCTTAGGAAGAAGCACACCAATCACTTTTTTACATGGATTAGGAGATGACGGAACACTTTACAATGAGTTGGCACGAGTTGCAAATGAAAATAGATCTTCAACCCTAATAATTGATTCCCCTGGCCATGGAAATTCTGATCATGGTCTTGTTATAAACGATTTTGTAAAAAAACTTGACGCAGTGTTAGACTATAGAAGAATTGATAAAACCCATTTAGTTGGATTTAGCCAAGGAGCAGCACAAGCATTACATTATGCACTACATCGACCAGGAAGAGTCGAAAAATTAGTCCTTTTAGCCCCAGTATTCTTTGATAAAGAATATTTAAGATTACAACCAAGGTTGCTTTTACCAATGTATCAAGCATTTAAAGATAAAATAAAACAACCCGAGGGAGAAAGGCAAAGAGGATCATTTGACTTTAGTCATGGTTCAACAAATATCCACACTGCATTTTTAGAAAGAGTAAGGGCAACTGGGCTTCCATCAATGATTTCTGCATTAAAAGAAATGGAAGAGATGGGCGTCCCAGATGATTTAGAATTCTTAAGTCAAATCCTTAATCCAATTCATATTATAGCAGGAAAGCACGACCAACTAGCCACTAGAGAAACAGCCAATTATCTTAAAAATAATTCACATCATTCTGCAAGACTCACCTGGCTTAAAACAGGTCATGTCATTATTAAAGAAAGTAAAGAAAAAAAACTTGAAGCCTTGCTAACTTCATTACTTTGCCACTAACCAACATAACTCAATCTTTTCTTTTCGTGAGTATCTTCAGCTTGTTGACCTTTTTCAATTATGGACTTTAATTTATTCTCAAACAAAGCAGCTTGCTTCAATAAAGGCTTTGGATCAATCTTTAATCCAGTGTAAGCATCTAATGCTTTGATAATCTCGGCAGCAGCTTTACTGTCCGGCATCCCGGATTTAGCCTCTGCAAATAAAGCAATGATTGGAGTTTTCATATTCTTAGCAAGTAATGCTCCTGTAGGACCAATAATTATCCCTTCCATTAATGGTTTAGCTTTACCGTCCAGTTTTTTAGATACAGCACCATTTTTAGTAGAGTAAAAAAATACCCTACTAGAATCCTGGTTTGGACTTCCTACACCCTCTAAAGAAATAATTTCCTTAGCAGTTAACTGTGTTGCTAAATCTGTCACCATTTCAGCTAATTGCCAACCCATATTTTTGCCAATGTTAATAGCATGAATCAAAACTAAATTATACTGTTTGTTATAATGAATTGAAATGGGTTCAATTATCTTATTTTGATGTATGGCAATCATGGCAGGAATTTCATCCATTTCGACTGTGCCAATTTTTTCCGTCTGTAAATGTTCTAATAAGAACTCAATTGAAATAGTTCCAATTAATCCAAATCCTGGAAATCCTTCAATAATAGTAACGTTTTTTGGTTTTTTAGTAAGATTTAATTTCATTTATCATCACCTTTTTTATTAATAATTGTAATATTAAAAGGATACTTTAACCCTTTATAAAAATGTCGAAATTCTTCATTCTGTTTTTTTAAATCTAACTATATGGAGAATAAGCTAAATGCTTTTATATTTCTTCTACTTCAAGACTAATTATGATCTTATCTAAGACAGAAAGACTTATTTTGTACTCTTTGGGCCAGTTTTATCAGTCAATTAATCAACCATTATCAGAAAAACATCTAAGATTAAGAACTTCTAAAATTGCCTTTATTGAAATGATTTTGTCGTCGAAAACAATTACAAAACAAGCAAGAACAATTTACAAAAACTTAGAAAAATTAGAAGAAAAAAAACTTATTGCCTACGAAAAAAGAATGATTAAATTTACCCCAGTAGGAATTAAGATATTAGATAAAATAAATACTGAACTTTATCAGTTTATCGACGTTAAAGACTATTTTAAAGAACCAAAGAAAATCAAAAGAAAATTACAAACAACTATTTCTTAACTTCAACAGTATAAACGAAGTAATTGTCCCAAGGATTCTCAAGGTCCATCATTTGTTTACGAGAAAGTTTTTCAAAATAAGCTCTAAAAGGACGCATAGAATTTCCATGTGCAGAAATGGCCACATTTACCTTCTCTTTTTTCATTTTCTTAATCAAATCTTTAATAAACAAACCAACTCGTTTCTCCACATCTTTAATAGACTCTCCGCCAGGTGGAGGAATGTCATAAGAACGGTGATAAATCTCATAAATGTCTTTAGCAATCATCTCACCAAATTTACTCTTAACGGGCCGTTTCATCTTACCATACTTTTTTTCAATACCATTAACTACAACCTTCTCAACATCATTCATAAACTCTTTATGAGAATGCTTTTGTAATTTGCCATAACTTCTTTCAATCATTCGATCATCTTCAATAATCTCTTCACATTCAGGATGATACTTTAAAACCTCTTTTAAGGTGTTCTTAGAACGAGATAATCTTGAATGGTATGCAACATCAATTTTCTTGTTTTTAAGCATCTTAGCAACTTTTCTGGCATTTTTAATACCACCAGAAGTCATCTTACTATCTATCCAACCAGTAAACCAAGAATGTTTATTGTAATGAGTCAATCCATGACGAAATAAGTAGATTTTTAGTTTCATATATACCCCTTTTATGTAGAATTAATCATTAATGGTAAATAAAGGTTACTATTTCAGATAAAGCTAATTTATTCGTAAACCTTATAAACAAACCGCTTCTTTTAAGTAAAGTTACGCACATAATGATTACAAAGGTGAATATACTATGGGAAAACAAACCGTTGAAGTTTTAATTGAAGGTGGAAAGGCTACTGCCGCACCACCATTAGGTCCAGCTTTAGGTCCAACAGGAGTTAATATTGGACAAGTTGTAGCAGACATTAACAAAAAAACTGCTGAAATGAAAGGAATGCAAGTTCCTGTTAAAGTTATTGTAGATGATGAGAATAAATCCTATGAGATTACAGTAGGAACTCCTCCAGCATCCGCTTTAATTAAAAAAGAAGCAGATATTAAGAAAGGTGCAGGAAATCCTTTAACTGATAAAGTTGCAGATTTAAAAATTGAACAGGTTATCAAAATTGCTAAGATGAAAGAAGATGCTTTATTGGGCAATGATACGAAAGCTATGTGTAGAGAAATTGTAGGAACATGTCAGTCAATGGGAGTTATGGTTGAAGGTATGGACGCTCAAGGTGCATTGAAAGCAATTGCCGAAGGTCAATTTGATGAAAAGATTTCTTCTGGTAAAACTGAGTTAACTGAGGAAGAAAAGAAAGCTCAAGAAGAAGAAAAGAAAAAGATGCAAGAAGAAGTAGAAAAACGTAGAACCGAGTTTGAAACTACTGCTAAAAGCATCTTATCTAAGTTTGAGAAAGATAACAGGAAAGCTCGTAAAGCTATGGCTGAAGCTGGTATTCCAATGGTTATCATTAACGAACTAGCACCAGAAGAGAAGAAAGAAGAAGCTCCTAAATAGGACTTTTTTTAATTTTATTTTTTTCTTATTTTATATAACAATAATATCCAAGTATTATTTTCTTCTTAGCTTATCTAACTCTTGAATCTCAGCACTCTTAATTTCAAGTAATGTCTGAGAAAGTTTTTGGATTAAATCTCCTAATTTGTTAGTTTTGTGCATCTGTTTCATTAGTAAAGAAATAACTACAATAGCTTCAATTAATAATAGAAATATCACAATACATAAAACGAAAATTACCTCCACTAAAGGAATATCAACACCAAATACTAACATCTTTTTTCATCAACCTCTTTTTTAATTATTATAATTCTTCCTTTTTTAAACTTTTCTTCTTGCCATTGGTTTTAGTAATGATTAATAAGACAAAAACAAAAGAAATAAGAACAAATACTATTAATAAGACCCAACTTAAGTATTTAGGTAATTTATCTTTTAAAGTAACTTCCTCGCCACCATTCATTTCTACATCAAAGGTATTCTCAGTAACTAACTCTCCCGCTTTATAAATCTTAGTCTGTACTTGATACTCATCATCATATACTTCTGGATTGTACTTATACTGTTGAGCAAATAACAATGCCTGTTCTGTTTTAACATTATAAGGGCCATAAATATCACTAAAGTGGTTTGTCTTACCGTCTTTACTGTTAATGTTCATTTCCACAGTGTACCTATTTAAATTAGGAGAAAGAATATCAGCAGCAACAGCTCCAGTTAAACTATTAGTATTACTATCACCATTATTAGTTTCTAAAAAAGTTTCTTCAGAAGCCAGAACAACATAAACATCCAATAAATTGTTTTTAGTATCTAAATCAATTGCAGAACCGGAAACAGCCGTTCTTTCAGTTGCTATCTCCTCCTCATAAAAAGTTTCACCAAAAGTAGTAAACTGCACTTTAATCTGCCTAGGAATACTTAAACCTTCATTAATTTCAATCGTTCTTTCTATAGTTTCACCTGGTGGAATAATTATTTCTCCGGGATCAACTAAAGTTGCTTCTAATAATCTTCCAGCAATAGGATTATTAGAGTAAGATATCGCAGCAAGACGATAAAATGCAGAATCTTCAGAACCAAGAGTTTTCGTATTAACAATGAAAAAAGGGTCATCAACATTTTGTAATATTGTTGCAAAAAGTTTGATCTCTTTATCACCAGTATTTTCTAAAGTAAATGACAATACAGTCTTACCGGCAATGTTCTGAGTCTTTGTTTCTGTATTTAGATATTTTTTAGTTTCTTCTGCACTATATGTTTCAGTAGTAGATTTCTTTGTACTTTTTGTTGGGGTTGTAACAGTAGGGGCTGTTGTTTCTCCAGCAGTTGCAGTAGTACTACTTCCACCACTACTTCCACCAGCAGTAAGATAAACAACCTCAGCAGGACAATCTTGTATTAAAGGATGATAATCAACAACCGTACCAGCTATTGAAGAACATCCTGGACCATTGGCACAACCAGACTCATAAACTAAACCAATAGTTGCATTGTAAGGCCAATCATTAGCAGTCGGTGAAGAAACATTATCAGCATAACCATCTCCATCTAAATCACTACCCATATCACAATAATCAGAATAAGCATTTCCTTGATTAAATCCTCCAATAGAATTGTTATACCTACTAACAATCGAATTATTATTTGCATCTAAATAAAGATTAGCAGTCTGGCTACTGGAAATATAATTATGGTACACAATACCAATATCACCATAACCAGGAACAGGAACAGGATTAATTTCTCCAAAACTAACTGTACAACCAGTTAAATTATTTCCAGTAATATTATTTCCAGCAGAGTTAGTAATTGGAGTAATACCTGCAACTACCGAAGTAATTGTGTTATTAAAAATTGTAGAGTTATATGCTGTGACAAGACCAATTCCAAACCAACCGTTAGAGATATTACATCCAGAAATGGTTCCACTATGAGAACCATCAACTATAATTGCACCACTAGAAAACGATCCGTCGTTATCTTCACTACTATTATGAATTTGAAGATTGTTCAGATTGAAATACCAAGAAAGATTTGTAACGTTAATTGCTAAATAATAATCCCTCAGTTCACAACCACTGATTAAAACATTATCTGCGCCATTGAGAGTAATTCCAACGCTACTATAATCTCCTAATAAAATAGTATTATCACAAGTTACATTTGTTAAATTAGTATTTATAATCATATTCCTGGCAACAAAAGATCCAGGACATAAAGACACAGCACCATTAAGATTTAAATTATCTCCCGGAGCAGTACAATCCAAAGTAACTGAAAGATTTATTGTAATACCAGGGCTAGTGGTAATATTTATACTTGTGCTATTAATTAATAATCCAGAAGTAGAAGAATAAGATAAAGTAATGTTATGAGGGGTATTATAATCTGTCGACAAATTACTAATAGTTCTTTCTGTAAGTTGTAATTCTGCAATTCCGGTTGAAGAAGTCAATATAGAATGATCTAGCAATCCACTAGAATTAAAATTTCCAGTAACATTTCCGCTAGGTAAAGGTAAATTACTATTATAAGTGGAATTAACAAAAAGATATTCTTTAATCTTCAGACTTGCATTGCCTAAAGAACTATAACTCTCACTACTAGTAAGATTTAATAAAGTATTGTTTGTAAAGGTTGAAGAACTAGCAATAACATCATTTACAGCCAGACTAATGTTACAATCTTTAACTACATTATTCTGAGATTCTGTTAAATTAATTCCTAGTGAAACATTGTTAATAATTAAGTTATTTAATGTGTTGTTAGTTGAAGAAGAAAATCTAACTCCTTCAGTAAAATTAATAATTGATAAATTGTTGATTAAAACACCACTACGATTACTTAAATCAATACCAATACCAGAACCATTCCCAATAAGAAAATAGCCCTCTCCATTAATTACCACATTATCTTCTGATATAATTAAGGCAGAACCATTACCGGTTAAATTACTTCCGAAAGTACTGTCGGTACTAACATTTACACCAAACACCAAGGGATATAAAGTAATGTTAAGATAAATATTGCTAGCATTAATTAAATTTAATGCAGTTGTGTTTTCCATGTAATCAAGTTTAGAACCAACAATAGAATGATTTTGAGTTATGTAATACTGAACACCGTTACTATAATAAAATTCCGTTAATAGTAAAGACAAGTAACCATTACTACTTGTGTTTCCTTGATTGTCAATTGATCCTGTAGCATCATAAGCTGTGACTGTAGCACTATTAATTGCTGCATCAGCATTATCTGTTACGTTAAACTCAACTGGTTTTTTGAAATAAACTTTAGAATAAAGACCAACATCCATTTTGCTACTATTAAATGTGGTATTAACAAAAACTAAGTCAATTCCATTACTAGCTATAAGGGTAACATCTAATGTATTGTTAGTAAAAACAGAATCATACCAAGTAAGATTGCTAATACCGGTCCGTCCATTAATATAAATTCCAGAAGTTATTGAATTTGAAATATTCTCATCTTGGAAAACATAATGACTAATATCTTGTTGAAAATGATAGGTATAATTATTAGCAACATAATTATTACTAGTAAAATTATTTCCCACTATAGAAGTAACATAAGAATCAAAGTAAACTGCATATTCATTATTATAAAAAGTGTTGTTAATAAATAAACTATTAGATACATTGCTTAAATGTAACCCTTCCACACTACTATTAGCAATATAATTATTTGCCAATGTTAAATCACTATCAGAATAACTAACAGTGGTAAGACCATAGTTATTATTTGTAAGGTTATTATTACTAATATTTAATTCAGAACTCCCAGACAAATATATCCCCCAAGTAACATTATTAACTGAGTTCTGAAAGACAGTAATGTTTGTTAATGTAAGATCCCCAATAAAAATACCAGTTCCATTAATATAGTCAATATTATTATTTCTAACAGTAATGTTATTAGATATACCAGTCACTGCAATCCCTCGAGGAAGTTGATCTGTTGTATTAGCTGTTCCAAGAGCAATAGTATTATTATAAATCAAGAGATTGTTTGAATCATAAACTATGATAAACCCGGGAGTGCCACTTAGATTTAAAACACTAAAGTTATAAAAATAATTGTTACTAATTTCGCTATTGTTACCAGCAAAATTGACATTTGTATTATAAGTGTTGATAAAATTATTATTTAAAATATAAACTTCCGTTTCTCCATAAACTCCAATGGCACTATTCATTAAAGTAAAATTATTATCCTGAATAGTAATGTTACTAGCAGTTGCAACACTCACCCCTTCAAAACCAGAGATAGTAAAATTGTTAAAAGTATTCCCAATTACAGTAGAGTTATGACCATCATCAAAAAGGATTCCATGTCCATAACCATTACTAAAAGTATTGTTAATAAAATACCAATTTGCTCCAATAATATTTGTTTTATTTACTGAAGTAAAAGTATTATTGATAATTCTAACCTTGTTAGTAGTACCACTATATGCCAGTATTGCATAAGAAGTTAAATTTTGAAAATAATTGTTAGTAATGTTCTGATTAGTTGAATTATGAAAATAAATCCCATTAACGCTATTTAACAATGTGTTTTGATTTATGAGGGTATTATTATCATCAGTAATATAAATTGCCGCATTAAGTTCCCCCGCGCCACATCCCGAGACATAATTGTTTGTAATGATATTATATGCCGAATCCCCAGATAAGAAAATCCCGTTGGTACCACATCCACTAATATTATTCCCTGAAATGGAGTTGTTATCTCCTGCAGAGATAGAAATTCCAGTCCCCCCATTAGTTAAAAAAGTGTTGTTGGTAATGTTAATATAATCTCCAAGTATAGTAATGGAAGCATTTGTAAGAGTGTTGTTATGAATAACAAGATTATTGTTTCCATTGGCAAAGTATATTCCATTAGTAGAATTAGTAACTGAGTTGTAGATGATATTATTTCCAACGAGGTTGCCAGTTACGTAAACGTCATAAGTGTTGTTAGTCAGTTGATTAGAACTCACAGTATTATTTGAAGATTGTAAATAAACAGCACCTAATGATCCCGCACTAAATATTGTATTAGCGGTAATATTATTATAATTACTAGTTGAAGCGGTCACTACTCCATATGAAGTTCCAAACGAGATATTATTTTGGTAAATGGTATTGTTACCAAGACCACTTAAAGATATAATACCAACAGCCATATTGTTATTGTAAATATAGTTGTTATGGGCACCTACGCTTGTAGCAATAAAACTGGGATCAGCATTAGTCATTTGATTATTAGTAATGTTGTTATAACTAGAATTCTCAATGTAGAATATTGTACTAGCTCCTTCAAGAAAGATGTTATTATCAAAAGTATTGTAATTAGAAACAGCTTCCATCCAAATATTCTGATTACCACTAGAGTTTAAAGTGCTGTTTTGTAAAAAGCTATAATTGGCATTAGAGAATAAAACTGCACGGTAAAAATCACTAATGTTACAATCAATAATTGTTACGTTAGTTCTACCAGTTAAGTTAATTCCATAATCCAAACCCGCAGCATCACCCGTAAGATTATAATTATCACAATTCACAATAATATCATCAGCAACAACATTTAATCCATTTCCCACACAATTAGAAAGATTTGTTGTCATGGTAATAGAAGCAGTAATGGTATCACCACAATTACAAGGCCAAGATGCACATGCTGCTTGCGTACCAATATCAGCTTGTAAATTTATATCTTCAGAACTAACTTCAACGACATCTAAATTCTCTTTTATAGATGAATCAACAGTAAAAGAATCTTCTTCTGAAGAATCAATTAAAGAAGGCATTTCAATAGTCTCTTGTTCTAAAGTTGGATTATTCTCCGGTTCTAAAACTCCAATAGCTGCTCCAGTAATACTATTACCATCATCAACTTGAGAAATTAAAAAAATGCTGCTAGCTAGAAACAACATCCCTATTATCACTAATGCTACCCGTTCCCCTCTTTTCCCAAAGTACATCTATATATAAAAGTAAAAGAATTTTAATTTATAAATGTTTGGATTAATCAGATATAATATATTAAAGAAATAAAATTTAATTTATTCAGCCACTACATTTACCATCAATTAACTTAACAACTCCGACCATTCCTTCATCTTCAAACATATGGTAAACCTTAACAGGATCTAATTCAGAATTGGACTCGTCAAATTCTTGAAAATAAGGATCATAATTAATCTTTTCAGGCATTAAAGAGCCAGAGTAACTTGGTTCAACATTCTCGCTTACAACTGTCTTTTCTGCTGGAACTGCTACGAATATAATTGCTATAACTACAGTTAATAGTAAAGTTATTAAAAAAGCTGCTTCCATTAGTTTTGTCATTAGATTTCAAATAAGCTCATTCTTTTTAAACATTTCGCCATATAACTACTTCAGAGTAAAAATTAATGAAGTGAGTTAAATATATAAAGTTTAAAAGTTATCTTCTTTTTATGAATTGGGGAATATTTCACATTCACAAAAGAAAAAGAGTATATCAAAAATTAGAAAAGTATCCTCACCCGGATAAATTTAAAAGAATTCTAGATAAGACCTTGTTAATTGTGGCAATTATTGGACCATTAATGAGCTTACCACAGATAATCAAGATCTACTATTACCAAAATGCAGCCAGCATTTCAACTTTTACCTTTTCTGCTTTTTTCTTTTTTAATATTCTTTGGTTAACATATGGGATTGTGCATAAGGAAAAACCAATTATTATTGCATATGTTCTGTGGATGATGAGTAACATCAGTATTGTTATTGGTTCCATAATTTATTAGATATTAATTTCTAAAAAGAGAAATGAAGAGCGCCAGCGCCCGCTACATCACCATTGCAGTGCACTTCCTGAGAGATTTCTAAAAAGTATGGGATTCGTTACAAAATAGTGTCACGTTGTGTCTAGGCGTCTTTTGATTTCATATTTGAGAGAGCTCAGTGTTTAATCTTAAGCGGAAAATAAGTTCTTTAATAAATTGAAAGTACAACTATAATGGTCATAAGTTATTTTTCAAGAAACTGCTTTATTGCTTTATTCTCTACTATTCGTAATGTCTGACTTAATGTAACTTTAGATATCTTCAATAGTTTTGCTAAATTTGTTAAAGTTACTCCTCGAGGATATTTAAAATATCCAAAACTATATGCTTTCCACAATATTTCTTCTTGTCGTTTAGTAATACTAGTTTTTGTTTTATAAGAATCTGCTATTTTGATTATGGTTATATTAGAGAGCCCTTCTTTTAATGATGTTAATTGGTTTTTATCAATTAGGAACTCAATTTGATGAACTCCATTTTTTAATGTTGTAGGATAAAGGATGGTCATTTCTTTTTGCTCAAGTTTACTTAAAAATGTTGATTTAAAATGTATTCTAATCACTTCTCCGATTTGATCCAACTTTATTACCGACTTATGTTTCTTTAGAAATGTAAAGTATTTTTTCTCCCATTCTTTGGTAGTGAGATATATTATTCTTTCATCCTCAGAAATCCAATGCCCATTAGTGATATTAAATGAGACTTCAGGATATTTCCTGCTAAGGTCACCAATCGTTACTCCCACAGGCAGTTCAGCAGTAATAATTATATGTTTTATTATAGAATTCATTTTAATTTTTTATTATTATCTAATATCCCATCCTTTACCCAAATAATTCTATCTGCTTTCTTTCCTTCTTCTAATTCATGAGTTACCATCACTATTGTTTGCCCAATTTCTTTATTTAATTGTCTAAATAACTTTACGGTTTCTCTTGATGAATCTGAATCAAGGTTTGCTGTTGGTTCATCAGCAAACAATATTTTTGGTTTATTAACCAACGCTCTTGCAATAGAGACTCTTTGTTGTTGTCCTCCAGAAAGTTCTGAAGGATAGTGGTTTATTCTATCTCCCAATCCCACTTTCTTAAGAATATCTTCTGCTTTTTCTTTGTATTCCTCTGTTGTTATTCCTTGAGCCATTGGAGTGATGTATACATTTTCAAGTGCAGTTAATTCAGGAATTAGATTATATGATTGAAACACATAACCTAATTTCTTAAGTCTGAACTTGGTTCTTTTATCATCAGACAAATTAACAACATCTTCGTTATCAATTAAGATTTCTCCTTTTGTGGGAATATCCAATAAACCTAATTGATGAAGCAATGTACTTTTACCAGATCCACTTGGGCCCATAATTGCAACAAACTCTCCTTCTTTAATATTCAAACTGATATCCTTTAATGCATATGTTTTTATGGTCCCATTAAAGTAAACCCTTTCCAATTTTTTAGCGTTAATAATAATTTTTTTAGCCATTTTTATCCACCAAATATTGCATCAAGTATATTATCATCTGCTGCTTTCTTTGAAGGGAAAAACCCAGCGATTACAGAGGCAAAGATTAAAACAACAGAAGTAGTAATTAATCTCGTTGTTGTAAGCATAGGAACAACATCACCAATAGGCATGCTTAAAGGATATAGTGTTAAAAGCATCAGTAAGATCTGCATTACAATGTTACCAATGATAACTCCTACTACTCCATAAATAAATGATTGTAATACATACGATCCCAAAATGATTTGCTTTTTAATTCCTATTGCTTTTAGAATTCCAATCTGTTTTCTTTTATTTGTAACATTAATAAAAATAATAATATAAATTGTTGCAAAAGCGGTTAATAACCCAATAAATCCAGTGATTTGATTAGTTATCTGTAAACTACCAACAAACTGTTTTACAGCACCCATTTTAGTTTGCCAAGGATTGATTTGGTCACTTACCCCTAAGTCGATAATTTTTTGTTTATAATAATCTTCATTCCCTCTTTCAGGAAGTTTAATTAGAATCTTGCTTGCAACATCCCCTTTATCAAATATCTTATTATATTCATCATAATTAATTAAGATTTTATCATCACTAAATTTTGAACCTGTTTTAAAAATTCCTTTTATTTTATAATCCTCAGTATATCCATTACTAAAACTTAATTTAACAGTGTCTCCAACATTAACATTTAAACGTTTTTGTGTATCATCTTCTTTTGCATATGATTCTATAATGTCTGCCCCAATAATTAGTTCTTTACCATCTTTCTCCGAGAGATAACTTCCTTGGATGATATTATTATGAAAACTAGAAACTTTTAGTTCATCTGGTGGAGTTATAAAGAAGACAGGAACCCCCAATTCAGTGTTTTTATATGTAACTATTACACTCGACTCTAATCTTTTAGAAACTCCAACAACTCCCGGAATGCGTCTGATATTCTTAACAAGAAGGTCAGTATTTTCTAAATACAAATTATCCTTAGTAGGCTCTATCATTAAATGCCCAGTAAGACCTTCAATCATACCCTCTTCAAATTCATAGCCTAATCCATCAATGATGGCTGCAAAAAAAGTAATGGAAAGAAAGCTCATTGCCATTACAGCGATAATTACCAGAAAAGTAGATTTACTTTTAGCAATATTCTTATATGCTAAGAAAGCAATCACTTTAAGATCTTTTTTATCCATTTTCTGAACTGTATTTACCGTTTAATTTTCTGCTTAACCAAACCAAATAACTTATGGAAAGATTCTGGTTTCTTTTTGTAGTACAAGTATCCCCCTCCTACTAGAAATAACAAAAGCACTATTGTAATGGTTATAACTGTACTTGCGGGTCTTTTAACCTCTTTGTCAATTGTTGTTTCATAAGATTGGAAACCAAAATCATCATAATAAGAGATTCTTAATGAAGCGGTTTGCATTCCAACAGATTCTGGAGTGGCATCGAAATAAAAAGGAGAATCATCTCCTGCCTTTAATTGACCAACAAATGTTTTGTATATCTTCCCTTTTGAAGTAATTAATTCAATAGTTACTTTTTCTGCATTACCGGTACCAGTATTTTCTATAATACCTTCCATATGAATCTCATCTACAAGAGTAGGAGTAGTTGGTGTTATCTTTATACTCTGAAAACTAATATCTGCTCGGTTTAATACATTTACTCCTATATCAAAACTAGTATCATAAGTATTTCCTTGTTCATCAACATATTCTAAGTTAATGGGAAATTTATAAGTGTCTGGAACAAGGCTGTCTTTAACAATGAATTCAGTATTAAAAGAAACAGATTTATCAGGGCCGATTTCATTAATTAAATTAATATTTGAACCAAGCATTAAGATATTGTCTGATTGAGGAGTTATTTTGATATTTCTTGCTATGCCAGTTCCAATATTCTTAGCATAAAAGTTTATTGTAAATTTATCACCTGAAGAAATATTTGTTTCTGCCGCTCTTGTTTCTAAAATCAGATCTGGTTTACCAACAATTTTTATAGTTATAGGGTCAGCTGGTTTAATGATTATATCATCTCTGTAAATCTCAAAGTCTAAAGAATATAATCCTGATTTTGCATTCGCATCTACAATCAAGTAATAAGTGTTATCAATTGAGCAACCAACACACAATGTTCTTTTACTCTCAAAATTATTACTTTCTGTTTTAACAAAAAATGGATAATCAGCATTTAATTTTAAAGAAACCCCTTCAGCAATTTTTCCACCTTCATTAATAAGTCTTATCTTTACTGTAACATCTTGTCCCGGCTCTACTGGTTCAGGACTTACTTCTTCAGCAACAATCTTTATATTTGGAGAATCACTGGCATATGTATTGGCAGAGACTCCAAAAGTACTTAACAAGAATATTGATATTAACAATAGAATAAATGTTGTTGGATAATTTAGCTTCATTATAGTCACCTCAATTGATTATACCATGTTAGTGCAGATGAATATATAAATACTTTGTACCTAACATGGTTCTGCCGAAACCAGAAAGTTTGATAGACTTTATTACAAAAAAATTCTCAAAATACATTTTCTCTCACTAGAGTTTAAAAAATTGGTTCAAAATTTTGACCTGTATCCGGAATTGGACACTTGTGTCAAAAAGGTAAAGCGCCAGCGCCCGGATTTGAACCGGGATAGGCCGAAGCCAACAAGCTGTATGGTACAATCCTGAATTTCCAGGCTAACGCCCAAATTATTTTAAAAACTTGGATTGCGCAGTACCAGATTGTGCCACGCTGGCATAATTGTTCATATTAATGTGTTATTTATAAATTTAATGATTTCTTTAAGGTTTTTGTCTTCTTACTATGCCAAAAACCAACCTTATCAAAAAAGATTCTTCTTGCTTCTTTCTTGTTAATTGTTACAATAGTAACTAATGACCAATTTTGTTTCTTTGGTTGATAATAATAAACGCGGTTTTCAATACCCAAACTTAATAAGAGTTTAGAGATTGCTAACATACCATTCTTATTCACTGTTTGGATTCTAATAACATTATCATTAATATATGCTTCCGCAGAATAAAATGCCCTTAACCATGCTTCTTTTGCTCCTTCTATCGAAAATAGTTCCTCCGGCATAGACCACTCTTTGATTCCAAATTGAGAATGTTCTAATAAATCTTCAACGATCGCACGAGAAGTAATTCTCACATGATAAACATTATCCCGAATTCTAGTGGAAGGAACTCTATTGTATATTATTTTCATGTAATCATAATATGTTTTCATCATAAATTTATCATCAGGGAAAAAGTCAAGTTGATAATGATAATATGTTTTTACTTTTCTAACCTGAACACTTCCGTCTCCTGCAAGAAAACCACATAAAGCACTTCTTAGAAGCATAGAGTTTTCATCCTTAGAAAAATTAAGCTTTTGAAGAGAAATAAATTTTCTAGGAATAGTTTTCTGACAAGACATAATTATTCTTTCTAAAATAGATTTATAAGTTTTGTCCGCACTTGACCAGTGGGTTGTGAGACCTTTTGGTCAAATAACCTCCAGAAAAACCTTTTTGTTCTTCTCGCGGGTTGTGGCTAAGAAATAAAATATGGCGAAGGAGGGATTTGAGCCCTCAACCCCCACGTAACCCAATTAAGTATTAGTCATCGAGCATAAGCTCTCATAGCTCATTTATATATGAGCGTGGTGCTATAACCAGGTTAAGCTACTTCGCCAATCTGTTTGAAAAGAACAAGGTTATTATAAAAAGGTTGCTATTTTTTCTTTCAATTCTCCCATTTCTCCCTTACTTAACTTAGGTTCAAGAGGCTTACTTGGAATTTCAGGAAGGCCATCATCTGGTCTTCTAGGCAATAAATGGACATGTGCATGATCTACACCGATTCCTGCAACAATTTCTTCAACCCATTCAATATTAAAAGCTAGTTTTAACTTGTTAGCAATAAGTTTCACAGTCTTCATTAATGGAATGTAATCCTCGTCTTTCATATCCCATAACCAATGATAATGTTTCTTAGGAACTATTAACACATGACCTTTAACAAAAGGATTAATATCTAGAAAAGCAAAGCAATCAGAATCCTCATAAACCTTGTATGAAGGGATCTCTCCTTTTATGATTTTACAAAATATGCAGTCCGCCATAGATATAAAGAAAAAAGAAATAGTTTATTTAATTTTCTAATAAATCGAATAATAAGTCCATGTATGTAATCTTAAGGAATAAGGTAAAGATTCTAAAAACCCAACTTTACAGTTAATATGTTGCATCCACCAAACTCCATAAGATAGACTCCCTGCTGGAAGAAAATGACCACATCTGTAACTTTAATGGATATGGTAAAGATTCCAAAAACTCGTCTGACCGAACTAGTGTCTCTAACTTCTTTCTTTCATCAATAAAAGGAGTTACTAAATGTGAGTTTATTTGTTTGTCATAATCTTTTTTTTGAGAATCTGTCAATTTGGAAGTATACATGACAAAATGCACTCGATCAAAACCAAGTTTATGATCAATATAAGGGTCATAAACTAAATCTAAACTGCCATCACTATCCAGATCATGGCTCAAATATAGATCCATTTTAGGAGCAAACTTGGGTCCCATACATTGTGTTATTTTATCAAATTCATCTTTATTATTAATAGTTAAATATGATTCTTCACCTTCATGAATCTTTTCTGCTTCTTTTAATGGCACTAAATGCTCCATGATTTCATTTACACAGCTTTTTTTTGGAACATAAGAAGGAACATAAAGTTCTTGTTTAGCTAGTTCAGCGGGAGCTGGTGCTGGAGCTTCATTCTTAGGACATCCACCAAGCATTCCAGCCATTAAACCCACACACATTATTTTTGTTAAGTATTTCATATTTCATGACCTCATTTTAGTTTATTTCTTATTGTCACTACTTGGCAACCACTACAAACACTTAAGTACTCCCTCCCCCTTCGTGGGTACTATGGTGCCAGAAACAGAATTATTAAATATTGGACTGACAAAGAATGAGGTTAAAATATACCTTGCTTTGTTAAAAATAGGCAAATCACAGTCTGGCAGTTTAGTCAAAGAATCAAAGATTTCCAGTGGTAAGATTTATGAGACTCTAAATAAGTTAATAGACAAAGGATTAGTAGAATTTTCGGTAGAAAATGGGATTAAGAAATTTATTGCTTCAGATCCAGAATCTTTATTAATTTATATGAACGAACGTAAAGAAAAGATAATTCAACAAACTGAAAGCTTAGAAACATTGCTTCCAGATTTAAAAAAATTAAAACAATTGGAAGAAAATGAAGGCGTTTTTATGATTAAAGGGTTTAGGGGAATAAAACCTTTAGTTTATGATTTATTAGAAAAGTCTCATTCTGAAATTAAAGTTATGGGTGTCCGTTCATCTAAAGATAACAGATTTAACAATTTCTGGAAACATTGGCATCAAGAAAGGGTTAAACGGAAAAAGAAATGTAAATTATCATTTGTAGATAAAGGAACTTCTTATTGGAGATTTTACAAAGAACTTAAATTGACTGAGTGTAAATGTGTTCCTTCCATTAGCCCCTCAGCAATATTAATTATTGATTGGAACGTTTTAATTTTCTCATATGATAAAGAATTTACTTGTATCCATATTAATTCACATGATATTGCTAAATCGTTTAAGTCGTTTTTTGAAAGTTTATGGATAATTGGTAAAAGTTAATTCATAATAATTAAGAGAATTTATAAACTTTCTTACTATTTTACAGATATGATAACAGCAAGAACGCAAGTTAAGGAAATTCTTAAAGAGTCAGAATTAGGTATAGAAAACATGTCCGCCGACTTTATGGACCGTTTAGATCTGAGAGTTAAGGAACTAATTGTCAAGGCTGCAGAACGAGCTAAAGAGAATAATCGTAAAACAGTTATGGGCAGAGATGTATAAGAATAATGCATCTTAACCCTACTTCTTTACACTTAATTAACAATGTTTAAATACTTATAAGATATACTAAAACATACAAAATTGGAGGTGTTTAAATGGAAATAAAACCATTCATAACAGATAATTACCTAGTTCTAGAAGAGGAAGCAACCATTTCAGAGTTGATTGGAAAACTAAAACAATTTGAGAAACGAACTGCATTAATTTTTAGAAATAAAAAGTATATGGGATTAATTGAAAAAAAGAAACTTCTCAAATCAAGGATTGATACTAGTAAAGCTAAGTTAAAAAATTTTATTCAAAAAACACCAATTTTAAGCGAACATGCTGATTTGGTTGAAACTGCATATTTAATGTATCAAAATAATTTAGATTACATTCCAGTAGAAAGTGATAAAGAGATTATTGGAGTAATCAATGCATCAGACTTACTAAACTTAGCTAAGAATTTGGAAGAACTAAAAAAAACGTTAGTTGAAGATGTTAAATTAGTTAAACCAAAAAAAGTTAACAAAGATGATCCAATATCAACGGCAATGGCAATTATGTATAATGACAAAATTGATCATGTTCCATTGTATGATCAAGGTAAGTTGTATGGGATCATTACTTTTAAAGATATTTTGAGAGGTTATCTAAGTTGGTCCCCTAAAAGAGATGTTTCAGCTAAGTTTAATGCCCAGGTAAGTTCAACACAAGGAGAACTGCCAAAGATAGATCACCTTCCTGTAGAGAACTTTAGTACAACTGATAATTTAGAAACAATTTCATCTAAAGAAAGTTTGATAACTGCCCTAGCAACTATGTCTACTAAAGGAATTTCTGATTTGTTAGTAATGGAAGGAAATGAATTTCTTGGACTTTTGACAACTAAAAGTTTACTTAAGAAAATTGGTAGTACAAAAGTTCAAAAAAAGTTTGACATTAAATTTGTGGGGTTAAACAAAGTTAGACTACAATCTTATCAAAAGTACAACATTCAAAAGATTGCTAATAATGAAGCTATGAAACTGCAAAGGAAATTAAAGAATGACATGAACTTAACTATTCATCTTAAGAGTTATGATAAACAAGGTGGGGAACAAAAGTTTTCAGTTAATTTAAGAATAGACTTTCCAAGTCGTGTTATTACCAGTAGTCAGGAAGACTGGGACTTAGAAACTGCCTTAAGAAAAACTTTTAACAACGCTAAGAACACATTAGATAAAAAGTTTAAAAACTAATTTTATTTTTTCTTTCTTTTTTGTCACTACCTTTATATATGATCAGTGCGTTAATATTATTATGATAAATGCAAGAGTTGATTGCCCCTGGCTACTTTCTTAATATTTTCTTAGATTTATCTATCTTTAAAGTTTCTTGTGGATTCTGGCAGTAAGTTTACTTCTAAAAAATAGATTTGAATTTACAACGCATTACACCTAGACGGAGGAATATTAAAATGAAAACAACAACACAAAACCCACTTAAATTACAACCATTATCTGAAATAGTAGCAAGAACAAGCTTAGAATATAATCCAAATTATTGTCGGTGGTGTTTTAACTCCTGAATTAAAAGAACTAAATAAGAAAACATTCCTAGGAATTGGCTTTGGACAAGGAGGAGTTCCAATTGATGTATTGCCAATATACCTCTTAAATAGTTTTGTCGATGACTTTAGTCTATTAATAGTAGATGAATTCCTAGAATTAAATGGAGTAGCTAATGAAGAAGTAAAATATATGAAAAACCAACTATTAGATGTGTTGGAGAATCTTCATAGAGTCTACGGCTTTGATCCAGAAGTAATATCTTGTTCTACTTTTATGAAATCTGAAGATTACCTAAGAATATTTAGAGATGTTAAGGAACAAGTTTTCGAAAGCGAAGAATTATCATCAAGATTACTTGAAACTGTTCCTGAGGATAAAAGATCAATTCCTTCTGCAAAAGATTACCCAATACATGAACTTGCTTGTGTGAAATTTCTTTCCAGTTCCGGATTTTCTTTAAAACTTGGACCAACAAAAGAAAAAAAGTATGATGAAGTAATGCAAGATCTTGAATTTGATATTGATTTTGGATACATATTAGACGCCTATGCAATAGGAACAAAACATCCAGACAAAGTTGTACATTATATTCCCAGTTCAAGAGGTCCAAATCATGGACAAAGATTATTCTTTGGAATGAGTGAAAGAGAAGTTAAGACCAGAATTCAACAAGGAGGAGATTATGCAATGCAATACCTTTGTCAAATTGCTTCTGTTAGTGGACATATTCTTGGAGATAATCCTCCAACATTAGAAGAAGTAAAAGAGTTGTATGGTCGAAGGTTGAAGAAGAAAGCGATAAACCTGGTGATTGAAAGTATCATAAAACCCTATAATGCGGTGGTGAGAAGATGAAACCACTAAAAATTGGAATCTTGGGAGGAATTGGACCAGAAGCAACTGGCAAATTCTATCTGGAATTAATCAATAGATTACAAAAGGAAAAGTTAATTACACAAAATGCTGACTATCCCCAGATAATTGTTAATAGTATACCTGCAAAAGAACTGATCTTTGAAGAAATTAAAAATGAAGATTTGGAAGTGTACATAAAAGGACTTAAGGAACTAGATGCAATGCAAGTAGATTTTATTGTAATGGTTTGTAATACAATTCATTTGTTTCATGAAGAATTACAATCTAAGATCAATACACAAATAATTGATTTAAGAAAAGAAGTCTTCAAAGAATTGAAAAAGAGTAACATAAACCAAGTTACTATAATTGGGACACCAAATACAATTTCTCAAGGATTGTACAATTTTCCCAATATTCAATATTACAACCCAGATAAAAAGGATGTTGCAATTCTCAGTAAATCTATAAATAAATTTAATCAAGGAATTGATAAGGATAAAGAGAGAAAAATTGTTTTGGAGATTGTAAAAAGAAACATGACAAAGGGATCAGAAACTGTAATACTAGCTTGTACAGAATTTGCCACTATGCTAAATAAAGAAAATTTCCCAAAGATAAATACAATGGGTCTACTAGTAAATTGTGTGATTGATGAGTACAAAAAAGTAAAATGATCTTCACTATAATCAGAACATTTATAAAAACCCGCCAGAATTCTTTACCTACATGACTGAGTTGATTATTACTGAGAAACCAAGTGCTGCTGTTAAGGTTGCAGCTGCTCTAGCCGATGGTAAAGCAGAGAAAAAGAAAAATAAACAAGCAACTTATTACGAATTAACACATAATAAAAAACATATTATCGTTACTTCTGCTGTTGGACATCTATATGGACTAGTTGAAGCTAACAAAAAAGGCTGGACTTATCCAGTATTTGATATTAAGTGGGAAGCTTCCTACAAGAGCAATAAAAATTTGAAATATGTTAAAAATTATATTGATAACATTACAAAATTAGTGAAGACTGCTGATGAGATTACGATTGCATGCGATTATGATGTTGAAGGAGAAGTAATTGGCCTGAATGTTGTAAAATATGCATGTAAGAAGAAAGATGCTAATAGAATGAAGTTTTCTACTTTAACGAAACCAGATCTAATTGAAGCTTATGGTAAAAAAGTAAATCATTTAGATTGGGGACAAGCTAATGCGGGAGAAACTAGACATTATTTAGACTGGTATTATGGTATTAACTTATCAAGAGCATTAACAGGAAGTGTTAAAGCAGCAGGATCATTCAAAGTGATGTCTGCTGGTAGAGTACAAGGACCAGCATTAAAATTATTAGTAGATAGAGAAAGAGAAATTCAAGCGTTCAAACCAGAACCGTTCTGGCAAGTTCAATTAAATGGAACTTACAATAAAGAAGATGTAGAAGCTTGGCACACTGGTGACAAGATCTTTGACAAAAAGAAAGTTGAAAATATTATGAAAAATGTTAAAAGTCAGAAGGAAGCAAAGATAACTAAAATTAGTAGAACAAAAAGAAATCAAGCTCCTCCAAATCCATTTAACTTAACAAACTTACAATCAGAATCATATGGACAGTTTAAGATTACTCCTAAAGAAACTTTAGAGCATGCTCAAGCATTATATCTAGCAGGAGTAACTTCATATCCAAGAACATCTTCTCAGCAATTAGATCCAAAACTGGGATTTAAGAAAATATTTACAGATTTAACAAAACAACCAGAATACTCTGGAATGGCTAAAGAATTAATGAAAGGACCATTAGTTCCTAATAATGGTAAGAAAACTGATCCTGCCCATCCTGCTATTTATCCTACTGGACAAGTTCCGGGAGAATTAAAACCAAGAGAAAGAAAGATTTACGACTTAATTGTTAAAAGATTCTTAGCAACTTTTGCTAAACCAGCAGTTAGAGAAACAATGGAAGTAAAATTAGATGTAAACTCAGAACCATTTGTTGCTAAAGGAACAAGAACTGTTGAAGAGAACTGGCATGTTTATTATAAGCCATACGTAAAATTAGAAGAGATTACACTTCCCGATATGAAAGAAGGTGGAAAAGTTGACATTAAGAAAATCACTAAATTGGACAAGGAAACTCAACCACCAAACAGATTCAATCAAAGTTCTATTATTAAAGATTTAGAAAAAAGAAATTTAGGAACAAAGGCAACTCGTGCTGACATCTTAGACAGATTATTCCAAAGAGGATATGTTGAAGGTGTTAAGATTATAGTTACTAAATTAGGCATGGAAACTATTAATATTTTAGAAAAGTACGCACCAAGAATTGTTGATGAGAAGCTAACTGCAGATTTTGAAGCTGATATGGTTAAGATCCGTGAAGGAAAAGAAAAACAAGAAAATGTTTTAGAAAAAGCAAGAAAGTTCTTAACTAAGCTTCTTGCAGATTTTAAAAAGAAAGAAAAGGATATTGGTAAAGAGTTACTTGCTTCAGTAAGAGAAACTCAAGAAATTCAAAATTATGTTGGTCCTTGTCAGAAGTGTAAAGACGGACGTTTAATGATTAAGTTTGGAAAGTTTGGCAAGTTCATTGCTTGCGACAAATATCCTGATTGTGATGCTACTTTTAATCTTCCTGGTGGAGCATTAGTTAAGAATACAGAAGCAATTTGTGAAATTTGTAAACATCCAAAGATCCAAGTTATTAGAAAAGGTAAAAGACCACAAGAACTTTGTATTAATCCAGCTTGTTCTTCTAAGTTAGAGGAAGGAGTAACGATGGAAGAAGCTGCAAAGAAAAAAGAACCCCAGAAGATCGATAAAAAATGTCCTAAATGTAGTAAAGATTTAGTTCTAAGAAATGGATTTTATGGTCAATTTGTTGCTTGCCCTGGATTTCCTAAATGCAAGTATACTGAAAAAATTGGTCAGGTAGGAGATTCTCCAATAAAAGAAGAAGTTAAGAAAGTAAAGAAGAAAAAAGTAGTGAAAAAAAAAGCAGTTAAGAAAAAAGTAAATAAATAGTTACCACTAATTCTCAAGTCTGAAAAAGTTTATATAATCAAAGAGTTTAATTTTATATATGGGTGAAGCTAAGAAGATAAATGAGATTGAGAAGAATCTAGAGAATCTTAAGTTTGAGTTAGACCGGAGATTTAAGAAGTACCTGAAATCCTTAAAAGGTATTGTTAAGATTGATCCCATCAGAAGAAAGGAAAATCTGGAAGAATATGAAAATATAATTTCTGAAATTACTTCTTTTTTTGAATCTCTTGATAATAATATTAGTCATTCAATAAGGGAGGTTCAATTGTTGAGAATTTTTTCTGATAGTTGGGATAAAGGTATTTCTGTTAAGGAAATTACAAAAGTAAAAAATAGCATTAGTAAAATAACGCAAAAAGTAGGGACAGTTGTTGATAAACTCACAATCATATACGGAAATGAGATTGTGAGCAAAAAGGTATTAAATAAGATTGAAGAGGTTTCTTTTGATTTCGCCTTTTCTTGCGAAAAGTTAGTAACTTTAGTTGATAGATCGTATAACTTAGGAAAATCGATCAATAATCCTGTTGATAAAGGGCTACATGGAAGACAATTCCATAAACAGGTAAGGATTCATGGAGCTAAGCTGAATTTAACAGTTATACCAAGATTTAATATTGAAACAGACAAAATAGGGGAAAAAAAATTTAAAACATGTAAACTCGTAATGAAAGAAATAATTGATTATCATATAGATAATAATACAACCTATAGCAAGCAATTTGCAAAAGTAAGAGACAGTTCAAATGCTGAGATTGGAACTCAGTGGTCGGAAACAATTGGTAATCTACTGATTACAATTTTTAGAAGAAATCCTATTCTCGTTCGTAGTAATCATATAAACCTTAGGGTTATTCTCATTCGTCAAAAACTTGCGCCAGGTAAAAACAGTTTCATTCTAGGTCAGTGTCACTCTAATTCTACCGCAAGTGATATACTTATGTATTTACCTCTAGATTTAAATTTAGTTTATATAGGTTTATTTGGTAAAATGATGTTAAAAGAATATTTTGGAAAGAGATGGTATGGCAACCTAATTCATGAACTTACTCATGCACTTGATTCTAAAATGGCAAGGGGATCGAAGACATCAAGCTTTCTTGAGAAAATGGGGCTTCCCAATGCAAACTGGAAGGTTAAAAAGTGGGCAAATTTTCTTAGCTCGACCAGAAGAGAAGGTCTTGCTGAAATTCATAAGTGTATCTTACCAAATCATCAACATCAGGATAAGGCAGGTTCGGCCCGAACTTTCTTTTTTTTGGCACTCAAGGATTTAAGAATCAATAGAAAAAATTATGAACCTATTTTTGCCAATATTGAGAATTTTTCGGACATCGAACGTAATATGAAACGGGCAGGAGGAAATTTTTATTTTGAGTATGCTATGGGAGAGTACATTTTTATGATTATTTTTTTAGCAAAGATGAAACAAAAAGCACAAATTTCTTTTGTTCCAAACGCCAGAGGGATTGAGAATATTTTCAAGCAGGAAATTGGAGTCACAGGTATAGCTAAAGAGAAGGGCTGGCAGAAGCTAAAGAAGAAGGAATTTGCCGAGAATTTCTTGACAAATGGTAATCTAAAAAATCTTATTGTGTTAATCGATGGAAAATATCAAAACAAAGTCAATGAGGTATTGGTTATGATTAATCTTATGGATGTTCCAGAAATGCTCAAAGCTTACAAAAAAGCATGTAAGAAACTAAAAATTAAACAGGAATTCTTCAGAAGAGATCAATTTGATGTTAAGGATGATGAAGTAAAAGAGTTCCTTAACAAGCTTCTTTAAAGTATCTTCTAACACCTTCTCCAAGATTAATTCCCATATTTACAACAAATAGAGCATGTACCAAAGGATAAATGTTCATGAAAACTGTTTTAGTTGATTGATCAACAAAATTTGTTCCTAGAAAGTTATCTGATAATTGTCCAACAATTTCTACTAAACCATAATGTGCAACACCTGAAGCTAGGGCAGCTGCAATTCCTCCTCTAATTGGATGTTCAGAAGCATTAGATAATTTAAGTGCTGGTTTAATTGCATATTTTACAATTGGATTATAATCATTAGAAAATATTTTAATCGCCTACCTTTCCAATCCAAAGAAATCTATTGCTTCCTGTGGATCAATTCTTACGTAACTTCCAATTCCGCCAAAGAAGTGATGTTGTTTTACTAAATGTAAACCAAAGTCTGAGAATTTGAATGTAGTATTATCTTTTACTCTTGTAACATCATAGAACTTAATTCCGTGATATGTGTCTGGAGACGAGTCCGTTGGACTAGTAAATGGACATTTTACTTTTCCCAAAACAGGAGGGGAAGCAACGCTAAACTCAGAACATATTCTGTATCCTTGCATCTGTTCATCAAATCCTTGTTGAACTCCATCATTTTCTCTTAAACGCATAATTTCATAAAATCCATCTCGACAGTTTTCTAATTCTTTAACAATATTTCCAACAGACGTTCTGTCTCTAGCTATAGTAGTTAAATCTTCAACAACCCTTGTAACTAAAGATTCACTCTCTAAAACCGGACTTACTAAACTTGAAGGCCCTAACTCAGTTGGGTCTCGCATTCTTCTTTCTATTAAAACTAAATCTTCTGTAGAATAAAGTTGTACTTGCCGTTCTCCATTAATTGGTATCCATGTTCTTCCTGTCATCTATAATGATAGAAAGAGTATTACTTTATAAATTTTACTAGAATTAATCATTATGTAGTAACAAATCAAGAAGAATAGAATTTATATAACAATAACAATTCCAGTTCCAAATGGTAAATGAAAACATTATCAAAACAGTTCTTAATAAGATACTCAACTTAAAGAAAGAAGAAAAATTCTTAATAATCACAGACAATATTAAGAGACATTTGGCGGAAGAGTTCTTCATTTATTCTGTTAGTAATGGTTACAAAGTTAAGTTTACACTAATTTCAGAACTTAAACAGAATGGAGAAGAACCTTCAAGAGATGTTGCTAAAGAGATGTTACACAGTGATGTTATTTTAATTATAACTAACAAATCTCTTTCACACACAGAAGCAAGAAGAAAAGCTACAGAAAAGGGAGCAAGGATTATTTCCGCCCCAGGAATTACTAAAGAAATTTTAGAAAGATGTGTAGACATTGATTATGACAAATTGATTGAAACACACAAATGGCTAAGGCCAATAATTGTTAACTCCAAACAAATTAAAGTTACAAGTAAACTTGGAACAGATATAACTTTCTCAACACAGAACACACATGGTTATGCTGAACATTTATTAAAACATGATAAAGGTGCATTTGGCAATTTACCAAGTGGAGAAGTAGACTCAGGAGTCATTAATGCTAATGGCAAGATTTTCATTGATGGCAGCATGGCAAGTGTAGGATTACTAAAAGAACCGATTGAATTAAAAGTTGTTAATAATCAAGCAGAAATAGTCTATGATAACGAAGATTCAATTAAGTTAAAAGAAGTTTTAGATACAATTGGCCAGAACGCTTATCTAATTGCTGAGTTTGGGATTGGAACTAATTCAAATGCAAAGCTATCTGGAATTGTTTTAGAAGATGAGAAAGTTCTCGGCACTGTACATTTTGCTTTAGGAAATGATTTAAGTTATGGTGGGGAAAATGATGTCCCATTACATTTAGATGGAATTGTTAAAGAACCTACAATAATTGTTGATAAGAAAATTGTAATGGAGAACGGGAAGTTTATTAAATAAAACTAAGTTATAATTAATATGGCATTACAAGCAAAAGAGTTACATCAGAAATTAAAGTTTAAATGTAAACAATGTGGGAAGTGTTGTGATTCAACTATAATTCAATTAGCCCCCTATGATATTAAGAATATTTGTTCTGCTTTGAAGATTAACACTAAAGAGTTTCATGAGAAGTATTCAATGTTCCGCCCGTTTGATGAAATTCCAAGATGTTATTTACGTAACAGACCAAAATGTCCATTTAAAGTAGATAATAATTGTACCATTTATTTAAGTCGACCATTAAGATGTAGATTGTTTCCACTAGGTAGAGTTTATCCCGATGATCCAACTGAAGATCCTTTTATTGTTCTTCCAGAAGAGAAGTGTATTGGCTTTGATACTGGAAAGAAACAAAGAATATCTGAATGGCTTGAAGAACAGTTAGTCTTTGATTTAGATAAAGAAAGTTCTGAGTGGAATAAATTTTTAATTAAACTAAAAGACAACCCAATTATTAAGAAAGAAGGTTTTAAAGAAATGTTTAAAGAAACGTTTTATAACTTTGATAATGTTGATGTTTCTATGGAAGAATTATCTGATAAGTTTGAATTAAAAACCATCTAAGCTAGTTTGTTCCTTCAGTTTCTTAGCTTTAACTTTTCTAGAAATCTGATCATCTCTTTCTAAGTCTAATTGAATTTCTTCTGCACGAGCTAAAACTTCTTTAGGTAATCCAGCTAACTTTGCAACGTGAACACCATACGACTGGTCAGTACCACCAGAAATCAGTTTATGTAAAAATACAATTTCACCATAATCTTCCTTAACCGCAATATTATAATTGTTAATTTTTTCAAACTTATCAGATAATTTATTCATAACATGGTAATGTGTAGAAAACATTGTCCTGCCTTTAATCCGATTGTAAATATGTTCTGCAACGCTCCAAGCAATTGAAACCCCATCAAATGTTGAAGTTCCTCGACCAATTTCATCTAAGATAATTAAACTAGAAGCAGTAGCATTGTTTAAGATTGAAGCAGTTTCATTCATCTCTACCATAAATGTACTTTGACCAGAAGAAAGGTCATCATAAGCACCAACTCGAGTAAAAATTCTATCTACAATTCCAAGAACAGCTTCTTCTGCAGGAACGTAAGAACCAATTTGTGCCATTAAACAAATTAATGCTACTTGCCGCATTACCGTCGATTTTCCAGACATGTTCGGTCCAGTGATAATCATCATTTCTCCATCTTCAATAATAATGTCATTAGAAACAAATCTAGATTCTAATTGCTCAACAACAGGATGTCGAGAATTTCTTAACTGAATAACTTTCTCATCAACAAACTCTGGCTTGCAGTAATTACTTTCCATGGCAACTTTAGCAAAGGAACATAAAACATCTAAAACTGAAATTTTACGGGCAGAATCTTGTACTTCCAAAGTAGATTTAGAAATTTCTTTAATAATCTCTTGAAATAAATTATACTCTAACTCAACAATCTTTTCTTGTGCTCCTAAAATTTTCTCTTCTTCTTTCTTAAGTTCTTCAGTAATATATCTTTCAGAATTTGCAGTTGTTTGCTTACGGATATAATCTTGAGGAACTAAATGTAAGTTCTTCTTTGTAACTTCAATAAAATAACCAAACACTCTTGTAAAACCAATTTTTAAAGTAGAGATTCCAGTTTTCTCCTTCTCTCGGTCTTCTAACTCGCGTAAGAACTTCTTAGAGTTTGTTTTAATATCAACCAGTTCTGCTAACTCTGCATTATACTCTGGATTAATCATTCCCCCATCACGAATAATAATAGGAGAATCTTCTTTAATTGCAGAACCAATTAAACTTGAAACTTCTCTTAACTCATTCATCTGAGAAACTGATTGTAATAATTCTGATTCGCTTCCTTCTAGCTTTTCCTTTATCAAAGGAATTTTACTCAAAGAAACTTTTAACGCTAATAAATCGCGAGGGTTAGCATTACCATAATTTACCCGAGAAATCAATCTTTCTAAGTCGTAAACTTCTTTTAACAACTCAATAATTTCTTCTCTTCTAATTACACTTTTATTAAGATTTTCTAACGCAGCTAATCGTTTATTAATCGCTTCTTTGTTTAACAAAGGTTCTTTAATCCATTTCTTTAACAATCTTGAGCCCATTGATGTTGTTGTTCTATCTAAAACTGATAACAAAGAACCACGAGAAGAATTGTCTTTAATATTACTTAACAATTCTAAATTTCTTAAAGTAGAAGAATCTAATAACATTTTATTTCTACTACTTAATGCAGAAATTTTCTTAATATGACTTAACGAATTTTTTTGAGTTGTAATTAGATATTGCATTAATGCCCCTGAGACTGAAACATTTAATTTCTTATCTTCTAGTCCAAAAGAATCTAATGAACTAATATTAAAATGTTTAAGCAATATTCCCTTAGCATTGTCAAACTTAAAGTAATAGTCTTCTAATGAATTGATGTAAGAACCAAATGATTTAATTTTATCAATAAGTTCAGAATTAACCATTAAGCTTTCTGGAAGGATACACTCACTTGGATTTAAACGAACCAACTCTGAATGTAATACGGCTAAATTATCCACTTTAGTTGTAAAAAATTCTCCTGTAGACATATCACAAAAAGCTAAAGCAAATTCATCGTTTAAACAAGTTAAAGCTAAGATGTAATTATTTTCATTCTCATTTAACATTGAAGAATCAATTAGGGTTCCAGGAGTTACAATTCTTACTAATCCTCTTTTCACTAATCCCTTAGCTTTCTTAGGATCTTCTAACTGTTCAACAATCGCTACCTTGTAACCCTTCTTAACTAATCTGGCTAAATATGTTTCTAAAGCATGATAAGGAATTCCTGCTAAAGGTGCACGCTTTTCACCTTGTCCTCTAGCTGTAAGAGTAATTTCTAATTCTCTTGCTGCAGTTACAGCATCTTCATAAAACATTTCAAAGAAATCGCCCATTCTAAGCATAATTAAACAATCTGAATTATCTTTCTTAATATCTCTATACTGTCGCATACCCGGTGTTAAATTGTGCTCTTCCACATCCAAAATACTTTTTTCTGCCACCTTACTTTAGCAATAGAAGAGTTATATAAATATTATTGTAATTAGGAGAGTTACTATTACTGAATGACAAATAAAGGAAAAGTTTATAAGTGTAGAACTACAATAATAAGTATATGGGTGCACCCTCAACAAACACTTCTGGAACTAGTTTAACAGATTTAATACTGGGAAGAATGAACCAAGACCTTCCAGATGAATATTTAGGAATAACTCAAGAATTGTTTAGGAATACCATTAGATTAGGAGAAGAAGGGCTTAGACAAATATTTCAAAGTTCAACAAGACCTTTGTTAAGAACAGATGCTCCGATTATTTTACCATTTAGTAATTATCATGACTTCTTAGAAATGATTTATAGACAAAGAGCTCCTAGTGTTGACAAGTTTGTTCGTAATCAGGGAACAAAAGAAGATCAAAGACATTATAAACAATTTAATCAGCTTTTTCCAAAAAAAGGTAATCCTGAGAATGTAGGATTTCAAGACTGGTTACAAAAGCGTTCCGCATTTATAGAGGTTGCTTATGTTCATGGGGACAAAGCTCGTCCATCACATATGATTGTTGTTAGAAGAAAAGATACCGCTAGAATGTTTTATAAAATGGCGGAAAGAAAAATTAGAGCTGAGTCAAGAGGATTAACAAAACCACTTGCACTAAATGATGTTTTTGGAATTAAAATAGTTGCTCAAAACATTGAAGATGCAAGAGCATTAGTCTATGATAAAAGTGGTCTTTATCATACTCTTATGCGTTATGGTCTAGTTGCAGACACAGAAAAAGAATCATTAATGGTTAAAGGATGTGAAGTGGGAGAACAACTTCCCGGAATTGATAATCATTATGATTCTGATCATGGAAAGGATCACTTAATTCAAATTGGTGCTCATAGTACATTAGGTTTTGGCCGTTTTGAAATTGCTGTTACTGATGCTGCTTACTTTTTAGTAGATGAAATGGAACATCTAGAATATAGAAGAAAACAAGAAAATATTAGAAAAAGATGGCCCAAAGACCAAATAATCAGGTTTGATGAACACGTAGCAAGATCTCAACCCTTAGATTTATTGCTTGAACCAGAAAGAAAACGACCTTTAGTTCCAGGACAATTCTTCCCAGGAGAAAAAGAGAAATATGATGCAAGAATGGCAGCATAAACAGAAAGAAGAAATTCTAAAGATCATTAACCAAAACAAGTTCTTCAATTCTTGCAGTCTGTTTAAAACTTAACGCTTGATCCAAATGATCAGGCATTCTATAACCCATATCCATACCATTAAGAAACATTTTAGCAACTTCACGCACTAAAGGATCATAAATAAAATGGTTATGCTTAATCCCAGGAATACAAAGATTGGTTATGTTACTTTGTTCAGGCAGAAGGGCATGAGTATAAGGCTTGATGAACTCATCTCCATCACTATAAAGATTTAAGATTGGAGCATCTTCAGGCAACCCTTTATTTCTAAAATCAGCTAAAACTGGACTTGTAGTTTTAAATTTCCTAACATCAATTGAAGGTAAGAGTAAAGAAGGAGGAAATATAATAGGCAACAATAAAAGAGGCAACCAATATTTGTCTGCCATCTCAGATCCATGATAAGGAACCGCCATAGTTAAGATTCTATCAAACAATTCCGGTCTCTGTTGATAAGCGTGCAAACCGATTAAAGCTCCAAAACTATGTGCTAAAAAATGTACATCCTCACCTGCATTTTTAGCATCTTCAATTTTTGGTAAAAGTCTACCTGATAAGTCTGAAAGATTACCAGAAAAGTCATATTGATGAGAATTTATACCCCACGGTGGAGGAAAAGCCTGACCTAAATATTTCATTGAAGCTGCTCCAGTTAGAAAACCATGACGAGAAAATAATTTTGGATTCCCTTCACGATGATAATCTTTTTCTGGCAAACGATCCATTAAAGCTTTAACTAAATCAATTGGAACCTTATTCCTAAGAACTCTTTTAATAAATTCGGGATAATCACGTGTTAATAAGTTTCCCACACTAGGCACTGAAGAACTTAACCCTTCTAAAACACCTCTTGCATCAGCAAAGTAACCATCTAAATGAGGGTTAATTTCTTCTCTTCTAAAACGACTGGTCATCAATACAATAGAAACAAAATAAGTTTATAAGAATATAGAAACAAAAGAATAACTATCCTTTCTTAAATGAACCAGCAATGTCAATTAAATCAACTTGACCTAAGAGGACTCCTCGGCAGCAATACCTTTCTAATCCTAAAGAATCCATTACTTTCTTAGCTTCTTCACCTTTCTCAACCCTTTCTTTGTATTCTTCGTAAAGGTGTGCTACTGGTTTTCCACATGAAAAGCATCTTATTGGGATTATCATTGTTCAACCTCGGAACAATGATTGCTCAAAAATGGATGGATTTTTGTTGTTATCATTTTATTTTTATCTACATGTATGATTTTTGTCTCTTAGCTCTAGCTTTAGAGTCGTTTGGTTTACAAACTTCTTTTCTTCTTACATCTGCAACTAATAACAGTCTGTCATAATCGTCAAAAACCTTTTTTAATTTGTCATCAAATACAACTAATGCTCTAGCAATCGCTAAACGAATTGCATCAGCTTGACCATTAACTCCGCCACCATTAACACTAACTGAAACATCAATTTTCTTAATAACATCTTCTGCCAGTACTAAAGGCTCAGAAATTCTTAATCTACTCATATGGTTACTAAAGTTATCTAATAACTGACCATTAATTTTAATTACACCCTTCCCAGCTTTAATAGTAGAACGTGCTACTGCTTCTTTTCTTGCGCCGGATGCTTGAACAATTTTAGTATTAGCCATTTTATTCTTTTCCACCTAATGCTTTACAGATTTTGCCGATTGTAATATATTTTAATGTAGGCAACTTCTGAACTGAGTGTTTTTCAACAGTAATCATTTTTTCGTTTGCTAAAGGTTCAGGAACTCCAATAAAACACATAACTCTTTTGAAAGCTTCCTTTCCACGAGCTTGTTTCCAAGGTACCATTCCTCTGATAGTTCTTCTTACACATCGATCAGGCATTCTAGTGAATTTTGCACTTTTTAAAGGGTATCCTTTCCGATCCCTTTTTGTTTTTTCGTTAGCAACAACCTTTACCTTATCACCACTAACAACAACATTTTCACAATTTACAACATTAACTGTTTCTCCCAAAAGAATATCTTTAGCAACTAAAGCAGCTAATCTTCCAAGTACCATTCCTTCACCGTTGTAAACTTTCATTATCCTAATATCCTCACTTTCTTTCCCTCAGGATTGCTTTTTAGTAATTCTGCAATACTCATTACCTTTCCTTTAGATTCTTCAATCTTTTTTCTTGCTTCAGTTGAAAATGTAAGTGCTGCAACATCAACTTTCTTAGATAATTCGCCAACACTCAAAACTTTTCCAGGAACAATGATCATTTCTCCGTCTCTTGCTGCCTTATTAATTTTGTAAATATTAACTGTTCTTCTTTGTCTGCTTGGCTTTTTCAGATCTTTAACTATTCGTCTCCAGAAATTGCTTTCTCTAGCTTTAAGTTCTAGATCTTCCAATAACTTTTGTACCTGATAGTTTGATGGCCCTGTTCGTTTCATCTTAAATCTGTTTCTCCAGCTCTGTAATCTTACCACTTAAAATATCCGCGGCCTTAACTAGTATTTCTTTACAACTTAATTGTCCCCATGATTCTAAATTAAACAAATAATTTCCAGTGTCTTCAATTAAAATTGCTTTATCTAACTCAGCACACTTATCACATAGTAAACAGTCATATAAGTTATCTTTATTTATTGATAATTTTCCAGCCTTAACATCAAATACTTTAACAGCACATGAGTCGGCAATTAATTGCGCATCTTTAACTGCGCCAATTTTAATGGAAGGTTCTTTTTTATAGAATGCCAAGCCAGGAATCCATTTTGCATGATCTTTTCCTCGGCCCATAACTGCAGTCATGTTAATATCAACTTTTTGTTTAGCTAATAACTTAACAATAGGCATTTTTGGATAAGCAAATGTACATCTTGGATCAGTACTTTCAGCATCTTCGCAGTAAACATAACCGTTTCTACCACATTTAAGATTGATTTTTAATTCACACTTAGCACAACCTTCTCCGCCGCACTTGCATTCATCTTTTAGATCGTAACTTTTTAAATCTGTTTTTAAAGGACATAATCCTAATCTTAATCCTACCATTTCATCATAAAGGGCAGAGTTATTATCTCTAATTTCTAAGTCTTCAATAGCTAGAACAGGAACTTCTTCAGTAATAAGTCTTCTAATAGTGTTAGTAAAAACTTCATCACTACCTTTAATTAAGAAAGATAACTTATTTTTCTTCTTTTCCTCTCTAATCTTTTCTAGCTTCATTATACTCTCCGTCCCCTTCTACCACCTTTAGCTCTACAGCCGTTGTGTGGTTCAGGTGTAACTTCTTCAATTTTTCCAATCCTTAATCCAATTCTGGATAAAGCCCGAATAGTCGCTTGTGCTCCAGGTCCTGGGTTTTTTGGTCCGTTATGACCACCCTTACCTCTAACTTTAATATATAATCCTTGAATGCCTTTCTCTTTAGCAATTTCTGCAACTTTCTTAGCAGCTGCCATTGCTGCAGTTGGAGAACTTTCTAAACGGTCTGCTTTAACAACTTGACCACCAGAAGCTCTTGCTAAAGTTTCAGTTCCAGTAATATCTGTAATTGTAATAATAGTGTTATTATAACTTGAATAAATATGGGCAATTCCCCATCTTAAATTAGTAGGATGTCTGATATCTCTTTGTTGATATTCTCTTCTTCTACCGCCCTTATTATCTCTTGAATTTGAAGGTTTCATTCTTTAATTTCCTCCTTTTTTTCTTCTTTAGGAGTTTCAGTTTTTACTTCTTCAGGTTTAGTTTCTTCTGCTTTTACTTCAGCCACCTTTTCCTTAACTTCTTCTTTAGTTTCAGTTTTAGGTTCTTCTGCTTTTACTTCTTCTTTCACTTCTTCTTTCTTCTCTTCTTTTTTAGCAGGATCTGCCTTTTCTTTAGCAATAACTTTTTTATCTTTAACGGGCTTTTTTTCTTCTTTAGTTTCCGCCTTTTCTTCCTTAACTTCAGCTTCTTCTGGAACAGCTTGAACTCTTTCAGGATGATTTTCGTCAAATAAAGAAGATTTGTCTTTAAATCTTAATTTTGCCTCTTCTTCAACTGAAAGTAAATAACTAGGAGAAGTAATGTCTTTTCCGTCTAAAGTAACGTGTCTGTGAACAATAAATTGTCTCGCTTGTTTCATGGATCTTGCTAATCCTTTTTTATAAACAACACTTTGAATTCTTCTATTAAGAACATCTTGGATAGTTAAACTTAAAACTTGGTCTAACTCAGCTGCTGTTGAAAGTAAACCTAATCGACTTAATTTATCCATCATTTGCTTCTTTTCAAGTTCTCCTTGTTTAGAAGTGTTTGCAATTAACTGTTTTGCAATATCTTTATATTTTTTTAAGAATGAATCTGCAATAAGAACTTCTTTTCTAATATTAAGACCGTACTCTCTTCTTATTCCCTTAGCTCGATCAATATCGCTCTTATTCCAAGGATGTGCTGGAGTAGAATACTTTTTTCTTAATTTTTTAGGATCTCCCATTATTTAATACCTTATTTCTTTTTAGCTGGTGCAACTTTCTTTCTAACACCAACAACTTTTCCTTTACTTTTTCTAAAGTTGCTTCGAGTTCTTTGTCCCCTTACAGGAAGACCTTTTTGATGTCTTGCTCCACGTAAGCATTTGATTTTCTTTAATCTTTTAAGATCGTTTTCTTTAGTAAAATTTAGTGTACCAGTAATTAAATGTTTATCTTCACCGCTGTCATAATCTTTTCTTCGGTTACCCAACCATTCAGGAATACCACTTTCAATCGGTGTATTTGCAACTTTATTTAAACTAACAACTTCCTCATCAGTTAAATGTCCAGCTTTCTTATTTCTATCAACTTTGGATAATTTACAAATAATGTCTGCTAGAATTGCTCCAATACCTTTGATTTTGGTTAAAGCTACTTTAACTTGCTTTCCACCAGGAACGTCAACATTGGCGATACGCACAATGTGTTTATAATTCTCTCGTTGTTTTTCAGATTGTTTCTCAGCCATTTTATGATTTTTGTCTAGAATTCACACATATTAGCCCTATTGACCTAAGGTCACGCGTGAACTCGGACTTGAATATTGATTTAATTAGCAGGTTGTTTATAAAGCTTGTGGTTAAACCCGCTCGAAGTTAATTATTTCCTTCAACTTTCTTCTTAATCTGATCATCATTCTCAACATTTGTTTCCTTCATCTTCTCTTCTTCTTTTACTTTAGCTTCTTTTCTAACTTGAGCTTTCTCTTTTGCTTCTTCTCTAACCTTCTTTCTCTCAGCTTTAGCATCTTCTTTCTCCTGTAACTCTTTTTGCTTAAGATGTGTTTTCCATCGGATTAAAGTATAGTTAACAGGATTTCTAAGACGACTACAAAGAGGATCAGGATGACATACCCCTAGATCTTTATAATAACCGTCGTTGTTACAATTGGGAGGAAGTTTCTCGCCAACTTTAAAATGCTTTAACTGACTAATAATATAATTGTCTCTTAACCCCTCTTTATTCTTGTCCTTATTCCAAGCCAAAAGATAACTTTTAATTTCATCCATATTCCAACCAATCTTCCCTAAGAAGTTAGACAAAATAAATACTCCTCGCTTCTTACCATCTTCCACGCCGTTAGTAAGAATTTGTTTAATACATGGCGGAAAAAAATCTTCTTTAATTGGACTTTCAATCTTAATTTCTTCAAAACCTTCAGGAGTGCCAACTTTTCGTTCTTCTGAAATCTTAACTTCATAATCCCAAGCACTAAGTAAAAGTTGATCTCCACTAACTTCAACGTCCCGATCTAAAAATTTAAACATTGGAATTAATAGTTTATCTGGATTAGCCATTTCTTTTTCAAAGTCCATTACTTTATCAGGATCTATTGGCAAACTAACTAAACCAGACTTCTCATGAAAAGAGTAAGGCATTCTGTAAAGATGCCGAGAAGAAATTAAAATAGTATCAACTTCAATTATTGTTAAGGGATCAAAAATAGCAGTATAATTGTTTGAACCACAAGGACATAATGCTCGAGAAATGTCCATCTTTTCCATTAATATAGAACATTTTTCACACTTGATAAAATTTCCACCAGTTTTAATTCTGTTCTCACATTTTGGACAGACGAATTCAGTTAATTCTTCATCTTTAACTTTAACTTTCTTTTTACAACCGTCACATCTGTTAATTAAGAATTCTTGTCCTTCAAATTTTTGTTTAAGTTCATTAAGGCTAAAGGAATAAGTTTTATCAAAGAAAATTTTATTATTCTTAACTTCAACATAATTATTAGTTATTGTTCCAAGTAAATATTGAGCGATTTTCTTTGGCCCTTCTGGAAACAGATCTTTAGTTTTCTTTCCAACAATCTCTGAAGGAAACGCTTCAAACGGAACTCCTATATGGAAACCTTTATTTCCAGAGAACTTACAAGAAATTCCTTTAACACCATTTTCTTTTAACGCTTTAATGAATAAATGTGCAGTTAACTTTGAAAGTTCCCAATCAGGACAATCTATATCCAAAACTAAGTCCCATCCTTCTCTTAATTCATCCAACTCTTTTCGTTTCAAATCAGAGTTTAAAAGTAAAGGACTCTCCCAAACTTCTTCTGAAGAATGAAAAGAAGTTGCTCCTTTTTTAACAAGTTCCAAAACATCCCTTGGATACATTAAAACGTCTGGCCTCTTACCAAATTTACCAATACCATACATTACACTTACTTCTTTGTTTAGAGCATGTTCTAGAATAGCTTCTTGTATGTCTTGCCGTTTATAAAACCTTAAACACGCCCCTTTATCTAACATATAACTCTGTGAAGAGAACTAGTATAAATTAATTTTGTAATAAGAAAAGAATAATTAAAACTTACTTGCTTCTTTCTTGAAGTCTTCAGTTTTCTTTTTAAGAGATTTTAAAGCACTTTTAAGAGCTTTTCTTGGTTCTACCCCTTTAGTTTCAATTTGAAACTTAGGTGTTCCAACCAAAGGATGATCAATATCATAAACAGAGATCTCTACTCCCTTAGTTTCTTCTAATTCTTTCCTAAGAGCGTTACAGAAAGTGTGAGTTTCTTCTGTTAATTCAAAAATAAGCTTGGTTTTAGATTCCTCAATAACTTTAAATTCCATTTTAACCATAATTTAACTATGTCGTTTATAAAGATTGCGGTAAATGTTACAATTGTGTATATTAACACATTGGCTTGGGTTTATTCAAATCAGTAGTTTCCTTTTTTGTCCATCCCTCTCGCTCTAACCTTGTATCAATATTCCGAATAGTGTCCCACACTTTATCCCCCCAAATATGTTCTGCGTCCTTAAAATTTTCTAAGATTTGGATAAAAGCTCCAGGATTAGAAAAAGTTAACACTCTAACCTGAGGATCTCCATTATCATCAATATAGTTCAGATTAATTTGGGCATTAAACTTTCTTGTAGCAGGATCATAGTTCCACTTAAAATCGTGAGTCTTAGAATTAATAGGAGCATTTGAAAACTCTGTCAATCTCAAATTATTATCCCTTAATTCAGTTCTTCGTGAAATTTCTTGTTTTGAAAGGTGTCTAGACGCTAAGTAAGAAACTTCATCACTAACTGGAGGGACTTCTGCTGGGACTATACCCAATTTAGCAAAAGCTGCTGCACTAGACTCTGTTAAAGCACCTTCTTCATCACTATCGAGAATGCCTTTAGTTTTTTCACGCGAATAATAATATGTTGAATCTTCTAATCCTTCTGCTTCCGCTTCACTAGTTGTAAGAGTATCAACCCCACCTTCAGAAAGACCTGCCCCTTCAGGAGCATCATAACCCACATCTACAGGTGGTAATTCTTCATCGAGAGTATTAAGTTCTTCAACAGTATCAAGTTCTCCTGCTAATTCCCTTTGCAGATATGAGGAATCTGTTTTTATTCTTTCAAAAAACATTTTTTCATTTTCATCTAGAGAAACCCACTTTTTCTTTTCTGAATCATACATTTGTATTCTACCACTAGGAGGCCGAGCATAAAGTATTAATTCTCCACTACCTTCTTCACTTTCTACTTTCCGATATGTCCAGCCACTTTTTCCCGCGTCGATTGGCTTCCAATCCCCCACGGGTGCTTGATCATACTTCTCTTCATCACTACCAAAACTTACTGGTTCTGAAGGTCCCACTTCACTCCAACTACCCCCATAATGTTGACGTTGAATAACCCCATCTTCACCATCTTTAGCTTTTGCATAAAGGTAAAACCCCCCATCTTCATCTTCATGTTTCATATATACATATCCTTCTTTTCCACTTGGAATTTCAGCCCATTTATCCTCTGGAGCTTCATAAAATTTTTGAGATCCAAGTTCAGTGTGATAAGTTTTAACATCAGTATAATAAGCTTGAAGTTCAGACTCACTCTCGAATGATCCCTCAAACACTAATCCACTCACATCATCATCATCACTTAAAGCAATCAAAGAGAGTATTCCATTTTTTACACTAGTTTTAAATGTTTTTTTTCCAACTTTAACAATCCATTTATTGCCTATCACACCAACCACACGCCCTCCAGCCCAAGCTTTTGCTCCTTCAACAAAGCCCCTAATAACTTTCTGGTCTGCAATTTTCTTAGCTGTGGTGGGAAGTCCCAAAGTAACAACACCTGCAACGAAAGTTGCTCCAGCGCCTTCAAGATCACCTTCTGCAAGTTCTTTTGTAGTAGCATAACCAACTTTAAAAATAGATGCACTATTCTGTTGGACAAAAGTATCAATTCCTACAGCTTTCGCACCATAAAAAAGCACAATTTTCTGTACAGCATTTGCTGCACCATGAAGTCCTGCTCCCAAATCTTCTAAAGTAGTAGATTGAGCTTGGGAAATAATAGCATTAGCAATAACTTTTCGTTCTTGAGGAGACACATATACCCCCTTGTCAAGAGCAGTATTCCTAATAGCATCAAGAATTTTCTGTTCAACGTATGGACTATTTACAGCAGTACGAACCGCTTGAAACTCTGAATGTAAATCTCCTGCCAAATAATTAGTAATGACATTAGGCGGGCCATTTATAGCTATTGCTTCTTGCAAACCTTGAACTAAAGCACCTCCTCCAGCGCTTCTCATTGCGTTCAAAACATCTGGATCAACATCTAATTTCTCATAAGCTGATAGAGGTTCTACTTTATTTTCTTTATATTTCTGGTAATCTTCAACTCCAATAGGAACAGACAAACCAGCAAAACTATTAAATACTAATAAAATAACGACAAGAGTACACAATAATACTTTTCTATTCATAAATCAACGTCCTCACAAATTCCTTTTTTTACATACTTTTGACAAAACTTTTGATAAACTCTTAATTCCAACATATACTCTTCTACTAAACTAACTAATTTTCTTTGATTACCTTTCTTTAAGACAATTTCCATTGAAAGAACTAACTTGTCTAACTTATCAAAATAGACTTCAATTGCATAAACAAATTCTTTAGCTAACTTAAATCTTTTCATATGCTCTTGATCTTCTATACTTTGATTTTTCCGATCAGCAATTTCACGTTCTTCCCAACCGGTAATTTCTGCCTTCTTCAGGCCTTTAACAACAATTTGATATTGGGATCCAAACCTGTATGTATAGTCTTTAAAAATCTCCTCAAGATCAATTTTACCCAATTGTCCCGCCAAATAATTATTTACATGTTCATTCAGTTTTTCATACCACGGGAAAATGGTGGCCATCATACAAGCCGTTTTTCTAAATATACGAAGTTGTTTGTCCATCCTTCTTTGAAAGTATCCACTACCAATTTCATCAACTTTTTTCCTAATATTATTTAACCATGTAAACATACCCATTTTATTTCACCTTCAAACCTATAAGTGTACTTGCCTCATCACCATACAATAAATCATTAATATTTAATTCTAAAAAATAATCTCCACTAACAAAATCTTCTGGCAAAACTATAAAATCAAGATTGTATAAATACTCATCTTTATTCATAGTTAGGCCTCCCCGATCTAAATTGTTAATAGTTTTAATTAAATTATAATCTGAATCATAAAAATTCCATTCTAATTGAACCTGATTTGGTTGATTGTTAAGATCTCCTTCAAAACCACCTAACCAATATCGTAATGACATTAATTCACCAGCATTAAAAGTATTATTCTCCCTGATAAAAATACCAACATCATCAAAAGAAACAAAATTGATATTATCAATGAACAACTGTCGATTACATTTTAGTGGAACTTTAACAATACTAGTTATATCTTTAGTAAAGTCATAAACAAAATATTCAACAACATAAGTACCTGGTTCATATTCCAAAGGGATCTGAACAAAATCAATAAAAACAAATTCATTTTCAATATAATCTAAGAAAGAATAATTTCCTTTTTTTGGAATTGATAAATTAGTGATTATTTTTCCATCCGGGCCATAAATTAATTGATCAAACACATAATTAACTTCATTATTTTCTGAGATTAAGTTGTCTGCACGAAGAGAAATAATTTTATTAAATCCCAAAACACAAAGTGATTTTCCAAATTCTGAAGAAGTAGTGTTTAAAGATTCATATACAGAATCCGTAACAAGGTCCATAATATCAAAATCACCAAATGTTTCTTCATCAACAGTTTGATTGGTAATATTCTCTAAAAGTTCATTAAAAGAAACTCCTGATTTAAGATCAGGAGCAATACCAATTTGATTGCTAGGAGAAGAAACAGTTTCTAAATACGCCTCTGGTAAACTCACATCTTCATCAATATGTTCTTGATAATCTAAAAAGTCCATATATGCCAATTCATAACTATCGTTAACATCAAGATCAGGATAATTACTACGTTGGTATTCTATCGCCAATACCATAGACTTAGATTCTCCATAAGAATAACCAGTTTCTTCACTAATAAACTTCGCCTCTTCATCTACCAATTTTTCTATTTCTAAGGTGATTAATTCCAATGTAGTAGCATTTTCAGGCAAAGATAATTCTTTTTCTTGAAATAAAGTTTCACCAACAAAGTACCAAACAACCCCACCAACTATTAAAAAAATAATTACAATTAAAGCTGTTAGAATTACTATATTCTTTACAGGCATTTGCGCTTTCTTAACCATTTTATTTTTTATGTTTTAACTTATATATTTATAGTGTAATCAATTCTCACATATTGAAGGTGGTTGATCTGCAGTGGGTTGATCTGAAGCAGTTTGGTCTGGAGCGGATTGATCTCTGAAAGCCAGTTGCTGATCTTCTTTCTTCTTTTCTTTCCACAACCGACCTTCAAGTTCAGCCTTAAGCTTTTGGATGGTATTTGGAATAGTTGAACCATATTTTGAACCATATTCTCTAGCAATCCCCAACTTTTCAACATCTGCCAACACGTCTAAAAAAGCACCGGGATAATCAAAAGTAATTTTTCTTTCACCATCAGCAGTTGTGATTGTGATTACACCATTAAATGCGTTATATATCTCTTTCTCATCCCTAATAGTCCAGGCAAAATGGTAACCCAACGCTTCACTTGGATTTTCCACTACATCTTTTAATTCCGAGTAACTATTCTTTAATTCTACTCTTCGGGCATATTCATCCATACTCATGATAACACCATTAACCCTTACCCTGCCCTTTCCAACAACATCACCATAAACTAAGCTTGCACCGTCGATGAGTTTCTTATCCCTGAGTTCCTCTTCTAACTCAATTAATCTGGCTTCTTCTCTGAACTCTTTTGGTACATGGACTCCCCCTTCCGTCCAATCCTCGAATAAGTGAGTATAACTAGAATCTGAAGGAGGCAATTCCCCTTCAACAATTTCAAACTTTGCTAATGCTTCCTGCATTCTTATTTCTATAGCAGCATCTTCTCGTATTAATATTTTTTGGTAAGTTGCCTGTTCCTGTTGACTAAGAACAGCTAAACTACCATCTTCTTTTTGTTTTCTTAAAACACCATGAGTATCTATTGAATAAACTACATATTCTCCCGAACCTTCTACTGTTTCCACTTTTCGGTAATGCCAGCCCTTCACCCCTGCAGGAATTGTACTCCAAACACTCGTAGGTGCTTGATCAAACTGCTCTTCTCTACTACCAGAACTTATGGGCTCATAAGACTTCACTACAGACCACTGATCATCTACTTGACGCTGAATAATTTCATTTTTATCCTTTGCAAAAACTCTTAATTCACCATCAGAATCATAAGCTTTCATATAAACAAACCCTTCCACACCAGAATCAATGTTGGCCCATCTGTCCATTGGTGCCTGATCAAATTTATAAAACTCAATGGTGGGTTCATATCCCAATTCTTCCCTCTCTGATTTGGTTAGTCCAATATCCTCGCCTGCAGCAACCATACCCATAAAAACATACTTTAAAGTAGTTTTTTCTCCTTTCTTTATTGTTCCTTTAAGAATTTTTCTTGCGTATGGTGAATTCGCCAGAATTGTTGGAACCTTATCAATCCAACCTTTCATTGCATGAACTACAGGTTCCAACATTTTCAATTGTGCAAGTTTTCCCATACCCAAAGGGAGAGTTTTCATAGTAGTAGTCGCAAAAATATTAGCTGCAGCACCAACATAATCTTCTTTAGAAACTTTGTTAGCAGTATGGACTACATCTTTACCTATACCTGCACCAAGGAAGTTAATTATTTTTCCTCCACCTCCCGTTGGCTGTCCAGCGATAGCAAGACCTTCTGAAAGTGCTTTTGTTGTTCCCGAAAAAAGCATTGCACCCACTTCACCAGAAGAAGGTTGAAGTTTATTATAAGCATTAGTAGCGAATTCATTCAGATCTTGATTAGATAAATAGTAGCCCCTGCTCTTCGCAGTTTCCTGAAGACGACGAACAATTGCCCGTTTAACATAAGGATTCTCTGCAGCCTCCCACGCAGTAACAAATTCTGTAACCTCAGTTCCAAATACTGTCTTAAATACGATATTATGATCACCCATATTCTTTACTACAACTTGCCAGGCATCAATTGAGGCATCTCTAGCAGCAAGTTCAAGTATAGCATGTTTTTCTGGAGTCATTTCACGTGAGTTGGAATCAATGGGAGCTCGATGTCTTAATTCCGCGGGCAGATAATCAACTTGTTTCGCTCCTATTTTAGAATCAAATGTATCTCCGCTCGGAGGACCATGTTCGGTAAAATCTACCCCTATCTGTTTCAACCCACCAGTATCTGTAATCTCAATGTTACGCCATTCACGACCCGTTAATCCAACAGCGGCAGAAGTTCTTTGATATAAACGACCCTTATCCCAACAAAGTACTAAGGACGGGGTATTATCGCCGCATTGTGCATGTATCTTTACTCTATATGCCGCACCGTCATTACGCCAATTTTCAGCGACAGTGAAAATACTAAAGAGTAACAAAAACATTACTAACACCACCATAAAACAAATTTTCTTACCCATTATTTTGATAACCCTCTCTTTATTACTAATACTATTACAAAACATAATAATAATAGTTTTTTACTCATTGAGGAAAATCCTCACAGATCCCTTCCTCGACATACTTTTGACAAAACTTTTGATAAACTTTTAATTCCAGAAGATATTTTTCTGTTAAACGGACTAATTTTCTTTGATTTCCTTTATCTAAAACAATCTCCATGTCAAGAACCAAATCATTTAATCTATCAAAATAATCTTCAATTGCACAAACAAATTCTTTAGCGAACTGCCATTTCTTAATCTGTTCTTGTTCTTCTATACTCTGGTTTTTCCGATCAGCAATTTCAGTGTTTGTCCAACCCTTAGTTTCTAAAACTTTCAGCTCTTTAAGAATGTATTTATATTGACTTCCAAATCGATAGGTATAACCACTCATTTTATTGCGAAGTTCACTTTCATCCATTTTTCCCGCCAAATAATTATTTACATGATCCGCTAATTCTTCATACCAAGGGAAGATTGTAGCCATCATACAGGCCCCTTTTCTAAATAATAATAATTTTTTGTTCATTCTTTTTTGAAAAAAGTTAGCAACAGCCACATCAACTTTGTGCCTCCTACCATCTAACCATGTAAGTATTCCCATTTTATTTCACCTTCAAATCTATAATTTCACTTGCACTATCACCATACAACAAATCTTTTATTTTTAATCCTAAAAAGTAATCACCACTACTAAGGTTTTCTGGTAAAAACAAGAAATCAAGATTGTATAAATACTCATCTTTATTCATAGTTATGCCTCCCCTATCTAAATTGTCAATAGTTTTAATCAAATTATAATCTTGATCATAAAAATTCCATTCTAATTGAAGTTGGCTTGTTTCATTATTAAGGTTATTCTGAAATCCACCCAAATAGTATTCTAAAGAAATCAATTCACCAGCACTAAACAAATTATCCTCTTTTACAAAAACACCTGCATCAGAAGAAGAAATAAAGTTAATATTATCAATAAACAATTTCCGGTTACATTTAATTGGAACTTTTACAATGCTAGTTGTATTCTTGATAAGGTCATAAACAAAATATTCAACAAGATAAGTTCCTTCTTCATATTCTAAAGGGATTTTGACAAAATCAACAAAGACAAATTCAGCCCCAGTAATGTTCGTAAAAGAATAATCCCCTTTGTTTTGAGTTGATAACTCAAAGATCATTTTTCCATCCGGTCCATAAATTAATTGATCAAACACATAATTAACTTCATTATTTTCTGAGATTAAATTGTCCGCACCAAGAAAAACCGCTTTATTAAGTCCCAGAACACAAAATGACTTCTTAAATTCTGAAGCAGTAGTATTCATAGAATCATACACAGAATCCATAACTAAATCCATAATATCAAAATCACCAAATAGTTCTTCATCAACAGTTTGATTGGTAATGTTCTCTAAAAGTTCATTAAAAGAAATCCCAGATTTAAGTTCAGAAGCAATAACAATTTGATTACTGGGAGAATGAGCAGTTTCTAAATAAGCTTCTGGTAAACTTACATCTCCATCAATATGTTCTTGATAATCTAGAAAATCCATGTACGCTAATTCATAACTATCATTAACATTAAGATCAGGATAATTTTCACGTTGAAGTTCAATGGCCACTACAACATACTTAGATTCTTCATAAGAATAATCTGTTTCTTCACTAATGAACTTCGCCTCTTCATCTAAGATTATTACCTGTTCTAAAACAGCCAAATCAAAATCAGTATAATTTTCAGGCAAAACATAATCTTTTTCTTTAACTACCCCATCACCAACAAAGTACCAAACCACCCCACCCACTATTAAAAATATAACTAAAACTAAAGCTGTTAAGACTATGATATTCTTTACAGGCATTTGCGCTTTCTTAACCATTTTATTGACTCTAGGCACTTGCTAAACATTGCATCAAAGTACAGGGTTGACATTCTTCTCCAACACAAACTTCATCAATTCCGTCATTGTTAACATGTGTTGCAATTTTCCCACCAGCAATTTCAATTTCGTAAGACAATTTCTTTCCAGAATCAGTTAAATCTTGAAATGGATGCATTCCTTCATTATCAACTACAACCATCATAACACCTTTTTCTTCTACTTGTATTTGACTGCCGTCCTTAATCTCTTTGAAAGCAAGATTTTTGTAACCGTCAGAATGAATCTTTACAGTACTATCTCCTGCTACAGAAGTAGTAATCGTACTCGTTTCAGGATTAACACTAATACAAGAACCAGGTAAACATTTTCCAGTTCCTAATACAAATCTAGTTTCGCCAGAAAGTAAAGTTGCTACAACATTTTGATCTTTATCTAAAAAATGAATATCTTCTCCTCGAAATAACTTTTCTGCGGAAGTTGATTTTACTGTTAAACCTTCACCAAGGAAAATTTTTTCTTTTGGATCATAGTTAACATAATTCTCACTAAACATTTCTGTACCATCAATAAAACTACCTTCTTGATCTGGTAAGGCATTAATAATCCCATTAGTCATGGAAACATCTCTTAAATTAGCAGCACTAACTCCATTAACATTTCCCTTACCTTGTAAAAATTTTACAGTTCCATCTTTTCCTACTTGAATACTACACCCTGCTTCTGAACAAGCAAATTCAGTATTTGTAGAATCAACAAATCCCATATCACAATTTAATGTGTCCGTTTCTTGGTTGTAAGTTATTTTCCCACGATATGTTCCAGCGTATTTCCCAGTTGCTTCTAAAGTTCCGTCAGACAAGATTTCATAAGACGCATAACCATCTCCTTTTGGCAGTAAATCAGGATTAAAGTCAGCATTTTCTGTTACGATGTTAGTTCCATCATAACCAGTTATTTTAGCACCCTCAGCAATCTTTGTAATCCGACCACCAGATCTCTTATTTAACCATGCTTCTGCAAGCTTAGGATATTTTCCAAGTTCTTCCAACTTCCCTTTATCTGTTTTCAGATTATTGTCAAATTCATTAAATAAATAGGGAATAGTATTTAAGAATTCAGGATTTTGGTCAAGTATTGGCAAAACTTCTGAAGGAGTAGGATCCTGCTTAAAAGCTTCCGCTGCAAACTCGGGACTATAAGTTAACATCTGAGGGTTTTCTTTTATAGCAGCCCAGGCTTGATCAGGATAATTTCCAAAACCCTTAACAGGATCATTTAGAAAACTATCCTCAAAGTTATCTACCCAAGGATCAACAGGAATGTCTGCAGGAGGAGGAGCATCAGGAGGAGGAGGAGTATCACTAACAACAAATACTAATAATAAAGAAAGAACTACTAATAACAATAAAGATTCCCGTAAGAACTTTCCTTTTTTACTAAAGTGGCCTAATTTGTTCATTCTAACTCCACTACCTCCGGATTAATCATTTCAGAATCAATAATCTGATTATCTATTACCTCTACTAAAAGCCATTCAAAGTCAAAATTATTACCATCATCAGCAGAAATTAAAATTTTCTGGTCTCCAATATCTTCTTTAATAGGAATAAAAATTAATGTACTATTCTCTATCATTACACGTTTATGGTTACTAGTAAAGGAAACATTCTCACCGATATAATCAAGATTGTAGTTTAACTCTTGGCCTACAATAACACTTTGTTTCTCAATAGGAATTAACTCAAGACTACGATTAATAATCTCGTGCCAATCATATTTAATAACAAATTGAGTGATTAAACTTTTCCCAGAGAGATCAATTTCAGGAAATGTTAAGATATAAATAACTTCATCAAAATTATAAAACAATTTAGTTTCAAATCCTTTCTCAACAGCTAAACGAGATAAATGGTCCAACATAACATGATTAGGTGATTTGTCTTGTTCAGACATGATTTCAGTTAGGATATCATTAACTTCTTTTAAAGGAACATCTAATTGAACAGAAAAATCATTAATTTCTTTAGTTTTATCTCCACTGGATACTTCTAAAGATAAGTCTAAATCAAAATCAACTCCAATTGGCTTGATATTAACATTAGCTATAGGCGCTTTAGTTGATACAACCTCTAAATCTTTAATCGCATTAAAGTTGTCTAAACACTCCAATATGTGGTTCTGAACATATAAAGAAAGTCCTTCTTCAACTTGCTCTTCTATAGGTTGATAATTATCACCAAGATGATAATAATAGGGAACTGACCATTTTTTGTACAAAGTTATGAACTGCGGCCTGTAAAATCCACCATTAATATAATTGTAATAAATTGCATCATAACTAGTTTTTGTTAAACAACTTTCTACATACATTCTTAGAGCAGTCGTTTCTATTGGCGAAGACTGAGACAATTCTAAATCTTGCTCTTCCTTAACAAAAGAACGAGTAAAGAAAAGAGTTAAAGCTATTATTAACAGAATTAGAATACCTATTATCATAAATACAGTTATCTGTCCCCTTTTTGTCATGTTTAACATCATATAGAAAAATATTGACATTTATATTACTTTCCTTATTTGATACTATCTAAATTATACTTTAAGAACAAATTGTAATATAAAGCAAAGCAAAAACAACCCAAAATCCTACCAAAAACAAGAATCTGAAACGAAACGTTTAAATTAAGTGTTATATACCTTATATGTCTCATGCCAAAATCCTCCCCAGAATATGTAGTTTATAAGAATCTCGAACATTGGAAGCCAGTTAATGAGATCATTCTAATTAAAGATTTAAGTGATAAAAAGGATAAGTTAGCTCCGTTGTTCGCATATGTCTACAAGAAAACTAAAGAAGCATACCATTATTTTCCAGATAGGCGGGACGGCCAAGATTCTTTTACACATCCATTAAACTTAGTATGGGATTTAAAAAAAGCAGATGTAACTGATTATGTAGTTCTTTGTGCTGGGTTGTTACATGATTATGTTGAAGAAATGGTTGATTTACATAAAAAAGAACATAATGTTACAACAGACAAGAATGGCATTACTATTCTTGATAATTATGAACTAGAAGTAGTTAGAGAGTTATCAGAAGACTTAAAGAAATTTTGTAAAAAGAAAAATCTGGATGAAAAAACAATTGATGAGATGATGGCTTTGATTAAACTACTCACAAGACATAAGAGACATTTTTATTATCGTTCAATTTCTGAAATTTTTAATTGTAAAGACCCAAGTTTAAGAGAAAAAGCAATACAAATTAAATTAGCAGATAGAATCCACAACATTCAAAGTTTAGAAACGTTTGACACACAGGGAAGAGTTTATCAATCTTTCAAAAACTTATTTATTCTTAACAATACTAAAAGAATTTTACAAGAAAAATATGGGGATCAGTTTGAACCAGATGAAGGTATAAAACCAATAGAAAAATTGTTTAAGAAATGTTGTAAAGCTACTTTTGATTCATTCTTAAATACTTGCCACCTCTGTTTAGACAAGGGATTAATGAACATTGAATCTATGTTACAGTTAGCATTTCGTAAATTTGTTTCTGAAAAAAGTGGATTGTGGGCAGTAACAAAGTTAGACCAAAATGAAAAACATCCAATGAGACTTTACTTTGAGATTGTGAGAAAGTATGACGCCAGATTACATCAAGAGTTTGAGAAATTTGAAGAATCTAAAAAAGACGAGAAAGAATATTGTAAAAAGTTCTTCCATGATTTTAACTTTAGCGAAGAACAATTAGAAGCAATTATTGGCTATAAAGATGCTTACGCTCTAAAAGAAGTTGTTGCTCGATTATTATACAAAAAGAATTATTTGATTTCTGGCTTTGGTTGTTCTGAATTATGTAGTCGAAGAATGATTTGCATGAAGGATTAAACTTTCTCAGCTCTACCTTTACGAACCATTAGATCTGCCACTTCTGGAAAAATATCAACTTCCTCATCAACATCATAAGGACCGTAAACTTTCATATCTTTCCAAACAAAACTGGGCATTGGCTTAATAATTTTAATTTTAACTAAATCTTGTTTGGACGGGCTGACCTCCTTCTTATCACCCTTAGTTGCACTTGCTGCTTCTTTTTTAGAATCAATATCAGAAGACTTAACTTCCGTGCTTTCTTCTGTATCTTCTGTTTCAGAATTCTCTTCAACGGTTGGTTCTTCAGAATCTTCAGAGTTTTCTTCATCCGCTGCCATAGCAGGAGCACCTTCAAACTTCTTAAAAACTTCTTTCTTCTCCTCACTTTCATTATATTCAGGAATTAAAGTTGGAAATTCTCCATTAAATAAATTTAACAAGATTCCCCGCCTAAACTGATCAAGAGTTTTAAGAATTTTCTGATAAAATATCTTCTCTTCAGTTAACATAGAACTGGTATCAATAATATCTGAGCCAGTCCGACTTCTGTTTAAAGCGATTTCAATAATCTTTTTCTCACGTTTTTCATAAATCTCTTTCAAAATACGTTTAATGCTTCTTGTTTCATACTCTAACTTGTCTTTTTCCCCAGATGAAAATAACCCGTCAACTTCTTTTTTTGTTTCTAAAAAGGCTTTCTTCTGCCTCATATAAGTAATAACATCAATAAAGAAAGTATCTTCTAATAATTGTAGTTCTTCACGCTTCTTCTCATTCCTAAGAATGTCGTATAACGATTCCAGAGTTACTTTAATGTTATCTACATTCATTTTAATGTTATTGATATTACCCCCATTAAATCTTGAAGCTTAAATTCTTTTAAAACTTATCTTTACTTAAGGATACAAGTCTAGGATATATCCTTTAATTTACCACCCACTAATTACGTTTGGACAAAGATTTTATAAAATAGCCCAACAAATGAATATTTATGGCACAACTGAGCTTTAAAACCCTTAGCTTTAAGCTAGATGAAAAGAATTTAAGAGTAAACTTACTTAGAACGTTCTATTGTAAAATCCCTTTAAGTGAACTAAAACAAATTGGGTATGTTAAATTAGAAGATGCGCACACTTTAGATTTTAACAGTAAAAAAGCAGACACAAAATTCTCATTTCTTCTAACTAAACATTTTGATAAACTAAAGAACTCAGTTAATGGTAATGATACCATCTATATCCACCAAAATTCAGGAATTCCATTAATTGGCCATGTTTCTTTTGGCATAGCTTATAGAAACTCATCCCTTATTGAAATTAAACCAGTAACTTCATGTAACTTAAACTGCATTTATTGTTCAGTTGGCGAAGGAAAACGTTCAGAAAAAACAGATTTTGTTGTCGAGAAAGATTATTTAATTCAAGAACTACAAAAATTATTGAATTACGTTGGTGAACCAATAGAAATTCATATTGGAGTTCAAGGTGAACCATTTCTTTACGCTGATTTAATTCCCTTAATTGAAGATTTGAATAAGAATAAACAAATCACAATCGTCTCTATGGACACTAACTTTACCCTAGTAACAAAAGAACAACTAGATAAATTAGCAAAGTTTGAAAAGTTAAGATTTAACATTTCTTTAGATGCTATGGAACCAGAATTAGCAACAAAACTTTCTGGCTGCCCATACAACTTAGATAAAGTTCTTGAAATGATTTCTTATGCAGTTAAAAAGAAAATTAAGATTTTGATTGCTCCAGTATTAATTCCGGGTTATAACGAGCAAGAGATGGAAAAGATTGTAAATTTTGTTAAAGAAATTGGCATTAAACATGGTGATAAACACCCAAATTTAGGAATTCAGAACTTTTTAAACTACAAAACGGGAAGAAATCCAATAAAAGCGTGGAAATGGGAAGAGTTTTATCGATTCATTTCAGATCTTGAGAAAAAAACTTCTTCTGACCTGAAACTAAACCCAGACAAATTTGGTATTAGGAAGGTAAAAGCTTTAGAAAAACCGTTTAAAGTCGGGGATGAAATTTACGCTACTTTAAGATGTCCAGACCGCTTTAAAGGCAGTTCAATAGCAGTGGCAAAAGGAAGAGTTATTTCTGTCCCAGGATTAGAGTTTAAGAAAGAACGGAATATTAGATTAAAAATTATGAAAGACAAGCACAACATGTTTACTGGAAAAGTAATTTAGTCTGTTTAATTAGTCATTAAGTAGTGGTTAAAACGAAATATTTATAAAGGATAAACCACTAATTATAGATATGACAGAAGAATTTGAAGATGTTGATTTCCAATACTTTCTTACATATGTTGCAGGAGAATTAAACAGTGGAGACGAATTTACTCTTAAAGTCAGTGGAAAAACCGGCAGATTCTGGCCAGGAGTAGGTTATGATGTAGTATCAAGAAGAGAATTAATTAGAGATTCTCAAACAATTGCTAGATATATTTCAAATGGTACTGGATGTGATTCAAATTCCGAATTACTTGATGATTTAAATCAAGAAACAATTGCTTTAAGAGATAGTTTTCCAGGAAACCTAGAACGAACATTATTAGAAGTCAATGCAATAACAGCTGAAGTTAAACACATAGAAGACGACAAATACAAAATAAACTTTGATTAATAATTCTAACTAAATCTTTTCTAAAACAAATTCTCTCAACTCATCTGGCCAATCTTTTTCAATGTCTTCTTTATGCTTCTTCATTTCGGAAATAATATCCTGTCGCATAGAACCAAACTCAATCAGTTTAATCAATTCTTCTTTAGCATAAATTGGAACTCTCTTTAATTGCCATACTTGCATCTTTAACTTCTCTTTAGCAAGGTCCTTTTTGTCCAACAATTCTTTTTGAGATTTTTCCCAAAATGAAGAATAAGAAAACTCTTCTTCCTTCTCTTTAATCTTTTTCTTACCATCTTTTAAAGATATTTTTGCCATTACTTCTTGATGCATTCTTCTGAGAAATTCTTGTTTATCTTCAATCTTAATAACATCAGAATAACCAGCAACAATTAAATTAAAGGCAAAAGGACTAGGTAATTCCCCATGCTTTTCCTTAACTGAAACTCTCCCCTTAACAATTTCATCAACGATTAATTGAGCGTTCTCATAGTCCATTAAATCATCTAGAACTTCTCTTCGTGCTTCTTTTAAAATTGGAAAGTCTTTACCAATCTTCTGCACGGCACAATAAAGGATTCTACTACTAACCTGCATTCTCCCCACACTTTTCTTTTGTCCCATATAAGAACGCAGAATCATTAATGAACGTGCGGCACAGTGTCGAAAACGCCGTTGTAAAACTTCGCTTCGATCTATCGCTTGTTCTAAAATATCATGAAACTTTTCTTGTTTCAATAACTCAAATGCCCGCATTGCATTAAACATTTTATTTCCTGCTAAATAGAATCCATTATCAGTAACACCAATCTCCACATCTCTGTGTTGACTTCTTCCAATAATAAATGCTAATGCTCTTGATAAACAATCATTAACTCTTCTTCCAAATAATGTGTTGAAGATAACATAGTTCATCCCTCTATCAGAAAATGATTCAATTAAAATCTGTTTATTTGAAGGAATAACTGCATAATCATGTTGTTCTTTAAAATAAGTATAAATAGAATTAGCAACTTTTGTTTCCAGATACAAATACTCTTTAATAAACTTGATAATTTCTTCTTTTTTAGTTTTTTTAGAACTTTTACTTTTATCTTTATCAACGGCAGTTAATTTGTCTGCCATTAATCTTCTAAAACGATTAATTTCCATTGCTAGATCAAATGACAAAGGTAACTGTTCAGAACTCCAAGATGGAACTGTAGGTGGACGATTAACTGAAGTGCTTACTTGCGCCACCATCCCTCGAGAAAATCTAAACATATAAACAGAACCACCCAAAACAAAAACATCTCCTGGCCTTAAACGTTCTAAGAATGATTCGTCAATACTTCCAACAATTTGTGGACCAATTTTAACAGTAACATAACTTTCTTCAGGAATTGTTCCAATGTTTGTCATATAAATTATTCTGGCCATCTTTCCTCTCTTGCCAATGTTGCCAGTTTCTTCATCATGCCAAATTCGAGCATAGACATGTCGATCTTCTAAAGAAGCATAATGTCCAGAAAGATATTTGATAACATCAAAAAACTCTTCCCATTGCATGTTATGATAACAATAACTATTCTTGATTAAGTAAAATAATTCGTGAACGTTAATTACCCCATTAATAGCAATCCCATAAATGTGTTGTGCTAAAACATCTAACGCAGCTTTAGGAAAATGAATCCGATCAATCTTTTGTTCAATTGCAGATTTAAGTAATAAAGAACATTCAACTAAATCGTCTCGATCCATAACAATAATTCTTGCTTTTACAGTACTATGTAATTGATGACCAGCCCTTCCTGCTCTTTGTAAAAATCTTGCAACACTCTTTGGACTGCCTAAACAGATTACTAAATCAACATAACCAATATCAATTCCTAGTTCTAATGAAGTTGAAGAAACTACAACCTTAAGTGTTCCGTCTCTTAAATCCTGTTCCGTCTTGAATCTTGCTTCTTTTCCTAAACTTCCATGATGTGCAGCGATATTAGTGTCATTAAAATGTGTGGGAAACATTTCTTTTAGATTATGTACAACTCTTTCTGTAGCCGCTCTGGTATTAGTAAATATTACAGTTGTTTTATGTTGCTTAACCAACTTATCAATCAAGTCGTACATCTTTTGATGTTTCATCATGTAATCAGTTTCAACTAAACTTTTTACGGGACTAAGAACCTGCAGATCCATATTTTTAATGAACTGTACATCAACAATGTTACAATCTCTTTCTTTCTCAGCAGTGTAACCAACTAGAAATCTAGCAACTTCATCTAAGGGGGCAACAGTAGCAGACAATCCTGCCCGACAAATTCCCGGAGAAACTCTTTGTAAACGTTCCATAGTTAAAGATAAATGTACGCCACGTTTATTATCTGCTAAAGCATGAATTTCATCTACCAATAACCATTGTACATCTGTTAACTTTTCTTTAAACTTTGGAGAGTTTAACATGATAGCTAAACTTTCAGGAGTAGTGATTAAAATGTGTGGTGTGTTCTTTAACATCTTCTGCTTCTGATAAGCAGTTGTGTCACCAGTTCTAACACCAATTCTGATTCCTAATGGTTCGCCATTAAGTTTCTCAATCTCTTCTAATGGGTTGATTAAATTATAATGAATGTCATAATTCAATGCTTTTAACGGAGAGATGTAGATTGCATAAACTTTATCTTCTAAAATTTGCTTTTTTGCAGAATCAACCAATTCATTAAGAATTGCTAAAAACCCAGTTAATGTTTTCGTTGCACCAGTTGGAGCTGAAATTAAAACATTCCTTCTTTGATGAATTTCCATTACCCCATATAATTGCGGCAAAGAGAATTTCTTAAATTTATTGAAGAACCACTCATTAATTAATGGATGTAAAACTGCTTTGATTTGAGTTTCATTATACGGCTCTTTAATAGTCTTAATCATCTTTACCTAGAAAACATCTACCCCAATAGCTATTTCCCAGCATACTTTATAAGAGTTATTGTCCTAAATAAAGGTGCAATCCAAAATTTCAATTTAGGAATGCACACTTTATTGGGATCTTAAAAATGCAGTGATCTGAAAAGTGTTTAATACTAAACACTTTACGGCATTTTTATGATAAATTATCAAAAGGAGATTTAGTGTTCAGCAACTTTGGTCTGGCTAAGTGAGTGTAAACCAAGGTTGTTTCTAATTTAGAATGTCCAAGTAATGGTTGAACATCTGTAACAGAATAACCATTCTCAATTAAATGAGTAGCGAAAGAATGTCTCAAGGTATGTGGATGAACATTTTTTGGTATTCCTGATAATCTTAAAGCATACTTAGTTGCTTTTCTTACAGTCTGGGCACTCATTTTTCTTCCTAAAGAATTTGTAAATAAATAATTCTCATTTTCTAAGTTCCGTTTGGTAATCCACATTAATATTTTATCAGCTAACTGTTCCGCAACTATGAAAACTCTGTCTTTCTTTCCCTTGCCCTGTCTTACCCAACCATAATTCTGTTCAAACTGAAAATCTTTAACTTTCAAACTAAGAAGTTCACTTACTCTCAACCCTGCAGAGTACATTAAAGTAATCATTAACTTATGTTTGTTATTCTTTATGCAAGAAAAGAAATGAACGCATTCTTCTTGTGTTAAAAATTCAGGCAGTGTTTTAGGAGTTTTACTAAATTTAATGTTCACTGTTAGTTTCTTTCTTAAACAAACTTCATAAAAGAACTTTAATCCGTTAAGGTAAACATTGATTGTATTTCCTGCTGCACCTTGTTCTAACTTTCTTAATAAAAAAGATTTGATTTGATTTTGAGTAACTTGATGTGGTGCTAATCTATAAGTTCTTAGAAACTTTTCTACTGTCACAGAATAAGTTTTAATTGTTCTTGGACTTAATCCCCTTAACATCCCATTTTCTTTAATTATTTTTGCTACGTCCATCTTTTAATTCATCTCTTTTAGTTTATTTAGTATCTTTAGTGAGTCTTTATCAAATTTAGAGAAAGCAAACCATTTCTTACCCAAGTCCTTTAACGAAGCTCCAAAGTGATATACTTGGCCATCAATTATTAAGAATCTATCATGTGATTTATTAAATTCTTTAATTTTAATGGGATCATATTGCAAATTAAACTTTTTTAAGTCTAATCTCAATTGTTCTGTAATCTCTTTAGTATAAATGATTACATTAACCTCCTTCTCTCGCTTAGAAAACAAAGTTAAAACTGTCTCATCAATATAATTATCAATCAAAACAATATTTTTCTTAGCATCCTTAATTAGTTTAGAAACAAGTTCATAAGGATCAAAAATCTGTCCATTAAAAAAGACTCCTTGTTTTGGTTTATATGTTTCTAAAGCTTTGAAAACTAATTCAAATTTGTTCTCTTGATAAAACTGTTTCTTCTCGATATTGTCTAAACGCATAAAAATTTCTGCATTCCTAAAAAGAAACTTACGCATAGAAACAAAGGCATTGATTATTTGAATACTAACTTTGATTGCTGTATCACTTCTAAGGACTCCCGAAAGCATGGCTACTCCTTGTTCTGTAAATACATATGGTAAAAATCGTTTTTTGCTCCAATTAACGTTTGTGGTCACAATTTGTGACCGCAAAATAATTAGTTCACTTTCATCTAATTGAAACATAAACTCTCTTGGAAAGCGCTCAACATTTCGTTTAACTGCTTGATTTAAAACTTTTACTGAAACCTCATAAAAATTAGCTAAATCATTGTCTAAAATAACTTGTTTTCCCCTGATATTGTAAATCTTATTTCTCAGAGATTCTTCATTAAGAGCTACTAATTTGTCGCTTCCCATAACTAACATATAAGATAAACTCATTTATAACGCTTGCCCGAACCTGACCAGTTGACCAGTGGCTTTTTCAATATTGTTTTTTGTGCGATTTTATTTTCTCAAATGTTTCTTTTTGTAGGATTCGGTAAGTTAATTGATTTATCCAATTCTTAGAAAAATACATTGACCACCTTCACCTTAGATTGAGCAAAAACATTTGAGGTAAATAAAATGCAAACAAAAACACAAATAATTGATCGAAACTTTGAAATCCTGGACAAGTTCAGTAAAGATGTAAATGAGATTCTTTCTAGTAACATTCGCAATAAAAGAAAAGCTCTACTCTCAGCTAAATATTGGGCAGACTACTTTATGCGTATTAATTGTAACCTTCTTAATGAATACCTTATTGAGAAACCCTAATCTTCTTTCTTTTTCCCCTAGGTTATCCATTTATGGTAATCATTATTTTTAAGTTTCAGAGCTTCTTGCTTTAAAATATCGCCGAGTTTACTTATATGGAGTTATGCTTAATTTTCAAGTTACCTAAAAGAGAACAATCCTGTCGGATAATCTCTAAACTAATGCGTTGCTGTCTTTAACAATGTAAAAATCTATAACGGCAAAAACAAAAATAAACTGGAGCTCTCTGAACTATTTCAAATACTTTAAAAAGTCTAAAAAATTACTTAGAGTATAATGGTCATACCAATCATAAGTGATATAATCAGCAATATATGGTTCTTTCAAACAGAGAGTGTTGTACCATTATTTAAAGAAATATCAATCATTATCCTAATCCTATTTGTTGTTGATTTTATTTTAGCGGTAGTTCTTGATCAAGTTTTAATGAGATCAAAATATCATATTCCAATAGGATTAACGTTGTGGCCAATATTTGTAGTAATTTTAACATACTTGTTTTATTCCTTTGGTGGACTTCTTGGTTTTAATTTTTACCAATTTGAGTTTAATAATCTTCTTGGTTATGCAATAAAACATTGGTGGGTATTTGTAGTTTTTTGGATAATGACTTTATTTGGAAATATTCCTTATTCACTTGGCAAGTTAACCAAAAATGAAAAAGTAATGAACTTTTTTGGAACATTCTTTACTCCCATACATGAAGAGTTCTTTTTTCGCTATTTAGGCATAAATACTATCTATGTACTTACCAATTCTATTGAAATTGCAATAATATTTTCCTCTATTGGTTTTACATTGATCCATCTACCAAATAAATCCGGCGATAAATGGGGAGGGCCCGTAAAAATAAATGCAACATTGTTTATGGGATTTGCATTAGGAATTATTGCTGTTAAGTATGGCTTCATTTTCGCAATAGCAATCCACATACTTAATAATTTACTAGCATTTTATGTTCTTCCTAAAATATTTAAAGATGAACAAATTTAACTAAAAAGAGAGCCCCAACTAAACACTAAAACTATTACTTGTTTTTGCCTAAACTAAATGTGTTAAAGACTTATGACAGCAACGCTCTATGAACGGTAACTTGAAAACTTCTCGGCTACGCCTCGACCCCGACGTAAAGTCGGGGAAGCATAACATCGTTAAACTCAATAAAATCTAAGTTCTAAAAATAAAATTCCCCAAAAAGAATAAAAACATTTATATATCTCTTTAAAAATAATTATTATATGGCTTTTGAATCATTTACAAAAAAACCTTTTAAGGACAGATTAAAAGATACAGGATTTTTAATTAAAAATTCGTTTACAATAATTGGAAAGGATAAAGATATTAAAACTCCAACAATTCATATGATTGTTTTGTCAGCAATTATTATCCTTTTTATTTACTCTGCAATCTTAACTTTCATTTTAGGAAAATTTGTTATGATTGGAGTTCTATTATTGTTACTAACATTTTTCATATTGATTCCATTTAGATTTTTTTATAACGTAAGGCAAAAAGCAGATCAGAGTTGGATTGTATATAACACAGTTTGTGGTAAAGATATAAGTTATAATGATGCACATAACCATACTAAATCAGAAAAAGGAAAATTAAGAATAATTGCTTTTGTTGACATTTTAATGAAGTATGCTAATAGTCAAAAAGGAAATAAAAAAGGCATAATGGGTGTATTGATTAGTTTATTCTTAAGTTTTCTAAATGAAGTCTGGGATTTATTAAGTCACTATATGCTACCTGCAATTGTAATTGAACAAAAACCATTAAAAGAAATTGTTCCTGAAATTAAATCACTAAAAAATAATGTTCCTGCGACATTAGCAGGAGTGTTTGGAATTGATTTTGTTGGTAGTGTTATTGGTTCATTATTTGGAGGAATATTTTTTGTTGCATTATTAATTTCTGTAGGAATAGGATACTTAATTGCAATGTTTACAGAAATCACTGTAATTACAATTAGCAGTTTTTCATTTTCATGGGTTCCTGTATTTATAATGTTGTTCTTAGTATCAATCATTGGAGGAATATACAAAAAAGTTGTTGAATCAATAAAGGTAATTTATTTTACAATCTTTTATACATCAATAATGAGACCAATGAATATATCGCAAGAATTAAGAGGAGAATTAACAAATTATTTATTAATGCAGAAATCTGATTTTGCACCGCAACAAAAACCAATACCAAATCAACAATACATAAATCAATTATCAGATTATATTAAACAATATGAAAATAGTGGATATTCAGAACAAAAGATTAGACAATTCTTAGTTTCTAAAGGATATTCAGAAAGAGATATTAATTCTGCAATTAATAATATTAAATAGTTTTTAGGGGAATTTTAAAATATAGACTCCCTTCGGTCGAATTGATTACGAACTTAGATTTTACTTTGATTTTTTTCTTCGGAACGTTGCACTAAAAATCAATCCTAACGGAGAGTTTAACAAGGATTATCTTTAATTTTTCCGTTGCTTCATATAGTAATCAATGTTTTTACTGACGACAAAATTGATACTATTAAATAAACTATAAATCAGACTGCCTTTTTATATAAATAATTATTAGAAGATTAAATTAAAAAAATAAGAGATAGATTTTGCAATAATTACCAATTAGCTGCAAATTGCTCTTTCCACTTAGCTTCTGGAGTGGTCATTACTTTAATACCATTTACTGATTCAACAATAAAATGTTTGCCATCTTTTTTCATATAATTACCACACCAATCTGGCTTTCCTTCTGGAGTAGATCCTTCTGCTTTTACATATTCATCAAATTGGTATGTTTTACCATAATCAACGGTTGTTCCCATTACAAGTGGAAATTTAGAATCTTGACCTACTCTAAGTGGAAGACCATTCTCTATATAAATATCATTTAATCTAGCTTCAGTTTCTCCAATCAGTTCTTCCCAAGTCCTTGAAGAAGCAATCTTAGCTTGCCATGCTGTTAAGTCAGCATCTTTTTGATTTAATTGTTCATTTAGTGTCATTTTTTTAACCTCAATTTTGTTATAATTCCTAAAATACTTCCTCATTTATAAACTTTTTGATAAATTCCTCATTAAACAGTAATAACACTAAAATCAAAAATAAAAACAAAAAATAATCAATAAAGATTGAGAACTTAAGCCCTGTTCTTGTTACGGCAGTCCCTTTTATTCGCAACGGAAAAACTTGAGTCGCTATGCTCCTCACCCCGACGTAAAGTCGGGGAAAGATAACATCGTTATGCCCAATAAATTTTTAGGCTAAAAAAGACGTAAACTTCTTAAATTACAATCATTTCAAGGTATTTATGACAAGAGTAATTCACTTCGTTCAAAAAGATGAAGTTCGGAAATACAACATTCAAAATGTAGAATTTGAATTAGAAATAAACAATAAAGTATTTCCTCCTTCTCCTCATGGATCATTCTTTGCTGAAAATATGAAAATCAATCCTGGAGAGACAGTAATTGATGTTGGTACGGGACCAGGATTTTTAGGTATTCTTGCTTCAAAACTAGGAGGAATTGTCTCTGCAACAGATAATGATGAAGATGCTCTTGAATTAGCAGAGAAAAATGCAGCAAGAAATAATGTAAAAATTAATTTTCAGAATGGAGAATATTTTGCCAATTTAAACAAAAAATTTGATGTAATCGTTGCTAATCTTCCTCAAGAAATTGTTCATGAAAACTATAGAAAAGAAATAGGAGAACAATTAACAAAAAGCTTTTGGGGTGGTCCAGACGGGAATAAACAAGTTTTAGAATTTTTGGACATAGCAAAAAATCATATACACGAAAATTCAAGAATTTACATCATTGTTTATACCGTTACTGATTATATTAAAACCATTAAAAAAATAATTGATCATTACAATGCTAAATTAATTTCTATGGATGCTGGACCCACAAAAGAATTTGTTGAAGATAACATTGATTACTATCTAAAATTAAATGAAATTGGTAAAATCAAAATATTCAAAGAGAATGATCAATGGAAAGCCTATGAGTATCTTTTTGAACTTACCTTGAAATGATTTTCTAAGTTACGTACGCCTAAAAATTTACTTGCTCGCTACGCTCACATCTGGGGATGAACCCCAGAGGGCATAACATCGTTATCTTCAATTTTCAAAAATCCTAAAAAGCTAAAAAGGGAAGGGGAACTTATCGCAAATTTTATAAATGATATATGGTAAGAAATAATTATGTCAAGTTTAGGTTTTATTCCAGATGTCTCAATAATTGTCATTACATATTTTTTAATGGTTATCTATAATAAAAAAATTGTTAATTTAATTATAAAAATTAAACTTCCTAGATTTTTACTTTTTATTTTAACTTCCATACCTCTAATTATTTTAGAAGAAAATATTAATTGGGGTGCAATTGGAAACAAATATACTCTTTTACCCTGGACTTTGATTCCTTTAATTATATTTTTAATTATCACAGGTTATTTAGCAAGAAAATTTAAAGCAAAAAGTGTAATAGTCCCAATGTATTCTTTAATGGCATTTGGAATCATTTGGGAATTATTAATCGGTGGCCTTAGAGGACAAATGTTCGTTTTACCAATACTCTTTTTTATATTTATGGTGTTTTTTGTAGGTTTAAGTTATGTTTATATAACATATATACCTCTTAAAGTTTTACTTAAAGAAAATGAATAATATAAAACAAAATAAATATTGGATTTTTATACCATCAATAATATTCTTTTTAATATTTTGGTATTTATATGCTTATACTAAAGTTGAATGTATTTGTCCATGGAATGAAGTTGGATTTTTATATTCTACAATAGCTTCTGTAGTATTATTTATAATTCATTTCATAATTAGTTATGTTACAATAAGAAAAAAACCTGATAAATTATTTTATTTTCATTTTGGATCTTTAGTAATTACATTAATTCTATATATTATTGCAATGAGAATTTTTATGTCTTATTTGACATAAGTTCCCCTTCCCTAAATTCTTTTAGCTTGAAGGAGCTTCGCTCTCGATAACGGATTTTTGAAAACTACTCCTTTCGTTTCACTCCAGTAGTCCCCGCTGCGCTCTCCCTTTGGTCGGGGAAGATAACAAGAATTAGTTTCAATTGTGTTTAAGTTCTAAAAAGAAAAAAATGGGGGTCTGTAGTCCTTCGGACAGTTACACTTTACTATGTAAAGAAATTTAATTATTCATGGGGGAGTTCCTTTTCAAAGTCATTATGCTCTTCTTCATGATGTTCTTCTGCTGTATGATCTGGGACACCATCTCCATCATGGTCATGGTCCTCATGTGAATGTCCTAATTCAGTATCACAACCTGTCGCAAAAACTAACAATCCTAAAATCAACAACATTAACAAATATTTTCTCATTTTCTTTTCACCTCAATGTGTATGTCCAGGTCCAAATAATGTAACTGCAACCATTATTGCAATTCCACAAAGTATAGCAATAACATGCAAAATTGTATCTTTCAATTTACAATGCTTATGTAGTTCTGGCACTAAATTTGAACCAGCAATATAAATAAAATTTCCTGCTGCAAATGGAATAATAAAATGGGTAAAACCTGCTGTTTTTCCTGCCAAAATTAATCCAATAACTGCTCCTAAAATCGCAGTCGCTGCTGAAAGAAAATTATAAAACAGTGCTTTTATCTTAGACATACCTGAATATAACAAAATGCCAAAATCAGCAATTTCCTGTGGCACTTCATGAAATATAACTGAAACAGTAGCAGCAATTCCCAATGGTAAGCTAATTACATAGGCTCCAGCAATAACCATTCCATCTAACAAATTATGGATGGCATCACCAATCAAATTTATGGGAGCTAAGTGATAGGCGTGACTATGCCCTAAATCCTCCTGATTTCTTTTACAACTATGTCTCCAGTGGATTAATTTTTCCAAAACAAAAAAAACGAGAATTCCTAACAAAAAATAAAAAGCTAATCCTAAAGTATATCCATGAGAAACCGCTTCTGGTAAAAAATGAATAAAAACACTGCCAAAAAGAGTTCCCACAGATAGACTAAGCAAAATCAATAATGTTTTTTGAGAAATTTTCTCTTTAATTAGCAGAGGAATTGCAGCTACAATTGCTATTAATGAAACAATAATTACACTTAAAATTGCATATGTGGTTGCTGACATACTTAAAGTGAAAGCAAAACTTATTTAAATATGTTATTGATTAGCATTATCAATAAGCAAATGAGAAAAACTAAACAGAAAGAATTAATTGAAGAAGAAGTTAAAAAGTTAGATTCATTTTTCACAGCAGAGGAATTATTCAAAAGAGTAAATCAGAAAGATAAGAAAATTGGGATTGCCACAGTTTACAGATTTTTAAGAAATCTAAAGAAAAAAGAAAAACTCCATTCTTATTTATGCAATAGAAAGATTGTATATTCCAAAGAAGAAAATAACCATTGTCATTTTGTCTGTCAGAAATGTGGTGAAATAAAACATTTTGATGTTAAATCACTTGACTTTCTAAAAATTAAAGAAAGTATCTGTCATTTTCAGATTGATGTCCATGGAACTTGTAAAAAATGCCTCAAAAAGTGATTAAACCATTCCTAACCACATTGCAATAATCATTCCAATTCCCAATAATAATAAAATAATTCCAGCAATTAAATGCAGAACTTTAAGTTTTCCTTTTCTCCATTCCTCTACTTTTTCTGTTGTTGTAAATCCAAAATAAATTGCTAATGTAATAATTAACATTGGCAAAATAAACACTAAGTTATACAACAACAATAAACCTAACGCAAAGTTTTTGGTTGCAGTTTTTGCTAGCAATCCTAAAATTACAATGTAGGGACCAGAAGTGCAGGGTAACAAGAACAAGCTTACTACAAAACCTATTAGGAAAGCTCCAGGAACAGAAGTAACTCCTTTAATTAATGACTTTAACTTTGGACGCCATTTCATTGGAACTTCCATAATAAACCATTTTCCATACCATAAATAATCTTTTAGATTAAATAATCCAATTAAAATAGCTAGTACAGCCACAATGGAGTAAAACCAGTGAGTTATTCCCGTAGCGTTAATTGCAGAATATAAACCAATACCCATTAGTAAATAAGAGATGTAAATTGAAATTGTAAAAGCAATTCCTGCTGATAAAGCCCGATGTCTGCTTTTTGTAGCTAAAATTGTTGTCAATAAAATAATTAATACAGCAAAAGCACAGGGGTTGATTGCATCCACAGCAGCAGCCGATAAAACGGCAGGAATAGTGATTGTATTCTTTAATTGGATTTTTTCTGGATCTTCTAATGGCGAACTTTCTCCTCTAAGTGCTAAAGTTTCAGACGAGTTTTGGTAATCTAATGGGGATTTACATAATTCATTAATACAACGCTCAATTTCTTCTTGAAGAGAATTCTTAATGTCATTATTAAAACCAACAAAAACTTTTCCATTTAGAAAAATTGTTGGAACTCCTTGGATTTCTTCTCCATAAGAATTTGACATTTGAATAAAAAGTTCTCTATTTTTATCATTAAAGTAAATCTCCTTTTCAATTATATTTAATTGTGGATATTCTTCTTTAATTTCATCTAAGAAAACTTTTTCTTGAGAACAATGAGGACATCCTTGTCCATAAAATAGGTATAAATCTACGTCTGACTCTTCAGAAACAACACTGGGAATAATTAAAGAAAACAATATTACTATTAATAATAATTTTTTCAATTTACTATCCTCTTTTTTCAATTTTAATCGCTTTCCCTTTTACTAAAGCTTCTGTTACTTTTTCCCTTGCTGATAAAAGTATCCTGTGAAAAGTTGGCTGAGATATTTGCATCTTTTCAGCAGCTTCTTTTTGATCTAAGTTAAGAGTATTCTTCAACCTAAGTGATTCTAGTTCATCATAAGATAAAGTAACTTCTTCTAACTGCTTTAACGGCACTCCTGCCGGTTTAAAGTAAGTTACTTCTGGGTTGAAGCGTACTCTCCTTCTTAGTCTTGGACGTGGCACCATTTTAAGTAAACTAATTAATAATATAAAGCTTACTCTTGGTTAACTCTTCTTCCCCTTCCACGACCTTGTCCTCTGCCTCTACCCATTCCTCTAGGGCAGGGTACAGCTCCTTCACACTTTCCACGTTTTCTTCCTGTAAGAGATCCTTTCCCTTCAGGTCCTGTTCCATCTTGGTTTGGCATTTTATTTTCCTCCACTCTTCTGAGTAATGAATATATATTCATAATACTATTTAAACATTTCGTTGTTTTTTGCAATATTTGTTAAGAATCTTAGCTTTGAACGGAACTCCCTTTTTATTCTAGTTCTTGATGTAACGCTTCGCTTTTTCTATTGAACACAGACCCCCAAAGTCCTTCGGACAGTATGTCTCGGCTACGCCTCGGATAGATAGGAACTTAAACACAACTCTGCGGACGCAGGTTTTCCGGACTTCGTAGCGGAAAACGAAACTAACAGGAATTATATTCAATTTGAGAACTCCCTTGGTAGATGACAATGGACTAATACTTTTGTGTGTCGTTGCCCTTGATGTAAAACTAGCACATTATTTTTTTAGGGTTCTTTGAGTAAAAATTTATCTTTCCTGATGTTGCTCTAAGAATTTTAAAGCACTATCATAATTTCTTGCAAAATGTCCTCGTGGATGTGCTTCTAAAAATGGAACTTCATAACCTTGTGTTGCTTCAGTCTTCAATAAAATTCCATATCCACCATGAAGCAAAACAGTAGCAACATCTAAAAAGAAATTATCACCAATTACAGCCAATTCCCTTAATTCAGGATGAAAGCCTTTTAAATTCCCTAGATACTCTTGTCTGTCTGGATTTATAGGAACAGGAAATCCGTCAGGTTGAACTTGACCATCTTCAGAATTAACTACCATCTTTTGAGCTAAACCAATTAAATGTAAATCTGCTTCAAGACCACTTAAGCCATCCAACTTTTTTCTGATTGAAGTGTCTTTTGAATTTGACATAATTGCTGCATATTCCGGAAACATACTTTCTAAAGCATTCAGATATCCTGCGGCTCCATCTCTAAAAAATGTATGCCTTTGAGGATATGCCTCTAAATAACATTTTTCTTTTAAATCTAAAACAGCAGATTCATCAGCAGGAATGTTTCCAACTTCCAAATTAGGTAATTCTCCTCGCATAACTCTGTGCATTAATTCAATATGTGCTACTGTATTTGAACCAATAGGATCACCAGTAACAGGAGCAGAAAAAAATCCATTATGTTTCCAACCATATTTTAATGGCTCTGCTTCCATATCTCTTCTTACAGTAGCAATTGCATTTTTATATTGTGCTTCTGAAACACCTAATTCTACACAAAATCTTCTAGAATATGCTTCAAAAAATGGTTCTAATCCTTTCTCTTCTGTAACAGTATTATCAAAATCCGTTACAACCTTAACTATACCCATAATAATAGTTGGGAATTGGCTTTATTTATAAAATTAATGGAAAAAATCTACATTACTCAAAGAACCTTGATGTATAGGGCAACGACACACGATATACGGGAGTTCTCAAACTCTAAAATTTTCCTTCGGAACGTTGCACTAAATTTTAGGTCTTCCCTTTGGTCAGACGAATATAACAGCGATTAAGAGATTCCGAAGTCTTGCAGACTTCTCCATCCAAATTCGGTTTTGTGGGTTGCCTCAAAACCGAACTTCTCTTAATCGCGATGTTAAGTTTAATTTGTTCGTTGCCTTTAGTCGCTAACCTCTAACGAGAACACTCTTTTTCAAGTGCCGCTTTTGATACTATTAAAACTAAACTAGGGGGAGAGAAAGAAATTGACAAAACATTTATTAATAAGACGTATATATTCTACACTATAATGAAATGTACTAACCATTCAAAGAAAAAATCAAGTGGTGCTTGTGTAGAATGTGGAAAATTATTTTGTAATGATTGCTTCATTAAAGTAGGAAGAAAAAGATACTGTAAAGAATGCGCATCTGAAATTCTAGGCGATTCGGACGAAAATACTACTACCAATAAATATAAAGATAAAAATATCGTTGTTACTCAACAAACTACCACTCATAGTCCTAGCGAAACAGTAGTTAAATATACGGTTGATAATGAAACTGCATCAAAAGTAGGAAAATGGATAGTTAGCATATTTTTTGGTATTCTCGCATTCAGTTATTTAATAAGTTTTAGTCCATTAATGATAATTATGCTTATTGTTTTTCTGATGTGGTTACCACCTTTTGAAGAATGGTTAAAAGAAAAACATAAAATTGTAATTCCTCTATGGGGTAAAATATTGTCAATTGTTGTCGCTTTTATATTAATGGGGGTATTTGGATAAATGAAATGCCAAAATCATGAAAAGAAAAATTCAGTAGGAACTTGTGTTGATTGTGGAGGACCATTCTGTGGGGACTGTATGGTCAAAGCAGGTAGAAAAAATCTTTGCAAAGATTGTGCAAGTGAACAACTTAAAGAACATCATTCTAGTAAAAAAAGTTCAGACCATCCAAGCGTTGTAGTCACCCAACAGACCACTCATCACTCAAGTTCTGGTTCAGACAAACCAAGAGGCAGTGGTTTTTGGTTGTGTTTCTGGATCATAGTATTCTGGCCAGCAGCGATAGTATACTATTTGATACGCAGATGGTAACTTATTATAATGACTCACATCCTGTTAAGTCACCATTATCCTGAAGAATATAATCGCTGTATTAAAGTTACTTTTAGAAAAAAAGAATATTATCTTTGTGCCAGATGTTTTGGTTATTTTTCATCATTTTTTGTTTTACTATTGATTTCATTTTTCTTTAATTCATTATTCGTTCAAATTGATTGGATACTTCTTTATATACTTCCTTCTTTTGCCATTATAGATTGGGCACTTACAAAATTCCATATTAATAATGGAACTAATAAAAGCAGATACATCACTGGTTTCTTGTTAGGAATAACTGGATCAAGATTAATATATCTTTTCTTAAATAATCCAATAAACTATAAGATTTATTATACAATCATCCCTTACTTTTTACTAATAGGACTTTTAATATTAGTAAATAAATTCATTAAGAACTAAACTCTTTCTCTCCCCCTTTTCTAAACAACTAACTAAAACTAAGCGGCACTATTAGATACGGCAACGAACAAACTTCTCGGCTAAAGCCTCGACCTCGGGGTAAACCCGAGGAGACTTAACATCGTTAAACGTTCTGAAACAACCCCCAATAATTAATAATCTTAAAAGAAAAGGAAGACAAAAAGATACGAAAAGAAAAAATTAGTCATCAACAGAAACAGTCATAAATCCTTTGGGTTCCTTTCCCTTGGCTTTTTCTAATAAAGTCTTAATCGGAACAACCTTATATTTCTCACCTGTTGGAACAAGAGTATTTGCTCTCCAATCGTAAATGGAACTTGCCCCCCCTTTCCTTCTCATAACAGGTCTTTCTGATACCATATCGCTATCGGATAAACTTCTCATAATCCCTTCATAATCTTCCACAGATCCTAAACCAAGCACTTGACATATAGTTTCTGCACCAGGAATTACAACTCCCCAATCATAGCCAAGAAATTCTCTACCTTCAGATTCGACTTCAACGAGACTACCGTAAGGAACAGAAACTCTAGTATCTCTTCCTTCTCTTTCCCCAAAAGTTAAATCACCCATAAATTCAACACCTAGTAGATGTATTTCTACGCCACCGTGCTCAGGATGATGTGACAATGATGTTAATGTACCTATATCAAGAAAATAATGAATATTGCTTTCACGAAATGTACCAGCAAAACCAAGGTCAATAGGTTTGTCATATCGTTCTTCACTTCTTATTGCAAGAACAAGCCCACCTTGAGGCAATCTTTCATCAAACAGAGTCATAGCTCTTGCAGTTTCCTCCACTTTCAAATCATCAATAACTTTCCGGTAATTCGCTTCATAAGTCATATTTACCCCTCCAAAATAGATACCTTTTAGAGTTCTAGTTTAAATATTTTTTTAAAAATTCGTATCTTTTGTCTTAAATTTTAGTCTCGCCTCCGGCTCGGAATTGGGGGCTGTTTCACAATAATTATTCCTTCCCTTCGTTCAGTCGTAATTACCAAAGTTTTATTGTCTCGTGGCGGCCTACGGCCTACTCAACATAAAACTTTGCCCTAGCGGGTGCGTTTAACATCGTTATATTCAATTTTTGGATTACTTAGAACGGGAAAGAGAGAGGGGCTTAGTCCTTCGGACATTTTGCCTTTTACTTCGTAAAAGAATTTATAGGAAGGGGCGTCAAGATAGTCTTTTTCTACGAAAAAGAAATTTATACACTTCTCAAATTCTCTGATGGCTTTACCTCTGATATTTTTCTAGCCAATAAAAAACTTACAATCATAGATACAGCAACAATCATAACAAAATACTGCAAAATTTCAGTCATGCTGATGCTAATTGGAATCGAAATTATTGACTTACTCAATCCTAAACTGGAAATCTGAATATCTATGTTTCCAAATAAGCCAATAATAATAAAACTTATAATTAGTCCGATAAAAAAGCCAAATATTGTCTGGATAAAAAGTTCCAATGTTATTTGTTTTGTTATATCTGTTTTAGTCCATCCAACCGACCTCATTACAGCAATATCTTTTTTTCTTTCCAGTAGATTTACTGTATTTATTTTAAGCAAGATAAGAATAACTATCAATGTCATCATCCCAAGACCAATATAATAAAATTTAGTAAAAATGTTAACTACGTTGGAAAGAGAGGCAGAAAGCGAATTACCGGAAATAGCAATAATTTCACTATTTAGTTGCTTAATCTCATTCTTGATTTGCTTTTCATTTGATAGCTCATCTATTTTTAAATAGATTTGATTAAATCCACTTGTTCCCAAGAGATCATAAGCTTCTTCTGCTCTTATGTAGATATTAGATGAGAAGATCTGACCTTCTTCACTTGATAAAGTGCCTACCACTTTGAATGTTTCATCTCCAAGAGAAATATTGCTACCAACTTTCCAATTATTAAATTTGGCAAAATGCTTCTCAACCACTGCTTCATATTCATTCTTCAGAAATCTTCCTTTGTATATTTGAGACGCTTTTTTCCTAAAGATTTCAGAATTTTCTTCTAGTCCTTCAATTGAAACGAATCCATCCTTGTCAAAACTCCAGAGAATAAGTGAACCAGAAATATCCTGCACATGAGCTAATGATTTTATTTTTGATATTTCTTCTTTACTAAACAATCCTTTTCCAAAAGGCACCCTTATGTCTGAAGTTGATTTTGTAGCATTAACTGATTTTTGCAGAACCATATCTGAGCCAGTATTTTCAAATGGTTTGTATATTCCTAATGAATATGCGTTCATCACACCTGAGAACAGGAAGAGAATTGATGTGACAATAGCAACTGTCAACACGATTGTTGCTGTTCTTGATTTTCTTTTCACTAATTCTTTGAAAATATACTTAAGATACATTTTATCCCTTTCTGAATTTTTTAATCAAAAACCAAGCAATTATCCCAACAACCGCAAAAATTCCTGCCCAAACAATCAACACATTCATGTTATTGCCACTTTTTGGGTTGTCTGAAACGGAAATCTCGGGACTATTGTTTAATTTGCTTGAGATTACATTATCTAAATCTTCTTTTGTCCATTGTTGCCCCTCAAACCATTGAAAAGTAACATCTTTTCCATTTATACTATATTGATATTCATCATCTATCAGGACATTCATATGCGCTGTTAATCCATGCTCTTGGGCATATTTCTCTCCTTCATTGCTTTCAAGGTCAAGCCACCTGACATTCACATCAGGATATTTTGAAGTTACCTCTTTTATGGCATTAACAGTTGGTTGCATAGGTCCATGGCTTATCACGCCCAATACAACAACATCAACGTCTGAAGAGGCAGATACTGCTGAAACCAGTAAAAAGAGGCTCAAGATTAGTATAGTAAAAAATTTGCTCATCTTATAACACCCCCATCTTTCATTTCAATGATTCTGTCTGAGTTTTTAGCTATCTCGTTGTCATGCGTGACCATTACGACAGTAAGCTCTTTTTCTCTGTTTAGCTCTTTTAAAAGTTCTATGATTTTTTTTCCTGTTTTTGAATCAAGATTGCCGGTTGGCTCATCTGCAAAAAGAACTTTCGGATTGTTTATCAATGCCCTTGCTATTGCTACTCTTTGTTGCTCTCCGCCAGACAGCTCATTTGCATAATGGGTTAATCTGTGCGATAATCCAACATCTTTAGCAATTTTTCTCGCTCGCTCAATCATTTCATTCTTGCTGATGTTTAAAGGAAACAATGGAAGAGCAATATTTTCTATAATGTTTAATGTTGGTATAAGATTGAATGACTGGAAAACTACGCCTACATTTTCCCTTCTGAATAAAGCAAGCTCATCCTCATTCATATTAGTTAAATCGCTTCCATTATATGTTATTTTTCCACTATTAGCTTTTTCAAGTCCTGCCAAAAGTCCAAGCAAAGTACTCTTTCCTGATCCTGAATGCCCCTGAATGCCTAAAAATTCTCCTTTCTTTATTTTGAATGAAACATCTTTAACTGCCTCAACCTTATTGAATGTTTTTGATAGATTTTTGATTGTGATCAATTCATTCATTTTTTAGCACCTCCATCGCTTTTAATTTGTTTATTTGGTTGGTTGTGATAATTGCTGTTAATATTCCTATAATTATTACAACAACAAATGATAGTATGGCATATGCGGGTTGGAATTGTATAGGTAATAGATAGGTCTGCACAGTATCCACAAGATTTGGGTTAGAAGCTAAAAAATGAGGATATGGATTAAGCTCCCATGGTATGCTTATTGAGATTTTTGTTCTTGCTAATAACAATATAGTTATGAAAGAAACTATGATGCCTAAAATATAACCTGCAAAAACCTGTAATATTGTTTCCATCCCGATTTCTTTTTGTATATCTTTCTTAGTGAAGCCAATACTCTTCATTATTCCAAATTCTTTTTTTCTCTGGATTATTGCGTGACTCATACTTTTCATGATTATCAGAACAGAGCCAATTATCGTGATAATAGAAATAAATAATATCAGTTTATCTGACAAAACAAAAAGAGAGGATATTTGGTTTTCAAATGATTCCGGCGTATAGATGTTGTAGCTTCCAATTGTCTTACCTGTTGGAGTCTTTCCACCATTCAGGGATTCTTGATTCAGAAGATTTTTCAGCTTTCCAGCAACAGCATTGATTTTAGTTTGTTCTGTATCCACAAAAATAATATTTATATCATCTTGGTTAAATTCTTCTGTTTCCTGTAAATTCTTAGAATCAAATGCAATTCCTTGAGCAGACTCCAGATTCATGAAAAAATCAGAAGCAATAATATCTTTCCCATAACCTTTGACAATTCCAGAAACTCTAAATTCTTGTTCTGATATCTCTAATTTCTGCTCAATTTTAAGATTATATTGCTCTGCATAAGTTTTTTCAATCAGCACCTCATCATCAGATTGAGGAATTTCCCCCTCAACAATGCCGGCTTTGAGCTTTGTCCCAAGAGAATCATCCCAATTTACTCCTAAAACTCTTTTAAAATTATCATTATCAAATACCCATAAAGAAAGGCCATAAGAGATATCCTTAATACCTTCAATTGTTTCTATTTCATCAATGAGATTGTTCCTTATTGGTGCTAGTGAACAAGATGTAACTGCACCAGTGGTATTCTCTGGAACATTTCCATTCTTTTGAATGATGATACTACTTTGCATCTTTTCAAACGGCAATCTTGAGGCTTCCTTATACGCAGTTCCAAGTGAGTTTAATGTAATTAACATTACTACAACCAATGCTATAAGTATCACATTAAGCATATACTTTTTCTTCCTCTTTGAAATCTCTTTCCAAGCATAGTCAAATGTCTTTGTCATATAGTATCATAGGATGAAACACCCTATATATTTTTCTGAAACACCTTATTTAGCTGTTTCAAATCTTGAAACCCTATCAAACCAATGAGAAACATTTTTAAATTATGCAATATAATCATATTAGGTTGATATAAAATGGAAATTACTAATAAAAAATTGATTGTTGCTATTGGACTATTATTTGCTCTAGGTGTAGCTCTTGCGTATTCTAATGCATATTGTGCTGTTAATATGGGACATATGTTTGCACCATTACTATATGGGATTGCATTAATTGCTCTTGCCACAGGTGGAGCAGTAGCATTATTATTCCAATGGAAAGTGGATAGGATACAGCTTGAAAAAGTTATCAGTATTCTGCCTGATGATGAAAAGAAAGTGCTAAAAATCATAATTGATAAAAAAAGCATTTCACAGACAGAACTAAAATATCTTTCTGAACTTTCAAAAGTAAAAGTATCAAGAGTTGTTTCCAAGCTTGAACAGAGAAATATCATTGAGAAGAAACCATACGGAAATACCAATCTGATTATAAGAAAAATATGATATGTTCTTTTCAAAAAAGAACCAAAACAAGACGCCCCTTCTATCTTCTTTTTTTAGAAAAAAGAAGCAAAAAATCTGACGCCCCTCTCTCGTCCTTCGGACATATACACTCCCTGCGGTCGAATTTATCAGTAATCCAAAAACTCTAAAATTTTCCTACGGAACGTTGCACTAAATTTTAGGTCTTCCCTTTGGTCAGACGAATATAACAGCGATTAAGAGATTTCGAAGTCTTGCAGACTTCTCCATCCAAATTCGGTTTTGTGGGTTGCCTCAAAACCGAACTTCTCTTAATCGCGATGTTAAATACAATCTTTTGTTACCTCTAACGAGGCTGGTGCCGTAAATATTTTTAATGCTATTGCCTTCGTTTATACGTCTAAAAACGAGAGAAAAACCAATTACTTCGTAACTGGATATAACATTGTATAAACGGTTCACTTCGTTCTCCCAAATTTTTTTAATGAATCTAAATGGGGGGAATCGGGTAAAAACACTAAAGTAGATACACTAAATTAACAAAATATATTAAATATGGCCAATAATATGTATTTATGAAGATAAAAGACATGCCTTTTTTCACTCAACCATACCACAGATTAAAGAAAAATGGGGTTTCCTCACTATCAGACGCTGAACTATTAGCTATTATAATCTCAAGTGGTTCAAGAGGAGAAAGTGCTGTTGACACAGCTAATAGAATATTGAAAAAATATAATTTTAACAAGCTTTCTGGATTAAATCTGACAGAGTTAAAGAAAGAATTAGGAAATGAAGTAAAAGCATTAAGAGTTTTAAGTTTATTAGAAATTAACAAAAGAAATAATAAGTTACAAAGAGGGGGTTTTGGTAACACTATTGAAACTGCTCAAGATATTTTTAATCTATTTGTAGATGAATTGAAAGACAAGAAAAAAGAACATTTTTATGCTCTTTATTTAGATACCAAAAATAGAATTATTGAAAGACCAGAATTAATTAGTACGGGAACATTAAATGCATCTTTAGTACACCCACGAGAAATATTTAAAGAAGCAGTTAAAAAATCAGCTAACGCAATAATATTGGTGCATAATCATCCTAGTGGAGATTGTGAACCCTCTGATGAAGATTTACAAATAACTGAAAAATTAGTTAGTGTTGGTAATCTGTTAGGTATCAAAGTGTTAGATCACATAATTATTGGAGAAAAATATTGGAGTTGGAAAGAAAATAACCAGTTTTAATCTTAAGCTGTAACAAATAAATGTTTTTGAAATTCAATAAAAGTTTTTCTAATTTTAATAACACCACCAAGAACATCAGTTGCATCTTTAATTGCATCATACTTAATTTTAAGAAGACTAGGTAATTTTTCTTGATCAAGCTCTTCAATACCAACTTCAATATATTTTGATAATACAAATTCAAGAAACTCTTTTTGCTTATTATCTAATGATTTAAATATGTTTGATTGTGCTTTAGCAACTCTTTCTTCTCTAGAGATTGGTTTAATTGCAAAAGCAATATATTCTAAAACATCAAACAAATCACTGTTTTCTGCATTTATTAACTCTTGTAATCTTCTTAAATCACTAATACTATACCCTGCTTCTGCTAATTTATCCAATAAAGTTTTTCTAGTAATCGGATTGGACCATATTTTTCTAAGTTCAGCCTCATCTTTGAAAAAATCAGGTAATTTTCCATACAAATTCTGTAAAAACTCTTCTGCAGAGATGGGTTTTCCATCGGCACTCCAAAATGAAGTCTTAATCATATGTTGAATTTCTCTCTCTTTACCATCTCTTAATTTAATTTTTATCTTTTTTCTTTTTTTATCTTCTTCATCTTCTCCATATGGGGGAGACGTTTCTCTAACTCCAGAAGTTTTTGGTTTTGACGGTTCAGGATCTAATGGTTCTCCATCCCACTCTGGATCATTAAAATGACGATAAGCATCAAAGAAATCATAAAGTGTAAAAAATTCTTTTCCCTCAAATAATCTTGTACCACGACCAACAATTTGTTTAAATTCAACAATAGAATTTACTTTTCTCATTAAAACGATATTACGAACATTTCTTGCATCAACACCTGTTGACAACTTTTGGGAAGTTGTAAGAATAGTAGGGATTGTTTTTTCGTTATCTCTAAATTCTTCTAAATATTGCTCACCTAATTTTCCATCATTTGCAGTAACTCTAACACAATAATTAGGTTCTTTGCTTTTCTTAAATTGATTAATTAAATCTCTTACTGCTAATGCGTGATCTTGGGTAGCACAAAAAACAATAGATTTTTCATTCTCATTGATATTTTTTAAGAGAAGTTTAACATTATGTGCTTCTCTTTCTTTAATTTCAATAATGGTATTCCAATCAGCACCCTCATAAATTTTCCCTGATTCAATTTCTCCCTCAATTACATCATCATCAGAAGTATAAGTATATTCATCCATAGTGGTTTTAATTTCTTTAACTCTAAACGGAGTTAAAAAACCATCATTGATACCTTCTTTAAGAGAATATTCGTAGAGAGGCTTACCAAAATATTTGTAAGTGTCCGCATTTTCTTTTCTTCTTGGTGTAGCAGTTAAACCTAACTGAACAGCAGGTGAAAAATATTCCATAATTGCTCTCCAATTACTTTCATCATTAGCTCCACCTCTGTGACATTCGTCAATAATCACAAAATCAAAGAAATCTTTAGGATACTGTCCAAAATACGGTGAATCGTTCGGACCACACATAAAAGTTTGAAAGATAGTAAAGAATATACTGCCATTAGTTGGAACAGATCCTTTCTTTTTGATTTCACCTGGCTTAATTCTTACTAAAGCATCTTCCGGAAATGCAGAAAACTCATTAAAAGCTTGGTTTGCCAGAATATTTCTATCTGCAAGAAACAAGACTCGTGGTCTTCTTGTACCATCTCGCTTCAGATTCCAACGTGCTTGAAATAATTTCCATGCAATTTGAAAAGCAATGGTTGTTTTTCCAGTACCTGTTGCAAGAGTTAATAAAAATCTATCTTTCTTTCCTTCAGCAATTGCATCTAAAACTTTATTGGTTGCAATTTCTTGAAAGAATCTTGGTTCATAAATCCCACCTCTTGGAACTTCATTAAACTTCTCTTTCCAATCATTTTTTATCTTAAATGTTTTATTCCATAATTCTTCAGGTGTTGGAAAAGTTCTTACTAAACCTTCCTTTCCTGTTTTCATACAAATCTGATAAACTTCTTTACCATTGGTACAAAAAGTTGTTTCTAAGAAGAGTTTTTCTGCATAATCTTTTGCTTGTGCAACGCCTTCTCCAACTTCTTTATAATCAGCTTTTGCTTCAATTACCGCAAGTTTTCTTCCTTTGTAAACAAGAATATAATCTGTGATAAGTGGTTTTGCTCTACCATGACCTCTTTGAAGCTTTCCAAGAGTGATGTGATGCTCTCTTAATACTTTAGAACCTTCTTCAACCCCCCAACCTGCTTCCTTTAGTTTAGGATCAATAAGTTCGGCTCTTGTTTCTGCTTCATTCATTTTAATTACCTTTAGTTAATTCACCATTAAAAGCTTTTTGTAAAATTGACTTCTTTAGTTCTTCTAAATCACCGAGTTTTTGATTGTAAATTTGTTCTAATTTTTTAGTTTCTGTTGATAAGTTGTCAAGTTTTTTAACTATTTGTTTTTGTTTTTTTATGGGAGGCATAGGAATAATATATTTTCTTAGATCTTTAAGATATAAATGTTTAAGTGCGGCTCCTTTTGGTTTAATTTGATTTTGGATAATTGGTGATATTAACACATATTTAAGATATTTTGTAATGTCTTTAGACAATGGTTTAATTAATGCAACTGAGACAAATATTGAAAATTCAATATCAGTGTCAACAACTTTCACAATGCCTATTGTTCCATCTTTTGTTATTAAAATATCGCCTCTTTCTGGTTTAGTGCGTTTACAAAATAACTCGTGGTCTTCCTTAGATATGTAGCTTACATTTTCAAATGAAATTCCTGGACCAGCGGTTAAATTATTTATTTTAATAAAAGGTATACCTTCGGAAACATAATTTGGTTTTTTATGAACTCCATCAGTAATTTTAGTACATATTTCTTCTAACTTATTCTCTTCCCAATCTTCTCCTTTATTCTCAAAAACACTTTGCAGATGACTTTCAAAAACTTCTTTTGAATTATTCAAATTAGTTTTGGCGTTTTCTTTTGCTTTTGATAACTTTTCAAAAGCTTCATCAAGAATCTTTACAATCTTCTTTTGGATTGGAAGTGGGGGGACTGGGATTCCAATTTTTGGAATGTCTGTTTTTTTAATTCCACCCATTATGCCTTTCCCTGCAAAATTATCTTTTATTCTCTGAAATAAATCTGATTGAATAAGAATAAATAGATATTTTGGAAGAATTTGACTTCTAGGCCTTAAGATTGCAAAACCAGTTGAAAAAATTGAACCAGATAATTCTTCGTTGACTAAAAATACTTTATTTGTGCCTTTCATTGATGCAAAGCCCACATCATTAATGGATGGAAAAAGATTTGCTCTGCCTGGCCTGTTGGAATAAGTTACTTGTACAGGCGAATATTTCCCAGAATTATTAATTGCTTTAGTAGTATAATATTTTTTCTCACCATTAAATAGAGGGGGTTTATCTTTGACAATTTCACAAACATCTCCTAACTTCTTAACTTCCCAAACCATTATATTAACTCCCTTATTGATTTAAGAATATCAGCACTTTCTTTATCCAATCCTGAAATTTCTTCTAAAATTTCATCAGGTTTCCTAAGTGGTGCTTCTTCTTTCTTGTTAGGGTTCTTTGTAGATAAATCAAACGTATCTTGATTAATGTCTGCAACTTTTACAGTCCAAGAGTTATCTGAATCAGCTTTTGTTTTTTGTAATTCAACAAATTCAGCAAGATCTCTTTCACTTAATGGATTTGTCTTACCCAAATTTCTATCTAAATTTAATTGATAATACCAAATATTTTTAGTTGAAACTCCTTTATCAAAAAACAAAACAACTGTTTTTACTCCAGCTCCTAAAAAAGTCCCCTGAGGCATATCTAATATTGTATGTAAATTACAATTTTCTAATAAATGCCTACGCAATGAAACAGAAGCATTATCTGTATTAGATAAAAATGTATTTTTGATAACTACACCTGCTTTTCCACCTGCTCTTAAAATCTTAATAAAATGCTGTAAAAACAAGAATGCTGTTTCTCCTGTCTTAATGGGAAAATTTTGTTGAACCTCCGCCCTTTCTTTCCCACCAAATGGAGGATTAGCTAAAATAACATCATAACGATCTTTTTCTTGAATATCTGTTATGTTCTCAGCAAGCGTATTAGTGTGAATAATGTTTGGCGAATTTATTCCATGAAAAATCATGTTCATAATACCAATAATGTAAGCTAAAGATTTTTTCTCTTTTCCATAAAGTGTTCTTTTCTGCAAGATTTCAACATCTTTAGTAGATAATTCTTTACTGTTCCTCAAATACTCAAAAGCTTCACATAAGAAACCAGCCGAACCAACTGCACCATCATAAATCTTATTTCCAATAGCTGGATTGACAACTTTTACAACAGTTTTAATCAGTGGACGAGGAGTATAATATTCTCCACCATTTCTCCCAGCATTACCCATATTCTGAATCTTGGATTCATAGAGATGGGACATTTCATGTTTTTCTTCACTAGAACCAAAACTCAATTGATCAATTAAATTTATTACTTCACGTAAATTGTAGCCACTTTGAATTCTATTCTTTAATTCACTAAATATTTCTCCAATTTTATATTGGATAGAATCTGCATTTTCAGCACTAATTTTAAACTTTTTAAGATAGGGAAATAATTTCTGATTAACAAAATCGTTTAGATCATCGCCTGTAAGTGCTTTATGATGGTCTAATTTTCCATCTTTCCCTTTTGGAACTGCCCACACACTCCATTGAAATTCTGGAGATATTATACTGACATAAGTTTTACCCGCTAGTTCAGCAGAAGTTTCTTTCTCCTTTTCAAGATCATCAATATATTTTAAGAAAAGAATCCAAGTTGTTTGTTCAACATAGTCTAATTCACTACCACAACCAGCATCCTTCCAAAGTACATCATCAACCCGTTTAAATATTTGTTCAAACATTTTCTTTCCTCTCAACTTCATCCAAAGTCTTACTCTCTTTATTTTTCCATTCAGTCCATCCATTTGCTCTACGAGCTAAAATGACGGCAGCCGCAGCACTTGGTGAATTGAAAACATAATCATCTGTAAACTCTAACAAGTTATCCTTTTGAACAAGTATCCCTTTCTCTTTAAGTTTCGTTCTCATACTATTAACCCATTGACCAGCACTACTTGTTTCAACTAAATTTGCTTTAGAACCTTTAAAGACCACTAAACCTTCTTCTGTATATTCTCCCTCTGCAATTGCACCTTTACCTTTACAGAAATAAGTTTTATCTTTTTTATGTCTTTTTAATTCTTCAAATATTGGAAAACCAAGAGTTGTTAATAAGACTTTAAGATCATCATAAAAGCTTAGAACAAAGTCTTCATCTGATTCAGTTATTGAAGATTTAGTTGGGTTAACAGAATTTTCTAATTCACAACGATTAATTTCTTTTGCTTTATTACAACAAAAATTTTCTAAAAACTTAACGTGAGCTTTATTTAAGTTGTTTTTCTCTGATATAAACACAACTGCAACATTCCAGAAATCTTTTGAAGCGTTGTGTTGTTTAATTCTGGTGATTAATGTTTCAGCTTCACCAACATAAACTTTAGGTTGATCTAGCTCATTTTCTTCACCAAAAAGAAAATATATACCAACCCCTTGTAATTCAGGGCGATTTGAAACTTCATTGATTTTACTTCTAGGAATAAAAATAGCTTTTGTAATTGAAGTACTTATTTCAGCAATTTTTATACTTCTTGGATTTCCATCCGGCAAATATATTTGTATAGTTTTTCCACGTTCCATTTTTATCTTAAATCATCCTTTATTTATTAGCTTATGTAATTCTTCAACAATCCAAACCATCGCTTCAGTATCCAACTTACAATATTTCAGCAAATCTTTACGACAATCTCCATTGTCTGCATAAATCATGCTCAAATAAGATAATGAAGCAGTATCGCCATCAGATATTTCTAATTTAGAATAATCTTTACCAACAATTGCAGGTAAAACTTTCTTTAATCCACAACTACCTTTCTGTTTTGGATTGTAATAATGAAAGTTTCTGAATGGAATAATTAAATCAACCACACGAGCAACAACATTTTCAACCCAATCTTTATATTCAGGATAAGCAGAAGCCATTTCTCTTAAACGAGAGATTTCAAAAGATTGATTATAAGTAATAATTGTTCCTTTATCCCCTAAAACTTCTTTCAAAGATTTCAAAAAAGCTAAACGTGGATCTTCTTTAGAATCATGCAAAAATTCATAATGCTTCAAATCACCATTAGAAGAAACATGCAAAGACCATTGAAATGGAATTTGTTGATATGGTTTTGTTCTATCTAAAATTGGAATTGCTGTCCTAAAAGTTTCAAAATCAAGATAATATAATGTTCCTTTCAAAGTATTCAAGAAATGTTTAATTCCTTCTTTATTTACATAAACTTCATTTTTCTGTTCACATTGATGTTGAATCCCTTGTTTGTCTGTTAATTTATACTCGTGAGGAATATCTGAAATATGAACTACACCATCTTCAAATAATTGAAAACATTTTTTTCCGCCACGATATAAATCAAATACAGAAGATTCTGGCAAAAATCCCCAACAATCTCCTTCTAATGGACAATCATATGGATCTGCACAATCTTTACTTATTTTGATGTCTGGACATAAGTCATTTTTCATTACATTAAGCATATTATCTATCCTATCCTTAATTCCAACAATGACTTCTTCAACTTCTGAAGTGATTTCTTCTTTAGTAAGAATTTCTTCAGGATTAATTTCTCCCTCTTTTACATATTCGTTGTTAATATGGGTCAGAAAACATTTCTTAATTTTTAATCCAGCTAATTCATAAACATGTTTCTGAAAAGCAACATCATGAACATTAATATCTTTAACTTTCGTTCCACTTTTTACTTCAATAATATCCCAACCATCTCCATTTGGAACAAGAATATCTGCTCTTGAATACAAATTTCCAACCATAAATGCTGGTTCAAAAAGAGGTTTACCTAATTTAATAAATTCTTTAGTCTTTTCAAGATTTTGTTTAAAATCTGCTTCAGGAATATCTATCCCATCAGGAAAAAGCTGTTTAGCTAATTGACCAACTAAGTTACCTTGATCAAACTTATGCAGAGTAGCTAAATCTACTTCAGGAATTCTATCTTTCTCATGTAAAGATATCCAAAAGTATTTCAAACATTGAAGTCCTATAAGATACTTGGATTTGCTTAATAATACCATTATTTAACTGATAATGCACCACAATTATATAATTTACTATTTAAAAGTCCGATTCCCCCATTTAAAAAACAAAAAACAAACTAAAAACTAAAAAAAACCGATTCCCCCCAGTGCTACGCACATATAGTCTGCTAAAGCAGTAATAGATAAAAAAAGATTCATTAAAAAAACTACGGCAATAGCATGTATTTACGGTAACAAAAGACTTCTGCGCTCACTACGTTCGCTTGACCACGCTGCGCTCTCGCTGACGCTCGGGGTATTTAACAGCAACTATGCGGAAAGTCCCTCAGCTCGGGACATTTCCCAAATTGTTTATTATCCTTCGGATATAAACAACTTCGCATAGTTGCGATGTTATACGCAATTAAATTTTCACTAGTCTAAATCTCATTCTTCTTTTAGAAAAAGAAGCAAAAGAGGGGGAGTCCAGGTGCTACGCACATATAGTCTTTTACGTTGTAAAAGAAATCTATTAAGAGGGGGCTTTTATCATATTGTAATTTCCCTTTAAAAAAAGCAAAAATTATAAATTACTCAAATTATTAACTATATATAATGAAAACAATTGAAAAAGAGGTTATTGAAAAATCATTTTCCCTGCTAGGTCTGTCAAATAATCAAATGACAAATCCTACAATCATAAACAAAGTTCTAAAAGAGACGAGATTAAATGATTTTAATACTAAGAACAAGATCATAAATAAATTTCTTCAAGAAAGTAAAACCAAACCAAAGAAATTAGATTCTATGTATAGGATTATCAAAAAAGCTATCCTAAAAAAACATCCCGCAATAATTGAATTTTTAGATTTAGGGAACAAAAAGAAATGGTTTAAGCCATCAAAGAAGATAATTAAAGCAGTTCATGTCGCATACATCCTTGAAGCTTTTACTGTAACTATGTGTAATGACCCTGATTTTTTTATTGAAGTTCAGAATCACTATAAGAAAAAAGAAGAAGAATTGGGATTGAATCCTCAACACCCCTTTAGAACTTTTGTAAACGCATTAAAGATTTCGCCTCATTTTTTTGATATCGCAAAACCATTCTCACTTGACCCCTTTTTAGTATATTTTAAACTTCAAAGAGGTTTATCAAAAACTCAATTACAAAAAGAGGAACTAAAAAAGCTTTATGGAGATGAACAAATAAACTATATTGAATATAGATTACTATCTCCAATCAAGCGAAACCACAGTCAACACATTAATGAGCTAGTGAGAATAAACATATACGAAGCAGGAATTACAGAATACAAGAATGGATTTAGAGCAAATGCCTTATGCGCGCACACCTTATGTGAAGATCTAAAAGTTAATCGTCCAAAAACAACATTCAAAAGAAAAATTGTAATTCCTGAAAATAAAAATTCCTTTTATAAATCCTATTCTAAAAGTAGTTTTTTCCCAATAATTGAAACAAGTCAAGAATGGGCTAGCCTGTATACTACTTGGAACATGGCATTTGTTTTAGGCAACCTAGATAATTTAGAACTCATCTTGCCAAAACTATTTATTCCATCACTTATTGATGCAAAAAGTGAAAACTTTTTAGGAGTTAGATTTATCTCGCTTTGGCTAACAATTAACTTTGCAATTTTTAGAAAATCCGAGAAAGTTGAAATTTTTGGTCCAGAAAATAAGACGGAAATGACCGAAGCATGGTCTAATATTAACAAAAAATATTCATTAATTATTGCTGAGAAAGAAATACATGAGGATTCCAAAATAATAAGTAAATATTATAAGAGATTTTTCTCACATCCGTTTTGGAATCTATTCAAATTAGTAAGAAATTTTGATTAGACTTTACCTTAAAAGCCCCCTCTATTTTCTTTTAAAAAAAGAAACAAAAACTGGACTCCCCCTCGTCCTTCGGACATATAGACTCCTTTCAGTCGATATTTATTAACGTGAAAATTTAACTGAGCCTTCGGCTTTTTTTCTTGCAGAAAAAACGTATAACAGGACCTAAAGGGTTCGAACTTGCAGTTCTCTCCCAAATTTTTTCCTGCGGAAAAAACTTCCCTTAAGCCCGATGTTATCTTTAATTTTTCCGTTGCTCTATGTTTACTACGCTTCTTTTTATGCACGATAAAATAGAAGTGTAAACTTTATACTATAAAACGGGACTGCCTTTTGAGAAAACTATTTAGGGGCTTAAGTTCTCTAAAAAACATTAAAAGAAAGAATTAATCTTTTATGTAACACATTACAGGATGGATTGAAACATTCTCTGATTTTAAGAAACCAGTTTTAATAGTATACCTTGGCACTCCTAATTCCATTTTGTTATTAGTTAATTTATAATCAGTAATCCCTTCAGTTCTAACTACCATTGTTTCTATTTGATCAACTAATGGGTTTCTCCGATAAGTTTGTTTTAAAATATTAATCATAAAATCCCAAAGATACTTTTCATTTTCTTTTAATATTTCTGGTGTCATCTCAGTGACTACAACTATTCCGGGATTTAAAACTGGTTTATACCCTTCTTCAGCCATTTCTTCAATCGTTTTATTAAGTTCAATTTTCATAAAGTTAAGAATTAAGCTTGTATTTATAATATTTTTGTTATTTCTAAGTAAAAACTATAAAACAAAAATAATAAATGAAGATTAAAAACTTAAGCCCCTTAGTATTCTTTCTAGCCTCTGACCAATGTTACAGCAGTCCCTTTTATTCGCAACGGAAAAACTTGAGAAACAAGTTTCTCACCCCGACGTAAAGTCGGGGAAAGATAACATCGTTAAACGTTCTGAAACAACCCCCAATAATTAATAATCTTAAAAGAAAAGGAAGACAAAAAGATACGAAAAGAAAAAATTAGTCATCAACAGAAACAGTCATAAATCCTTTGTGTTCCTTT
>Ga0233445_1000147_pt1 | contig 103513 bp, 89 predicted proteins | sample SI_124_October20_5_FD_182779 | JGI IMG/M metagenome (GOLD analysis project Ga0233445, IMG submission 182779) | Seawater microbial communities from Saanich Inlet, British Columbia, Canada - SI_124_October2016_100_MG | ecosystem: Environmental > Aquatic > Marine > Inlet | place: Canada: British...
ATACTGTTTTTGATTCATCGCCCAGAGTAATTTCTCCTGAAATACATCCATTGACTATATTATCTGATACGCTCGTAAGGGTCTCTTTATACGAAACCATCATGGACCGTGCCACATCCGCATCTTGTGTATGAATGGCTTCAAGCGTTTTACTGAATCGGGAAATGACTTCCTGTTCTACTTGATAGAGATCTTCAGAGAACTCTTCGGACTTAATCATGTTAGAATGGTTTAATGCGAGATCAAGAATATTCTTTGTATAGTCCCCCACTCGCTCCACATCAACAACCATATTAAGAAGGACTAGACCGTTTGGCAGATCATCAATATCCTGACTTATAGCATAGTGGGTTACCACTTTTCTCCGCACGTCTCTCTGGAAAATATTGATTTCAATGTCACGTTTTTTAAGGGCTTTTATTGTGTCTTTATTTTCACCCTCCCGTAAATATTTAATAGCTTGAGTAAAAATTTCGTTCGACAACATCATCATTTTGTAGGACTCATCCCAAGCTTGGGAGAGGAGATCGCCCGATCCCCATAATTTTACAATATCTTTAAATACCGACATAATTTACCTCTCATGTTTAAGAATTATTTAGCCACCCACAATAATAATGGTTAATGGAATAGCGACAAAAAATATGAGCAAATATAAAATTGGAATCCACTTATTCTGTGTAGAATATTCTGAAATCATATCCGCAAGCTTTAATGGAATCTCCCTTAAAAAGGGGATTCCATAAATAAATATAATACCAAATATATTGAATAACAGATGACCGATTGCTGCGATAAGCGCTGACACAGTCCCTGTTAAAGCCGCCAATAAGGCAGTCACCGTTGTGCCAATATTAGCTCCTAAAGTAAATGGAAATATTTGGCGTAGAGTTAAAACACCCGCCCCTGCAAGCGGCACAACCAAAGATGTGGTAATGGAAGAACTTTGCACCATGATGGTAAGCACAAGACCAAATCCAATGGAGCGCATAACGGTCTTAAAAATATATTGATCAAAAAACACTTCGATTTTTTCAAGTACGAGACTTCGCAATAGTTTAACTAAAGCATATAACATTATAAATGTAACCAATACACTTAATATCAGATACAGAATATCATTATCTAACGAGAACTGTTCTACGAATTGTGCTCCCGATTTGACTGCTGCCTTGATTGGTGATTTCGCTTGTAACACATCAACGTTGTGAATTTTTCCGAAAAGTAAACTAGCTATCCATTCAGAACTGCGTTGAATACCATGAAACATCATTTCTAACGGGAATAGGATAAGAACTGCTAAAATATTAAAAAAGTCATGAACGGTGGAAGCAGCAAACGCACGTTTGAATTCATTACCGCGATTTATATGGCCAATAGATACAATAGTATTGGTAACGGTCGTTCCTATGTTTGCCCCCATAATCATGGGAATGGCCCCCGTCAGCCCCAGCGAACCGCTACTAACCATTCCAACAATTAGAGATGTGGTTGTAGATGAGCTTTGGAAAAGGACTGTAGAAAAGACGCCAATAAATAAAGCAACAAAAGGATCGCTGGTGGTTGTAAATATGGTGTCTGCTACATCAGCGCCCATATGTTTTATGGCTGATGACATTCCCTTTATACCCACAAGAAACATATAGAGTGCGCCAAACACTCCCGAGACTTTAATCAGGATAAATAGTGTATCTTTTTTCATTTATGAATGATGGGGTCTAAAAGATCCCTAGTTTACATCTACAAAATTAGACGAGAAAATTAAGGCTAAATTGTAAAAAATTTAATGCCTAAATCATGGAGCCCACGGACAAGGATGTCCGCAGCGCAATAATAATTTTAATGTTTAAAACAACGCGTCTCGGTAAAAATCATAGCAATTTCATATTCATTGCAGGCATCAATAACTTCTTGATCTCTAATGGAGCCACCCGGCTGCACCACCACTTTAATCCCCGAATCTTTGATGGCTTCAATACTATCCCGAAATGGGAAAAAAGCGTCCGACGCCAAGACACCACCCCTTACATTGTCACCCCCTTTTCGCAATGCCATGTGGACCGCATCCACACGACTCACTTGTCCAGCACCGAGCCCAACTGTTGTATTATCTTTCGCAATCAAAATGCCATTTGATTTTGCATGACGCAAAACTTTCCAAGTAAAAAGAGCGGTTTCAATATTTTGTTCCGAAGGTTGCGCCTTCGTTACAGTGTTTAAATGTTCTTTGGTTAGGATGTTGGTGTCGGTATCTTGGACGAGTAGTCCGCCATCCACATTTCGAACTTCAATTTTTGGTGAGCGCTTACCAAATTCACCAATTTCCAAAACACGTAATTTCTTTTTCTTTTTGAATATCACTAATGCTTCAGGTTCAAAGTTCGGCGCCAACACAATCTCTACAAAGATTTTACTTATTTCTTCTGCCACAGCTTTTGTGCAAGTTCTATTAAGCGCAATAATACCGCCGAACGCAGAAAGAGAATCCGCATTAAAAGCACGATTGTAAACATCCAATAAATCTCCACCGCTAGCAACACCACACGGATTGGAATGTTTCACCACCACGCAGGCAGGTTTATCAAATTCTCTCACACACGCCAAGGCTCCGTCTGCATCCATGATATTATTGTAAGAAAGTTGTTTTCCTTGATGTATGGTCGCGTTCAAAACATTGGGTTCGTTATTTCCGGGAATTTTATAGGAAGCAGCGGACTGATGTGGGTTCTCACCATAACGCATTTCCGAATGCTTTTCGAAAGTAAGGGAAAGATCGTCGGACAGATTATTATCCTTCAAGTAATTATGAATAATTGTATCGTATTGGGCAGTGTGCCCAAATGCTTTGGTTGAAAGTTGCTTTCGAGCTTCAAAAGAAATTTCACCGGATTGCAATTCATCGATTATGCTGGAATAATCTGAAGGATCCACCGCGACACAAACCCATCCAACATTTTTTGCTGCAGAACGAATCATAGTTGGACCACCGATATCTACATTTTCTATTGCTAAAGCCAAGTCACAATCTTCCCTCGAAATTGTTTCTGAAAAGGGGTAAAGATTGCACACCACAAGGTCGATCCATTGAATATCGTTTTCTTTGGCATCTACGCTATGTTTGTCCCGAAGCCCAAGAATCCCCCCCCCTACTAATGGGTTAATGGTTTTCACCCGGCCATCCATTATTTCCGGAAATTTTGTATAATCGCTCACATCTGTAACAGGTATGTCCGCATCGCGAAGAGCTTTAGCCGTGCCACCGGTGGATAAAATTTCTACACCGAGATTTGTTAAAGATTGGGCGAGACACACCACATTAGTTTTGTCAAAAACAGAAATGAGAGCTCGATTGATTTTGATTGGGTTTTGATTTATGTATGGTTTTTTTATCATGGTCTTTTTATAACGAAGACATGGAGAAATATAATGATTTTACTCTGTGTTGTCTGTGTCTCTGTGGTGCAATAATTTAATTGCTTCAATGAAAGCTCGCCCCTCTAATTGTTGCACTTTTGTTTTTAATGTATCCACGGTTTCATCAGAATCTACATTACATTTTTTCTGAACCAATATGGGCCCACCGTCCACTTCATCGGTGACAAAATGGATCGTGCATCCCGTTTCTATTTCACCGTTTTTCAACACTTCTTCATGAACATTGGTATCCATTCCGCCTGCATATTTTGGGAGTAAAGATGGATGGACATTTAACAACTTATCCCGCCATTCTTGACAAAATTCAGCAGACAAAATTCGCATGAATCCAATGAGTAAAACCAGATCAACATTGTATTCTTTTAAAATGGCCGTAACTTCAGCATTAAACTCTTCTCGCGCTTTCTTTTTATGAGATACAAATACAGCAGGCGCATTATGATTTTCGGCCCGTTCTAAAATAAAAGCGTTCTTCTGATTGGATATTACCACTGACACATCTGCGTTTAACTCGCCGGAAGTTATGGCGTCCAAAATGGCTTGTAAGTCTGTGCCATTAGTTGAGCCTAAAACACCAAGTCTTATCATCGTAAGGAATTCATATGGTCAATACGTTTTTGAATCACTGTATCAGTTCCAATGTCCGTCCGATGAAAGAGCGGTCCAGAAATAGACGATACTTCTTTTTCTGCTATTTTCTCAGCTTCCGAAATTGTATCGGCTATTCCCACAACCGCGGCCGTTCTGCTACCCGATTCTACAAGATTAGCCCCTTTAAAATCAACAGACGCATAAAAAAGGTAGTCTAGGTTTTCAACTTTAGATACATCAATAGGTTTATCAAATACAGGACTATCTGGATATCCTTCTGGAACAGCATACTTGCAGACAGTTGCTTTGTTCTGAAAGCTAACGCCCACATTTCCTAAAGTGCCACTGACAATACCATTGCAAATATCAATAAAATCGGATTCAAGTAAAGACAAAACATTCATCGCTTCCGGATCGCCAAATCGGGCATTGTATTCGATGAGTTTTACCCCATTTGCAGTCGCCATAAAACCGCCATAAAGAATACCCTTATACCCAATTCCAAATTTGTCTTTTACTGCCTTGGCGGTTTGAATATTGATTTCATGGGCCTGAGATATATCAGTCTCTGATAAAAAAGGAAGTGAATGATTTATATCGGAATAAGTCCCCATTCCACCCGTGTTTGGGCCTGTGTCACCTTCGTAAGCTCGCTTATGATCTTGAACGGCAGGCATATGTTTTAAGGTCTCACCGTCACAAAAACTCATGAGAGAAAATTCTTCACCGATGAATTTTTCTTCAATCACAAATTCACCGCCTTTCTCTACCAATTCTTTACAATACGCAATTGCTTCGCGGTGGGAATACAAATGGTCACCTGATACCTTTACGCCCTTACCGCCAGCGAGGCCATCAAACTTAACCACGTAATTTTCGCCGAGATCATTTAAGAAACTGGCTACGCCATTCATGGAATCAAAGGTTTGATATTGAGGACCACCGGGAATGGCGTATTCTTTCAATAAATCGCGAGTGAAGGCTTTGGATGTTTCCAATTGAGCCAAATTTTTTTTTGGTCCCACCACTTTTACACCTACCTTCCAAAGTGCATCAGCCACGCCACTCGCCAATGGATTTTCCGGTCCAATGATGGCTATGGTTATACCAGCTTCTTTTGAATAGCTAACGACAAACTCCGGATCATTGAAATTACCAATTAGGATTTCATCACAATGTTCAGCAATGCCGGGATTCATATTAGAAGCGAGACAGTAAATTTCTTTTTCGTGCGTAGATCGATCTAATGCGCGAACAATGGCATGTTCTCGCGCGCCAGAACCAATAACTAATATTTTATTTACCATTCCTATCATTCACACGCATGGTTTCTATTTCGTTAATTTTGGCTTCATCAATATCATTAGCCACATAATTCCCATCTAAACAGGCCATACACGGTGTATCAATATGGTGGTCCCCTTTCCGTGTAACGGCTTCCACCAAATCATCAATTTTCTGATACAGAATGGCATCCACATTCAAATACTCTTGGATTTCATCTTCCGTCATATTTCCAGCAATAAGTTCGTTCTTGGTTGGCATATCCACGCCATAAAAACAGGGCGATTTTATTGGAGGGCACGCTACAGCAAAATAAACTTCCCTCGCGCCAAAATCTTTTAGCATGCGCACAATTTCACGACTTGTATTTCCCCGGACAATACTGTCATCCATAATCATCACTTTTTTATCACGAATCTCTGTTTCTTGAGGCACCAATTTATATTTTACGGATTTTTTTCTTTCCGCCTGTCCCGGCATAATAAACGTTCGACCTATAAAGGTGTTTTTATATAACCCTTCAGAATAGCGCACACCCAGCTCGTGGGCAAACGAAAGTGCAGATGTGTTTGCTGTGCTCGGCGCCGGGATAACAATATCCGGTATTTTATTAGGATACTTATTTTTCCATGCTTCAGCCAGGTTCTGTCCCATGCGAAGGCGTGATCGGTACACACTAACATCGTTCAAGGTTGCATCAGGTCGAGCAAAATAAACATATTCAAAAATACAGGGATTAAATGATTTTTTAATCAAGCGTTTGTTGAATACATTTCCTGTTTCATCTACATAGATGAGTTCACCTGGAAGCACCGTTCCTTTTGGTTCATATCCCAACGCATAGAACATGGTGTTTTCAGAAGCAAAAATGTAATCCTTGCCACCATTGCCATTAGGCCTTTCTCCTTTTACCAGCGGGCGAATTCCCTGAGGGTCTCGGAAAACCACGAGCCCTTTTCCAATGACAAGACTTACTACAGAATAGGCACCCTTTACATGTTTGAATATTTTTGTAACCGCATTGCACAAGAGATAAAAAAACTCTTCACTATCTTCGGGAGGATTATTTGTATGAAGTAAATCTGCAAAATAATGAAGCAACACTTCTGAATCAGAATTGGTGTTTAAATAACGACTATCCTTGTTTGTGATTTCTTCTGCAAGATCTTGGTAATTGGTAAGATTTCCGTTATGAGCTAGGGCAATTCCATAGGGGACCGATGTCCAAAATGGTTGGACTTCGCCGTGACTAAATCCACCATGTGTGGGATAACGATTATGAGAAATCCCAATGCTACCAGTGAGCAATTCCATATTTATTTCGTTAAAAACTTCTTTTGCCAGGCCCATGCCTTTTTCTTTGTGCATCCGGTCGTCATAGGTCATGATACCAGCGGCATCCTGTCCGCGGTGCTGTAAGTGAATAATACTGTCATAGAGCTCTGCCGCAACAGGCTTATGTGAATAAATGCCGGTTATACCACACATTAGATAAGGTCTACCAATTTAGGCGCTAGGCCGATGTAACATGCTGGCGTCAAACCAATCAATGTCTGTTTATCTTCATCAGAAACCTTCAACTCCAATACAAACTCTGCCATGGATTTCGCATTAATAGATTGTCCTCGTGTCAATTCTTTTAACTTTTCGTATGCGTCATGTTTTCCACTTTTCCGCAGGATTGTCTGGATGGCTTCAGCCAGCACTTCCCAATGACTATCCAATTCTTTTGCCATTTGGACTTTGTTAATAGTAATCCGGTTTAATCCTTTTAAAATATTTTGTAGGGTCAAATAGGAATGTCCTAGCGCTACACCATTATTTCGTATCGTAGTTGAATCAGTAAGGTCTCGTTGCATTCGTGAGTTGGGAAGCTTTGTTGCTAAATGATTAAGAAGCTTATTTGCGATACCCGCATTACCTTCTGCATTTTCAAATTGGATTGGATTAATTTTATGGGGCATGGTGGATGAGCCAATTTCACCGGCTACTTTTTTTTGTCCCAAAACTCCACGACTAATATATGACCACATGTCCTGACATAAATCATTCAAAATTGAATTAACACGAACGATTTGGTGGAAACTTTCTGCCAAGGAATCATGGGGCTCAACCTGGGTAGTGATCAAATTGGGTTCGAGTCCTAACGATTTAATAAATTTGGATGCAAACTGTGTCCAATTCACTTTCGGATAGGCTACCATATGTGCGGACCAAGTTCCAGTAGCGCCGCCAAATTTACCTAAAAGTTTATGAGATTTAATTTGAGAAATTTGCCGATCAATGCGAGTACAAAAAAACGCTAACTCTTTTCCAAATGTGGTGGGTGTGGCGGGCTGACCATGTGTCAATGCCAGCATGGGTGAATTCTTATATTTCTGTGCAAGCTTTTTCAATTCTTTATTTACAGATTGTAGTGATGGTAGATAAACTTGCTTTAATCCGTCCTGCCACATGAGCGAATAGGATAAATTATTTACATCTTCAGATGTTAAGGCAAAATGAATCCACGGATGAAGTGACTTTTTTACTTTTCCTTGAATGTAGTATTCGATTGCTTTTACATCATGATTGGTATTGGCTTCGATTGCTTTTACTTTTTCTGCCGCTATGGAATTAAAATTTTCATATATTTTCCGCAGACGCGCTTGTTCATCTTTGGAAAAGAGAGGAAGTTCTTTTATTCTTTTTTCATTTCCCAAAGCAATAAGATATTCAACCTCAACTTTCAAGCGATATTTCATCAGAGCTGATTCAGAAAAATAGGCGGACAGGTCTTTCGTGCTATTTGCATAGCGACCATCTAATGGAGATAATGCATTTAATGAATTAGCGACGGACATCATAGAGAAAAACCTTTATTAAACTTCCAAGAAACCTCGTTTGTTCTATGGCAATTATTTTGTAATAGCATCAAATTTTCTTCTTTTTGACTCAAGCCATTCCCCGAGTTTTACTCTTCACCCTCAAAATAATCGTATGATTCTTTACCTTTCGATATATTCCATAATTCTGAATTATTTTCAGAAGTTCCTCGAGTTAAAATTTTATCTGAATCCGGATATTCACAGATATCAAATGCATTTTTTGTGCCCAAGGCTAAATATTTTAAATCACCATCACTATCATTTATAATTTGATGAGCTACCGATCTATCGCCAGTAGGGCAAGCAATAATATCATTCTTTTTTAATGGATAATTATTTTTTCCATACCTTAAAATACCTGTCCCTTTTAAAACAAGAAACATTTCTTCACTTACATGATGATTATGGAAGGGCCAAGATTTTTTACCAGGTGGAATAATAGTAATATTGTAACCTAATTGATTTGCGCCTATTTTACTTCCTACATCTGCGTATTGAGCTTTAAATCCGCCATGTTCATGGCCTTTGAACTCAGTGATATCCTCAACATTTATTAGTGGTTTCATATTATTCTCCATATTTAATTATTGAATAGGTTGTTCATTTTAATGATTTTAGACCAACGCAATACATTCTATAGAAATGTGTATTCCTTTAATTGGCATGCCTACAATGGGCGTTGATCTTGTTGGGGGGTTATTTGGGAAAAACTCAACAAAAAGATCATTTAGTTTTGCGAAGTTATTTGCATCACAAAGCCAAATTGTCGTTTTAACAACTTTACTCATATTGCTATCGCAATGCTCAAGCAATGTTGAAAGATTGTTGAATGCTTGTCGAGCTTGCGATTCAAAGTCGTCTCCAATAAGCTCACCCGAATTATAATCAACACCAGCTTGACCAGATATATATAATGTATTTCCGGCCCGCACAACATGTGAATAAGTATTTGCTATTTGAACATTGATATTTGTTAAGTCTGGAATTTCATGATTTATGTCCATTTTTTGTCCTTTATTATTTAAGATCTTGTCTTTGATTTTAAGGCTAAACCCCGAGAATTCGTTTCACCGCCAAAGCACAATTCCCCGGGTCTAAAACCGTTAAGACCGGTGTATTACTTGGCATTTGTAAGGTGGAATGAATATTTACCAGCATATCCGATTTATCGGAAAATGGCGGACAGCCTAAAGTTGGGAAATCACAGTTGGCCGCCACAAATCCAGATAATGCGTTTGATCGTCCAGCGATGGTGATATATACAATATCTTTTTCATCTTTATTCGCAGTCAAAATTTCCAAGACTTTTAATGGTTGTTTATGTGCTGATGCTGCATGCTGTTCCCAGGCAATGGCATATTCATCTAGCTTATTGGTGATCTTTTTTGCGTGTGGTTCATCTGACGTGGAACCCATTATTAGTATTGTTTTCATGTTCTTTCCTTTTTAACCACGAAGTCACAGAGAGCACATAAAATATCTCCGCGCACTCTGCGTTTCTGTAGTTTAAAAAAATCCTTTTAAGTTTTTGATCATTCGTTCATTCACAGGCTTCCCTGCATCAGGAAATGGAAATACTCCACCCGTAATTGTTTCATATAAATAGATGTAGCGACTCGACAATTCAGTCACTAATTCTTCCGGTGCATCCGGCAATGTTTCATCATTATATGGATCGCAATTATCGACAAACCAGAGCCGTAGAAACTCCTTATCAATATTCTGGGGATTCTTCCCAACAGCCATCCGTTCATCATAGGTTTCAGCAATCCAATATCGGCTGGAATCAGGAGTATGAATTTCATCAATAAGTCGGATTGCACCATCTTCATCTCGCCCCATTTCATATTTCGTGTCGACCAAGATCATACCATTTTCCGCTGCTTTCTTTTGTCCGAAGGAAAATAGTTCCAGCGCCTTATAGCTGCAATAATCCCAATCTTCCTGTGTCATCCATCCTCCGCTGACAATTTCATCTGGAGAGATGGGACGATCGTGATGTTCTTCCTTGGTGGTGGGCGTGAGCATGTTGGCTTTGAGCTTTTGATTCTTCACCAATCCTTCCGGCAGGGTATTGCCGCAGTACTCTCGATCGCCATTATTATAAACGGTCCATAGGGCTGTGCTGGTGCTGCCGGTGATATATCCACGAACTACAAACTCTATGGGAAAAACATCACATTTTTTTGCAAGTGTTACATTGGGATCAGGAATGTCAATCACATGATTTGGGATAATATCTTTTGTCTGATCAAACCACCATGCGCTGGTGAGATTGAGCACTTGTCCCTTAAATGGAATGGAAGCGAGAACTCGATCAAATGCACTTTGACGATCTGTGGTAATGAGTGCAACCTTGCCGCCAAAATCATATTGATCTCGCACCTTGCCGATGCGCCGATCCGAGAATCCACCGGACAAAGCCGTCTCTGTTAAGGTGTTATTCAGTTCCGCTTTAATGCGGTCTTTGTATTGTTCAGTTGATTTTATAGCATTCATGAGATAGTGGGTTGAATAATATGTGTGTATCCAAAATTTCCTTTAAAATAGTCTCAAAATTACCGCCATTTATGGTCACATTCCATATGACGCCACGTTTAATTTCGGAAATGTCGCCAATTTCAAATCGCTCCGTCAAGGATTCGAGTTTTGCCCGACCGATCATATCTTCTTTTTGCCGAACTAGAAGCGATGCGATATTTTCTGTGGTTGAAGTTTTGCTAATAAATTCCTTATTGGAATTGTAAAGCTCGCCAGTTTTGTCAATTTTTTTCAAGATGGATTCCCGGTTGCCATCTGTAGATATTTCCCAATGGGTTTGACGCGTGATAGATACGTCAAAGCCTAAATGGTTGAGCGCATTTTGAACGGATGATGCTTCGTTATCAGTGATAATCACATCAATGATCCACTCGGCATCATCATTGTTGGATTGGTAATTAGCCACTTCATAATGGGGGCGATTAAATGAAAGTAAGTGGTTTGTAGTGGGATTTCCATTTTCAATAAAATTTTTCATAGATGAAAATATGGAATCCCCGTTTTTCGTTCGTTCAGGGTGAGGCATCATGGCCATAACGTTTCCAGTGGGATTACAAACTGCTGCCAGATTGTACATAGACCCATTTGGGTTGGTGGGAAATTCATCCGCGACATTGCCGTCATCATCACAATACCGATAGACCGTTTGATCATTGGCGATCATTTTATTCAGCAATTCTTCGGGAAGAATGAAGCGTCCCTCGCCATGGGCCAATGGAATGTTAATAAAATCATCCATATTCAAATGTCGAGTAAAAGCACAACGATCAGGAGGCACGGACATCTTCAAATTAGCCCATGTATTATAGTAGCCGACACCGACCACATGACCACCTTTCACCCGTTTATTATCTGTGAGCGCAACTCCCACACGGTGGCTATCTAAGCCGGGGACGAGACCACTTTCTACTAAAATTTGTGCCCCGTTACAAATTCCCAAAACAGGTTTTCCTTTATTCGCTTCAACTTTTATTTGATTCATAATAGGATCTAGCGCCGCAATTACACCTGCCCGGGAACGGTCTTCGTAAGCAAATCCGCCCACGATAATAAAACCGTCAAAATTTGATAAACTTTCGGTCGCATCATTCCACAAAAATTCAACTGGATTCAGCCCCACTCGGCGACACGCCATAAGTGTTTCGCGCTCCGTATTTGAACCAGGGAATTGGATGATGGCGATATTAGACATATTATTTTTCCGTCAAATATGATTCAATCAATTGGATACGATACAAATCTTTTTCTCGTTTTAATTATTAATAATAACACTTTTATCCCCACTTACTATGGTGCCAATTTCATATACTTTCGTCAAATCTTTCAGTGCATCTTTCACTGAATTCGCATCAGCAGAATCCACAATAAAGACCATTCCGATTCCCATATTGAATGCGCGAAACATTTCATCTTCATCTACATTGCCGATGGATTGCATCACATCAAAAACGGGTATGTTCGGCCAGGAACCGTTCTGTATCTCTACGCCACATCCATCTGGCAAAATCCGCGGAATGTTTTCTACTAATCCGCCGCCGGTAATGTGTGCGATGCCTTTCACATCAATTCCAGCGTCCAAAGTTGCGAATACATGGTTAGTATAATTAATGTGCGGTTCCAGTAAGGTGAGCCCAACCGACTTTTCCAATTCGGGAATGGTATCGTTTACATCGTAACTGCCGATTTCAAAAAAGAGTTTCCGGGCAAAAGAATAGCCGTTGGTATGCAGTCCGTTAGATGGCAGTCCCAGCATCACGTCACCGGCTTGGATTGTTTCTCCGGTAATGATCATATCTTTTTCTACTACACCAGTGATTATACCCACCAGATCATGTTCTCCTGGCAGATAGGTGTCGGGCATTTCTGCTGTTTCACCGCCCACCAAAGAAACGCCCGTTTCACGGCAGGCTTTCACCATACCCGATACAATTTTTTCAACAGTTTCCGGATTTAGTTTGTCGTTAGCGATATAATCCAAAAAGGTGAGAGGTTGAGCACCCATGACTAAAATATCATTGGCAGCAGCGCTTAACAAATCAATACCAATAGTATCAAATTTCCCCATTTTTCGGGCTATGATTGTTTTCGTCCCCACACCATCAATACTCTGAACCATAACAGGATTCTCATAGTTTTCTAAAATTGGTTTCAGATCGTATAGCGAACCAAAACTGCCAAGCCCCGTAAGCACATTAGATGTGAAGGTTGATTTCACGCCATCTTTAATGCGTTCCACCGCTTCATTCCCAGCATCGATGTTTACGCCGGCTGATTTGTAGTCCGGTTTGCTCATAGCTTATCACGCAACCCATTTGTCCAGGCTACCCTTGCGTTAAAAACCGCAAGATCAACGGCTTCGTTGATATTGATTGATTCGCCGCCGGTAGTACCTATCTCAAAAACGCCCAAACCATAATTTGAAAATACGGACTTTAGTGCATTAATATTTTTCGGTAATATTTCCAAAATGAAGCCACCCGTTTCAGAAAATAAAATTTTATCAGGTGACAGATCGCTCTCGATTTTTACATTACAACCGATACTGTTCCCAAATGTCATTTCAGAAATAGCCGATGCAACACCGCCATCTGCAATATCGTGGCATGATAAGAACAGCCCCCGGTCAATACAATCGGTAACGGCAAAGATCTGGTTTTTGACCTCATCCAAATCCGGTTTCGGTACCCGCGCTCCCAGTTCATTGTAGAGAGAATAATAGACCGACCCGCCCAGTTCATCTTTCCGGTCGCCGATCATTAAAATAACTGAATTGTTTTTCTGAAAATGCATTGGTACTGCTTTATTCACATTTTTAAGTCTGCCGAGACAACTCACAATTGGACTTGGGGGAATGGCGCCATTTTTCGATTCATTATAAAAGCTTACATTTCCTGCAATAATGGGCGTGGCATGATCGGGATTATCTTTCAAAGTAATAGTGTGACACGCATCAGCCACACCGCGAACGCCTTCCACGAATTCCCACATTTGATGGGGTTTTTCCGGATTTCCAAAACAGAGACAGTCCGATAGCGCATGTGGTGTTGCACCGACTGCTGCCACATTCCGCATGGCTTCCACAACGGCATTTATGCCGCCCCAGTATGGATCAATAAGTCCGTAGCGCGGATTGTGATCCGTGGATAAAGCAATACCTACATTGCGTATTTCTTCAGGATAATTTTCAGAATTGAAGGGCGCCATTACGCCGGAATCAGCCAATCCCGTTTCCGTATAAATTCGTCCTTGAACTTGTTTATCATATTGTTCAAAAATGAGTTCGCGGCTGGCCATATTTTCATGAGATAAAACGTCTAATAATGATTGATTGTAATCCAATTGCTCGGGGATATCCGGCTCGATAAAATTATTCTCGCGGGCCTCATAAGGGCGGTTATATAAAAACCCCTCGGTTACTTCTTTTGCTTTCGCATTTACAATTTCTTCATCACCATTGTGAACAATGTATTGGCCATCATTGCGAATTTTACCAATAATGGATGCGCGAGCCCCCTCACTCACCCCAGGCAGATCAAACACATTATTATAGTGGTCTAAAATCACGGGCGTTACTTCTGGGGAACAGACCCACATAAATCTCTCTTGGGTTTCACTGCAAAGGTAAACAGATGGATGTAAGCCATCCATCCCAATATGGATTTTGTCCATCCAAACCTCTGCGCCATATCCGGATGTTTCTGCCAATTCTACGCTGGCGCAAGCCACACCCCCAGCCCCCAAATCCTTGAAACCGATATTATTGATCAATCCTTTTTCTTTTAGGATGTTAAATAGAGCATAGGATGATTTTAAGAGGTGCCGCTCCAAAAACGCGTTGGGTTCCTGAACGGCTCCTTTGTTTTGCTCTTTCTTTTCTTCTTCCAATTCTAATGATGCAAAACTAGCACCACCAAACCCGCTATTATCTGTGGGTTTCCCCAATAATATTAAATCATAGCCATCCGCATTCTTTGGTGCGTAAGAATGAATAATATCATCTTCTTTTACGATACCAAGCGTAACCAAAGTGACTAAACAATTTTCGTTATATCCCTCGTGGTAATATAAATCGCCGCCCATATTGGGAATTCCCAGTGGGTTCCCATAACCAGCAACACCGGCCACCACCCCATCGTGAATCCATTTAGTTTTATTATTATTAATGTCCCCGAATCGGAAAGAATCAGTCACAGCAATCACTTCGGCACCCATACATAATACATCTCGAACATTACCACCGACACCCGTTGCCGCTCCTTCGTAAGGCACAATTTGAGAAGGGTGATTATGGGATTCGTGACTCATGACAATGCACCATCGATGGCCATTATTATCTGTTGCGATTGAAACAACGCCCGCATCTTCTTTGGCGCCTAAAACCACATCTGGACCTTCAGTGGTAAATTGTTTTAAATGGTTACGACTGCTTTTATAACTACAGTGTTCTGAGCCCTGAATAGAAAATAAAATAAGCTCTGCAAGAGATGGAGCTCGCCCCAACATATCATTTTGAATTTTAAGAGTTTCTTCAACTGTGAGTGGAATATTGTATTCCGACAGGGCGCGCGAAATTTGTTTATTTGACAATCCCGAAAAATCTATTAATTCTTGCGAGAATGCCATTTATATCACAAGTATACTGATGGCTTTAATTCGCCGATATAAGGTAAAGTTCTATGTTTGTCAGCGTAATCCAACCCACAACCAACAACCCAAACATCGGGAATAGTAAAACCTAAATAATCGATATTTATTAAATTATTTTCTTTTCCTTCTTTTTGCGCTAAAACACATTTTTTTAAAGAAGCGACATTTCGTGTTTGGAGTATCCTCTCCAAGAATTGAAGAGTAAGCCCCGTGTCTAGAATATCTTCTACAATAAGTACATGTTGATTCTGAACGGGGTGACGCAGATCCATAATAACTCTAACCTCACCGCTGGCTTTTGATTCAGCGCCATAAGTGCTTAACGCCATGAAGTCTACAATATGCGGTACATTTAATCGTTTTACCAAATCAGACGTAAACATGAATGCCCCCTTCAAAATAGAAACTATCATAATATTATCAACATGGGCGTAATCTGAATTAATTTGATTTGCTAACTCTTTTGTTCTTTCTAGAACGGACTGTTCGTCTACGAGGATTTTTTCAATATCTTTATGCATATTATTACCTAATAATAGTCTCGTGTCTTTGTGGTCCGACGGAAACAATTTTTACTGGGCACCCCACTTCATGTTCAATAAATGCGATATAATCTTTTAATGTTTCCGGCAAAGCACTATACCCCTTTTCCCAAACTTTTTCTGGTAGATCGGCCCACCCTGGTAATGATTTATACACAGGTTTAGCATTACGATATTGAGTAAGACTGGCGGGCATTTCAGTAATGTGTGACCCATTTACATCATACGCGATACAGATGGGCAATTCAGAAAAACCATTTAAAACATCCAGTTTTGTAAGCGCAATTTCTGTTAATCCGCACACGCGAACGGCCTGCCGCACCTGAACTAAATCAAGCCAACCAACCCGCCGAGGTCGTCCAGTTGTTGTTCCATATTCACTACCTTTATCTCGAAGACTTTTCGCACTATTTCCATGAATTTCTGAGGGTAATGGGCTTTCGCCCACGCGGCTTAAATAAGCTTTAGTTACTCCAATGATACGATCGATATTTCTAAAACTAACACCGGTTCCTATGGATATATGTCCAGAAGCTGTATTGCTGGAAGTGGTATAGGGGTAAATGCCGTGATCAACATCTAGGCTAATACCCTGGGCGCCCTCAAATAAAATAGATTTTCCAGATTTGTGGGCATTGTATAACTCAACCGAGGTGTCATGAATGTAAGATTTTAATTTTTCCCCATAAATAGAATATGTATCATAAATATCATCAATAGAAATATTTAAAGATTGATTAAGAGTTTTTTCAATGATCCCTTTTGAAAACGCATATCCTTTTTCAAGTTTTTCTCTGAATACATCTGGCTCTAAAAGGTCCACCATGCGAATCCCATTTCTAAACATTTTATCTGCATAAACAGGGGCAATCCCGCGGCGCGTGCTCCCTGCAGCCAAATCTCCTTGGTGACCAGATAGAGCTCCATCCATTGCAATATGATAAGGCATAATGACATGTGCGCGGTCGCTCACCATAAGTTTTGGAGTAATGCCTTTTTCTTTTACGTATGCAATTTCATCCAAAAGAGCTTTTGGGTCGACAACAACACCATTCCCTATAACACTCGTGGGTTCACCATATACAATCCCAGACGGGATGAGATGAAGTTTAAAAGTATTGCCGTCTACAATAACAGTGTGCCCCGCATTGTTTCCGCCGTGAAAGCGCACAACATACTCAGATTGGCCGGCAAAGAAGTCTGTGATTTTTCCTTTGCCTTCGTCACCCCATTGGGTGCCAACAATTGTTGTTATATTAGACTGATTGGAAGGCACTAATTGCCGGAGATTGGTTTGATATGTATTGAATAAAAGTCACTTAATTCAGGATAATCCCGCACTTGACTTTACACGATATCATTAAATGTAAAAAATAGAATTATTAAAAAATTTAATTTTTTTTGTTTTTTTCTGAAATGCCAGCTTTCTTTTTTGCCCACACTAGCAATCTATGGATGGGAGGGAAATATTCTGCCAAAATAATTAAACCGGGAATTCCAAATACCCATCCTTGGAAAATGGGTATTAATCCGCCAATCAATCCAACAATCACGAGGATCACGCCAATTGTTATCCTGAAAGAATGTTTAATCATTTAGTTGTCGATTTTGAATTATTAAATAACGACTTTCTGGTGCTATATATTGTCCTAACCCACCTTTTAAATAATGATTAAAAAATGTTATTATTTGTGAAAGTATTAATGGGTGCGATATAGATACTGGTAATTCTCCAACGTCCAAAAAATAGGATGCTAAAGGAGAAAATAAAGGCGCGTCACTAAAGTCTAGGTGTTCAGTTTTTTTAACGATTGAAAATAATTGATCATCAAACCCATTTTGTAATAAAGAAAATAATAAATCGTAATTATTTTTGTAATCTGAATTAGCCCAACTAGGTCTCCCTAAATAATAAAAAGGAATTGGAACACCAGATTGTAGTATGGTGCTTGGGATTGGGTTTATCCATCCATCTAAAGCAAAACATGCTTTAAGTCGGCTGTCTATGGCTGATGCATTTATGGCGGTGGCACCTCCATATGAATGTCCAATAATTCCGATATTATCCATATCAATGTTAGATTGAAACATAGACTGAGTTTCACCAGAATTCATTTTTTCAATCTGGTTTAACATAAAAACAACATCAAATGTTCGAGTTTTCATTTGTTGTTTTCGAACGTGAGCACTATCTGGATTACCATGCAGGTCTGACCGATAATCTGCTATATGACCATCTGGAAAAATTGTCAAATTCGCATCATAAGGATGGTCGACACCAAAAACAATAAATCCCTCGCTGGCAAAATGTTCATTTAAGGAAGAATGAAGGTGCCTTGAACCAGTAATACCATGTGATGTTATAATAACCGGCAATTTTGTTTTTATTTTAGCAAGGGGGGTTTTAAAAGTAGTGTTTGTTTTTATTAGTCCAAGATGATTTGCAAAAAAGGATGGAAGACCACCCGCTTGGCTTAATCCTCGGGCTCTTCGTTGTGCAAAATCAAAATATGGTGTTCTTTGATCGGATGAATTATTAATCGTTGGATACCAAACCTGAACCACGATTTCCCTAACATCATCCTCGATTTCATCTGTGAACCATTCTTGTCGCGAAGAATCCACCCAATGAAATGTTTCAGTCCCGATACTATATGGCCCGTCAGGTTCCGGCAGAGTAAAAACAGGTATTAACCAAGGAAGCAATGCCGACACAGTTAACCAAGACATCAATAACAATAAAATTATAGTGGGTGGTTTCTCTTTATATGTTTTATAAATAACGAAAATGACAACAAGAAATAAATAGGCGGGAACCATTTGCCATCGAGATGACTCAGTAAAAAAATGAATAAGAGTAATTGTAATGGCGCCAAATAAAGAATAAAGAAAAGATGCTCTATCATTTTTTATGAACAAAAAGTATAGCGCACCAACACTAGATAAAATAATTAAAAATTCAAGGGATCGCATTTGTAGATAAATTGAGCCTGTTTTAATTCTTTAGTTCAACGTGACTAAACTTCTTATTCAACCAGATAATAGATAAAGAGACAAAGCCAATAATAATTCCCAATATTGAAAAATTTAGACCAAACTCTTGATATTGCTCATTAAACCCAACAAGCGGTTTTGCTTTTTGCAAATAAGAAAGACCTAAAACAAGTATGCCCATAGATGATATAAAACATAATGCAGATAGAGAATGTATTTTGTCATTCATTAAGAAGCGGTAGTATGATTTTTGTTTAAACAGTTGAAATAAAACTATCCAAACAAACCAGGAAACAACTTGAATAAATATTAATCCTTTAAAATAAGTAATAACTGAATAAAACGGGCTAGCCCATATTGACCACTTTTTAAATACCGGTCTATCTATATATCGAAATACATTATTAGCATTAAATCGAGTTTCTTTTAAATGCGCTATAATCGAATCTGTCTTTTCTTGATGGGATAATGATTCCCAATTTGGTATTTTTATTCCATTCCACACATGAGCCGCTGATCCGTATCCATGATAATCTGCTGATCCAAGCATGAATAAATTATTTTCACGGCATAATTCAATAATTTGTTGTCTAAGATTATTTGAGAAAACATTATTACGATTATCAATTTCAAACCCATCAACACCCTTATCAATATAATATTGAATCGAATTGTGTTCATCAGAAAACCAATGAGCTACGGCCACCAAACCACCATCTTGGTGTGTAGAATCAATCACCGGTTTATCATCTAGGCTAAAGGTAATGAATGGACTTTTTAAACCAAGGAGCAACATATGGTTGCTACCAGAAAATTCTATCCCCGCAATAATATGAGGGACTTTCGGAAGAAGACCCTTTTTTTGTTCATTTACAAATCGAAGTGTATTTTTATTATGATTATGCTCTGTCAGAAAAAAAGCATCATATCCGTTTCGTTTATGCCAACTCATTTGTTGTTTAGGGGAAATCAGCCCATCATGACTCCAGTGGCTATGAGTATGAGTATTAAATAAAATACGACCAGAATCATGATTAATGATGGTATTACTTGGGAGTGGCCCAGAAATCATATAAATAAAAATCATAAGCCACAAACCACTTAACAATACAGATAAAACCGCCCAGCGCCCCAAGGCGCTTATTAAGGATATTTGTTTATAAAAAATGCGTTTTACAAAAGCAAAAAACATCCCAATTGAAACCCACCCAAAGATTACAAAAAACTCAGGGATTGGATCGTAAGACCTTAAATAAAATAGAATGGGTCCTAAAATAGGTTCAAATAAAACGCGTAACGGAGAAATGTGAATACTAAAGTTTTCAGCTTCAGCTAATATTTGTGTATTAATTATAAATGGCTTTACACCAAACAATGATAAGAGAAAAACGAAAATCCCGAATAATAGACTATACCGCCAATGATGCAATTGTTGATAGATTGTTTTATTCATAGGGGTTTATTTTGCACCTATTCAACGAACATTAAAAGGATTGCTATGTCCATGAAAAAATTACTATATAAAAAAATTCCCCAAGAAGAAATGCTAAATAGAGTTAACGCATATTATGATGCAATGTCATCAAGAAGATCAATACGTGACTTTTCAAGCAAACCTGTTTCTATAGATATTATAACACAATCAATAAAAACTGCCTGCGGCGCACCATCGGGGGCGAATAAACAACCGTGGACTTTTGTTGTTGTAAAAGATGACAAATTGAAGAAAAAAATTCGGCAAAGCGCTGAAAAGGAAGAAAAAGAATTTTACACTCACCGAGCTACGCAAGAATGGTTAGACGACTTAAACCAATTTAATACAAATTGGCAGAAACCTTTTTTGGAGACCGCTCCATATCTTATAGTAGTATTTAAACAAGTTTTCGAAAAAGGGGAAAAGCGTAAAAAAAATTATTACGTGAATGAGTCTGTTGGTATTGCCATAGGATTTTTATTAACAGCGTTACATTTTGCGGGTCTCGCCACATTAACGCATACACCAAGCCCTATGGGCTTTTTAGAAAAGATATTAAAACGGCCTAAAAATGAAAGGGCCTATATAATGATTCCTGTTGGGTACCCGGCAGAAGATGCAATGGTACCCAACCTAAAAAAGAAACCATATTCAGAAACAATAATGATTAAATAAATTAACCACAGGTTGTTTCTAGTAAGGCCGCACAAACTAAATATGGATCCATATTTGCTGATGGGCGACGATCTTCAAGATACCCCTTACCTTCGTTTGCAGTTTGCATCGGAATTCGAATAGAAGCCCCTCTATCACTTACACCATATCTAAACTCATGAACACTGCATGTTTCATGTAAACCGGTTAATCGTTCTTCGTTATGCGCACCATAAATAGCTATATGATCGTCATGATTTTCTTTGAGCTTTTCACACGCAGCTTCAATTATTTTTATACCACCTTCTCCCCGCATTGATTTTGTGCTAAAGTTTGTATGGGCACCCGCACCATTCCAGTCACCAGAAACAGGCTTAGGGTGAAGCGTTGCACTTACACCATAGTCTTCAGCAATACGATATAGAAGATACCTCGCCAACCATGTCTGGTCCCCAGCTTCCAATGTACCAACAGGCCCAATTTGAAACTCCCATTGTCCAGGCATAACTTCTGCATTTATCCCAGATATTTCTAATCCAGCCTCAATACAGGCATCCATATGTTCTTCAACAATATCGCGACCAAAAACTTCATCAGCGCCCACACCGCAATAAAAAGGTCCTTGAGGCGCAGGATAGCCTCCTTCAGGCCAGCCTAGTGGAGATCGCCCCTGAAAAAAGGTATATTCTTGCTCAATACCAAACCACGGTTCTTCTGAAGAAAATTTATTCGCTGTTGTTTCACATGCTGCCCTCATATTTGTTTTATGAGGCGTACCATCAGCATTCATGACCTCACACATTGTGAGGATACTATCTCCCCCTCGAACGGGGTCTGGGACAAAACAAACAGGCTTTAACATACAGTCACTATCTGTTCCATCTGCTTGCATGGTACTGGAACCATCAAATCCCCAATCTGGAATTTGATCTAAACGATCAATCGGTCCATCTACAACTTTTGTTTTTGATCTCATTTTTTGAGTGGGTTGATGACCATCAATCCAAATGTATTCTATTTTTACTTTACTCATAGTGTCCTCTTTTTTATTATGTTAACCAATGGCTTCTTTTCCGCGTTCGCCTGTGCGAATACGAATACATTCTTCAATAGGAAGAATAAATATTTTACCACGACCTTTATCGCCATCCTTTTGAGCGACGGTGGTTATGGCATCGACAACTGAATCTACATATTCATTATTTACTGCAATTTCAAGACGCACTTTTTTCAATAAAGTTATTTCATGTGAAATACCTCTATAAACTTCCTGTACTGGTATTTCCTTTCCTTGACCTTTTGCATTTGTTACGGTGAATTTGTAAATCTCTCTTTTTAATAATTCTTCCTTAATGTATGGAAGTTCCTCAGGTTGTATTATTGCTATAACTAATTTCATTGTATTATCCTTAATTATTCAGCTGAAAAAATTTGAAATCCAGCATAAGATTCCATTTCATGCTCACCAATATCTAATCCAATAATTTCTTCTTCTTCTGTGACCCTGAGACCAAATAATAAATCAATAGCTTTAAACAAAACAACTGAACTAATAAAACAAAAGGCGCCATAGGAAGAAACGCCCAATAACTGAGTGGTAAACGAATAGTCTGAGCTAAAGATTCCTACGGCAAGCGTTCCCCATACACCGCAAAACAAATGCACTGAAATCGCTCCAACCGGATCATCTATTTTTAGTTTATCCAACTGAATGACCGCCAACACAACGATTATTCCAGAGAGAAAACCGACTATAACAGAATTGGTTGGGCTTATGCAATCTGCTCCAGCAGTAATACCAACTAATCCCGCAAGGGACCCGTTTAAAATCATAGATAAGTCAGGTTTTTTAGATATATACCAAGAAGTAATCATAGCTCCTATCACACCAGCAGCAGCAGATAGAGTTGTGGTTACAAACACGAGTGATACCACCCCGGGGTCTGCAGATAAAACAGAACCCCCATTAAAACCATACCAACCAAACCATAGTAAAAAGACACCAATGGTTGCCAAAGGCATATTGTGTCCAAGGATAGGTTTAATGGCTCCTGATTTGGAATATTTTCCAAGACGAGGTCCAAGAATAGATGCACCCACTAATGCAGCCCAACCTCCAACACTATGTACAAGTGTAGATCCTGCAAAATCATGGAAATTTTTATCGCCTAACCAACCAGCGCCCCAGGTCCATGATCCCGCAATAGGATAAATTAATGCAACATATATGGCAGAAAAAATCAAAAAGCTACTAAGCTTAATTCTTTCTGCTACAGCACCAGAAACAATGGTTGCTGCTGTAGCCGCAAACATGGCTTGAAAAATAAAATCAGTAAAATAGGTATAATTACCACCAGCATAATCAATTAACCCGGCAGCACCTGAAGGTATAGATAGACCAAAGCCGCTAAACCCTAAAAAACCATTAAACGTACCTGGATACATAATATTAAATCCACAAATAGCATAGGTTAGAATTCCAATGGCAACAATACTTACATTTTTAAATAAAATGTTTACAGTGTTTTTAGCTTGGGTTAATCCAGATTCAAGAGTTGCAAACCCTAAATGCATAATAAATACAAGAAATGCCGAGACCAACATCCAAGTATTATTTACAACAAATAATGCATCATCTCCTGTGGTTGAAGACTCTCCAAACAAGAACCCACACCCCATGAAAAGAAATAAAATTAAAGTCTTCATGATATCCCCAATTAAAAGCTTTTACTAACGGTTAAAAAAGTAGTTTCCTGATTTGGATTTAAGATCCAAGAACAACTGTAGGCTCCGTTGTTGGCGGTTATTCCAAATTCAACTACATCAAATTTATCTGTGCCATCGTCGTTATCAATTGCTGTATACATCCCATTCCCCAAGCCCAGGCTAAAAGGACCGTAGCTCAGATTTAGATAAATAGATGCATTGTCCGCCCCAGGTTCATGAAAAAAATATCCCCCGTATATACCTACACCTTTATACTCTCCAGATGCACCCGCTTCAATAAAGTGGGCACCAGAACCTGGATTAAAATCAAGAAAATTATCATTAGCACCAGAATTGGTTGGGAAATAATAATCTGTTAAAATCAACGAGAGAGGACCAGCTTGAGCGGAGACAAATAAATCATTCTCATTTGCCTGGCCATTAAATTGCCACGCTCCCCAAGCACCTACCGTCAATACTCCCAAAGAATATGTGATTCCGGGTTGTATTGACGGCGAATTCCCAAAGTCAGTTCCCCGCCAAACATATCTATTATATATATCACAAGACACGCCCCAAGGGTTCACATTATTAACCCCCTTACTTTCTTCAGCATATGTAGGTGAAATAGCCATGGTTCCCAAAATGGCAATAATAGTTAAGTGTTTTTTCATTTCATTTTCCTTTCTTTCCAAAAAATGGATGTTACGGTTATTTATTTAGGTATTCGAACAGGCGCTAATCTTTTATATGACGATAAAATGATTTGCGTTTCTGTACGCTTGACTCCCGGCCACTGTTGAATAGTTCGCAAGAGTTTTTCTAATGATCGACTACTTTCAGTTTCAATCATCATAAGGTGGGAACCTCGTCCAGTAGTAGAGAAACACCAAACCACTTCTGGTGTTTGATTTGCTTCGTCTACAACATCAATGTAATGATCTGAAGAATCAGAAATAATGGTAATGAGCGCAAGCACATCCAGCCCTACACGGTGGGGATCAATCACAGCTTGGTAGCCAAGAATGATTCCGCCATCTTTTAGTTTTTTTATTCGCTCTGATGTGGAAGGGACAGACATCCCTATTTGTTCAGCTATATAACTTGCTGATGCGCGGCCATCTACCTGCAATATATCCAGAATCTTCCGGTCAACTTGATCTAATTCGTAATGATTATCATGTTTTGTCATACATTAAATTATAATGTAAAATATTAATAAACCAAATAAAATAATGAAATATATAGTAAAAACATTAATAAAATAGGAAAATATGAAAAATAACAAAATAAATAAACAAGACATATTAGGTGTTTTAAATATTAATAATTAGTATTATTCCGTAAGGAAGAATTAAGGAAAATAAGGGAATCATGGTTATATATCACAACCCGAGATGAGGGAAGAGCAGAAAAACTCTGCAGCTGTTGCGTGACAATGGTATTGAACCCACTATTATAGAATATTTAAAAAATGTACCCACTGTAAAAGAGTTGGAATCATTGTCTTTAAAATTAAAAATGCGCCCAGCTGAATTTATTAGAAAAGGGGAAGCTGATTTTAAAGATAATAATGTAAAAGAAATATTAAATGACGATTCCGACCTTTTTAAAGCTATGAATCAATTTCCAAAAATTATTGAACGTCCCATAGTTGTTAAAGATAAAAAAGCTGTAATGGGTCGTCCGCCGGAAAATGTATTAGATTTATTATAATGAATTCAGCACAAAAAAACATTTTAGTATTCATATTTTTAGGGGCATTCCTATTGCCGGGATGCGATCCTATTGTAGAAACATACAATAATGCAGAAGATGCGATTTATTATGAATCCCAAACGATTAATGATGTGAGCACATCATCCGAAAACGAATTAAATGTTATGACTTGGAATATTCGTTTTGGGTGTGGGCGTATTCCATTTTTCGGAGATGCATGTGGTGATCGAGTTGTTTTAACCGAAGTTGAAGTTAATACCAATTTAGATTCTGTTGTCGTTAGAATAAACAGGGAAGACCCAGACATTCTTTTACTTCAGGAAATGGATCGTTCATCAAAACGGACTAACTATATTGACCAAGTTCAATATTTATTAGACAACACTAATATGAATTATGGTGTTTATGCAACCATTTGGAATTCTCAATTTATTCCAAGTGATGGTATTGGTCGTATAGATATGGGCAATGTTATCTTATCAAAGTGGAAATTAACAAATGCCGAACGAATTAAATTACCTCTAAGAGAAGATCAAGAAGGGATTGTGCAATACTTTTATTTAAGAAGGAGCATTTTAAAAACACAAGTACAAGTACCGGGTCATGACAATTTTTATGCAGTAAATATTCATGCAACAGCCTTTGCTACAGATGATACCAAACAAAAGCATATTGATACGTATTTGGAAACATTAGAATCCTTAGCTAACGAAGGGGCTCTGTTTGTCACGGGTGGTGACTTAAACTCCTTACCGCCGGGCGCCGATTCAACAGATTTTTGTTTAGAAGATATGTGTGAAGATGATCATTATCACGAGGCGGGAAATGAACCCCAACATAAAGACGGCAGTTATTTTGAAAACTTTGAAAATGAACCTACAATTCTTCAGCCTTTATATGAAGCTTATGAACCAGCCGTATCTATTGTGGATTATTTAGAAAATGAACCGGCCTATTTTACACATGCTCCCAGTACGAGTGACAGAAATGGAACATACTACGATCGAAAATTAGATTATTTATTTACGAATATTTCCAATGGCTGGAAACCTAGTTCGGACCAAACACATCAAGATTATAAACAGATATCGGATCATATGGCCGTATCTGCCATATTACAATTACCATGAAGAATTTTCTCGCTCTAACATTAATTGTATCTTCGCTTTTTGGTAAAACCGAAAATTGGTCATCTCATTCTGCAAATGTATTACAGGAAAAACGAATAGAAATTGGATTATTTCAACCGCTTAGGATTGGCGTTTCTGGAGGAAGAGAATGGTCCACACATCCTGTCTATTTCTTTATGATGCCTAATGTGAGCCTTAAAAAAACACGAAATGTTTGGTGGGAATTTGATGTTTCATCTAGACACTCAATTTCATACCCAACTCCTTTGCTGAATATGTTAGCAAGGCAGGGGACAGGAGGCATTATTTCTCCTGAATTTACCTTTCCTGCAGCAGTCATCATTTATAATGAATTGTTATTTACCTGGGAAGAACAAAAACCATATAATATTACATTTAAACTAGGCGTGTCACTTGGATTGGCCGCGGAAAATATTTCAAAAGGATCGACTATAGATTTGCCACTAGCATACCATAGGTTTGCTCCATTATATAATGGCTATGGATTAAGAACAGGTATTGATTTTACAGGAAAAGTCACGGAAAAAATTCATTATTTATTAGATGCAGATATTCAGATTCTTCCCGGAATGGAAGGATCCTTTGCTGTAGAGCATAAAGGAATGATTAGTTGGAACAAAAACGATTATTTCCGTATTTCTTTAGGGTATAAGTTAGTCCATGGAGAATATCCATTTGGAACAGATACACATATATTGCCCTATTTACCCATGGCCGAAACGTGGGTTCCGTTTATGGATTTCCAGTGGGCGTGGGATCGAAAGTGATTTTGTCGTAAGAATTTAAAACAATATTTAAATTGAATAAATTTGGTTCCTATCAGCCGATTCTTACTATATAGTATTATTGATTTCACCCCTATTTAATAATGTGTACTCAGACAATTTAGAATGTGTTAATACCGCTGATATTCCGAATTATTGTATAGAGCTTATGGAGACCAAGCACCAATAAAAACGAGAGAAATATCTGTTGTTACATTTTTAAAATAGTTGTCAAAAATTAATCCTTAACGTTAGTCTCGGAACCCAACCCAATAACCCTAAATCCGAATAGGCATAATCCAGATTTAAGCGATAGGGAATGAATGGGAAATTCTTTGAGGATAATCCAAACCCCATTGAAAATCGATTAATATATTTACCTTCTTCATAGTCGGATAAGGCTTTATCTGATACATCATCTAAATCATCGGGATATCTCAAAAAAGTATTTTTAACACCCGCTCTGAGATAAAGCAATTTCATAATTGTCAGTTCGGCTCCAGCCATATAAATTGGATTAAAATCTCTTGGGTCACTGTATTCTGCATTCACAGTTAAGCTCAACTTTTCTTGTTTTATAAGCGCATCTGGCCCAACAGGAGAAAAGGAGAGCCCAACTTTAAATGTCATTGGGAGCGACCATTGTTCTGTGCCAAGTTGAGCAATAACATCTGGATTGCCATTTAAATCTTCATAAGCATCAATATCCACTTTTTGGTCGGTGCCTGATAGTGTCATTTTGCTTCCGAAGTTTGTTATTGCCATTCCAATTTTTAACCCCGAAAATGATGTTGTATATTGAGAACCAACATCAACAGCTACCGCATTAGCACTCGAAAAGGAGATCGTTTCGCGAATAATTTTGAATTGAATACCCGTTGAAAATTTGTCGCTGATTCGGGTGCCGTAAGCTAAGCCTAGCGATAAATCATTCGCGGTAAAAGTGCCCTCTCCTTCAGGTGAAAATTCTGTAGTACGGGTCATGTTGCCATAAGCCATTTGGTTAATACTTAATCCAAGATAACCTTGACTACCAAACTTAACTGCGGCAGCAAGATAATTATGGTTAATATCCCCAATCCACTCTGTTTGGCTTACCATTACTTCCGATTTTCCGATTCCAGTTATTCCGGCTGGATTCCAAAATAAAGCCGACACATCATTTACTTGTGCCGTGAAGGCACCACCCATTGCTGCGGCCTGCCCGCCCACTTCCACCTTTAAAAAATTAGCCGCCGATGTTGATGCATTATCAAATTGTCCGTTTAGGACCGCAATCGTTGTTAAGATAAATAATAATTTCTTCATTTGATCACCGCAAACTTTCCAATCCCCCAGATACCACATGGAAGATATAAACCCCAAAAGCTACATCTTGATTATTATATGTTCGTAAATCCCATGCTTCGATACTAGCTCCTCGATAACCAGGACTTCCATTTTTATGGTTTAGGATTTGAACTAATTCTCCGGCAGAATTATAAATACGAATCATACATTCTTCAGGAAGTCGGGTAAACTGAATTTCCTTTTGATATTGTATATACTCATAAGCTGAAGTTACCACATAAGGATTTGGGACGACTAAAATTTCACTTAAATCTAAGTCAGGCGAAGTCCCATCTTCCGTGGTAATAATTTCAAATTGATCTTCTCCTGGTACAATTGGATTTGGGAAAACCATATCCAACATGTCCCCATAATTAAAGTGTAAGTTATTTGTATTAAAATTGAGCACCCAACCCATCAAATCTGCATCATTTGCAAAATGATATGGTTCAGATGATCCAGTATATACATCATGAATAGGAATGATTTGTAAGTTAGTCGTTAACTTATAGTAGTGAGCCCAAGACGAATCTAATGTTGTATCAGTATCTGTGAAAATAGAGTCTATCACAACGGAACTATCTCTTCCCCATGGCGGAGACGGCTTTGAATTACCAGCAACTTGATACACTGCGATGTTCAACCTTTGATCGTTTTCCGTATCCCAAATTTCAATGGGTAATTGAATCGTGTCCGGCTCGGCATTTCCTCTTAATATATTTAAATTATAATAAGAAGCGATGGATCCTGACTCTATGAAGCGAATTTGTAAATCTATACCCAATTCTTTATAACTTATAATTCCTGATGGTTGAAAAAAGCCTGCTGATGCTGGATAATTACCATATAAATAATCTACAAACCCGCCCCAAGAAGGATTATCTGGCCCAGACGCACCTCCGCCCATAAATGCTAAATTGGAAGCAACGCTATCCAATATGGTTTGAAACACCGTGTCTGGTCCACTAACTATAAACGATGCATCACTAAATACAGGAATAAATCCATCAACCACATACTTCATTTGTCCCGACTCAACATCTGGGTCCTGATTTACAATCGTTTCGCTGGTTGTTGTATTCGTAAGGGTCCAATAAGGAAAAGTGGTCGTATCCCAGTTTGCACTATTTTCATCCGAAGAATCAATGGCAACACCATCATTAAAAAAGTCAACAGAATAGGTATAACCTTTACTTACAAAATCTGATTCTCTAACTTCATCTTCACCTAAAAATTCAAAAACAAAGGCTTCTGCATCTATCGCATTTAATATGGCATTTGCAGACCCGGTATGTGTAATATTTTTATCACCAATTTCATGCCCAAGAGATTTACCTTGAGGTACAATAGAAATAGTATTATCACCATCAATAAATGCATTTTTTACCTTTGCATTTTCCATTGGGTCTACAACAGCGCCAGACCAATCATCTGGTCCATCATAAGCAGAAATTGAATACCAATACTCGTAACCATTGACCAAGTCTTGATCGATATATGAATATTGGATACCATCATCATTTCCCAAATTATAATAAATGAGCGGATCAGACATAGCATAGGCTCCGCTCATTCCATCCATTTTATCAAAAATAGCCAGTGGTTTATAAAAATCAGTTGGGTTACCATTAAAATCTGTAACCACAGAACCCCACGTATTTCCTCTATCTGAGCTTCGATAAATTCGATACCCCTGAAATGCATTATTTCCTGTGACAGGATCAATGGATTGCTCGCTTCTATTATCCCAAAACAATGCCACCTTTCCATCTTGCGGAACAGCGTGCACAACAGGTGGTTTTGGTGGCTGAGGGCTAGCACAATTGTTGTCATATAACGATTGAAAAACTTTTGCATTCCTTAATAAATCCGCTTCATTAATTCCCATAAAATCGGCAAATGTAAAAATAACAAATTCCCCCGGGGCCACAGCCATTTCAGGAATAGTATCACCATCTGTTGTCACTTGTTCTGGTCCGCCTGCAGCAATAATCCACGTTATATCGGGGCCATAAGAATAGGGTTTTTGGAATAAATCATTCGCTGGAGGTTCTACGTTGTGAGGTTCTTGAATCCCATGGCTCATTTGTATATTGTATGCATCATTATCGCTTTGGGAATCTTCACTATATTCATACGTATAAAATGTTGAAATATCATATGGTTGAATTGACCCATCCATATTGTATTTTGTACACTCAAGAAACTTGAGCCCAATCCATCCAAGCCCCGATGAAACAAATCCAGATGATTCATCATCCGGATCCCAAACGATAGCTAAATTTTCGAGTAAATGAGCATCTGTTGTATCGGATAATTTTTCTGCAATATGAGGATCATCCGCAGAAATGAGCATACATAAATCATCTGTCCACTCTGCACTTCCTTGTTCGGGCGCATCTGGATCGCCCGCAATTCCGAAATATAAATCTCTTAAGGTATCTTTTCCCACATTTGTCATTTTTTGAATAAAAATGAGACCATCATTTCCAAAGGTATTTGCATAATTTAATACCCACGTATCGATCCTAACGTTGAGCGGTCCAACACCATTATTGCTGGCATATGTATTTCCCTCTGTTGGGTCATTATCTGTTACAACAAAATAAGCTTCTCTATCTGCCTGAACACCCAACCAACATGGGGCATCAGGAAAACCCTCAGGTCCAAGTTCAGGTTCAACTCCCGGGAAATAAAGTGTATCATTTGCATTCCCGTTTGCATCATACAAAACGGATGCAAATGTTCCTGTTGGATCTGCTTCAATTGGCCATTGGGCTGGCCAAGATTGTTCCATATCGCTGAATGCAATTCCAATATTTTGATCCGTGTCGCTATATCCGGCATCATATCCAGGTAGAGGTTCAAACTCTTCTTCTGAATCTCGGACAGAGCCACGTACACCCACCGAAACAGAAGGGACACCATTTTTAAGTGCACCAACCATTGGCGCTTGAGTCCAGTAATAAGTACAACACCCATTTGTCATCATACTCCCCGCAGGGAATTCATGGTTTAATCCCCATCGATCGTATCCATAAATAGCTGCATTGGATAAACGTAATACCATATTCCCCTTGTCAAGGACGCTTCGCTTTCTATCGTCATAAGCTGCAGGTTTAGCAAGCGGAGCACGCCCTTTTGATGGCGCAATAAATTGATTATAATATTCACGTTTAGAAAGTCCTGTTGATGGATTTCCTGCATGGATTGTTATATTAAGTAACAAGGTAAGGATTAAATATTTTTTCATGTTTACATTCCTACACTTAAGCCAATTTCAATATGCCTAGGCGAACTGTAATAGTATGGACGCCACAAGTACATAGCGGATATATTGGGGTTTAGGTTTACATCTGGTTGTCCTGAATTTCCGAAAACGCGAAGCACATTTTGATTATTAAACAAATTTGTAATATCCATAAATATCCGAGCTTTTGTTTTTTTCACAGGTAAATCATAAAATGCTTTCATATTGAAATTTGCAGTAGGCGGCATTCGACCTGAATTGGGTTCGTCGATAGGACGCCCTCTGGAATCTGTAGGCGTGTAGGGCAACCCGCTTCCAATATTTCCTAATACATTTATTCCCAATCCTTTTGGATGTTGATAGTCAACACCGAGGTTTATGGTATGCGTTTGATCCCAATCCATAGTAAATGTACGATTATAATCACGCCACCCATAGACGGACTCTAAATAAGCCACATCCCAATGGTAAGATGAATTAGGCGCATTTCCTTCTGCGCGAGCCATAGCATAATTGATATACCAACTATAATTGTTTGAAAACAGTTTTTCCAACGATATTTCAAACCCTCGGGAATTTGCATAATCCATATTTTCAAAAACAGCATATTGCTGTGGGTCTGCATCATATATACGAGATGCGGCATAATCAAACAAATCCTTATAATATAAGGTGGAGCTCAACACATAATGTTCACCAATCCACGTTCTTAGTCCCATTTCATATTGAACGGATCTCTGAGGGCTTATGTTTGGGCTACCAACTTCTGGGATATACCAATCGGATAAATTGTAAGGAAAGGGAAATAAATTATTACCATATAAATTATTATTCTGAGCCATAGAATTTGCATTTTCTGACCACCCTGGAGCTGCTATGCTATTACCTTCTTGGTTTCCATAATTATACATGTAGTACAAATCCGGAAACTGATAAAAATGTCCATAAGAAAAGTGAAAAGCAACTTTATCTGTTATTGGATATCCAATACCAAGCCTTGGGCTAAATTGACTCTTAATTTCAGCATTTGGCGCAGGCATTCCACCCACGATATTTCCATCATCATCACGATTAAGATAACCCCACCCTAATCCATCAACATCTTCATCTGTGAGAGACCCTACATCACTAGGTTCAATCCAAATTGTTTCTCCGCTCTCAGTGTAATAATACCCTAATTCACGCGTTGGATCCGGGTATTGACTCTTTGGGTCTAGTTTGTCCATTCGAATACCAATATTTACAACAACATCATTGTATTCAATTTTATCTTGAATATACCAACTTTGAGATTCAGGTTGATGTTCATACATAATAAAGGACGGGTCACCGGAATTACCAAAATATCCACCACCAATTCCGTACGCTGCAAAACGGGCTAAGTCGTAAGACTTTTTCTCAAATCCAGCTTTAAGTTGATGCCTTTTATTTACTTGCCAAGTGATGTCTCCCCCAAAGCTATTATAATTTGATTTGTACCATGTGTAGTCATGCATGGTAGAAATGCCTTCTCGAATGGAATCCCCATATATATTATAAATATTGTAATTGCCATAAAATTCATAATTAGATGTGTTGTCATATGCATCACCTTCTCTTAGTCGAGCATCTACTCCCCAATCATATTCATTTGGATCTGTGGATCTGCTATCGGATTGAATATCCCAATATTCATCAGAAAGAATTGCTTCTTCTTCATCCCAAATTCCATTTTGATTGTCATCTGCCCAGTTATATACGTTCCATGTACTATCATTATTCCAATCATTATAAGTTTCATCATTATCCCATACAGCATTTCCATTTTCATCGTCCCACCATTCTGCGGAATACACACTCCATACACCATCCCCATTCATATCCGCATATGGTTCGGCATAATATCCTAGCCATAGATATTCATCGCCTGCGGGTACTGTTTCTGGAGTAAAACCACCCCAGTCTTCAGGGATTTCAATAATGCGACTTTCCAGTTCATGGTTTTTGGTCAACAGAGGCTCATAACCATACCACGATTCTGTTTTATGATCTTGATATCGTGCTGTTATATACATGTTTTCCGAAATAGCATAACTGGCCTTGATTTGCAAATCAGATGATTTATCAAAATCAATTCCGCTGCGGTTAGGGATTTGTCGATAGTCCATAGAAAACGATTTTGATTCTTTGGTGAACTGATTGTATCCTATAGTTAACTTAAGCTTAGACACAGGGTGTAGGACTACTTTAGCATTGATGCGATCTTGAAGACGATAAGCCCCTGTTTGTTCAATGGTTCCTTCTTTTAGTATATCCGGAACTCCATCTAGATTAATATCAGCCATAGCTAGTGTATCTATTTCATTTTCATCTTCTATACCATCTTCGTTTAAATCAACCCAATTCCCATCTATTCCATCATCATTTACATCTTTCCACACATTGAAAGGTAATTTATTTTTCCAAAGAGACGTTCGTGTATTTAAGCGATCTGCAGAAACAAAAAAGGTAGCCCAATCAGGCTTAAAAGGAAGTAATGGCCCACTTAATGTGCCTTCTATACGAGACTGATCCCAATCATTAAAATCACTATTGAACAGATTGTCTGTTACGCCGCGGATGTTCCAGGAATAATCTGAGCGACCTTCTTTTGTAACAATATTTACCACCCCACTCATAGCTTCTCCATACTCAGCATTAAATGCCCCGGTGATAACGGATAATTCAGAAATAGCATTTCTAGAAACATCCATTCCCATATCTCCAAATAATGCATCTTCCACAACAAATCCGTCTACAAGAAATGTTACTTCTCCTGTACGGCCACCCCTAAAATGGATTCCACTTTCTGAATTATCATTTTCGATAACACCAGCCATAGTCGTCATTGCATCTTCGAAAGAATTGATAGGCATATTTTCTAGTTTTTCTCCCTCCATTGTAATAGTTGTTGCCGTTTGATCTCGAACAATAATCGACCTTTCGGCTTCCACGGTTATTTCTTCACCTTCGACGGCAGATATAGCCATTTTAAAATTCAGTTGTGTGTTATGGTTTGCATTTATAATTACATCCTGAACAATAATTGTTTTGTATCCAATATATGATGCAGAAACAGTGTATTTTGCGGCCGAAATATGAATAATTGAATAGTTGCCATTTTCGCCGGATGCCGTTCCCATTGTTGTGTTTTTTAAAACGATATTTACGCCAATTAATGGGTCACCAGTTGTTATGTCGGTAATAATACCTGTTAGTTTCCCAGTATCACCAGCAAATAGGAAAGATAAAATAATGAAAAAGAGTAATGTTTTTTTCATAAAGCGTTTCCTCCAGAATAACGCAGGTTTAAAATGAGAACAAAAGTAGATCATTAATCACGATTGTATTAAGTGAAAAGTTCTGTATTTTCATTAGGCGCTTTAGTCTGATTTTTCTTGAATCATTTGTAAAAATGTTTCATATTCGATCCCGCCCCAGGGATAGTTATACCCCTAATAGGCGATGTTTTTATTATTTTACACATTATTAATTAGTTAGTCAGGAGTTACTTATGGATACTTTAAAAAGAGTTTTCCACGTAAAAGTTGTTTTGTTTCTACTCTTAACCAGCCACATCTTTGCGGGTGACGCGGGTAAAGTTGTAGGGACAGTTGTGGATAAAGAAAGTGGCAGTCCATTACCGGGCGTAAATGTTATGCTTGATGGGTCTTCTTATGGCGCTGCAACAACTGAATCGGGATCGTTTGTTATTTTAAATGTTTCCCCGGGACTTTACGATATAAAATTTAGCTTTATCGGATATCGCTCGGTTACTATTGAACAAGTTCGTGTTACGTCAGATTTAACCACAAATCTTTTTGAAACAAAGCTTGCATCAGAAGCGCTAGAAGGCGATGAAGTTGTTGTTGTTGCTGAAAAACCACTTATTGAGATTAATGCTACAAACGAAGTTCGCGTCGTCCGCGCAGAAGATATTCAGAATATGAATGTTCGTGGATATGCTGACGTTGTTGCACTTCAAACAGGTGTTGTTACAGACGCAAGCGGCAATCTCCACATTCGCGGTGGACGTACAGATGAAGTTGGTTTTTATGTTGATGGTGTTTATGTCAACAATGCTTATACAAGTGGGCGTGCGGGTGATGTGCCAAACTTAAGTTTAGAAGAGGTCTCTTTTCAGTCTGGCGGTTTTGGAGCTGAATATGGTTCTGCTAACTCTGGTATTGTTAAAACAACAACTAAAACTGGTGGAAGCGAATTAGATATTACCGTTGAAGCAATTACAGATTTTGGTTCTCCTGAAGCATCAGTAGACAAACCATTCGCTTATTCTTACGGATATCAATTAGGCTCATTTGCATTAGGTGGACCTATCCCCGGAGCGAACTGGCTAAGATATTTCCTTTCTGTAGAACAGACTAGTTTAGCAGATGCAAGCCCAACAAACGCTAAGGTCCCTTATTATACTGGAGACCTTGATTTAGCGTGAAGACCTGATGTCGGTGAATTTTATGAAGATCATAATGGTAATACTATTTGGGATGATTTCATTGATAAAAATGGAAGCGGTACATATGAAGAAGAATGGGATGACCCCGCAGAACCATTTACTGATGAGAATGGGAATGGAACCTATGATGCCCCTGATTATAGGAACATCTCTGCTAATGACATTGAGTATCGTTGGGGACCTAAACCAAATAACTGGATAGAAAAATCTAGTTTAGCGGGAAATATTCTCATCGATTTTCAACCATTATTTGAACTCCCGTGGAAATTGAAAATTGGTGGATCAGACTTTAGTAGTGAGCGATCCAACTATAGTCACTCGCGTTCTTTATTTGATGTGTATAGTCCAAATAGCACATCAAACATAGTTGGCACAGGCGACTGGATAAGCAGGTTTAATAAGTCGGATAACGGATTTCGATCATACTATGGAAATTTGAGTGGTGCTATCCCCGCATTTGATAATATGTTTTTTAATGTTCAATATAGTCATTCAGAAGATTCTTATAAATATTATGATCCTGTATTTGATGATAGCTATGGTCAGTTCACTTATGAAGATGGAACATTATCAGGGTTAGAAGTACCTTATATTAATTCAGGTAAAATGTATGACTACACAAGCGACCCTGTGTATCAATATGTAGTTACCGATTCAAATGATAATGTTTTAGATGTATATGAATATGATTATTGGAATTTTGATACAGTAGATATAGCTACACAACCGTGGGCAGAAGATTCAACTGTTTATTGGGCGTGGGATTCAACAGCATTTTGGCATTATAATGAAATGCGTTATGATGATATGAATTATATCAACCCTCTTTATAATGGAAATGCAAAAATGCCTACTCCAGATTTAGAATTGGCATATTATACTAAAGCTGGGTATACAAGCGCAGATGGAAGTAATTATACAAAACGTAACACATCAAGAGATGCATTTACAGGCTCTTTAACTTGGCAGCGTAATAACCACGAATTGAAAGCAGGATTTGAAATAACAAATAGCATGATTCGCTATTATAGATTGAGTCGCTCTCGTTCGATTACAAACTATTTTTCTGTAAATGCTCCCTATTCAGGAACTCAAGATATTTGGAATTATAAATGGATAGCAACAGACACCGACTCTAATGGTATTGTATTAGATTCCGCGCTTTCTGTCACTATGGGTGAGGATGGCATTCTGGATTATGAACAAGATGCTAGCGACTCCTGGAAAGATGATGATTATGACGGTGATGGCGACACAGATTATGACGATTATTTTGGTAATTATAAACACCAAGCATACGCTTCTGCTTATGCCGAAAATATTGGATACAATATCACAGGCGAAGAAGAAGTAAACAGCGGTCAAGATGATGCGCGCCGTCCTAACAGCAGAGCATTTTACCTTCGGGATAAAATTGAGTTAAACGATTTAGTTTTAAATTTAGGTTTACGTTATGACTATTTTGATCCAGCAAATCAAATTTTCAATCCTGAGACAGGTGGAGCAAACAATATTGTTATTAATGATAATAATCAAATCGCAGGGACTGTTTATGCATCTGACTTAGATGAAGATGGCGTATTAGATCCAGAAGAATATGTATACTGGGATCCAACCGATGAAGATGCTACAGGGCTGTCACATCGGATTGATGCAGAGCCAAGGTCTTTAATAAGTCCGCGGGTTGGTATGGCTTTTCCAATTTCTGACAAAACGGTATTTCATGCGCAATATGGAAAATATTTCCAACAGCCTGAAAATAATCGTTTATTTGTAAGTTATATTCGATTTGTTCAAAATCTGAGTCAAGGGAATTTTACCATTTCTGCAAACCCAGATTTACAACCACAAGAAAACACACAATACGAAATTGGTTTTAAACAAATGGTTTCATCTAACGTAAGTATTGATGCTACCGTCTTTTATAAGCAAATGACAGGTTACCCGCAAATTCGAAATATTGCTGCGCGTCCTGTAGGATACGCTCTTTATGTGAATGGTGATTATGGTACCGTAAAAGGATTAAGCTTATCATTAAAAACTCGACGTATGAGCAACTTAATGGTTGATGCAAATTATACTCTACAGTATGCAGGCGGTACGGGGTCAAGCGCAGGTGGTAATTATCGTATTGCTTGGCAGGGTGGTAACAATCTAACTTATGTTTCCCCGCTTGATTTTGACCAGCGTCACACCGGAAATATAGCGCTTGATTACCGCACAGGGGTTCGTTCTAGATTGCCATTATTTGGTATGAACTTATTAATGAGATTCGGTAGCGGTCTTCCGTACACTCCAGTCCAAGTGGATACAGAAGTTTTAACAGGTGGAATTTCTTACCGACCTACCGCTGCTTTTAATTCAGCAAATATGCCTTGGTCAATGAATGTGGATTTAAAAGTTGATCAAGGGGTGAGTTTTGGTAAATACAATATGAAATTCTTTGTCTGGGTGAAAAACCTCTTAGACATCAGAAATGTAAGCACGATTTATCCTGCAACTGGCCAAGCTGATAATGATGGTTGGCTAGGTACAGATGAAGGTGTTAACTGGTTGACTACTGCTGCTTTTAATGGAAACGCAACACAAGAACAAGCCACTAACCTTTATAATTCCAAACTGTCAAATCCTTATAATTGGGAAGAACCAAGACAAGTACGAATTGGTTTCCGGATTGATTTATAATGATGAGTCAGGGAAATAGGAGATATAATACAATGCAAATTAAAAAAATAATTCTTCTGTTAGCTATGGGTACAATGCTGATGGCTGCAGAACCAACAAATAGAGCGGGAGACCCAGACTATGCGAGCGGATTGTTCAAGTCTATGTTTCCAAATTCCGGTGTAACTGAACACGTCTTGTGGGATGGGAATAATATTTCCACCGTACATGGTAACCATGGCGATGTATCAAGTTATCACGTAACAGGAAGTTCAGGAACTGAATGGCCGAAAGGGAGTGGCAAATTTGTTATTTTCCAATCTGGTCTTTGGATGATAAGTGCAAAATCAAGACCAAATGACCCTTCCTTATCAGATGAAGATGATGGCAATTCACCTTGGGAAGACGATGTACGCTCTGCAGCATCTGAGTATTCTGCAGAATTTGTACCGGGGAATATGTCGGGTACGAGCGATGGACATATTTATCAAATCCATCGTGCCGAGCTAGACGCTTTCCTTGAAAATGACTATGCGACTTATAGTGTTATGAGTGCTTCATTGCCCATTACAAAAATTGATGGTGCTAATATTTTTACAGAGCCTGCAACAAAATCCTTTCCTACAAGTGATTTTGAAAATTGGCCCGCAGAAGATGGAGCTCCATGGATAGATGCAAATGGTGATGGTGTTTATAATATTCAAGATGGTGATTATCCTGATATTTTAGGAGACATGTTTCACTGGTATGTTATGAATGATGGCGATGCTGCAACACATCAAAATTTATGGGGAACAGTTCCTATGGGTGTTGAAGTTCAAACGTCTGTTTTTGGTTTTAACCAAGCAGGCGCCCTGGGAAATATTATGTTTGTTCGCTGGGTTGCTATTAATAAAGGTACAGATGATTTAGATAGTGTCTATGTGTCTATGTGGCATGATGATGATGTTGGAGATGCAAGTGACGATTTAGTCGGCTGTGATACATTATTAAGTGTTGGTTATACATATAATGCTGGCGCAGACATGTTGTATGGTGCTGCTGTTCCAGCAGCCGGCGCAGATTTCTTTCAAGGCCCACTTGTGGCATCTGAAGGAGATACTGCGTCTATATTAACATGGTCACAAGATTCTAGTTATTATGTCAGAACAGTGAATGGAAAAAAACGACTTGGCTTAACATCTTTTGCAAAATATACAAATAGTGACCCATCAGCGGGTGACCCGGAAACAGCTGAAGAAGCATTGAACTATATGAATGGTAGAAATGGTGAGTCAGGAGAAGAATTTGTTGATCCTGGTACAGGCGCACCAACATTATTCCGTCACGCAGGGGACCCTGTTACAGGCGCTGGTGATTTAGATAATACCGAGGGAGATCGTCGTTATATGATGACATCGGGTCCTTTTACATTTAATGTGGGCGATACAGCAGAAGTTGTTGGCTCTATCATTATTGCTGCAAGTGGTGATTGGCAAAAGTCTATTACAAAAATGAAATATTATGATAATTTTGCTCAAGGTGCCTTCGATGCAAACTTTAATGTATGTTCTCCACCTGCTCCAGAGATCGTTATATCTCAAATGGATCGAAAAGTAGTTCTTTCGTTCGAAGAAATCGCAGAAAAAGTAGAAGAATATTCTTGTGCTGGCTATGGATTTCAAGGGTATAATATTTACCAAGGTGAATCTGCCGTAGGTCCTTGGAAACGAATTACAACATATGACTTAGTTGATGATATTAAATTAATCATCGATCAGGGCTTAGATGACGAAACAGGTGAATTATTAGAATTTCCATCTCAATTTGGAACAGACACAGGTATTGATCACTTTATTGAAATTGATCAAGATTATGTTGATGGTGGCTTATTAATCAATTATCGTGAGTATTATTTTGCTGTAACAGCCTATGCTTACGACCCCAACGCAGCAAAACGTGTGATTGAAAGTCCAATTTATTCGTATACGGCAATACCAAGTCCACCAGGAGTTGGGACTGATTTAGCTATTGGTAATAACGAAAATATAGAATACACCCATACAGCGGGGACTGCGGGTACATCTATATATCCAAATGTTATTGACCCTTATTTATTAACGGGTGAATTATATAGCGTTACTGTCGAAGAAGCAGATAGTACTCGTTCAAAGTGGGTTTTATCTAGTGGTGGAGAAGTTGTTGCTGAAGATACTCTTTTCCCAATTACACAAGACTATTTTACAACTCTAAAAGATGCGAATGGTGGTATTGATCCAGATGGTGTCTATATTAATAACACAATTACAGATGGATTTATTTTAACATTTCAAGATGGTTTATGGGATGTGAATAATTATTCTAGCGCAACTGAAATTGTGGCAGATACAGCTAATTCTGCACTTGCTTTTTCAGGATTAGGATCAGGTGGATTTAGCGCTTGGGCAGATTATATGAATTTCTTATTTGATGCCTATGGAGCTAATGCTGGTTTCTCACCTGCGAATGGTGTCCCAACTGTTGACGACAAACAAAGAGATCTTGAACTTAGGTTCACAGATGGAGGTTCAATTGCATCCTATGCCAATATTCAAACATTACGTGGGAATATGGACCCAGATACAATTATGATTCCATTTGAGTTGTGGGATGTTGAAAACGGCGAAGAGAGACAAATTAATGTCCTAACATATCAGGTTGCGGGGGCATCAAAACCATCCAGTCTAGTTGAGGGTGCGTTATACAATGATGACACCACGGCAACCCATTGGGCTTTTTCAGCAAATTTCCAATATATTCCTGTTTATACGGATTATGAAGCAAGCTCTGTTTCACCAATTCATCCACAAAATAACGCAGACATAACAGGATGGGTATTAAATTTTGATAGAAATAACACTGTTTGGCAGGGTGGGGATCAAATCCAAATTGTATTTGACAACCCATTAGTCCAGGGTGTGGACAAATATGAATTTACCCCCACTGGTACAATGGCTAGCGCAGATGCCACACTTGATATTGAAAAAATCAATGTATTTCCAAATCCATATTTTGGACAAAATCCAGAAGAAAGTAATCCGCAGGGACGTATGGTATATTTCACTCATTTAGGTGTAGGTACATCTACAATTCGGATTTATACTATTTCTGGCGACTTGGTAACACGATTTGACCATAGCGTTGAAAGTGAAAACGCTTCGGGTGGTAATCGCGCTGTTTGGGATTTGAGAAATAGCAATGGTATTCCTGTAGCAAGCGGTGTATACATCGTTTATATCACCGTATCAGATGAGAATGGTTCTGCCATTGGAGAAAAAATTATGAAACTTGCAATCTTCCAGCCTGAAGAGCGGCTGGACTTATTTTAAGCATTGGAGGATAGAATGTATAAATCTATTTATTACAAATATGTATCTATAGGGCTTCTGCTCGGAATCTTTTTTCTGAGTACAGCAGTAGAAGCGGGGAGTAAGGCTCGTCGCGGAACAGCAGGAGCTCAGGAACTATTAATGCCACTCGGTTCACGAGGGACAGCAATGTCAGGTGCTTATGTTGCCGGTATTACAGGTGTTGAAGCTGCCCATTGGAATATTGCTGGTCTAGGCGGTATGGAAAGTAGTGGAGAAGCTATGTTCTCTCAAAGTAATTGGATTGCTGACATTGATATGTCTTACGGTATTGTAGCCACTTCTGTGGGCGCAAATATGTTTGGTGTATCTTTAAAGTCATTCGACTTTGGTGATATCCCAGTTACAACTGCATTCCAACCGGATGGAACAGGTGAAATGTATTCACCTCGATTCTTTACGCTGGGCGCTATGTATGCACGTCGCGTAACAGATCGAATTCGTTTTGGGACTGAGTTTAAAATTGTGAATGAATCTATTATGCGAGAAACAGCTACGGGTTTTGCTGTAGACGCAGGTGTTCAATACAATATTAGTAATATTCAACTTGGGGCATCGATCAGAAACCTTGGAACAAATATGAAATTCAGTGGATCAGATTTAGATGAATTTCATCAGCCTGTGGGAACAAACCCGGGGACTCCCAACGAGCCACGTCAAGTTGGAACTTCTCAATTTGAAATGCCCACAACATTTGAGATGGGTGTTGCGTATAATAAGTCCTTTTCCGGAAATGACGTTATCTTAGCAGCATCCTTTCTAAATAATAATTTTTCATTTGATGAATATCGCTTTGGCGCTGAAGTCAAAACCATGGGAATGCTTTATCTCCGCGGCGGAATGGCATTAGCTCAAGACCCAGAACCATTCGGAGACGATGGTATTGAAGGAACTACTGACGATAGCGATGATGTTGTTTGGGAACAAAAAACTGAAGATTTTATCTGGGGTCCGTCTTTTGGATTTGGACTGGACTTTTCCAAACTATTAGGTGTAGGTTTATCCGTAGACTATGCATATAGATCTGCTGAATTTTTCAGTGGAGTAAGCTGGTTATCTTTAAACTTCGCCTTTTAAACAAAGGTAGAAGGCGCAATAAGTGGGGCAAAATACAGGTTGTATTCCTATTTATTGTTGCTTGCAAGCAAGAAAAACAAACAAAGGAGTTAAAATGAGTAAGAATGTGATAAAGTTCTTAAGCGTAATGCTCGTCCTAACATGGACTCTTTCTGCAGAAGGAGCAAAATCTGGTTCGGTAGACCGCGCTGGAAGCCACTTAGGATTGCATTATTCAGAGAACGGCTCAACAGGTGAAGCAGATGCTTTAACGGGACCGATTGTACTTCCTCGTAAGGAATACACTCAGCGTTTCAACCGTGGTACTGCTGATACAATGTCATATGATTCACAAGTAGGTTGGGGTGGTCAATTCATCCAATCTCCTGGTGATGCTATGTTAATGATGTATCAATTACCAGCTGATGCGACCCTAAAGGGTGTAAATATTCCCATTTATGAATGGGGTACTGGCGATCAGGAATTTTCTGTGTCTGTCCATAAGCTTTCTTATCCAATGACCGCTGATGGTGAAACTGCATATAGCAGTGACGCTGTTGATGGTGACGGATGGATCGGTGGATATGATATGGCTGAAGATGGTTCTGTTTCTATTGAAGGCTCAGAATACACAGCTGGAGGAACAGTTGGTATTTGTTCAGATGGTGCTAATGCTGTTGCAGAAGGCGCAACAGATCCATTGGGATTCGAGGCAGGTTTTGGACCTCCCGGAGTTCCTGTTATGGGTCTTGTATGGCCAGACGGTGTTACTGCTGTAACAATGACACCAGAAACACACGGCGATTATGCTGTGGATGGAATTACTGACCATTGGATCAACTTTTCAGACTTTGGTTCCGAACCAGCATTACTAGCTGGTGAATGGGTTGGTATTATGGTTGCTTACACTGGTGACGGTGGCGGCGACGATGAAGCAACTGGTTTCTTCTATGCAGAAGGTAACGGCGTTGTTTCTCCATGGGCTTTCATGAAGTTCTATGCAGGATGTGGTGGTACTTCTGGTAACGGTGGTTGGCATATTCGTCATTGGCTCATTCGCTATAATTTAGCGGTTGAACTAACAGGTGATCGTGCTCCAGTTATTAGCGGCGTTACACCTCTTTACACAACTATGTCAAATGATGCACGTGACGTGGTAGCTACTATTGCAGATGATAACCCATCTGGTGGAGCTGCTGGTGTTGGCTCTGCAGTATTACATGTATACCCAATGCCATCTCATGCATACCAAACATTTGATATGACAGATAATGGTGATGGTACATATTCTAGCCAAATTCCTGGAATGGATGCTGGTACAGAAATATATTGGTGGATTACTGCATCAGACGTTGAAGGAAATGAAACAGAAACTACAGAATGGTACTACAGTATTTTCCAAGCAACACAACCAACACTGTTTTTCTATAATAGTGCTGAATATGGGTCCTTTATTGCAGGATACTATATGTACGGCTTAAGTCATCCATATGATTTCTGGGATGGTGCTAATTATGGTGCCGCAACAAGCGATCTATTGGGAGCATACGAAAGTGTGATAGAAATGACAGGCGGTGGCCCATCTGTGATAAACAGTGAAGCTGTTGGTCCATGGTTTGCTGAAGGTGGTAAAAACTACGTCCTAGCTGGTGATGAATGGTTAGGCGCACAATCTGGTTGGGCAAACACTGATTATGTTGAAGGCGATTTTCAGTATGACGTTCTTGGTATTGATGCTGACTATAATGATATTAATTATGGTGCAAGCGGAGACCAAGATGGTGTTTCTAGATTAGAAGCTGTTGAAGGCGATGCAATTTCTGGCGCACTTCATTCGTTCTTAGCTGATTCATTAGTCTTGAACTATGACCCTAATTATGAATTAGGCATAAGTAACTGGTTAGACGGTGTTGATGTTGTTGATGGTTTTAGCAACTCATTCAACGCATACTCAACAGTTCTTGATACTTTTGGTGTTCTTTCTGATGATGCTGTAGCGTATGCTGCTGGACCTTACAAAGCACATGATAATGGAAGTAATTCTGTTTTCCTTAGCTTTGATCCATTATGCTTAAACTCAACACCATATCATTGGATTGGTACTCAGTCATTTGGTGCATTGCATTCTGCTGTAGTATGGGCTGACATGTATGCATCCGTAGGTGATGAAGATACAAACCCATTGGCTCAATCTTTTGAGTTACTCGGAAACTATCCAAACCCATTTAACCCAACTACGAACATTGCATTCAACTTGAATGTACGTTCTGATGTGACTGTAAGAATCTTCTCCGTTTTAGGTGAAGAAATTGCAACACTCCAAAGCGGTAATCTTGCTTCTGGAACCAACATGGTTTCATGGAACGGGACAAACAACTTTGGTCAATCCGTTGCTTCTGGTCTCTACATATATCAAGTAGAAGCTGGTCAGCAGTCCTTGACTGGGAAAATGATGCTCTTGAAATAAGATCATTCATTTGATGAAATAAGAAAAGGGGCAAGGCAACTTGCCCCTTTTTTATTATTCTTTTATTCTCATTTTTCACACCCAAGTTACCCATTAATTTATGCGATGAAAAATCCCCTAATTAAATCATTTATATTATTATTACTCTTTTCCTGCACATCAAAAAAGGAACCAGTTTTAACCATTAATGATGACCCTGTTTATGAAGATGCTTTATACAGAAATACGTTAAGAGATTCATTTAAAAAAATGCCACCCAACGAAAGAGAAATGGCATTAAAACAATGCGCTATTAATGAAATACTTCTTAATGAAGGTTTGGAAAAAGAGTTACAAAATCACTCATATGTTCAAAGAAAGACTCTGATTAAGAAACACCAAATAGCTATTGATTCTCTTTTTAATAAAGTAATATGGAAAAAATCATTATCTGATAGTGTGCTACGCGATACGTACCATAAGCTTGAAAAAATTGTTGGAATGAGACATATATTAATATCTCACCAATGGGCTCATAAAACAAAAACTAGAAGAACAAAAACTGAAGCACTTTCTATAGCTAATAATATTGTATCGAAAATAGAAAGTGGCGAATTAGATTTTGAAAAAGCTGCTCGGTTTTATTCTGATGATCCACTTATGAAAGTTGAAGGTGGTGATTTGGGATTTGTATATTGGGGGAATATGCTTCCGGAAGTATTATATCAAGCTTGGAATGCACCTCCACGAAAAACGATAGGTCCGTTTGAGTCGGGGTTTGGTTATCATTTAATACGAGTTTATGGAACAAAATCAGCCCCTCAGCCAGCATTTGACGAAGCAAAAAAATCTATAATTCATTTAATTCGTTCTGGTAAGACCCCAGAATTTGAAGTTCAAAAAAATAAAACAGAACAAGCATTAGTAAAAAAATATAATTTCACTTTTTCTGAAGAAGCCATTGATAGTTTATTTCAAATTTCACAAAATATTAAAATGGAATTAAAAAAGAATATTTCTATTTCATATTTAAAAAATATTTCATTTGATCCACCCATTGGTTTTGAAAATGGAACTCCAAAATTATTATCATGGTTTTTGAATGAAGCAAAACTAGTAAAAGAGTTAAGTGGGACTCCTGTTTATAGTCGATTCACTCTACTAAAAACATTTCAGGACATAGCTTACCGGTACCTAGGTGTAAAAGAAGCCATAAATAGAGGATATGTCTCAGGAGAAATATTGGATCAAGAATTAAGACAAATTGAACAAACAGAAGTTATAAATTTAATATTAAGTCAAAAATTAAAATCGGAAAAAGGATTAACGTTTGATATTTTATCAAACAGAATTTTAACATCTAACGAAGTGTGGTTAAATCCTAAATATATTACTCCGTAACAAAAATACGATTTAACATTTTATATAAATCACTATAGGGGAAACCTTGCCCCATATAATATTCTCCATTTGCATCTTGCAGAATTAATTCCCAGTGAAGATGAGCGCCTGCGCGCGTACCAAGAGTAGAATCTTTTGTTCCTGTGTTTCCACTTCTTCCGAGAAAATCTCCCCGATCCACACGCGCCCCCGGAATAATATTTTTATCTATTGTAGACATATGAGCGTAAATAGTAATGACACGATATCCGGGAACGAGATCAAAACCATGATCCAAAAAAACGGCTTTCCCCAATAAAATATTATGAAACACATCGGAAGGTGTTTGTCCTACTTGGGCACTTTCTTCTAATAAATCTACACGAAACTTGGGAGGAACTTCTTTATAATCATGATCTGCCCGCACTACAACACCACCCGCAGGAGTAAAAATAGATGTTCCCCAATTTGCAAAAAAATCAATCCCACGGTGAGTCCCACTCCTATAAGTACGTGGAGCATTTGGTAAGCGAGATGCTCTTTTTGGAACGGGAACACCACGACAGGGAAGTAACAATTCAAGTGAGTCAAAGTGTGCCAATATAGGCATTCCAGATGGCTCAATTTTCTGTAATGGAGCTTTGTGAGGCAGAGCAAAAATATGCATGGGCGAATTCAAAGGGTCTTCGCCAATAGTTTGTTGGCCAAAAATAGTAGAAAAAGTTATAAGTGTAAATATGACATTTTTCATTTTAAAAAATAATCAAATGCATGATGACAAGCTTCAATGGGTAATTCCACGAAAGTTTCATCTACAACAGAATCAAAAATAGATTTATCATTAGGATCAGAAAATGAATATGGATGATCAAACTTTACTTGAACCGTTTTTATTTTAGTTAATTGGATTGTCTCTAGAATAGTCCATTCATATTTGGCCCAAGATGTTGGGATAATTATTAAACCATCTGCCCAATTTCGGTTCCTTTGAATAAAATTAATTGCCTGATATGTTTTATGTGTTTGTAATATTTTTAATTCAATATCTTTCATATGAAGATATTTTTTTATAGAACGATTTAATTTATCCAAAGTAAGAGTGTCATTCGATTCAAAAGATTTCACACCCAACAGATTTAAGTTTGGTCCCTGAAGTAATAATAATTTCATTTTTTCTACCGTAGCGGAACAATATGGCCAATGATATAGCCAATAATGATTCCAATTAATAATCCTAATGTAACAATTCGACTTTTAGCTAATTCTTGAGCATATCCTTTTTTAATGGCTACCCCCGAAACTACATATCCCATAGCATTTAATACCCAAAAAATGGGAATGGTTAAAACTTTGATAATGAGTGGGCCCACAAATGGAACGAGTGCAATTAATGCACCCAGTCCAGCAAAAATCTGTGTAAAAACCCCCAATACTAATGTGACAAAAACAACAATTTTCTCATCAATTCCCGATCGAAGAGCAACGACAATTGCAATTAATATAACAATCCACATTAGGATTTGTTTTTTATAATTTTTAATGGAAGATATTTTACTCATTTATCAGTGCTTTCACATCCAAATTCCAAACCGAAACAGATGCTTGTATAATGCGGTAAGGGTATTCATGTTCGATCCATAATTGTTTTACCATTCCTGGCATAACAATATGTTCCATAAAATAATCGGTTCTATCAAGGAATTTCCCAGGCTCTTTTAATTTTAAATCTAATCGATAATGATCAGTTAAAGTAGAATCTTCAAAAATATTTAAAAATGGTGTATCAGCTAAAAGAAGGCGAGAATCGTATAAATCACCTTCATGTTCCATCGGAAACCATTTTGCATCTGAACGGTCAGATGGTGAATTTTGAGCCCAAGCTAAAAGAGATAAAATTGTTTTACAGGATTTTTCTCTAGAAATAGAAGGACCATCTTTATAGTCTAGAGCATGCAATTTATTATTATAAACAGCAGAAAGTGACTGAGTGAACTCACCCTGGTCAATATTTTTTTCATATGTTTGTATGCCAAATGATGTTGAATCGAAAGTAACAGAATACTTATTATTAAGAGGCCAAACGACATCAAAGACACCCACCGTTTTTGTTTCAAATGAAAGAGATGTGGCATTATTTTGAATCATTGTAACATTGACAATTGGAATACCAAAAATTGAAACAGTATATTGATGCGCTGAAAGAAAAGAAGTAATTATCAGAACAATAACAACTTTCATTTTAAGGCTTCCATTTAAACTTATCATTCAAACCCATTAACGCAATTGCGGGGATATAGAACGGCTGAATGAAAGCCCACAAGATATACACATAAAAAGGGGTCGGCGTTTTAAACAATTGTCCTCCAAAAAACAGAACACTTCCCTCGAATATAAATTTAATCAAAAATGCTGAAATAAAAGGCCCTATTCCAAAAAAAAATGATATAAAAATAAATACATTACTTAAAAAAGCTGCCACTAAGAATAGAAAGAAAGAGTAAGACCCTTCTGACATTCTTCGCGAATTTGAGGCCCAACGAGATCGTTGATTAACAAACTGTTCTACTGTTTCCGTCGGAGTTGTTTTAACAGATCCACCTAAATCAATATTAAAAGTAGCTTTCCCGATCTTGGATATGGATTGAACTAAATACATATCATCGCCAGAAATACGATAATGAACGGGCTTAAATCCGCCTATTTCTTCGAAAGCAGATCTTAAATAAGCAAGGTTTTGCCCAGAACCAGACCAGTAGTTATTCCATCCAGCAGCACCCGCATTAGCCACCATAATCCCTAAAAAGTCCATATTTTGGAAACGATGAAATAAGGAATTGGCTGAAACAAGTGTTTGAGAATAACCGATCGAAATAGAATAATTGTCACCTAATGATTTAACCATCGAAGAAACCCAAGTTGTCGGAACTCTACAATCTGCATCTGTTGTAACAATTATATCTCCAGATGTCATTTCGACGGCTTTTGTTAGGGCATTCTTTTTAGGAGTCATTTCTTCTGACAATTCATGAATTTGTATTCCCCTGATAAAGGAATATTTTTCAGAAAATTGTGTAATAATTTCCCATGTTTTATCTGTAGAACGATCATCCACAATAGACACTTCCAATAAATCTAATGGATAATCTTGAAGAGCAATATCATTCAAAAGTGATTCTAGATTATTTTCCTCATTACGTGCAGCAATCACAATTGATACAGATTTATGCGGTATTTCATCCCAGTCATTATCAATATATCGGAAAAGACCAATAATAATATAGATTATAAACCCACCATAAATTGCTAAAGATAAAAAAAGAAGAGAACCCATACTCTTTTCTTGGTTACAGATTTAAAAACGAAGTAGCAATAACGAAATAAAGCAATACACCAACAACATCAACACTTGTTGTTACAAATGGACCCGTTGCAATTGCTGGATCAATATCTACTTTTCTAAGAAAAAGCGGAATAATAGTGCCGACCGCTGCTGCGACCAACATGGATAACCCGATACTTAAACCAACAACTAACCCTAAATATGCAGGCGCATCAATGAATCGAAACATGGCAAATAATCCCAGTAAGATCCCATATAAACCACCTAGAATAAACCCAACAGTCACTTCTTTCATTATAATTTTAAATTCACTGCCAAAATCAACACGCCCTGTAGCAATGCCTCGCACAACGATGGTTGAAGATTGAGTCCCAATATTTCCACCCATACCCATAATGACAGGAATAAATGCAGCAAGGGCAATGGTACTTTGTAGAACATCTTCATAAACACCAATTACAGTTGCAGCTAAAATTCCACCTAACCAGCTAGCAAAAAGCCAAGGGAGTCTAGCTTTAGCATTATCCCAGCTTGATTTATTCAGTATTTCTCTATCTTTACCAGCACCAGCCATTTGGAGAAAATCTTCCGTAGCCTCTTCTCGAATAACATCAACAACATCATCAACCGTTACAATCCCTAGTAAGCGTGTATCCCCATCCACAACAGGAACTGCTAGATAATTATATTGTGCCACTAGTTGTGCTACATCTTCTTGATCAGTTTCTGCGCGAACCATATGAACACTTTTAATCATAATACCACTCAATAGTGTTTCAGGATGAGTAATAGCTAACGTTCTTAAACTGATGACTCCGACTAATCTTTCATCATCATCAGTAACATATATATAGAAAGCCATTTCAGCTTCATCTTGGTCTTGGAGGGCTTTTAAGGCGGCCCTAGATGTTGAATCTTGGTGAAGCGCAAAGACGTCAGTTGACATTAATGAACCAGCGCTATCTTCGGGGTAAGCTAATATTTCTTCTATTTCTTCCTGTTCATCTCTGCGCAATAATTCTAAAACGGATTGCGTCTTATCTTCAGACAATGAATTAAGAATATTTCCCTGATCATTAGATCCAGCTTCACGAACAATCATAGCAATACGTTCAGATTGTTCTCTTTCTAATATATTAGTTAAAATTGATTCATCTAAAGCACTTAAGAATTCTGCAGTACTTTCATCATCCTGCATCAATTTAAAAACTTGTTCTTGCTCAACATCAGAAAAATATCTAAAAATGACAGCTAAATCTGCCGTATGAGTTTTTTGAATTAATTTTACGAGATTTGTACGCGCATGCCTCCGAAGTAATCTTCGAAACGTATCTCTAAGAAGTGTTATTTCGTGTTCAAATAATTCTGTTTTCATGATGTACTCCGCTTAATACCCTTTAACCCGAGGTAAACAAAAAACAGAGCAGGAACCAAAACCCATAGAGCGACATGTTCATTCCAAATATAAAAAGCAAGTTCTGTTTCAGGGCCAACTCCAATTAGTAGCGCCATTCCATTAATGACTCCGTGAAAAACTAAACTTGGGTAAATAGATTGTGTACGCCAAGCAACATACCCAAGAACAACTCCTAAAATATATATTTGGATTGCCCAAAAAGGATTCAAGTGAATTAAGGCAAAAAATAAACTCGTAACCAAAACTGCCCGAGTTACATCTTTCCAATGATCTTCTAAAAATTTTTGTAAAAAGCCTCTAAATAATAATTCTTCTCCAATGGGAGCAATAATTGTTAACACAATTACCATCATAATAAACCCAAACAGGTTATCTGGCATAAGAATATTATCAATATCTATAATATAATCCGGCGTGGGAACAATAATGTTGATTATTCGGCCAAGCTCATCACTTATAATACTAAACCCAATCGCCAGAACAATGGAATGAATAATAATATGCGGAGATACAGGATTTAATCTTAAACTATAAACGAAGGATTGTTTTCGAGTTTTTAAATAATAAAATAAAGGCAGTACCATTGATCCCTGCCCAATAAAAAATGAAATATAAGTTAATAATGATTGATCAGAATTAGGAGTAGATAGAGCAATCCCCATGACCAGACCGCCTAGAACGAAAGCAGTTAGGACCGAAAGAAAAACAATGCCAAAGGCACTGCGTACTGTCAGAGATTGGTTCACAAGAGTCTGAATCCTTTTTTTTCATGTCCCAAAATTTACGTCGCAATCAGTTAAAACTAAACGATGAAAGAATGATCAAGATTTTGATAATTCATATATAATAATAGAGCATGCAGAAGCAACATTTAATGATTCTCCATTACCCAATTTAGGAATTGAAAGTATTTGGTCACATTGGCTAATAACCTCAGGTTGTAGTCCATGTGCTTCTCCTCCCAATACCAATATCCATGGTTTTGGGATTTTAGCTGTCCTTACATTATTTCCAGACATATCTGCCCCTATTATCTTATAGCCTTCAGCAGTGAACAATTTTAAATTTTGGCTTGGATAAATATTTATATCAAAGTGTGCGCCCATACCGCTTCGCACAGTTTTTGGATTGTATGCGTCTACACATCCTAGAGAAAGAGCAATATGATTAACATTAAACCACACTGCTGTACGAATAATTGCACCAAGGTTTCCAGGATCCGATATATTATCAAGGTATATCCAATTATTTTTTGATAATAAATCAGGTTGGGATAATTCAGGCTTTTTGCAAACACCTACAACGCCAGATGGTGTTTGAGTATGGGAAATGGACTGAATATCATTATCGGTTACACGTGTTACCGCAACACCTTTTTTCATTACAGTATTTACAAATGTTGGATGTTGATCTTCAAAGAATTTAGTCCAGTATAATTCAATATTCTTAGATTGGGATAGTACAGCTGATTCTACGAGGCGTAAACCTTCAATTTGAAATTGCCCATACTTTTCCCGATATTTCTTTTGGCTTAAAGAACGGATTCTTTTTTGGTCATTTTGTTTCATTATAAGATTGATAAACAATTTTTCCATTTACAATTGTTTGAATTACTTTAGTGTCTAAAATCATTTTCGGATTTTCATCAGAAAGCTGTCGGTCTAATACAGTAAAATCTGCATAATAACCGACATCAATTTTACCTTTATTATTTTCTTCAAAGGAAGCATAGGCAGGCCACTCAGTATACATTTGAACAGCCTGTTTAAGAGTAAGTCGTTCTTGTTGTTGCCACCCCCCATCAGGCCAACCTAAGGAATCTTGCCGAGTAATTGCAGCATATATTCCAGCTAGTGGGTCAGGAAATTCAACTGGAGCATCCGAACCACCGGGGATAGGATTTCCTAATTGAGCAAAAGATTGCCACGGATAAGCTCGGCTTAATCTTTCAACACCTAATCGTTCGCCTATCCAAGGCATATCACTTGTGCAATGCGTTGCTTGCATCGCAGGTATAACACCCAATTTTTTAAACCGTTTTAGATCAATTGGATGAACAATTTGAGCATGTTCGATACGATTACGCATTTCTTTCATGCCTGATTCTTCATATGCATCTAATATGATTCGAATGGCTCTGTCGCCAATTCCGTGTGTGTTGACCTGAAATCCAGCGGAATTGAAAGTTTGGACAATTGCCGCAAGTTCATCTTTATTCATAAAAAGTAATCCAGATTGATGTTGATCATCCGAATATGGCGCTAATAATGCCGCCCCCCTTGAACCTAATGCGCCATCCATATATACTTTTAAAGTTCGAACTGTTAAAAATGGAGTGTGAGTTATAGGTCCTTTTTCTAAGAATGGTTCATAATCTTCCGGAGTATCATTTAACATTGCGAAAACACGAACCGAAAGATTGTTTTCCTTAATCAATTGTTTAATTGCTCGGATATCTTTGACACCTGTTCCAGCATCATGAACAGATGTAATCCCAAGGGAATTTAATAATGTTTGTGCTTTGGTTATTTGTCGATACTTATCATTTTCTGTGGATTTTGGGATATAGTCAGTAATCAAAGTCATTGCATTATCTATAAATACACCTGTCGGTTTATTCAACTCATCATACAATATATTTCCACCTTTGGGTTCAATTGTTTTAATTGATATGCCAGCAATTTCCATAGCACGTGTATTTGCCCAAAGAGCATGACCGTCGATTCGCCTCAATACAACAGGATGTTCTGATGAAACACTGTCTAAATCTTTTGCCGTAGGATAAGATGCATTTTGCCAATCATTTTGATCCCACCCACGACCTTGAATCCAATGACCAGTAGGTGTTTTTAAAGTTGCCTTTTCGATAATGGATAAAATAGACTTTTTACTATGTGTCCCAACAAGGTCTAATGTTTCAAGAGACCACCCTAACCCCGTTAGATGCATATGGCCATCAATAAAGCCGGGATAAGCCCAACCACCTTTTAAATCTATCGTGTTATTATAAGTACGGGAAATATCGGGGGTGATAGAAAGAATGCGACCATTTTCACATAAAACCGACGTTACGTTTGGGAGTCCATAAAAATGGCCATTTGTTATGATTGTTTTCCCCATTGATATTGTGGTTGTTATGATTAAGAATGAAGCGAGAATCAAGCGGTTGAATAAGAACACGGGGGAGAAAATAAATGCTTATTAGTGGACTCTCAAGAAATAATTTTAAAATGAATTTTAATTATTTTCATTGAAGTTAAAATGATTGGTCATCCCGTTGATCGCCGGTAATTTTATAGTCTATAAATCATAAAGAGAGAACAAATGAGTAAAGGATTACCTTCAAGAGATACAGAATTTTCATCCTGGTATAATGCAGTTGTTTCAAAAGCGGGTCTTGCTGAGCATGGTCCTGTGAAAGGAACAATGGTTATTAAACCATACGGATTTCAGCTTTGGGATAATATAAAAGATATTTTTGATAAAATGATAAAGGCGACAGGGCATGTAAATGCATATTTTCCTCTATTTATTCCAAAATCATTTTTAGCGCAAGAAGCAGAACATGTTGAAGGGTTTGCTAAAGAATGTGCTGTGGTAACGCATACGCGCCTAAAATCAGATCCAGAACATGGTGTTGTTGTAGATCCAGAATCAAAACTTGATGAAGAAGTTATTGTTCGACCTACATCTGAAACGGTCATTTGGTCTATGTATAAAAAGTGGATTCAATCTTATCGCGATTTGCCATTGTTAATCAACCAATGGGCAAATGTTGTTCGGTGGGAAATGCGTACTCGATTATTTTTACGTACATCTGAATTTTTATGGCAAGAAGGGCATACAGCTCACGCCACAGCAGATGAAGCCCAGAAGGAAACTTTAGATATTTTAGAATTATATCGGCAATTAGCTGAAGACTATTTAGCGATGCCTGTAATAACAGGTATTAAAACGGAATCAGAAAAATTTGCGGGAGCGGATAAAACATACTGCATTGAAGCTATGATGGGAGACAAACGAGCATTACAGGCAGGAACATCTCATAATTTAGGTCAAAATTTTGCAAAAGCATTTAATGTTACATTTCAGACAAAAGATAATAAAGAGGAATTAGTTTATGCTACAAGTTGGGGTGTTAGTACCCGATTAGTCGGTGCGGTTATATTGACACATGGGGATGATAAAGGGTTACGACTTCCTCCGAAAATTGCTCCCATACAAGTTGTCATTATACCTATCGCAAAAAATGACGAACAGCAAACAGCAGTAAAAAATTATTTGGAACCTATTCGTAAATCTTTAGCAGAAAAAAATGTTCGTTTTTATGAAGACTGGACAGATAGTTCCCCAGGATTTAAATTTAACGAATGGGAAATGAAAGGAGTCCCGCTCCGGTTAGAAGTTGGGCCAAGAGATGTTGAAAATGGTAAGGCAGTTTTAGCAAGAAGAGACACAGGTGAAAAAAGTGTACTATCACTAGATGAAGCTATTTCATTTATTCCCCCCTTATTAGATGAAATTCAAGATGGACTTTTTTCGCAAGCATTACAATTCCAAAATGAAAATACTTATTCTGTAGATAATTATGACGCCTTTAAAAAACAAATAAAAGAAGGCGGATTTGTAAAGTGCGGTTGGGATGGTAGCGATGAAACTGAAGTAGCTATTAAAGGTGAAACAAAAGCAACCATACGATGCATCCCATTAGATGAAAATCCTGAAGGTTTAACCTGTATTTATTCTGGGAAGCCTGCCTTGCACGAGGTCATTTACGCTAAAGCATATTAACGATAACCAGTTTTATGAATAAATCTTTCCAATGATTATTCAAACTTCCGCCATTGTTTTAAAATCTTTTCCATATGGTGATACAAGTTTAATTGCTCGTTGCTTTACTCTTGAAAAAGGGAAAATGAGTTTCATTATAAAAGGTGCTCGGTCAAAAAAATCCGGAAGTGCTGCCTTATTCCAGCCCATGAGTCACATTGAACTCATTTTTAATTATAAAGAATCAAGAAATCTTCATATCATTTCAAAAAGAAGTTTTATAGAAACGTGGCCAAATATTCAAAACGATCTAAAACGAATTTCATTTGCGCTCTCTATAATTGAAATGACAGACAAAACGTTATCTGATGAGGATCCACACTCAGGATTATTTAAAGTATTATGTGATGTTTTTCGTGCCTTTAATAAAGAAAAAAACAACCTAAATACATTGTTTTGGTATTATGAATTAGCTTTATTATCACATTTAGGTTTTCAGCCTGATTTAGATCAGCGCGAATTGCCGGGGCTCATGTTGCCAGACCCAAATGATGGACCCAAAAGCAGAACAATTTTAGAATTATTAATGAGAGAAGAAATTGCTTCTATTGAAGATATAGAAGTTCTTCCAAAAGACAATCAAGTTATTTCTGATTATATTAGAGCAAATCTATTTTATCATTTTGATACATTAGGCCAATTAAAATCTTTAGATGTATTAAAACAAATATTACTATAATGAATACAACAATTAAAGGAATTCTTAGACGTAACGATGGTCACCCATTTATTGAGGGCGAGGATGGAGTTAAATATTTTTCTAACCAGAGACTATGGAATGGATATTTAGACCATTGGAACGGTCAAACAGTTTTTGCGCGCCTGTTACCAGAATATGATTATGAAAAAAATCTGCCCATTGTAATTGTATGGCCAGATAGACCAAAGCCAACCAAGCCATATGTTGAAATATATTATGCTCAACGATTAGTCAAATATATAAAATCCACATTGGGGCATAGTGCAATCAATGTGAATGGGGAAATATTTAATTTTTCTCATTTAATGAATGAAAATGAAATTATAACAGAAGAAGAATTTTTTTATCGCCCAGCCCTTGGTGAATTTGCTCCATCACCCAATAATGGTAAATACGAAATTTTGGAAGATGGCACACCATATTATGACAAATTTGGACGAAATTTCATGCGCACAATTCATGTATTACGCATAGAAGGAATTGATGTAGAAAAATTGGGAAATATTTACAAACATCAATTAGATGTTATTCGATCAACACCACCTAAGCCCAAAGAACCGGAAGCATATTCTGGGTTTAATATATTTACACGTAGTTGTTCTACCATTATTCGTGACGGGCTTAACGAGTATGGGTTCGACCAAATAAAAGGAATTTTCCCGAGAGATTTATTTATAAGCGCTACATATCATTTGTTAAAAGTAAATTCATTAAAAGTTGAACAAATTATTATGCCTCAGCTTGTGGTTCCAGAAGCAGACTTAAGCGCTATGTCTCCAATACTAAATCCCAAAAACTATATTAGGAGTAGGCTAATTGCTAAGTGAGTAAGGGGTTTATAGCCTCTTCGAGGGTTCGAATCCCTCCCTCTCCGCAGTTCTACAGTCGAAAAACCCTACTTATGTGGGGTTTTTTGCTATTAGACTAGGATTGGTCTAAATGGTGGTAAAAAGGCCTGAATTGGACTGAATTCACTGGTAATACACTGGCTATTCAGTTTCAACTAAAAAGTGTTAGGGTAGAGGGTTAGTAAGGTGGGGTAGGTGGATAGAAAAAGGATGACAATCATTCTTGTAGTATTTTTTTTAAAGGATGATGTGTAGATTTGGAGATGCGTAGATATATTGTTTTACTTTTGATTACAGGCATTGTGTGGGCACAGACTGATTTTGATACATTAGTTTTGAAAGATGGTACTACATACTTTGGCGAATATTCAAAAATTGAAGAAAAGATAGTATATTTTAAACATCAGGATGCATTCGGGTTCCAACCAGTTCCTGTTAAACTAATCCAAACACTACAATTAAAAGATGGTCAATTTATCATTCTAGATGGAAAAGATATTTTAACTTATGAAGAATATCAAAAAAATTCTCTTGAAGAATATCAAAAATTAAGTACTAAAGAAAAAGCAATATATGATGCAGCAGGGGATGCGAAAAAATGGTTATTTTATCCCCCAACAACAGTTTTGACCTTAGCTGCTTCATCGGGCAGTTATTTTGTAGTTACTGGACATCACCCGTTAGAAAGTATTACAGCTTCGATTATAAGTGTTTTTGGTTTAGTTGTTCCATATTATGGTTTTAAATATTTAGACAAAAACCAAGATGTAGAGATAAGCCCTGAAGATATTCAAAGATACAAAAGGATTTATTCTGAAGAATTTAAAAAGAGAAAATCAAAAAACATTGTTAAGGGTTTTGGATTACTAGGTCTTACAGCTGCGGCGGGATATTGTTTTTTCTTAGCAACCTTTAGCCTTAGTGGTGACTTTTCCTTCGGACCATAGTGTAATTATTTGGTTCGCCCCACATTCGTGGGGTTTTTTGTTTGTGGGATGATGGTTAGATTTGTAGATGAAAAGATATATTCTTATCGGATTTCTTATTTTGTCATCATTTACTAAAAGTAATCAATTTATCAATGGGGTTGATATATCTATGCTAAAGCAGGTAGAAGAAAATGGAGGACTTTTTTATGAAAATGGAAATCAAATTGACCCAATTCAAATATTCAAGGATAAAGGTATTAATACTGCCCGAATTAAAATTTGGCACACACCATCGCTGAACTATAATAATTTAGAAAGTGTTCTTGAAATAGCAGATAGATCAAGTAGCGTAGGGTTGGATTTGTTCCTAGATTTTCATTACTCTGATACTTGGGCAGACCCATCAAGCCAAACTAAGCCTTCTGCTTGGGTAGATTTAAATTTTGAAACTCTATGTGATAGTGTGGAACAATATAGTCGTCATGTCATAACTAAATTAAAAAATCAAAACACTTTTCCAAAATATGTACAAAAGGGATTCAGCCTGCTAAGTGAATAAGGTTAAGGATAAATAAATGATTAATTCGCAGCAATTTGCATAATGATACCGCACAACCAAGCACCATAAGTACCAACCGCATAACCTAATACTGCCAACAAAACACCAACAGGCGCTAAAGATGGATAAAATGCAGATGCAACAATGGGCGCTGATGCGGCACCCCCTACATTGGCTTGACTTCCAACAGCCATAAAAAAGAAGGGTGCTTTAATCCATTTAGCAACTCCAATGAGCAATAAAGCATGAATCACCATCCAAATAAACCCTACCAAGAACAACCCGGGATGGTCAAAAATAGCTAATAAATCCATTTTCATTCCAATAGTCGCAACTAAAATATATAAAAATAAACTTCCATATCTAGATGCGCCAACGCCTTCTAAATTGCGAACTTTTGTAAATGATAAACCAAGGGCAATTGTTGTAGCCAACACAATTAACCAAAAGAAACCAGATGTGAGGCTGAATTTTTCTAATTCAGGAGCAAATGTTGAAATCCAGGGCGCTATTATGTCTGATCCAATATGAGCAAGCGCAGTTACACCAAATCCAACGCTCATTATCTTCATTGTGTCAGTCAAGTCAGGCATTCGAATTATTTGCGCGCGATACACGTCTATCTTTTCTTTTAAATCAACAAGAGCTGTTGTATCTGCTTGAAGCCAACGATCTATTTTTAGTTGAATACCGGCCCCATAGAGTAAAAAAGCCATCCAAATATTAGCTATAATAACATCAACAGCAATCATTGCCGAAAATAAATGGTCACCCACTTCAAAAACTTCCTTCATAGCTGCTTGATTTGCACTACCACCGATCCAACTTCCAGCAACGGTAGTTAAGCCTCGCCAAACAGCTTCGGGTCCAATGCCGCCAACAATACCAGGAGCAAAAAATGAAATAATATATATGGCTAATGGCCCTCCAATAATAATACCCACAGTTCCAGTGAAAAACATTATTAATGCTTTAGGACCCAACTTCAAGATACTTGGTAAATCAACGCTAATTGTAAGCAAAACCAGACTAGTTGGGAGCAAATATCTCGATGCTACAAAGTAGAGATTTGAATGCTCACCAGAAAAAATTCCTAATGAATTGAATAGAGATGGAATAAAGTAACAAAGAAGTAAAGTTGGTACAAAAGTATAAAACTTTTTCCAAAACGAGTGATTACTTTTAGATGTAGTAAAAACAAAAGCTAAGATACCAATCAGAATTCCAAGAACAACAGCATCATTTGTAAAGAGAGATTGGCCCACTATTATTGTCTTATTATGGCCGCCCGAGAGAGAGGTTGAATCCACGCCATTTCAACGTCTCCCCTTGAGAAGGGATTAGGATGTTTTCTACTAGAAATTATTTTGGCGCGTACATATAGGACATTACTTGGGATTGAAAAATGAGCTGGGTTATCTAATGTTTCATGCAGAATTTGACCAATCTCTTGGCTGTATGAATGAGCTATATGTGAAGGATTTTCATTGTTATGGACAATCGGCGTTACTGTGGAATCAAAGCCTTTTAGTGTCCCAATAAACTGCGTGGTGTAAGAAATATTATCATCTGCCTGAATATGTATTGATAAATTATTATTGGATAATTCAACATCATTTATAACCACCCCGGTTGAAGAATAAAACATCCCTTTTTCCATTGCTTGAATAATAGAAGATGGAGTAAGGACGCTAGATTGAACCATTACCCAGCCCCGACCCGTATTAGACTCTTTGTCTCCAAATTTATAATAAGTATGGGAATCATCGGTAGCAACGCCATAAAAAAGACTTTTATTTGCTTGGAGTCTATTTGCTAAAATTATATCCCACATACGATCAGTGCCAGGATGTGCATCATCGCCCCAATTTTTAACTCCAGGATGGCCATTATACACTTCAAAAAACGGATCACCAGTTAATTGCATTAAATCTTCAGCTACAATTCCCCATCCAAAATTTGGATGATTCACGTGAGCTAATATGGGCTGATCTGTTTCTTGGCGTTGATGTGCGATTGCATCTAAATTGCGTTGCATCACATCTAATACACTTTTTCCTCCCTGTGGGTGAATAAGAAACTGAATGTTAGTGGCATTAATATGAACCGGCTTTTTTTCAAATGCATCTGTAATTTCTTCGGCAGGTATTAATAAAAATTTCCCAGGAACTTCAAAATAATCCTTCAATTCTTTTAATGTTTTAAGACGCATTTGAAGTGTGTCGCCTACATATCTTAGCTCAGGCCAATCGTCTCCAAATTCTTTTTTTAGTTTATCTAATTTTTCTATTGAAAAGGGAGGAGGCCAGCGACTTGGATCTTCTTTATCAACGACAGGTATCCATTTTTCATCTTCAGATAAAATATTATGATCAGATAGCGCTAAAAATTGGTATCCATTTTGTTTATACCAACTGACAACAGTTTCAGGTGGCGCATCTCCATCACTCCAAAGAGTATGAGTATGAATATTCCCTTTTAGCCAAACAGGGGTATTCTTAGGGCCACACCCATACAATACAAGAAAGAAAAAGAAAAATAGAACTCTTTTTGACATACTTTAAAACTAAGTGGGCTTTTTCTTTGAAGTTAAACTTTTTTTAACTTGATAGACGGGTGCAAAAAAAAGCGCTTCAAAAAGCGGGTTTATTTCTGTTGTATTATCGTCCACTATTTTTAAAGGTTGAAATGTGAAACCATCACCATCTTTTTTATTTTTAGGTTGAACTGAAAATGTAATAGGTTTCAGAGTTCTAAGGAGATTTAAGATACTTTTATATCCTTTACTTCCTTTTTTAGGGAAAATATTTCCATCTTTATTATTTAACCTAAGATGTTTAAATAAAGTAAACTTTTCTCTAAAAATTGGCTTTGACCATTTTACAGATCCAACCGAAAATTTAAATTCAGCATTTTTAGCCAAAAGCGGATGAGGTTGCGCATCTCGCACAGCTTCTAATAGTAGTAAAAAATAATTTTTTCCACCAATAGACTGAGCGCTTTCATTTAAAGCTTGGCTTAATTCATCTTGTGAATAAAAAGTTAAAGGATTAAAGTTTTTCAAAATAGTCTCATTTGTTAATTAAATAAGGGATCAATTTAAAACCTACTTTTTGATTAATCTATTACCTTTCCTGATGATAGTTCTAAATCTTTATTATTCTAATTTATAGTTCCGTGGCAAGAATTATCATATTAACAATTTTTTGGTGAGACTATTGTGAATGAACTTTTTTTATCAATGAGTACTATAAAGAGTGAAATTTTATTAATTTTGAGAAACTATGAGATACCAATTTCAATCACCTTCAGGAGACTTGTCTTTCAAACCAAAATTATTCACTGATGCCATTAAATTATTAATAACAGTGAATTTTGCAATCTTTTTTTTCCAAACCTTATCTGGACAATCAAGAATGTTTTTCCAACTTTTTGGGCTTGTTCCCAAATCTGTCTGGTCTCAGTTTATGATTTGGCAACCTTTTACATATTTATTTTTTCACGGAGGCATTTGGCATATATTGATTAATATGTTTGTTCTTTGGATGTTTGGAACAGAATTGGAAAAAGTGTGGGGAAAAGAGCGTTTTTTAAAATATTATTTTATGACAGGTGTTGGTTCCGGTTTGATTACATTTATTCTAAACCTTAATTCAACCATACCAGTTGTTGGGGCAAGTGGTGCAGTCTATGGTGTATTATTAGCGTATGGACTTATGTATCCAAATCGAACCATTTATCTTTATGGTATATTGCCTATTAAGTCTGTGTGGTTTGTTATTAGTATTGGAGCAATTGCTTTTTTCTCATCTCTTGGCAATACCTCAAATATTAGCCATATGACACATTTATCTGGGATGTTGATTGGATTCTTTATTTTGCGGTCAAATTTTAGGTGGAAAGATGCCATATTCACCATTCGAAAACAGGTATTAGAGTATAAAATCCACCAACACGAAAAAACAATAAACAAGCGTCATAAAATGGAAATGGATATTAATCGTATATTAGAAAAAATCAATCAGGTTGGTTTTAACAAATTAACCCAAGAAGAAAAAGATACATTATTTGAAGGAAGTAAATCACTTCACCGCCATAAGAAAAAAGATTGAATCAAAAATTAATATTCAATAAGATTTATAATGATAAGATAGGCAAATGCCCATCTTTCCCCACTCAATAAATAAACTATAGGATAATATGGATTTAGCTACTGCGATAGGTCTCACAGCAGGTTTCGGCGTTATTATTGTTGGAATCATTAATGGTGGAGGCGAACTTTATTGGTTTTTAAATGTTAATTCAATTTTATTGGTTTTAGGTGGAACCATTGCCGCAACATTAGTTAATTATCCACTTAAAGTATTTTTAGGAGTTGGGAGTATATTAAAAAATGTATTTGTAAAAGAGCGATTCGATTATATCCAAACTATTGAACAATTAGTTCAAAAAGCGGAAAAATCCCGTAAAGATGGTATTCTTTCCCTAGAAGGGGAACTTGACCAAATTGAAAGTAAATTTTTAAGAAAAGGTATTGAGCTTGCCATTAACGAACGAGATTCAGCTAGACTTAGAGATTATTTAAGAATGGAAATGAACAATATTATGAATCGCCATATCTCTGGTCAGGAGATATTCTTATACATGGGTTCTTATGCGCCAGCTTTTGGAATGCTTGGAACAGTTCTTGGTTTAATTGTAATGATGAATAACTTTGGCGGATCGGGAGATGAAACATTAGACTTTGATGTTGCTGCGAAATTTGCGGAGCTTCTAGGCGGTATGGGGCTTGCACTTATTACCACTTTTTATGGTGTCTTATTTGCTAACCTAATTTTTCTCCCTATAGGAGGAAAATTAAAACGCAAATCAGAGGATGAATTAATGATGAAAAATATTATTGTTGAAGGTATCATTAGCCTTCATTCAAAAGAACACCCGATTTTAATACGCGAAAAACTGATGACTTTCATTCCATCTAATTTACGCACCGAATAAGCAGACACTTGCTTCAAATAAAAAAAGAAATATCCCTTAATGAGCGTAGGGCGAAGTCTACAGCCTGGGCGCTCACATTTGCCGATTTAGTCACACTTCTTCTTACATTCTTTATAATGTTGTTAGTGATATTGAATGATGCAGAAAAACATATTGACCGCGTCATAAATAAATTGCTAGATGAAACATATGAAGAATTAGCTGAAAATGTGTCATCGTCTTATGTCCAAGTTGATAGAGTTACTAAGGGGATTAAAATTACTATGCGTGGAAAATTATTTAAATCTATGTCAGCAGATGTTGACCCGAGAGTTTATCCTCTATTAATACAGATTGGGGGTATTATTCGAATATCCAAAGTTTTAAATGTATATAACGACGAAGATTATGCAACTTTATTAGATTTAATTAAAAAACGCGATGAAATGCTGAATATAGAAATAAGGTGTGAAGGGCATACAGATGATTTACCGCTTCCAAAACGAGCAGCTTTTCCTAGTAATTGGGAATTATCATCAGCCCGGTCTTTAAACTTGGTTCGTTTATTAAGTAAATATGCACAATTAGATGAAAAACTCTTTTCAGCTATGGGATATGGAAAATTTCGACCCGTCATTGAAACAGAAGGCATTAAGAATAGCGTTGCCCTTCAAGATGCTCGTGGGAAAAACAGGCGAGTTGAAATTTATTTAGACGCTTTTATTAAAGAAAAAGTAAATGGAGAAACTTTGTAATGCAGAAGATACGTTGGATATTATTAGTATTTGTTGGAGGAATATTATTCGGTCAAACAACCAGACTAAAGTCAAGCACCGATATATTTATTAAAGCTAATGAAAATTCTTCAATTGGTTCACTGGCTAGTGGCACTCAAATTACAAAATTGAAATTAGATAAATCGGGGAAATATGTTAAAGCAACCATTGAATTTTATATCCCAGTAAACGCTTTGGACGATGGGCGAGTTTCGCTCCCAATTGGGACAGTACAAATTGCGGAAAATGTAAAATATAAATTAATAAGCGCTAAAAAAAATGGGAATCAAGTGACACTTAATATTAAGATAACAAATTTAGGGAAGAAATCATTTGATTTTTCTGCTATGACGCAAATTAAATTAATTGGCGCAGGAGGAAATAAAGCTGAATTGAACCCGTTTGAAGGAAAAAACACCGTTTTATTCGGGGTGACTAAAAACAAATCCATAAATGCGGAATTAGTTTATGATTTCAAAAAACTGCCCAAAGAAGTAGAAATGGTTTGTTCGCCAAAAATGAAGGGTGGAGAGAAAATATTTTATCAATTAGGGTTTTAATTCTTATCTCATATAAAATATTTCAGAATTAAGCATTCAAATTATGCTACTCTTGAATTACTGCATCAAAATTATCTTCTAACAGATTAAGTTGAGAAAAATCGTTGAATATTCAATAAATGTTTATCTGTTCATAAATCGAAAAGACTTAAATTTCAGGTCGATTTGACTGAGAAAATGAGCATTCTAAACAATAAACTTATTATTAAAGGCGCACGCCAACATAACCTGAAAAACATAAATGTTGAAATTCCTAGGGATAAGTTAGTTGTTATTACAGGATTATCCGGGTCAGGTAAATCATCCTTAGCTTTTGATACCATTTATGCGGAAGGTCAACGTCGCTATGTAGAATCACTTTCGTCATATGCGAGACAATTTCTCGGCCTGATGGAAAAGCCAGATATGGACACCATTGAAGGTTTATCCCCCGCCATATCAATTGAACAAAAGGCTACAGCTCGAAACCCGCGTTCAACAGTTGGGACAGTAACAGAAATTCATGATTACCTTCGCCTTCTTTATGCTCATATTGGAATTCCTCATTGTTGGAAATGTGGGAAACCAATCCAAAAACAAACGGTTCAACAAATTGTAGATACTGTTTCCAAATTTCCCGAGAATACAAAATTACATATTCTTGCCCCATTAGTCCGCGGAAGGAAGGGAGAGCACAAAGGAGTCCTAGATGAGGTTCGTAGAGAAGGCTTTCTTCGTGTTCGTGTAGACGGCGATGTCTATTCCGTAGATGATAAAATTATTCTTAATAAGAATAAAAAACATACAATCGAAGTAGTCGTAGATCGAATTCAAATTAAGAAAAAAATACAAGACAGATTAACCGAATCCGTAGAACTTGCTCTTAAAATTGGGAGCGGTCTGATAGTGGTTCATGAATTACCAAATAAAGAACATATTTTTAGTGAGCATTTCGCTTGCCCAGATTGTGAAGTAAGTATGGAAGAAATGGTACCGAGAATGTTTTCTTTTAATTCACCCTATGGCGCATGTCCTAAATGCGATGGACTAGGGTCTCATATGGAAGTAGATCCAGAGCTCATAGTTCCCGATAAAACAAAATCATTAATTCAGGGAGGAATTGCCCCATTAGGTGAACAGCCTAGAGGTAATTGGTATGGGAGTATTTTAAAAAGTTTAGCTAAACATTATGAATTTAATTTTACAACACCCTGGATAAAACTAGACACAGCTATTAGGCAAATTCTCCTTTTTGGCACAGGAAAAGAAAAATTTGAAATGTCATACTCATCTGAGCGATGGTCTGGGACTTATACTGGAGGGTGGGAAGGGGCAATCCCTAACTTAATTCGTCGGTATAAACAAACTAAGTCTGCTGGTATACGCGAATGGATAGAGCAATTTATGAGTATGCGCCCCTGTTCAGAATGTAATGGGAGCCGGCTAAAGAAAGAATCTTTAGGCGTAAAGGTGAATGATATTACTTTAGGAGATTTATCATCAAGGTCGATTAAAGATATTCATGCTTTTTTTGAAAATATTGAATTATCAACAATGCACCAACAGATTGCGGAACAAATCATAAAAGAATTAAAACAGCGATTGGGTTTTTTAGTAAATGTTGGGTTAAACTATTTAACCTTAGATCGTTCGGCGACTACATTATCTGGAGGAGAAGCACAGCGAATTCGACTGGCAACTCAAATTGGGTCTCAACTAATGGGTGTATTGTATATATTAGATGAACCGTCTATCGGTTTACACCCCAGAGACAATAATAGATTATTAAATACTTTAAAAACATTGAGAGATATCGGGAATTCAATTTTGGTTGTGGAGCATGACGAAGAAACAATGTTGGAAGCAGATCATGTTATAGATTTGGGGCCCGGCGCAGGGATTTATGGTGGCGAAATAACATTTTCTGGAACGCCGACTGATTTATTAAAAAGCAAAAAATCTCTTACAGGAAAGTATTTATCAGGAAAAAAGAAAATACCAATACCATCAAACAGAAGAAGTAATGAATCTTATTATTTGACATTAAAGGGAGCAACAGGGAATAACCTTAAAAAGATAAATGTTAAAATCCCATTGAGTCGATTTGTAGTTGTTACTGGTGTTTCTGGGAGTGGTAAAAGTACATTAGTAAACGAAACGCTTTATCCTGCTTTAGCTAAACATATTACAAATTCTCGCCAATACCCTCTCTCGTATGAAACAATCGATGGCATAAAATATATTGATAAAGTAGTTGATATAGATCAAAGGCCTATTGGAAGAACGCCGCGATCAAATCCTGCTACTTATACAGGCCTTTTTACACATATTCGAGACTTATTTGCTAAATTACCAGAAGCAAAAATTCGAGGATATAAGCCCGGACGATTCTCATTTAATGTAAAAGGAGGTCGTTGTGCATCTTGCGAAGGAGATGGTATTATAAAAATAGAAATGAATTTCCTCCCAGATGTTTATGTGACATGTGAAGTATGTAATGGGAAAAGGTATAACCGCGAAACATTAGAAATAAAATATAGAGGAAAATCTATTGCTGAAGTATTGGAAATGTCTGTTTCAGAAGCATTAGGCTTTTTTGAACACATACCTTCAATTAAGAAAAAATTAACCACTTTAAATGAGGTTGGTTTGGGCTATATCCATTTAGGGCAACAAGCCACAACCCTATCGGGAGGTGAAGCCCAACGCGTTAAATTAGCAACAGAATTATCAAAAACAAGTACATCAAAAACTTTTTATATACTTGACGAACCAACAACGGGATTACATTTTGAAGATATTAGAATGCTTTTAAATGTATTACAAAAACTAGTAGACCGAGGGAATTCGGTTATTGTCATTGAACACAATCTAGATGTAATAAAAACAGCAGACTGGGTTATAGACCTTGGCCCTGAGGGCGGTGACGAAGGTGGAACAGTTTTAGCAGTTGGAACACCCGAACAAGTCGCTAAAGTTAAGAATTCATACACTGGGCACTATTTAAACAAAATATTCAAAGTTAGAGGAAAGAAATAATGAAAACGCTCGCTGAATTAAAACCCAATTTTAAATATTGGGAATCAATTAAAGATATGATTGATCAACATATTGATGTCATGTTGAATTTAAGTCAGAGTGGTCACCCCGGTGGAAGCCGATCAAAAGTTTATGCGTTAGTTTCAACGTTATTATCTGGAGCAATGTCGTGGGATATTCGAAATCCAGGTAAGCGATTTGGAGATAGATTTATATTAAGCGCAGGGCATGCAAACCCAGTTGTTTACGCCACACTAGCAGTGTTTAATGAAGCATTGCGTAGAAAATACCAACAAACTGGGAATGATAAATATTTAAATCCATTAGGACAAAAATTTACCCTTACATGGGAAGATGTTTTAACATTACGGCGCAGAGGCGGACTACCGGGACATGCAGAAATGGAAGGAAAAACATTATTTTTTAAATCAAACACTGGGCCAAGCGGACACGGGTTTCCTATTGCTGCGGGACAAGCATTTGCCTTGAAATACGCGGGCATGAATCAGGTAAAAGTATTTACAATTGAGGGAGAGGGCGGTTTAACCCCAGGTGTTATTCACGAAACAAAAAATTCTGCATATGGATTAGGATTGGGCAACTTTATTACCCTAGTGGATTGGAATGATTTTGGAATTGATGGTCGTCCCTTTAGCGATGTTGTGGCTGGAACGCCTCGCGATTGGTTTGAGCCGTATGGTTGGGCTGTAGAAGGAGTTGAAGATGGTGAAAACTGGGGAGAGCTGATGGAGGCTTATTGCCGGCTAATGGATAACGATAATCCACATCAACCGAAAATGATCTATATGAAAATGAGAAAAGGTCGGGGGTATGGTAAATTTGATGCCCCTAGTCACGGAGCGCCGCATAAGAGAAATTCGTCTGAATTTTGGGAAACGAAATCAGATTATTCGAATAAATATGGAATAGAAATCCCACACATAGGCGATACATCTGAAGTCGACTATGAAACGAATAAAGGACAAATGGCAGATGTGCTTCAATCAGTTTTATCATTATTTGACAAGCAAGAAGGTTTACTGGACTATCTAGCAGATCGATTAATTGAATTGGGTGATAATGTGGAGTCAGAAGATGAAAATAAATTCAAGGAAAATCCTTTAAATGATCCTGTATTATTTGATTATAAAAATTATCCTTTTTATAAAAAATCCGGTGAAATAGCACCTAATAGAGCCGGATTTGGAGATTTTGGTTCTTGGATAAATTCTTATACTCAGGAAAAATATGGGCGCCCATTATTCCTTGTAAATTCTGCAGATTTGGCAGGATCAACTAATATCGCTGGTTTTTCAAAAGGATACGGCAATGTTCCCGACTCCGGTATGTATCATCGTGATAATAATCCAAAAGGTTCCTTAATGCCTCAAGGAATTACTGAATTTGCGAATGCGGGTATCAATGTTGGAATTAGTTCGGTAAACTTTTCCGAAGATGGATTCGATGATTTTAATGGTTTTTATACGGCATCTAGCACATATGGTTCTTTTTCGTATTTAAAGTACGGAGCGTATCGCTTATTTAGTCAAGTTGCTCAAGATTCTCAGTTGAAAGTTGGTAAAACAATCTGGGTGGCAGGACATAGCGGTCCCGAAACAGCTGAGGATAGTAGAACGCATTTTGGAATATTTTCTCCTGGTGTAACTCAATTATTTCCTAAAGGACATGTGCTAAATTTGCACCCATATGAGTATAATGAAGTTCCAGCAATGTTGGGTGCAGCTTTAGCTACAGACATTCCAATTATTGCTCTCCATTTAACACGCCCCGGGGTGGAAATACCAAATAGAGAAGCATTGGGAATGGCGAGCCATTTCGATGCAGCAAAAGGTGCATATATTATTAGAAATTATGATAATAATCGCCCACATGAAGGAGTAGTGCTTGTTCGTGGCACAAAGGTTATTGATGAATTATTAACTTTATTGAGTCAATTTGGTGAAGATGGCCCCAATGTGAAAATTGTAGCCGTTTTATCATATGGATTATTTGAAATGCAATCAAAGGAATATCAAATTTCTGTTATTTCAGACACTGAATGGGTAGATGCAATGATAATTACAAATACAAGTATTGCGAATATGAGTAATTGGACAAAATATCTAATTGTAAAAGAATACTCTGTTTCTGCTGATTGGGATAACCGTTGGCGTTCAGGGGGAACGCTGGATGATGTAATTGATGAGGCTCATTTATCTGCAGAATGGCAATGGAAAGCTATAACTCGATTTGCAAATGAACGTAAAGAAAGACTAGAAAAAGTTAAATCTGTTTTCAATATTTCTTAAACTAATACAGATAAATACAAAAAACTTAAATAAGTGTTATTCAAAATACTTGAAAGAAATATAATGGTAGATAAAAAGAAGCCTATTGATACTAAATTAATTCATAGTGGTGAACCAAAGCCAAAAATCCTTGGATCAGTTAGCATGCCAATATTTCAATCATCTACTTTTGAATCTGCAGGTGAAACTAGCTACCATGATGTACGATATATTCGACTTAATAATACTCCAAATCAAATTGTACTTCATAAAAAGTTAGCATCAATTGAGAATGGTGAAGATGCTATTGTAACCGCTAGCGGAATGGCAGCTATATCAACCACTCTATATACCTTATTGTCTCAAGGAGATCATTTCTTAGCACAAGATTCTCTTTATGGAGGAACCCACACATTAATGAGTAAGGATTTTCCTCGAAGGGGAATTACTTTTGATTTTATTGACGGGAATAAACCGGAAACTTGGAAAAGTGCAGTAAAGGAAAATACGCGATTAATCTATGTTGAAACTATGTCAAACCCGCTTTTACAAGTCGCAGACTTAGAAGCTATTGTGCAATTCGCAAAAAATAACAACCTTATATCAATCATTGATAATACATTTGCAAGCCCTGTTAACTTTAGGCCGATCGAATGGGGATTTGATATTTCTATTCATAGTGGTTCAAAATATTTAAATGGTCATTCGGATATTGTAGCAGGTGCCGTAATCGGGAGCCATGATATTATAGATAAAATAAAATTCCATTTAGATCATTATGGTGGAAGCCTAGACCCTCATGCATGTTTTTTATTACATCGCGGGATGAAAACTTTATCTCTTCGTATAGAAAGACAAAATGAAAATGCTCTTAAAATTTCGAGATTCTTAGAGTTACACCCAAAAGTAAGCAAAGTAAACTATCCCGGTTTAGTGTCTCACCCCAATTATCAAACAGCAACATCTTTATTTGATGGCTTTGGAGGAATGATGAGTTTTGTTGTAGAAGGGACTGTTCAAAATTCTGATGATTTTATTTCTAATTTAGCCCTTCCGATTGATGCGCCTAGCCTTGGCGGTGTAGATTCATTAATTACAAGACCAGCAGTAAGTTCTCATATCGGAATGACACAAAAAGAACGAGAAAGAGTAGGAATTAGTGAAAATTTAATTCGCTTTTCTGTTGGTATTGAATCGCCCGACGATCTTATTGATGATATTGAACAATCATTATCGAAAATATAATAAAAAATAAATTCATCCCCCCCTTGACAACCCCCTTGAGCAATTTTGTATCTTCAAGACTAGTTTTTGATCGATTATTGATTATTTCATTGTGACAGAAATACATATTACAGACCCAACCCCATTTGATGATGACCTTGTTGTAGAGAAATCACTCCGACCATCTTGCTTTGATGAATTTATCGGACAAAAAGATTTGGTAGACAATCTTAAGTTATATATTGAAGCAGCAAACAATCGCGGAGATGCTTTAGATCATGTGTTATTGTTCGGGCCTCCTGGGCTTGGTAAAACAACTTTGGCTAATATTATATCGAAAGAATTGAATGCCAATATTAAGCAAGCATCCGGTCCTGTATTGGAGCGTGCTGGTGATTTGGCGGGTATGATAACAAATCTTGGGCACAGAGATGTATTTTTTATAGATGAAATACACCGACTTAATAGTGTGGTTGAAGAATATCTTTATTCAGCAATGGAAGATTATTCGATTGACATTATGATTGATAAAGGGCCAAGCGCTAGGAGCGTTCAGTTAAGTATTGAACCATTTACACTCATTGGGGCAACAACGCGATTAGGAAATTTAACATCACCTTTGCGTGACAGGTTTGGTGTTGTATTAAGGTTGAATTATTATGAACCAGAAGATTTATTTCATATTATCAATCGATCCGCTGATATTTTAGAAGTAGAAATTGATGATGATGGCGCCATGGAGCTTGCAAGAAGAAGCAGGGGAACTCCCCGAGTGGCTAACCGTATCTTAAGAAGAACTAGAGATTTTGCTCAAGTTAAAGCAAATGGTAAAATTGATATGGATGTTGCAAAAGGAGCACTAGATACATTGGGGATTGATAAAATTGGACTTGATGATATGGATAGGAAAATCCTTGAAATACTAATCGATAAGTTTGACGGAGGCCCTGTTGGCGTGAAGTCATTGGCTGTAGCCATAGGAGAAGACCCTAACACAATAGAAGATGTATATGAACCTTTTTTAATTAAGAATGGATTTTTACAACGGACATCAAGAGGAAGATTAGCACAAGAGTCCGCTTTCAAATTATTAGGAAAAACAATAAAAAAAGAACAACAGAGGTTATTTGAATGATAGAAAAAAAGAAAAAATATAAATTGGCTGATTTTGATTATGCATTACCAAAAAAATATATTGCCCAATACCCAGAAACTAAACGAGATCAAGCAAAAATGATGGTAGTTAATCGTGAAGAAAAAACGATTGAACATAAGAAATTTTCCAATGTCGTAGATTATTTAAAGAAAAATGATTTATTAATACTGAATAAAACAAAAGTGTTCCCAGCGCGGTTGTTTGCAACAAAAGACAGAACCGACGCGAAGGTAGAAGTTTTTCTATTACGCGAATTATCCAACGACCTTTGGGAAGTAATGGTAAAGCCCGCTAGAAAAGTTCGAATTGGAAATAAATTGATGTTTACTCCAAAAATGCAATGTGATGTTATTGATAATACTGTTTCTGGTGGACGCGTTGTTCGCTTTGAATATGATGGCGATGATCTTCATAGCATGATTGATAAAATTGGTATTTCACCCCTTCCACCATACATAAACCGAGATGCTGAAACATCTGATAAAAAGAGATACCAAACCGTTTATGCAGAAGAACGAGGCGCAGTCGCGGCTCCAACCGCAGGGTTGCACTTTACCCCACCCCTTCTTAAGAAATTAGAAAAAAAGGGAGTAAAAATAGAATATATAACTCTTCATATTGGGTTGGGCACATTTCGACCTGTTCAAGTAGAAGATTTAAATCGTCACCAAATGGATTCAGAGTATTTTGAAGTATCACCAAAAGTGGCATTAGCAATTAACGAAGCACGGAAAAAACATAGACGAATTGTTGCTGTAGGTACGTCTACTGTTCGTGCTTTAGAGACGGTTGTTGTATCGGGTTTTCAAGTATCTCCAAAACGCGGTTGGACGGATAAATTTATTTATCCTCCATATGATTTTAAAATGGTAGATCGGATGATAACCAATTTTCATACACCAAAATCTACATTAATGATGATGGTTTCCGCATTTTCGGATCGAGATTTAATGATGAAGGCTTATCGCGAAGCGAAGAAAAACGATTATCGTTTCCTCAGTTATGGGGATTCGATGATAATAGTTTAGTAGTGATTCAATCTCCGTTTAAAGTTAGCGCTATTATTCCAGCTGCAGGAAGCGGTTCGCGATTTGGAGAAACCAAACAGTTTAAGTTGTTTGGGAGTCGACCACTCCTTTACTACACCATTAGGCCTTTTATCAATTCTCAGTGGATTGATGAAGTTATTCTTGTAGTTCCATCAATCGATAGACATCAGGTAATGAGAGAAGTTGTTTCTATATTTCCGACAAAAAAAGTTAAAGTAATTGAAGGAGGAAAATTGAGACAGGAATCAGTTATGAATGGAATTAAAGCTTCTTCGAATGATTCTGAATGTGTATGTATTCATGATGCGGCTAGGCCTTTTGTATCAGATTCAATGATCCGAGATACTATCAACAAATGCACATCTATGGATGGAGCTATTGTTGCAATTCCTGCGCGAGACACAATAAAGCAATCAGATGGATTTACTATTCAGTCGACTATAGACCGTACAATTCTCTGGCAGGCTCAAACTCCTCAAACATTTCACAAAGTTAAATTAATTCAAGCTTTTGATTTAGCTCATGAAAAAAACTTTGTTGGGACAGATGAATCATCTATTATGGAACATGCGGGTTATAATATTGGGATAATCAAAGGGTCGTCTCGGAATATGAAAATAACAACACAAGAAGACTGGGAATTAGCAATTCAAATTATGGTAAAGAAGGAACAAATATGATTAGGACCGGTATTGGGTATGATGCACATCAGTTAGCTGAAGGAGAAAAGCTCATTATTGGAGGTGTTGAAATCCCCAGTCAAAAAGGATCTGTAGGTCACTCAGATGGCGATGCGCTTATTCATGCAATTATAGATGCTTTATTAGGAGCAGCATCCTTGGGTGATATTGGCCAATATTTTCCAAGCGATGATACGTCTTGGAAAGGGATGGCGAGTAGTTATTTTTTAACTGAAGTCGCTAATAAAATCCGCGATGCTGGATTTGATATAAACCATATTGATAGTGTTATTATTTTACAACAGCCAAAAATTTCAAGCTTTATCGCTGAAATGAAATACAAATTATCATATATACTTCAGGTAGATGAAAATCAAGTATCAATCAAAGCAACAACGACTGATTATTTAGGGTACATTGGTGAAGGAAAAGGTTGGGCAGTTCAAAGTATTGCTACACTATCATCTCGTTGAAAAATACACTCACTTTAAAATCATGCGCTAAAGTAAATATTGGTCTTCGGATTGTCAGTAAACGACCAGATGGCTACCATAATATTCAATCTATTTTTCAAGAAATATCGTTTTGCGACTCTATCTCTTTAACTAAAATAAACCATGGGTGTAAATTCTCATCCAATGTCGAATGGCTTAAAAATGATATTTCAAATCTATGCGTACAAGCATGGGATGTGTTTTCGGACTATTATCAAATACCGACTGGCGTGTCTATTGAATTAAATAAAAAAATACCAGCGGGAGGAGGTCTTGGTGGAGGCTCATCAAACGTTGCCACTATTTTAAAAGGTTTAAATACTTTATATAAAACAAATGGTACAGATCACAAATTAATGAATTTGGGGAAATCAATTGGAGCGGATGTACCTTTTTTTATTCAAGGCGGAACTCAGTTGGGAGAAGGTATTGGTGATAAACTTACATCAATAGAAAACCCAATCACTGGAACATATTTACTTGTAATTCCAGACATCTCAATTGATACATCTCAAGCATATTCGCAGGTAAAAAAGCACTTGGAGAGAGAAACTGATCCTCATAATTTCGCCAACCTTTTTCAGGGGGATGAAAGTCCTCTTGAGCTTTTTGAGAATGATTTTGAATTAGTAGTAATTCCAACATATCCAGAGATTGGTAGAATCAAGGAATTGATTCAAGCTTATGGAGCAAAATATACCAGTCTGTCGGGAAGTGGCTCGACTGTGTTCGGAATCTTTGACGAGGAAGCCGATGCAATAAAAGCCGAGTCAGAAATATCATCCGAATATCGTACCGTTCTTACTTACCCTATACAAAGATTGTTGTAATTAAGCCCAAAAATTAATTGGGGCGTCGTCTAACGGTAGGACACCTGGTTTTGGTCCAGGTAGTTGGGGTTCGATTCCCTACGCCCCAGCAATCATGACAACACAAAACAATATGAAACTTTTTTCAGGCCGTAGTAATCCGGCTTTAGCGGAGAAAATTGTATCCTCAATGGGGCATAATCTTGGCCAAATATCCATACGAACATTTTCGGATGGAGAATTATGGGTTCGTTATGAAGAGAATATTAGAGGAAAAGATGTTTTTTTGATTCAATCTACGAATGGGCCGTCAGAAAATTTAATGGAACTATTTCTTATGATTGATGCAGCAGTCCGCGCGTCAGCAGAACGCGTGACGGTTGTAATTCCATACTTTGGGTACGGAAGACAGGATCGAAAAGATCAGCCAAGAGTCCCAATATCATCTCGGGTAATGGTAGATGTTATTTCTACTCTAGGAGCAGACAGAATTATTAGTATGGATTTACACTCAACCCAGATACAGGGGTTTGCTACTATTCCATTCGACCATTTGTATAGTCGTATGGTATTATTGGATGCTATTTCTTCACAAGGATTCAACTATGAAGAAAGTGTTGTATTAGCACCAGATATTGGGTCTGCGCCAATGGGGCAATCTTACGCAAAACGATTTGGAATGAATTTTGCGCTTATTGACAAACGTCGATTTAAACCGAATCAAGCAAAGATTAGTCATTTGATTGGAGAATTAAAGGGGCTAGATGTTTTAATCATAGATGATATGATTGATACAGCCGGTACAACTGCAAATGCAGCTGAAGCGGCAATGAAAGAAGGGGCGAGAAGTGTAACGGCAGTAGCCACCCATGGAGTTTTATCTGGGCCAGCTATTGAAAGACTTAGTAACGCGCCAATTAAAAAAATAATAGTAACTGATACTATATTATTATCAGATGAAAAAATATTACCAAATATGGAAATAGTAACAGTATCAAAAGTTTTTGGAGAAGCACTAGGAAGGATTCACCACGGTGAATCTGTTAGTGCCCTTTTCGAATTTTAAATAGGAGATAAAAAATGGCTTCATCTTATTACAAGCTAAACATTAAAGAACGAACAACAACAGGTGGCAAATTTGCCAGAGCTATGCGTCGCGAAGGCCAAGTCCCTGCAATTTTGTATTATGCTGGAACAGAAAATGTAAACCTAAGTATTGATAGTGGGGATTTATTTCATGCCCTTCATTCTGGTCAACATATTTTTGAAATTGAAACAGGAGGAGAAACGCAATTTGCAATGATTAAACAAATGCAATATCACCCAGTAACAGATGATGTGGTTCATTTAGATCTTATGCGTGTCAGAAGATCAGAAAAAATCAGCATTACTGTTCCACTAGTTTTGGAGGGTGAAGCAATTGGCATTAAAGAAGGCGGTGTATTATCTCAACAATTAGTGTCTATAGAAATTGAGTGTTTCCCAACTGATGTTCCTGAACAAATTGTAGTTGATATATCAGAACTTGAATTAAATACAAGTATAAGTATTGCTGATGTAAGCACAGGAAATGATGATATTGAAATTTTAACAAGCAACGATATTAATGTTGCATCAATTCATCCGCCAGCAGTTGAAGAAGAGCCTGAAATTGATCTTGATGATGAAATGGATGAAGATGGTGAAGTAAGCGGTGATGGTGACTCCGAAGAAGATTCATCTGATGATGGATCTGGAGAAGAAACCAAATAATTATGATCGCATTTGTTGGTCTAGGGAATACGGGGCATGAATACTCAAAAACGAAACATAATGCAGGTTTCTGGGTTGTGGATGAACTTGCACGTCGCTGGAAAATCAATTTTCAGCCAGGGCAGGGTCAATATGTTTTTGCAGAAGATAAAAAAAGAAGTTTTTTGCTTGTGAAGCCTATAATCGGAATGAATGGAAGTGGAATTCCCGTTAAAGATGTTGTGCATCGATGGGGAATAGATTTATCTGAATTATTTATTATTTTAGATGATGTTGATCTTCCTTTGGGGTCGATACGAATTCGACCTAAAGGTGGAGACGGATGTCATCGTGGGATGGAATCTGTTATTTATCAGTTAGGGAATACCCATTTCCCACGCATTCGGTTTGGTATAGCAGTTGAAGGTGAAAAATTAAGACCTTCCGAAAAATATGTTCTGAAACCATTCAAAAAAAAGGATTCAGTGTTAGCTGATGAAAAAATTGTAGACACAGCTAATGCGGTAGAATCAATTTTGAGAAATGGTTTAAATAAAACAATGAATAATTTTAACTAATGGACAAAGGATCAGATATTAATGAATAATTTATTTTTAGTTGTTGGTGCAGGCGCAATAGCCATGTTGTTTTCATTTTGGAAAACAACATGGATTAACAAACAAAATGAAGGTACCAACCGAATGAAGCAAATTGGTGCTAGTATAGCTGATGGTGCGATGGCTTTTTTAAAAGCTGAATATCGTGTATTAAGTATATTTGTTATTGCAGTAGCCGTATTGCTTGGGTTTGCAAACGCCGGAAGACAAGATTCTAGTATTTTAATCTCTTTATCGTTTATTGTGGGAGCTATTGCTTCTGCTTTAGCGGGCTTTTTAGGAATGAAAGTGGCTACGAAAGCAAATAACCGAACTACGCATGCTGCAAGAACAAGTTTAGCAACAGCATTAAATGTTGCCTTTACTGGCGGTTCTGTTATGGGATTAAGTGTAGTTGGATTAGGCGTTCTTGGATTGGGTGGTTTATTTATTTATTATTCTAATCACTTCGGTTATGATCCAATAAATATTAAAATTGTATTAAATGTAATTTCAGGATTTTCCTTAGGCGCATCTTCTATTGCATTATTTGCTCGTGTCGGTGGAGGTATTTATACTAAAGCTGCCGATGTAGGTGCTGACCTAGTTGGTAAAGTTGAAGCTGGAATACCTGAAGATCATCCATTGAATCCTGCTACTATTGCAGATAATGTGGGAGATAATGTGGGTGATGTAGCAGGAATGGGAGCAGACTTATTTGAATCTTACGTAGGTTCAATTGTCGGTTCTATGGTGCTAGGAGCAAGTATTTTAGCTGCAGGAGTATTTAATATTAACTTTGTTTTATTGCCTCTATTTATTGCAGCTTCAGGAATCATAGTTTCTATTATTGGAACATTTATGGTATCTGTCAAAGAAGGTGGTGACCCGCAAAAAGCATTAAACCAAGGCGAATTTGGTAGTTCGGCAATAATGATTGCGGCAATTTATTTTTTAATCCAATCATTTCTTCCTGATACATTTGTTCAGGGAGGTGTTGCTTTTACAAGTATGGGTGTTTTCTATGCGACAGTAATCGGTTTAATTGCAGGTTTGGGTATTGGGCTTATTACTGAACATTATACAGGGACAGGAACTTCACCCGTATTATCAATAGTTAAACAATCTTTAACTGGCCCCGCTACTAATATTATTGCTGGATTAGGTGTTGGAATGCAATCAACTGCTGTACCGATTATGATTTTAGCCGCCGGTATAATGGGCGCACATCATTTTGCTGGATTATATGGAATTGCAATGGCGGCACTTGGAATGTTAGCAAACACAGGAATTCAGCTTGCTGTGGACGCCTATGGTCCCATTTCTGATAATGCTGGCGGTATTGCTGAAATGGCAGAATTGCCAGCAGAAGTTCGCGAACGAACTGATAAATTAGATGCGGTTGGAAATACAACAGCAGCTATAGGAAAAGGTTTTGCTATTGGGTCTGCAGCTTTAACAGCATTAGCTTTATTTGCAGCATTTATGGTTCAAACAGATATTGATTCTATTGATATCTCAAACCCAATGGTTATGGCTGGTTTATTTGTAGGAGGAATGTTACCATTCTTATTCTCATCAATGGCGATGGGAGCTGTGGGACGTGCGGCAATGGCCATGATTGAAGAAGTTAGGCGCCAATTTCGTGATATCCCTGAATTAAAAAAAGCTTTAGATCTCTTAAATCTAAAAGATGAAAATGATTGGGACGAAGATGATCGAGCTATGTATGAAGATGCATTAGGGAAAGCTGAACACGGAAAATGTGTAGAAATATCCACTCAATCTGCAATTAAAGAAATGGTTTTGCCTGGCCTATTAGCTATTTCATCACCAGTTTTTGTTGGTTTTGTATTTGGAGCAGAAACATTAGGCGGATTACTTGCCGGTGTAACAGTGACAGGTGTTTTAATGGCCATATTTCAATCCAATGCTGGAGGGGCATGGGATAATGCTAAAAAAATGATTGAAGAAGGCGTGGATGTAAACGGCGAAACACTTCAAAAAGGGTCTGACGCACATAAGGCTTCGGTTGTAGGCGACACTGTTGGGGACCCCTTTAAAGATACGTCCGGACCATCGCTAAATATTTTGATCAAATTAATGTCTGTGGTATCATTGGTAATTGCACCATTGATTGCCTAGTGAAAGGAAAAAAACAATGAGATATTATGAAACGTTGTATATCGTAAATCCCAATTTTGAAGATAAAAGAGTAGAAACAATTATTTCAGAAGTTGGTGTAGAGTTACAAAAAACTAATTCAAAAACAATTAACCACCATGTTTGGGGTAAAAAACGTTTAGCTTACCCTATTCAGAAACAAAAGTACGGCACTTTTATTCTTATGCAATATGCAGGAGGAGAAACAGGGTCTATGGCTGAATTTGATACATGGCTGAAATTAAATACATCTGTGTTACGTCATTTAACGACGCGTTTAGAAGTTGAGCCACCTAAGATTGATGCTCCTGTTTTTGAAAAAACTGAAGAAAAAGCAACAGAAAAACCTACTCTAGAAACAGAAGAAACTGTTGAAACCAAAGAAGCGCCAGAAGAAGCACCAGAATCAAGTGAAGATGAATCAATTGATGATGACGTTCAAGAAGTGGTTGCAGAAGAAAAGGAAACATCTGAAGAAACTGTTGAAACCGAAGAAGCACCAGAAGAAGTAACTGAATCAGATGATACAGAAAAGGAGACTGAATAATGGCTTTTACATCGAGAAGAAAATATTGTTATTTTAAAGAAAACAACGTTTCAGATGTTGATTACAAGGATGTGAAACTTCTCCGTCGTTTTGTAAACGATCAAGGGAAAATCATGCCAAGACGTGTAACAGGAACAAGCGCAAAAATGCATCGTAAATTAGTTAGAGCAATCAAACAATCTAGAATGATTGGTCTCATGCCATTTTCTGATACTGGTGTTGAATAAAGGGAGATTTAAAAATGGAAATTATATTATTACATGATGTAGATAGTTTGGGCGAAGCAGGTGACATTATTCGGGTAAAACCCGGATATGCGAGGAATAAACTTATTCCAGAAGGATTAGCCTTAAGAGCATCAAAGAAAAATAGAGCTATCGCAGATGAACGAAAAAAAGTTGCTAAATCTCGAATCAAAAGAGAATCAGCTGCATTTGAAAGTCAATTGGCTGAATTAAATAAAACGGAAATTACAATTGAAGTTCAAGTTGGTGACGATGAAAAAATGTTTGGGTCTGTTACAACAATGGATCTTCAAAAAAGTTTAGAAGAAAAAGGATTGTCTGTTGACAGACATAATATTCTATTAGATGAGCCAATTAAAGCTTTGGGTATTTATCGAATTCCTGTAAAAGTTACATCTGAGTTAAGTGGCGAAATAAAGGTTTATGTTATTACAACATAAATTTAATTCATTGCAAAAAAAGCCTCCGTATGGAGGCTTTTTTTTTATTTAAAATAAATATAAAAACTCAAACGTTTTCCTTTCATTACTGTCCAATCTTTTAACAATTTTAACCATGTTTGTACAAGTAGCATTTCCAATATCTAGTTATCAAACGTTCACTTATAAAGTTCCTGAAACATTTCAGAAGAGCATACAAGTGGGTATACGCGTCAAAACATCCTTTGGGAAACGGGTGGTTGTCGGGATTGTAGTTGGTATTTCAAAGATGAATTCTTTTAAAGGAAAAACCAAGTCTATTTCGGATGTGGTAGATAGTAGTCCAATTTTAAGTAAACATCTTTGGAATGTCATTCTGTGGATGAGTCAATATTATTTAACTCCTTTAGGACAAGTTGCAAAAAGTGTACTTCCAGCATCATTATCACTAAAATATAAACCACCCATAAAATGGATGGTCGAAATATGTGATTCATTTACTGAAGAAAATTTATTATCAATACCAGTAAGAGCAAAAGCGCAAGCAACAATTGCTGAAATTCTATATCATTCTAAAAAACGCACATTAATAACTACGTTAAATGAATATGTTTCTAACCCATTAGATATATGTAGAAAGCTGAAATCAAAAGGATTCGTAAGAATGTCAGAGATAGTCTCTCCCCCTGATGTTACAGGATTTACATTTGATCCAGTCCAAAAGAAAATAAAGTTTAATAAAGAACAAGCAGAAACAATTGATAAAATATCGAAAGCGATTTCTAATAATATATACCAACCTTTTTTGTTGCACGGTGTTACAGGAAGTGGCAAAACTGAAATTTATATTGAAGCTGCTCGCAATGCTATTCAATCAGGGAAGACGGTTATTATTCTATTACCCGAAATTAGTTTAACCCCTCAGATTGCTGGTCGTTTTCGTTCTGTTTTTGGCGAAGAAGTAGCACTTTGGCACTCTAAGCTTACACCCGCACAAAGAGCTTGGACTTGGAAAGAAATTTGTAGCGACACATTTAAAGTTGTTATAGGTGCTCGAAGTGCCATTTTTTCCCCATTAAAAAAAGTGGGTCTTATTGTGATAGATGAAGAACAAGAAAGCTCCTTTAAGCAGGAAGCACCCGCCCCACGGTATCACGCAAGGGATGTTGCCTTGGTTCGAGGTCGATATGAAAAATCAGCTGTAGTATTAGCAAGCGCAACGCCGAGTTTGGAAAGTTATTATAATCAAATATTGGGTAAATTAGATTTATTACACCTGTCAAAAAGATTTGGTGGTGCAAAATATCCACAAACTCACATTGTTGATATGATAAAAGATCAAGAAGAGTCGGGTAAATACGGCCTAATACTTTCAGGGTTACTTCAAGACAAAATAGAAGACAGACTTGGAAAAGGTGAACAAGTTATTTTATTACAAAATAGGCGCGGCTATTCTCCAGTAATGAGATGTGGCGATTGTGGTGAAGTTGTTTCTTGTAGGCATTGCAATGTGTCATTAACATTTCATAGAAATAAAAAAAAACTTATATGTCACTATTGCGGGTATTCTCCAGATGGAATAAGTGAATCATGTAATTCCTGCCATTCTCCAAATATGAAATTTTTCGGGACTGGCACACAACGTGTGGAAAGTATACTTGAAGAAACATTTCCGAAAGCAAAAATAAAGCGATTAGATTTAGATACAACAAAATCTGGTGCAAAAATTACTGCTATATTACAATCATTTGAAAAGGGCGAAATTGATATTTTGATTGGCACACAAATGATTGCTAAAGGATTGGATTTTAGCAATGCTACTCTCGTTGGAATCATTAACGCAGATGTCGGACTCCATTTACCCGATTTCCGAGCAGGAGAAAGAATTTTTCAATTAATATATCAAGCTTCCGGAAGGGCAGGCAGGAGATCTAAACTTGGTGAAGTTGTTATTCAGACATATAATAGCGAAAATCCAGTTATAAAAAAGGCAGCAAAACTCGACTTAAAAGCATATTATAATATAATTATGAGTGAAAGAAAGGAGCTGAACTATCCGCCATTCAGTTGGATTGCAAAAGTTGTTTTTACAGGTCAAAATCAACAATCAGTTGAAAATTCTTCCTTAAAAATGATGCAAATGTTAAAAGGAAGATTTAAAGGATTGGATGTTTTAGGACCAGCACCATGTTATTTTGAAAAACTTAGAGGAAATTATAGGACTCAAATTGTTTTTAAGATATCAAGGGAATTGGACCCTAATGGAAAAAAGTTACATTCATTTTTGGAAAAAAACTTTTTTGAAACACAAATGAAATCCAACCATATAAAAATGAGTGTTAATGTAAATCCACTAAGTCTATTATAATGAACAAAATAATAACAATTATTGCACTAGGATTAACCTGTGTTTTTGGAGATATTTCTTACCCGGGCTTATTAACCTGGTCTCATACGCCTAGAATTGCTTTGGCGGGTGGCGGTCGTATATTGTATGGCGCGGAGGGCGATCGCCTTAATCCGGCAGTTCTCTCATATGAAAGTCAGCGACAATTTCATGCAAGCTTAATTCAATTTCCAGCAGACATTCGTTTAGAATCCTTTTCCATCTTGTTCCCATCTGAAAGATTGACTAAAAATTTAAGCTTTAGACATCAATCATTTGGAATTTTTGATGGATACGATGAAAGTGCCAACGAAACTGGTAAATATCAATCCGGCGAAACAATGGTTACAGGATCTATTAGTAAAAAGATTTCAAATATTCCAATTAGGTGGGGTTTAAGTTCGTCACTTTTTTATAGCCAATTATATAATTATTCATCTTTAGCCATTGCTTTCAATGGAGGTGTTTTATTAAATATTCCTCGTATTCAATCTTTTATTGGATTAAACGTAGAAAACTTTGGCATACCTTTATCAAGCTATACAGAATATAAAGAATCACTTCCCGCACAGGTGGCTATTAGTATTTCTAAAACATTGGTACACTTACCTTTACAAATTATGCTAGAAGTACCATATTCATTTCAGACAGAAAAATTAAATATTATATTATCTGGTGAATTTAAATTAGCTAATGGAATACAAATTCGTATGGGAACTTCATCCCAAAGAATTAATCAAAATATTCAACAATCTGTCTCGCAGAGTGCAATAAGTGGAACGGGGTTTGGTTTAAACTATTCAGGAAAAGATTTTAGTATTGGGATGGGGTCTTATTTTTATGGAACAGGCGGTTGGGTCAATGGCATTGAATTTGGTGGCAAATTTTGAAGAAAATATTTATACTATTATTTGCCTTATTGGTTGTATTCCTTAAAGCTGAAAATAATTATCCTATTGTTTTGGTCCACGGATTTTTAGGGTGGGGACCAGAGGAATTAGGTGGATATAAATATTGGGGTGGCCCACAAGACATTGAAGCGTTACTAGAAGAAAAGGGGTATAAAGTTTTTACTGTATCAGTAGGTCCTGTATCATCTAATTGGGAACGAGCTATAGAGGTTTATACCCAATTAAAAGGGGGAGACATTGATTATGGTGAAGCGCATGCTAATGAATATGGAATCATCCAAAAGCCCGGGAAAAAGTATGATGGTTTGTATCCAGAGTGGGATGAAAATCATCCTGTTCATTTAATGGGTCATAGTATGGGCGGGCAAACAATAAGAATGTTACAATATCAATTATCTCAGGTTGTTATTTCTGACACTACGAACAATGAACTTGAACAAAGTGAATTACTTGGTAAAGAACAAAATGGATGGATAGCATCCATTACAAGTATTTCTACACCACACGATGGTACAACTTTAGCAAATATTGTGATAAAAACTTTTCCATACCTTCAAAACATCATTGGAATTGCTAATGTTGTTGGATCTGGATTTTATGATTTTGATTTAGAACATTGGGGTTTTTCTAGAGAAGAAAATGAGACATGGTCATCTTATCGACGTAGGATGAAAGATCATCCAGCGTGGGGAACAAAAAATATTTGTGCTTGGGATTTAAGCTTAGAAGGCGCGAAAGAATTAAATGGGTCTTTAATTGTAGACCCAAATGTTTATTATTTTTCATTTCAAACAACAGCAACATATTTAGACACATTAACAGGTTTCTATATTCCTAGGCAAGATGCAACTCTCTTGATACGCCCAAGAGCAAAAATATTAGGTTCTACTATTTCTTATTGGAGAGATGGATCATCTACTGACTCCACCTGGTTTAATAATGATGGTGTTGTAAATACTATTTCTATGACTGGGCCTAAGACGGGAGCAAATGGGCCAGACCCAATTATTGAGTATCAGGAAAATGATTTATTAATTCCGGGTCAGTGGTACACTTTAGGGCCATACGACTTAGATCACTGGAGTGTTATTGGACATACATTATCGTCTGAAGAGTGGTCTAAAGCAAAATCATTATATTACAATCATGCAAAAAGGTTGAAGAATCTACCTGTTGATTAGTTTTCTTTGAATATGATATAAATATTTGTAATATACAAATATGGAATTTGGGGAATTATTAAAATCGTTTTTACTAAACCTTCAGGGATTATATCGTACCGAAGTAACGTCCAATTCTCTCTCTCTCCCACAAGCACTGGCCATGTCAATTATACCTGATCGCGGAATAAATATGTCCACTTTTTCAAGCACCTTAGGAATTGATAATAGTACAGCCACTCGAATGGTTGATAGATTAATAAAGAAAAAGTGGGTAGAAAAAGAAAAAGATCCCTACGATAGGCGTGTCATACTTGTACGATTAACCGAAATTGGAACGAGTATTCAGGAAGAAATTGAATCAAATATTGATGTTTTAGGAGATAAAATTGAATCAACAGTTTCTATGGATGACCGAGACGAGGTAAGAGAAATCCTGTCTTCCTTTCAATGGACTTTATCAAAATATATTTTGGATAAGAATAAAATTGTATAATACAAATATGTCTTTTAAAGAAAGTATATTATCTTGGTATGATGAGAATAAACGTAGTTTACCATTTAGGGATATAAAGAATCCATATTTTACATGGTTGTCGGAAATAATGCTTCAGCAAACTCAGGTCAATACGATGATCCCATATTTTAATCGGTGGATAAATATATTTCCCACATTAAATGATGTGGCAAACGCCACAGAGCAAGAAGTATTAAAATTGTGGGAAGGATTAGGGTACTACTCTCGGTGTAGGAATTTTCAAAAGGCTACACAGATTGTAATGAAAAATTATGATGGTGTAATACCTAATAATTACAATGAATTTTTAAGACTCCCTGGTGTAGGTCCATATACAGCTGCCGCTGTTATGTCAATTGCGTTCAATAAATCTATCCCCGCAATTGATGGAAATATTCGCCGTGTCTCATCTCGGATATTAGGTCGGAAAAAGATGGGAGCACAGGCCCAAAAAAGAATAAGAAATTATTTAGAAAGAGAAATTGAGCATCATCGCCCCGGAGACTTTAACCAAGCATTAATGGATTTAGGTTCATCTATTTGTACACCACAAAAACCTATGTGTAAACAATGCCCCATAAATACAATGTGTTTTGCTATGGATTCTGGTAATCCGGAATTATACCCAGAAAAAAGAAAAAAGAAAAAATCGCCTCATTACAATGTGGCAGCTGGGCTTATTTGGGATAATGATAAATTTTTCATCCAAAAAAGATCAGCAAAAAGTCTTCTAGGTGGATTGTGGGAATTCCCAGGCGGAAAAGTAGAAAAAGGCGAAACTGTTGAAGGCGCCTTAAAACGAGAATTAAAAGAAGAATGCAACATAGAGCCAACCATTCACGGTAAGGCTGGTGCAGTGAAACATGTATTCAGCCATTTTTCAATAGATTTAACTGTATTCCATTGTTCTATAGATGAACAAACACCTAAAACAGAATTGCCAAATACTTGGATTACTCCAAATGAAATAAAGCAGTATCCATTCCCTGCAGCGAATCATAAACTATTTAAAATTTTAGATCAAAATGATTGGAATATTTAAAACAATTATATCAATTATTTTGTGGCCATTATTTATGACTACATTTCTATTTACGGGCTCCATACTTTATGTTTTAATCATGTTATTGCCAAAAAAATATTTACATTATTTTCTAAGACCAATGTCTAGATTATTGCTTTTGTCAGCAGGTCAATATTTAAAAACAAAAGGGACACCGCCAGATCCTTCAGGAGAACCCTATCTATATATGATTAACCATGAATCTATGTTTGACCATTTTATGTTAGGTGCAACATGTACACATTATGTAACAGGAGTTGGTGCATATGAACAATTAAAATATCCTTTATATGGGGCTATTGTAAAAAAATATGGTATGATTCCCATTGTAAGAAAAGAATTAGGCCAAGCTATCCACAGTCTTAATAAAGCTGAAGATGCTATTCGAGACGGAATTTCTTTTCTTATTTCTCCCGAAGGAACACGCACCCTATCTCGCGAATTGGGACCTTTTAAAAAAGGGCCATTCCATGTAAGTAAAAATACAGGTGTTACCATCGTTCCTGTTGGGCTTATTGGCGTATTTGATGCCAAAAAAAAATTTGATTGGCGATTAAAGCCAGGCATAATTACGATTCATTATGGAGAGCCAATTATGGGCGACAAATACAAAAATTTATCATTGGAAGAACTTCAATCCCTTATTAGAACAAAAATAACAGAACTCATTTCATAAGTAAAGGAGGACATATGAAACAGAAAACAGCCTTAATAATTACAATACTAATTATCGTGATTGGATCAAATCTGCTTGCTGAAATTTCAATTCCCGGATTAGTTAGAGGGGGCCAAACTATTGAAGAAAAATATCCAGACGGACGAATAGAAATTTTAGGGATACACGTCAAAGGCCCATTAGTATTGGGCCAAATGTTAATAGCCATATTTTTATCCATTGCCTTCATACAATCTGGTATAGATAAAATTGTAGACAGAAAAGGGAATATAGATTATTTTAAGAACCAATTTGCGAATTCTCCATTAAGTAAAGTTTCTTCTATTGCATTAACATTGATTACAGTTATGGAACTAACCGCAGGAGGACTCCTAGCATATGGTGTGGTTTATGCAATTACAGACCAAACTACAATGATGATTTTCAATGGATTACTTATTTCGTCATTTACATTAATTGCTCTCTTTTTTGGGCAACGGCTTGCAAAGGATTATGATGGTGCGGCTACCATTGTATTGTATTTTATTTTAACAATGCTTGGCATAATGAGCATGTATTAATAGAGGGAAACATGAGTAAACATATTTCAATGGATTCATTAGAACATTATAAAAATAAAGCATTGTCCAACCCGCAAATTCGAATGGCGCGAAATGCATCTATAAAATCAAACTTTGTAGATATTGCATTAGATTGGGATGCTTTTAGACGAATTGACCACAACTTTTCTGATGTTGTGACTGGTGAAATGAAAGTGACAAACCAAAAATCTAGTGGTAGATGTTGGGGTTTTGCAGGACTAAATTTATTTCGCATTTATTTAGGCAGGCGATATAACCTAAAAGAGTTTGAATTCAGTCAAAATTATTTCATGTTTTGGGATAAAATGGAAAAATCAAATTACTTTTTGGAAAGCATTTTGAGATCCGTTGATGAGCCAAGAGATGGACGATTAGTGATGCATTTATTGTCTGATCCTATCCAAGATGGAGGGCAGTGGCATATGTTTGTGAATTTGATTAAAAAATATGGTGTTGTACCAAAATCAGAAATGCCAGAGACATATCAAAGTAGTGCATCCATGCGAATGAATAGAATGATAACTAGAAAGTTACGTGGCTTTGCCATTGATCTTAGAAATGCGAGCAAAGATGGAGAAACTTTAGACAAGTTGCAGTCAATGAAAGACGAAATGATGAGTGTTGTATATCAAATGTTAACTATTAGTTTGGGTACACCACCGGAAACTTTTGATTGGCAAGTTCGAGATAAAGAAAAAGAATTTTATCGATTCGAAAATTTGACACCAAAATCTTTTTTTAAAAATCATGTTGGATTAAACCTAGATGACTATGTTTGTTTAATTGATTGTCCAATGTCAGATAAAGAATACAACGAAACATACACGGTGGATTATTTAGGAAATGTTATTGAAGGTGAAATAATTCGCTACTTAAATCTTCCTGTCCAACGGTTAAAAGATGCAGCTATTGCATCCATTAATGGGGATAATCCTGTTTGGTTTGGCTGCGATGTTGGTAAACATTTTAGCCGAAATTTAGGCGTCATGGATATGGATTTATTTGATTTTGAATTATTCTACAATACAAATTTCCCAATGTCAAAAGCAGATCGTTTGGAATATGGTGATAGCCAAATGACTCACGCCATGTTATTTACTGGGGTTGATTTGGACAAAGAGAAAAAGTCGAAAAAATGGCGCGTTGAAAATAGTTGGGGCGATAAATTTGGAGAAAAAGGATATAATATTATGACGGATCCTTGGTTTGATGAATATACATACGAAGTAGTTGTACATAAGGATTATATCACCGAAGAAGAATTTGACATATATCAAAAAGACCCGGTACCACTAAAACCGTGGGACCCCATGGGCGCTTTGGCAAAATAATCCATGAAGGAATTCTATTATCTAGATCCTTCTATTACATTTTTGAATCATGGTTCCTTTGGCGCCTGCCCAAAGCCTGTTTTTGAAACGTATCAAAACTGGCAACTAGAACTTGAACAACAGCCTGTGGAATTCATGACGAGGAAAGTGTACGACCATCTGGAAAAATCCCGCTTTGTATTGGGCGATTATGTCGGTTGCCATGGTGATGATCTCATATTTGAAACAAACCCGACCACAGCTGTAAATACGATTATTCGAAGTTTGGATCTTGGCCCCGGTGATGAAGTCCTCATGACAGACATGGAATATGGATCACTGGTCCGTACATGGGAACATTATGGGAATGAGAATGGATATTCCATTGTAAAACGATCTACACCAACTCCACTTACAACGCACGAAGATTATGTAGAGCACTTTTGGGAAAGTGTGACTGAAGATACAAAAGTTATTTATTTGAGTGAAATTACCAGTTCCACTGGATTGATTTTACCCGCCATGGCGATTTGTAAAAAAGCCAAAGAAGCCGGTATAATAACATTTATTGATGGGGCCCACGTACCTGCGCATATTCCATTAAATATTACAGAAATGGATCCAGATATATATGTCGGCGCTTGTCATAAATGGCTCTCTGCTCCAAAGGGCTCATCCTTTTTATATGTAAAAAAATCACTCCAAGAAAAAATAAAACCACTTATTATTAGTTGGGGCTCCGTGATTGACCCTGCACCAACAGCTTTTATATATGAAAACCAATGTCAAGGAACGTGGGATCCAAGTGCATTTTTAACAGTTCCAGCATCCATTCAATTCCAACAGGATCATGACTGGGATGCAGTTCGTGCTCGCTGTAGAAAATTGAATCGTGAAACACGAAATCGTATTTATGATATTATTGATACAGAACCCATTTGTCCCAACACAGAAGAATGGTTAGGGCAAATGGCGAGTATCATTATTAATATTGAAAATGGACTTGATTTTAAATGGCGACTTATGGATGAATATAAATTAGAAATGCCCGTTTTCCCCTGGGGGGACAAGATCTTGTTTCGAATATCCTTTAATGCATATAATGATGAAAAAGATGCAGATCGATTAATTGAGGTGTTATGTGATGTTTATTAATTTTTCTGGTAACCATCTTGATTGATCTTTATATCCTTTAGGCAGCAGTCTTTCTAGAGCTTCATTTCCTTGTAGGATTTTTTCAATTATCGGGTGTTCTGGATTATTTCTACCAAGAGTGTTTTCTCCGTAAAAATAACCAAAACCTCCTTCATGTTCTGCATTAAAACGTGAATTTATTGTTTCAATAATTTTAGCTGAATCATCAAAGAAGAAATCACCAAAATGAACATTTGTACTCCATAGGACGCCATAGCCTTCGATATTTTTGTCAAATAACGCCTTAACATTAGCTGTACATCTTTGGATCCAGTATGCCCAGTTAACAACTTCAATTCCGGTTTCATCTTCAACTATTTTCTTCTTTCTAAAAGGCTCATACTTTGGAGGCCCATACCTTGAAATAGCAAAATGTGATGGCCCATCAAACTCTACAAAAACAGAACGGCCTCCATAAGTTATTTTAAAATCCATTTTGAATCTTTTTATTCTAATTTGTCTTTCTATTTGACAGTTTGGTAAGGCTTCTTTAATAATAGAAATTAAGAGGAATTCATCTAGGCTTGAGCATTCAACTGGTGGGGCATTGTTAATTTTACCGCCATACCAAGCTTTTTGAATTTTACGTTCGTCAATTACTTCTATCCCTTCAATAACTCTAAACTTTAGAAAGCTAATATCGCCATCATTAACACCTAGAAATTCTTTAATATCGCTTTTAGTGAGAAAAGAACCAATTGACATGTCACTGTTCTTTAAATCAAAAATTCCTTGCGGTCTTCCTAGTATTGCCATTGTTTATTTTCTTTACTCACATAACGATTGAGTTCACCTGCATTCTGGAGCGAAGCGGAAAAATGTCAGGTGAAACGATTTGTTATGTATTATCATTATTCTTTCTCAAGGATTAACGATATGGTAAATAGCAGATTTTAATGCTTTTGCTACTTCTCTCCTCCCACTCATGTTTAAATGCTCATTAGGTCTTTGATTATAGTCAAAGTATGAAGAATTTAACACCATGCTTAAGTCTATTAATTCAATTTCACAAGAAGCCAGAGTGGACTTGATAGTATTAACAGAATCATACAGATGCTGTCGAAATCCTTGAATTTTTAATTGTTCTGCATATGTGTAATCTATCGGTGTAATATACATCACAATTTTAAGATCAGTTTCCTTTCCTATTTCACATATTTTTAATAATGACTTTAGTTTTCGATGGTTTGCTTTTAACGGTTGCATATAATGAAAAATAAATCCTTTTCTCATTTCAGAAAGTTTATCTAATTCTTTGGTTGATATGTACAGATAATCTTTTACCTTTTCAATGCGTCCATTTGGATTGTAAACTAGAAAATTATGAAACTCGGTTTCTTTAATTTCTCTATATTTAAAATTTGCCCAAAAGGGATAACCATTTAAAAGACATTTCTCTTTTGCAAATTGATAAGATGGCCTTAAATCCCATTCCGGAGAAAAGTATCGGAGATTTATTGGGATAATTATAATAGGCTTTTCATCACGCTTTTGTTTTGCTATATACTTGACAAATTCAAGGTAAATATCCGCTTGATAAGCTCCATGAGAAATACCAACCACATTTTGTTTGGTCAAAAGCTTATCTAACATTTCCGCAATTGATCGTTTGTCAGTATCGTTAGATGAAGTATGTCTGTTAACGCTGGATCCGAATAGAATTACATCTTTATTACTTTTTAATGCTTTTTTTAGTGTTTGTAATTCAGGAAATGAAGCTATTTGCATACTGTACTTAATGTAAATCAATGGAATGAAAACAACAAAAATTCCTATAGTGCAAAATAAAAAACTATTTTGTATGAAATTTTTCATATATTTATTTACGCCCTCTAAAATTGAAAATAGATAAATTGTTGTTCTTTGCCGCCAAACAAAAGTATGGCACATATAATTGAGTAATAAATCGCCCATCGCACGGACCGTTTCCACTTAAATCCCAAATGAGCAATTGCATATTGTCCTTCTCTTCCTTTCCACTCAACAAAGACAAAAATTGCAACAAGAATTATTGTTGTTAGGGCTGTTCTCATTCCAGCAAATTTGGGTATTGAAAAAAGAGAAGGTGATAAAATTTCAGAAATGTAGCTTATTGCGTGCCCAATATTCTCCGCTCTAAAAAATATCCATGCAAATACAGTCAATCCAAAAGTCAACAACATAAAAGAAAGTTCTTTTAAGCTTGGAAATAACTTTCCTTGTGCTACTGGTTCTAAATTGTTTCGGTTGTTGTTGGTCAATAATAGTGGAAGGAAATAAATTGCATTTAATGCACCCCAAACAATAAATGTCCAATTCGCTCCGTGCCAAAAACCACTGACTATAAAAATGATGAATGTGTTTCTAACTTTCATCCAAGTTCCACCACGACTACCACCTAATGGAATATAAAGATAATCCCTAAACCAAGTTGAAAGTGAAATATGCCAACGTCTCCAAAATTCCGCAATATCTCTTGAAAAATATGGAAAATTAAAGTTCTGCATTAAGTCAAAACTGAAAAGTCGGGAAGTTCCAATTGCAATATCTGAATAGCCTGAAAAGTCTCCGTAAATTTGAAACGTAAAGAATAAAGCGCCCAAAACTAAAGTGCTACCGTTCATATCCGCTGAATTGTTAAAAATTTGATTTGCGTATTCCGCACAATTGTCGGCGATTACTATTTTCTTGAATAATCCCCAGAGTATTTGACGCATTCCGTCAACAGCTTTTGAATAATCAAAAGTCCGCTTTTTATAAAACTGTGGCAACAAATGAGTTGCTCTCTCAATAGGTCCAGCAACCAATTGAGGAAAGAAACTGACAAATGCAGAGAAAGCAATAAAATCTTTTGTTGGTTCAAGTTTTCGTTTATATACATCAATTGAATAACTTAATGTTTGAAAAGTGTAGAAACTAATTCCAACTGGTAAAATAATGTTTAATGAATTTGCGTTTATTTCTGTTCCAAAAAATGAAAACGCCGTAATAAAGTTATCAAGGAAAAAGTTATAGTATTTGAAAAAACCAAGAAATCCAATATTTACTATAATACTCGTCCAAAGTAGAACTTTTCTTTTTGTCCGATTTTCTTGTTTATAAAGTCCAAGTCCAACTGAATAGTCAACAATGGTGCTGACTAAAATCAGAGATAAAAATCTCCAGTCCCACCAACCATAAAACAGGTAACTAGCTGCAACTATCAGAAAATTTTGAAGTTTCAGATTCCTGTTTGTTCCAAACCAATAAAGTAGAAATACTATTGGTAAGAATATTGCAAAATCTATTGAGTTAAAAAACATTTCTTCCTTTCCTTACACTGATGAGTGTCACTTGCTGCCGGGATGATTTCGGCACATAACGAATAAAGTAACCTGCACAAACTTGACTAAACTTATGCTGAATACTAAACATTCTAATTACTAATTCTCTTCAATTTGTAAAAACACGTTACCAAGTTTTTGTGTCAGGTTGACTGGGGGTTGGGCAAGTTTTATATTCTGTGCTAATAACATAATTCAACTCTTCTGCTCGCTTGTTTATCTTCAATACCACCAATAATAATTGGTTCAGATTCACCTTTTCCTATAATTTTAATATTTTGATCTACGCCAAGCATTTTTAATTCTTTTTTTATATAGCCTGCTCTTTTAATAGAGAGAGAGTAATTATAACTGTCCGTGCTGTCTGTGTCAGTATGCCCAATAATTACCAAATCATTAATTTTAAATGAATTTGATTTAAGATAAGTGGAAATTTCGTTCAATTTAGTATATGAGGGTTTATCAGGAATATATTCGCTAACACCAAAAGTAAAATATTTCTCAACACAAAACGGTTCATCAGAAGATGTGGTTACTAAAGAGTCCATTATAACTGGAATATTTGTATCGCTATAATAATCTTCTATGGAATTAACAAAAAAGTTTGTTGTTTTTTCTTCTTCATTAAATTCGTCTGAAAATGACCATTTTCCTACGGGAGCATTTGGTGGTAAAACAATATAATTTACATAAGCATAAAATGGCATAAATTTTTCCGGAAGACTAAAATTCCATTCTTCAAATAAACTTCCATTTGAGTCAGTAATTTTAAGATGTGAATTATTATCGCTAAATAAATCTCTATAATATGCACCAAGAAAAACAGTATCACCTTGGAAGAACTGAACTTCAATATTATGCTTTTCTACTTTATTTGTTTTAGAAAATAATTCTGGAATATCTGAATGGGTATAAAGCCCAACAATTTTGGGGTCAAAATAATTTTTTTGATTTTTCCACATGGAAGAAACTATCCCATTATTACAATTTCCATAAAAAGGGTCTGTAATAGAAAATTTATTGCTGATATATTCAAAATGTAAATGAGGTCCTGTTGACATCCCGGAACTACCCACTTTCCCAATAATTTCACCTTGAGAAATAAAATCGCCGATATTTTTTTCAGTAAGAGAATATTTTTTTAGGTGAGCATAACAAGTAACAGAACCATCAATATGTTGAATGCAAATTGTATTGCTTTCCAAGTTTGCATTTAAGCTATAATTCTTATCATAATTACCATCTTCTTTAATAATAATGAAACCATCTGCAGCCGCAATCACACTAACAAATTCTTCTTCCATTAAATGCCAGCTAAAAGGCCAAATCATTATATCTGTCCCGGAATGATTATATCCATCTGGCAAGTCGTATGACCTGTTATTACAGTAATAATCTTTTACCGCAGACGGATAATTTGAATCATGATCATAAAACATTGAAATAATGTGTTTCTCAAATTCTTCTTCATATGATAATGGCCAAATAAATTTTTTCGTCAATGTAGTATCTTGTATTAATTCTGACTTTATGGCTTTTTTTACTTTTTCATCTAATGGTTTATTTTGCTCTGTTACTGTTTGATAATCTTTAATAATTACTTGAACTGGTTTTGTAGGATTGTCTTGGGTTTTTTCTTTAGTGGATAAAGGATGTGGTAATTGCGGTTTATTTTTACCGTTTTCTTCGTTGTCTGGTAATTCTTCTTTTCTTGTTTCTGCAGGGTGATGATTCTCATCACTGATTATTGTTTGAACAGGAAAATCTTCTTTTTGAACAGGCTGTGTGTATTCCCCATCTACATCCGTTTCCTTCTCTGCAATTTCCTTGTTGTCTTTATCTCTAATCGAAACTTTTAATCCGTCAAGAGGATTCCCTTCTTTATCCGTTACAATTCCTGCAATAATGTAAGTTTCTGGTGATTTTGATGTAGAAGTTTGAATAGAATAAATATCATAATCCTTTTTCTGCCCTGTAAATAATTGTGATGCCATATAAGCAGTTAAATAATCTGAAGATTGTTTATAATGTAAATCGTGACCGGAAGAGTTCACAACTTTACCAAGATTAATTGGCTCTGACCATTCAGTCCAAGAATCTGTTGATTGTCTTGTCGTTTTAAATACATCCAATCTACCAAGCCCCGGATGCCCGTCTGAACTGAAATATAATGTTTTCCCATCTTTTGAAAGGAAAGGTGAGACTTCTGAATAAGGTGTATTGATAACCTGACCAAGGTTGATGGGTTCTGACCATAAATTGTCACCAACCTGTTCACTTACATATAAATCTTGATTTCCCCAATATTGGCCATGATAAAGATCGCCTTTTAAGTGTGCGTTATATCTATCGGATGAAAAAATAATAAAACGATCATTTTCAACTAAAATACCAAATGAATCATAAGCACCTGTATTTACCGGGCTATTAATATGAACAGGTTTTTTCTGTTTTTCATCTTGAATATTAACAATATACATATCGCCACGACCTAATTGGTTTCGATAATTACCCCTAATAACCATTTTGTCAAATGTTTCATTTATAGAGAGAATTGCTTCTGGATTTTGTGTATTTATTTTATTTGAAATAGGTTCAGGTTTACCCCATTTCCATTTTTTTGTGTCAAAATTACTGACATAAATATCTTCATCACTTTGGAATCTTCTTGAGGTCTTTACATCACCCTTTTTTTTATATGTGAAAAATAACTGTGGATTTTCATTATTAATATAAATTGGGCAGTATTCATTATCTGATGAGTTGATGATATTTGAAATAGGGGATTTATATCCGTTAGTTTCTTCTTCAAGAATTTCTATTACTTTTTCTATCTTCTTCGTTTGATTTTCATCATCTTTAAAATAGGGTTTGTTTTCATTTAGAATCTGAATTGCTTCATTGTAATTGTGAGCAGATATTGGTTTATCAATTAATCTCAATAAAGAAAGGTAAGCATCTTCGGATGGAGCATTCTTGAAAACGAAATTTTGATAGATTTGATAATTACTTTTTGATGGTGAAAAATAAAGATTGACCTGCTCATTTTGAGATATAAGAGAAACAGGATACAATAAGGTCAAAACTAAATGATATTTTAAAACCGATGCCATGAAATATAATGATTAGTCTGCAAAATCAAATTTCATATTTATGTCAAAATAGACACTGTTTTTAGATTCCCATTCTTCAATTTCATTTGAATTTGTATAATTTACTGTTCCTGATATACCGATTGATTTTGTGATATTAAAAACAAGTTTGCCTAATATATTTCTAATTCCTAATGTCTGGCTCGTTATCTCAAATCTTGGAAACCCATATTTATTAATGCGACTGATAGCATCAACCCTTAAAGAAACACCTTTCAAATGAGATTCCGGGGTATCATATATTTTACCGTTTGGTGAAGTAAGACGGTCATTAACGACACCACCAACTATATCTCTGTGTGCAACGCTGTAATAAAAGAAACCCGGGCGTAAAATAACAGTCCCATATTTAGGGTTGATAACTTTGGGTGGGATGATTATTGAATAATTAATGTTACCATAAACATTGATAAAATTAATATAAGATGAATCGCCAACAGCAATTGTAGGATCGTTCCCAATCGGCTCATTTAAAGATGAAAAACCAAATTCAGTATTTATTCCTGAATGATGAAATGCACCGTATCCGCCAACGCTTCCATTTAAAATATTATCATCACCTTCAACAATTTTTCCATTTAAGGATGTCAGCAATTGAGGCAATCTTAAACCGATAGCGAAATATTTGTTTAAAATCCCAATTTTCATATTACCCATTGTTCTATAAGGCAATCCAATATCATCATTTCCCAATGAATAAGTGAGCCCAAAATCTGATGAACCGGGAGCATTTGAAAATGTCGATAATTTAGTTACAATTTTACCGTAAGAGAGAAAAACATCACTGTTTGACCATTTATAAGCATTATTTATATAACTTATGCCCCTATGATTTTCTTTAAATCCTTCAAATACAAACTGTGCATCAGAATAAAAATATTTATCTTTTTCAACTAAAGTTTTACGAAGGGTCCTGCCAAATATCCATTTTACTCTCTCATAATCAATGACAGTATAGTTTATATCGTTTCCATACCAAATTTGATATATTTCATCTGAATTTAAATTTGATCTTATGATAATTATTCTATCTGTTCTTTTGAATAGTGGAAGATTACTGATGTCATTAGGATGTAAATCAAGATAATCCTTAATCGATTTCTCAACCAAAAGTCTATATTGAATATATTCAACTGACCACGCTTCATATTTTATTGGGTCTAATTTTTCGAACTGTGCAAAAATTCCGTTAAATATGGTGAAGATTAAGATTGTGATTATTTTTTTCATTTTAAACCCTTTATAAACTTATTGATAATCCGGGAATGATATTAAACCCGGGCTTCCATGTATAGTCATTACCATCAGCATCTTGGAATGTCATTGGTGCTTTATAAGCACCCGAAAGTTTAAAAACTAACCAATCATACATATTGTATGAAACTGTTGTTGAAACACCTGTTTGACCTACAAGACCAACATTGATTTGACCAGCAATTTTCCATTTATGCGTTTTACCAACCCTGTCTGTAATATATTCCATTCTACCAAAAATATTTACACCTTCTACAAAAGAACTTTCATCATAAACGATAAATCCATCAGTCTGGAAAGAACCGTAAATCAACTTTTGGTATGTTAAGCCCACTTTCACTCGAAGGGAGCCGGGACTTCTTACAAATTTTTCTGCTACACCGGGCTCATTTATCAATGAAACTAATTTTCTTTTACCAGGGATTCTGAAAGTTGAACTATAATAAAGTGATTGTGTCCAGTGAGGATAAATAACATTTGATGAATCACTTATGATGCTTTTTGGTAAATCTAATTCAATATCTTGATATGAAACATTTGCACCAAATTGTGGACTGTCGAATGAGACACCAACACCCCAAGCACCTTCAATAGGTTTATGTTCACCAAAACTATAAATCGGTTCCCAAGGAATTATGATATATTGTTTCAGAATTTCAGATGAAATTCCAATGTTCACTGACCTTGAAAGAGAATTTGGGTAACCGGCTTCTTCATTTCCATTTGCTACAAAAAATCCAGAATTTGTTGATTTTTGTCTAACATGCCATCTTAAATCAGAGCTTAAATCGAATTGTCGGTAAGTCCACCAAAATATATCTCGCACTTCTTTGAAATTTCTTTCTTGAAATACATTAATGATTGCTTGCGGTAACTTTATTCCTTTTAGACTGCCAGCAACAGAAACCATATCAATATCATCCCAAGCATATTTTCTTTCCAACAACATTTTTACAAGTGATGAATCAAATTCATTTGCTTCTTTAACATCTATTGGATTTGGTATTTCATTTATATCCATTGCTGCAAGACCGACCAAAACAAGTTCACCTTTTACAACTTCTGCCGAAACAATAAGGTGATCAGTTCCTTGAATAGTATTGTTTTCTTCAAGTTTGTCATTTATATCTAACCAGTCTAAATAGGGGCCAAGAAAGTCTTGATTTATATTTTCATCAATGACTTCCCAAGCAACTAAAGCATCAGTCTGCGCATTTGTTATAGAATTTGTAAATAAAATTAGAATGGATACTGTTTTTATGAATTTCATATTTATTAACCTTGTCATTTATTTGAATATTTAATGGGTTTTTCCCATACGATCCGTTCACCAAAATTATCTTTCAATCTAAATTTAATTTTCTGCATAGGTGGTTTTTGCGGTCTTTGAATAATTATTCTGTATTTATAAATTGTTTTATGTCCTGCCTTATCAACACTCATCTCTGTGCTACCTGCTATCCCACCTAATGCCCTAAAACTTATTTCGTTTCCGTTACCAAATGCATAAAATTCGAAATATAGATTATTACCTTCTCTTGAAATCAAGTTTATAGATGGGGGCGGAGGTGGAACAACATTTACAGAATGTTTGAGACTGATTTTCTGGTTATAAACATACATTTGAATATTAATCATGCCGGGTTTAGAAAATTTTGGAAATTGGAAAAAATCACCATCAACACTTTTGTTCACAAAATCACCAGATATTTTCATACGAATGTCTTGTGAAGGGATATCAACAATTCTACCGTCAAAAAAATACTCATCATTTACATATATTTCTGTTTCATTAAATTCTTCATACCGTGGTTTTATGACCTTAACATTTATTTTTGTTGTCGTTGTTTTGCCGGTATTTGTTTGCGTCCCAACAATTGTCAGATTTCTACCAGACATGGACTCACTACCTAACATTGTTAATTTTGTTTCAGGCACATTTTTATCAATTTTTTTAACAAAGCTTTTCCCTTCTGTAACATTCAATATGAAATATTTTAATCTCTTTGGTGGAATGTTGTTAATAATTAAAGGTATTTCACTTGTTAGCCCATCCAATAAAATTATTTCTTGATCCGTAAAGAAAATTGATGGATTTAATCTTTCACCTTGCCCTGTTGGTGAAAATTTAAAATTCAGGTTTTTGTTTACGGTAATTTCTTTTTCATCTCTTATGTGTTTTAACAATTTTTTTGCTGGAAGCGTTCCCCCAAAATCTTCAATCCAAGACGAATAAGTTTTATCAGAAATATGTGGATTAAATTTTACTTCTAATCCAACATCAAAAGTTTTATCAAACAAATTCCCAAAATCGTCTGTTGTTGCTTGGTAAAAATACCAGTCTTTAGAATCATTTAGTTTTAAGGGGAATTTTAGCACTTGAATTGAATCTTTTTCATCTTTTGATTTTCTTTTAAAAACAATATCTGACTTAAACGATTCCTTATCAAAATCACCTTTAATTTTGAATTTCAAATCAATTTTATCATTTTCATAATCAGATAGATCTGAAAACGAAATATTGATTAAATCACGGAGTTTATAAGATGCGACTTGTAATAGTGTTTTGTCCTGTTGTTGTTTTTTTGTGCGGAGCTCACCTTCTAATGCGAAAAAACTCACAATTGCACTTAAATATATAACGAAATAAATATCTACTCTCTTCATTTCAAATTAGCCTTTATGTGATTGATGAAGAGCATTTTCCAATATTTCTTTTATTTGTTCTGAAATTTGTTTTTTGAGTTCTTCGCTTCTCAAAGTTTCCAGATTAGTGTTAATACTTTCCAATGTTTTTGTATGAACCCTTATATCATCCTGTTGTCTTACAAATTCATTTTGTATTTCTTTTAAATTTCCACTTATCTGATTCATGCTCTTTTCTAAATTATTTATATCGTCTTTTAGTGGTTTAAAATTGATGTTTTTTATTTCAGGTGTTATGATTGCTTCTTTATCTGTTTGGATATATATCGTCCACGCATAGAGCAGAAGTAGAAAAAACTCAAATAGGATTGCACCTAATGTAAATTTCCCAATAGTTCCAAACCCTTCATCTGTCGTCAATAATAGTGTTCTTATTCCGACTAAAAGTATTAAAAATGCAGCACCACTGTATACTGCTGGCGTAGCTATTCTTATTAAGGTATTCTTTAGATTCATTGTATTATTTCCTTTTTAAAATTATTATGTTATTAAAACTGCCCAACGAATAAACTCACCGGCGGACGGCGTTTCTATTCTCAAATATTTTGTAAAAACTTTAACCATTATTTTACCA